>Ga0210402_10004607_pt1 | contig 12527 bp, 7 predicted proteins | sample IncBWC7MmetaG_FD_161055 | JGI IMG/M metagenome (GOLD analysis project Ga0210402, IMG submission 161055) | Forest soil microbial communities from Barre Woods Harvard Forest LTER site, Petersham, Massachusetts, United States - Inc-BW-C-7-M | ecosystem: Environmental > Terrestrial > Soil >...
ACGGCGCTACTTGCCGAAAAAGCGCAGTGGGGATTCCCTCATTGGAGACCGGACAGGGGTTGTCTTGCCAGGGCTTCTTCTGTCGGCGCACCCTTTCTACGCCTTGTTGCTGAACCACGTGAGCAAGTTCATGCGAAAGAAGCCTGCGGCCTGCGAGATTTCGCGGCTCATACTGCGCATTGGCAAACACGATATTGAGCCCCGCCGTGTAAGCCAGCGCATTCACCGCTCTCGCAGACTCTGCAGCTTTCGTGTCTGTATGAATTCTTACCCGGCTGAAATCGTGCCCAAAGCGTGGCTCCATAAAGGCGCGCGCTCCGGCATCGAGCGGCTGGCCCGGTGAACGCAAAACTTCATGAACGACGGGCGGTGCCGTAGCCGGGCCGGCGCCGGTTTCCTTGCGATGCAGCTTGCGCTCTTCCTCCTCCTCGCATTGCGCACACTTGCGATGCAACTCCGTCGACGGCATGCGCATAATTTCGTCCGCCATGCTGTCGGCTTCCTGTTCATAGATGTCGCCGGGTTGATTGACTGCAAGTCCAGAGTCAGGGAAGCGCATCAGCGTGAGGGCCGATGACCGAGGAGGAGTCGCGAGCGGAGAGAGCGAAGTGGCAGTTCTCCAGAGAGACTGCGCCTGTCCCGCATCAAGCTGGCGGTCAGTCGCGAAATGACGCGAATCTGCTGACGGCTTTTGCTGAGCTTGATTCTGTGTCGTCACGGATGCGCGCGCCATTTGCCTCACTCCATCGATGCGTCCACTAGCCACTCAGCCCAAAACGAGGAAACTGTCTTGCAATCTCATCCACGTTTACTGGTCCATAAAACGGAGCGTACTCATTTTAGATCGGTTCCAGGAAATGAACCCTAAACAGTTTAGACATAACTTAATTCCCGGCAAGTCTCTCTGCTAAATATTTGTTTTGACCCTGTGATCGGCCCGAAAATATTAGCGATCAGGTTGTCGCCTTTGGTCGTCGGTTTCCGATTTCTTCCTTAGAGGAAATAAGGAGGCAAGTTTTAATGAGTACAACACAGGTTCACACCCTGCGAGTGAAAGTCAGACAATTCGCAACCCAATTGCGAAATTTTATGATCGCTTTTGTTCTACTGAGCGTTTGCCCCGTGTGCATCATAGCTCAGGATAGTCATTCGCATTCATCAGCACAGCAGCTGACGGCGGACCAGCGGAACCAGCGCAGCGAACTTATCAGAATTGTCCGGGAATCTACCAGACGTTTCCGAGACGTGAACGTGGCCGAATACGAGGGGTATCATCTTGAATTTGGTTGCGTGAGCGGACCGGACTCGGGCGCAATGGGCCTTCACTACGTCAATGACACCCTTGTAGCCGGCGGCATCGTGGACCCCACGCGTCCCCAGATTGTGCTCTACGAGGCGCAGCCGAATGGAAATCTGAAACTGACCGGCGCCGATTATCTCGTCCTCGCCGAGGCTTGGGACAAGAAGCATCCGGGCACGCCGCCGCAGCTCATGGGACAGATCTTTCATTACTTCGAGTCGCCCAACCGCTTCGGTCTTCCGGCCTTTTACACGCTGCATGTCTGGGCCTGGAAGGACAATCCGAACGGTGCGTTTGTGAACTGGCACCCCGACGTTTCGTGCCAGTCATTCGTCGGCCAAACCACCCCTTAGTCAACCTGGAATGGCAGTCTCTGCGATCTTTCCGTTGGATCGTAGGGGCTGCGCGGGCACTCTGCAATGAAATAAAGAAGGAGACAAGTCAAAATGAGCACAACACAAACACCTGCTATCGACACGAACCAACTGAATGCTTTCATAGGTCAATTTGTGACCGATCTCGGCGCCGCAGTCCATGCGGGCATGGTCGTCATTGGGGAGAAGCTGGGGCTCTACAAAGCCCTCGCCGGGGATTCACTCACCTCGGCACAACTAGCCGCCAAAACGAAGACCGATGAGCGCTATCTGCGCGAGTGGCTTGCGTCACAAGCAGCGGGTGGATACATCACCTACGATAAAAAGACCGACAAATTCAGCCTCAGCGAGATACAAACTCTTACCCTGGCGACGGAAGACAGTCCCGCATATCTGCCCGGGGCATTTGAGCTGGCTCTGGGCGTCCTTGCCGCAGTTCCCAGGATCACAGATTCCTTCCGCACTGGCGCCGGTATGGGTTGGCATGAACATGTTGACGGCGTCTTCCATGGCTGTGAAAAGTTCTTTCGCCCAGGCTATGTCGCCAATCTTGTGAATTCATGGATTCCTTCCCTCAATGGTGTCAAAGAGAAGCTGGAAGCCGGGGCTCGAGTCGCCGACATCGGCTGCGGAAAAGGAGCTTCCACCATACTCATGGCACAGGCATTCCCTAAATCTCAATTCTTCGGCTTCGACTACCACGACAAGTCGATTGAAGCAGCGCGCGAGGCCGCTGAGCGTAGCGGTGTCTCTGATCGTGTCACCTTTGGCGTAGCGAGCGCGAAGGAGTTTCCTGGCGAACACTACGACTTCGTGGCTGTCTTTGATTGTTTGCATGACATGGGCGACCCCGCCGGAGCAGCTGCGCACGTTCGGCAGTCTCTGGCGAAGGATGGAACATGGATGATCGTTGAGCCCTTCGCAAATGATCAGTTGAAAGACAATCTGAATCCCGTTGGGCGAGTCTACTACTCATTTTCGACGCTGCTGTGCACGCCCTGCTCGCGGTCACAGGAAGTCGGACTGTGCTTAGGCGCTCAGGCTGGCGAGGCGCGCATTCGGGAGGTTGTAACCTCGGCTGGCTTCAATCGCTTTCGCCGTGCGACGGAAACGCCCTTCAATATCGTCTTCGAAGCTCGGCCATGATTTGCCCGCCGGAATAACAGCGTAGATAAAAATGAATGTGCTCGAAGGAAACAAAGATGAGTCAGGGGGCGGCGGCTGTTCAAGGTACGCTATACTGCTCCCCCTACCCATTTCCTATCCGGAGAGCCTAAGTGAAACGGATTACCCTCGTCGCCATACTGTTGATCTCTGCAAACCTCGCCGCTCAAACCAACTCTAAGCCCGTTACTTCATCGAATCCGAAGGTCAGGGCGATCACCGGGTTCGTTCGCATCAATGCAGAGTCTTATCAAACGCAAATCGCTAGTGCTCTCACCGTCCTGCGCAAAGCAAAGGCCGAATTCGAGTCCGCCGGATATGAAGTGGAAACATTGCGAATAACGACGCAACCGCTTGCGCAACTCGTCGGTGGAATCCCTGAAGCCCAGGCGCTGGCATTTCTCAAGCAGCTCGACGATTTCTCGGTAAAAGAGAATTTCATCCCCAACGTTGGCCCCGCAATGTTGCACGACAGCGATGATCAAGCGACCATGCATCTGCTGGAGCGAGCGCTCTCGACTTTGCCAAACATCGAAGCCAGTTCCATCATCGCCGATGCCGACGGCATACACTGGAAGACGATTCAGCGCACCGCTGAACTCGTCCGGTATGTAAGCCAGCACAGCCCTCGCAGCCAGGGAAACTTCAACTTCACAGCCACCGCAATGCTCCAACCATATTCGCCCTTCTTTCCCGGATCTTATTTCACAGAAGAAGGCCAGCAATTTGCGATTGGATTCGAAGGTGCAAACGTAGTGCGGGATGTTTTCGTAAAAGACAAGGGAAAGTATGATGCCGCTCTCGCCGACCTTACAGCCGCGCTCACCAAACACGCAACTGTGGCGGATACCATTGGTAAGAACGTCGCGAAGGAAACGAGCTGGAATTTCCTCGGTGTCGACCCGACGCCTGCGCCTCTTGGTGATGTCTCCATCGGAGCCGCCATTGAAGCATATACAGGCGCAAAGTTCGGTTCCAGCGGCACGCTCACAGCCGCACGCATCATCACTGCAGCAGTAAAGGCAGTGCCGGTCACACAGGTCGGCTACTCGGGGCTGATGGTACCTGTAATGGAGGACAAGCTTCTGGCGCAGCGCTGGGCCGAGTCCACCTACAACATTGACTCGCTGCTGGCATACTCAGCTGTTTGCGGCACGGGCCTCGATACGATCCCACTTCCGGGAGACGTTAGCGTCGGGCAGATGAAACGCATTTTCAGTGACGTGGCCGTGCTTGCGACGAAATGGAACAAACCGCTCTCGGCACGGTTGCAGCCTGTCGCAGGCAAAAAGCCGGGCGACAAGACTGATTTCAAGGATCCGTATCTGTTCAACACGACAGTGCACCCGCTCCCATAGGACCAGGCAGTGCAAGCTGAGCTAGTGAGCGATTGGTGACGAGACAGGTATTTCCTCGAGCTTGTATTTCTGTTTCTGAGCGCCTTCAGCTTGCGCTGCAGCTCGCAGCTCGGTTAGTTGTTTAAGCAAAGCCGGGACCTGATCTTTCTCATCTGTCTTACGCAACGAAAGAATCAGATGATAGATCGCCTGTTGGTCTTTCGGGTCGACCGCAAGAGCAGCGCGAGATTCTTTAATAGCCAACTGCGTCTGCCCGCTTTGCTGATAGAGAGTCGCGAGCAGGTCGTGCGCCGCAACCATGCTCGGATCGAGCTTCGCGGCACGCTCCGCTGCTGCCACCGCCTCCTTATATTCGGGAGTACCCTCAGCTTTGCCTTCCTGCGAAAGCGCCTCTGCTAACAGATATTGCGTCAGAGCATCGTCGGGGTGAGTTTTAGCCGCAGCGCGGAAGGTATTCAACGCTTCGCCCGACTTATGTTCCTGTAACTCAACAAGTCCCTCGGCAACACCAGTAAATGAAAGGTTCGGATCTAGACGATTGGCGGTATCAAAGTCAGTAGCCGCCTCGCGAAATTGCCCGAGCTGGGCGTAAAGAACTCCTCGCGCTAGATAGAGCCGGCCTTCGCGCGGCAGCTGCGTAAGTCCTGCGTTGAGGATATCGATGCCTACCTGCATCGACGCGTGATCGAACGAGATAGAAGCAAAATTGAGATAGGCGTCGACGTTCTTGGGATGGGCAAGAATTGCCTTCCTCAGCAATTCCACTGCATGCGCCGTGTCATCGATCGATTCATCAATGTTTGCAGCCAGCATCAACGCGTTCTCGTCGACTGGGGAAGATTCGATTGCTGGCTTTAGAGTTTGCAGCGCATCTGAAGCTCGGTTCGCTTTCCACTGAGCAATTGCCAGATTCAGGCGAAGTTGTTGACTCGTGGGCTGCAGGACCAGCGCCTGCTGAAACACCGGCAGAGAATCCTCATAGCGATTCAGCATCACGAGGCAGGACGCGTATGCACCCAGCCCATTTGGCTGATTTGCCAGAGCCTGCGATCCTTTTTCGAAATCGCTGACAGCCTGTGTGCAATTCTTCTCTTGATATTCGAGAAATCCCAGCATGGCATGCGATGTTGGATCATCTGGTCGTTGATTTAGCACCTTGAGGATGAGCGGTTTTGCATTGGGACTTCCTGCTTGAAATTCAACCTGTGCTGCGCCTTCAAGAGCCGGTAGATAGGCAGCATCCAGTTTCAACGCATGCTCAAAAGAATTCAGCGCGGATGCGGAATCAGCTTTGCCGGAGTACGCCATTCCGCGCAGCGTCCAGAGACGTTTATCTCCGGGTGTTTCCTTTAGAGCGGCGTCAGAGAGGCTTAACGCTTCATCGAAGCGATGGCTCTGCACCGCGTTGACGATAGCACCGACTGAGGATGCAGATGGATTTGTTTGGGCGATAGGTATGCGATTCGCGCATAGAACTAAGCAAACGTAAAAGGCGAATAGATAAGGTTTAATCTTTTTGTGCCGCTTCACCTTGGCTCTGGATCTCCGATGCGCAGATGGCTCGCCTTCATCATAACTTCTGATGAGCTTCGTCTGCTGAGAAAGCCACAGGGTGAGCACGATATCTATGTGCTCACCCTGTTGGGAGGCAAGTGTTTCAAAAGCTGGCTACTTCTAAAAGTTGATTCGAGCTCCTAGAAGCATATTGCGTGGTGCATACGTAGCCGAGACTTGCCCGAAACCGCCATCCGTCAAGTTAGTATCAAGCCCCCCACTCCCTCCGGACGACACAAGATTGACACGATTGAACAGATTGAATGTATCGAAACGGAGTTCAAGATTTACGTTCTCCCAGATCGTCGTCACCTTCTTGACCGTCAGGTCTGTGTCGGCATAGCCGGCATTGCGAAATTGATAAGGTGTCTGATTGCCCTCCTGCCCTGGCTGCGGCAGCGTGAACTGACCGCATGGGAGTATGCCACCCGGACAGGTCGGGAAGATGCCGTTTCCGACTTGATAGTCCTTTCTGTCGTGTTTCTGCTTGTAACTCGTCACGTTTGGATAGTCGTTGTTGTTGCCATCCGCGTTGAAGTCGCCACTGCCCGGAGCGAAACGCAGATTCCCGGCCGCCATTTCAGCTGCATAGTTTTGCGAGGTGAGCGGGGCACCATCCGCCGCAGTTGTGCTGATCGCAAGCGGCGCACCCGTAGTGACCGTAAATGGATAGCCCGATTGCAACACCGTCGTGCCTGCCAGGGTCCAACCACCGAGAACGTGGCGCGCGATGCTATTTGCTAGATGATCTCCCGGCAACAGATAACTGGCGCCGAGCGAGAATCGATTCGGCACATCCCACGGAGACGGCGCATAGAAGTGATAGAACGGATAAGCTATCGGATAGTTTTCCCAGTTATCCATGGCTTTCCCGTGAGTATAGGAAGCCGTCAGGAATCCGCGCCGAGCAAAGCGGCCCTTCACGGCTGCAATCACTGCCTGATAGTTACCGATAGCTCCGTTAAATGCATAGTTGATTCCGCCGAAGCTCGTGTTCAGGCGAGTCTGCGTACCAGATCCTGTGTACGCGCCAGATGAATCGAAGTTGGGATGTTGTAACAGGTCGCCGGAATACGCGTTTACGTCGTTCCCATAAGATGTCGCGCCTGTATTTCCGCCACCGACCACCAAATTCCCGGAATGGGATCCGACATAGCCGATGCTGGCGACCATATCGCGGGTAATCTCATGCTCGACGGCGAGCGACCAGTTCAATGTAAACGGCGATGAGAGATCCGGGTCGACTGCCCCTACGCCAATCTGCGACCCGACAATGCCGCCCTTCGCATCAAGAGGTTGTCCTTGAAAAGCAGGGTAAGGAAATCCAAACGGATACTTGTTCTGCGTACCATAACCAAAGATGGGAGGAGCAGTCGACCCGTTATTAAAGAACGTAGGAACAATGGGCCCTGGAGGATTTGAACCGAGTCCGTTCTCTGCGTTTCCGAGCGTGAAGTAATCGTGATAGAGCCCCATTCCTCCGCGAACTACCCACGCAGCATTGCCGAATGGATCGTAGGCAAAGCCTCCCCGCGGACTGAAGTTCCAATTGAGGTCGTGATTGAAAACATGATTCTGCTGCATCATCACGCCATTCGCGATCTGGTCACCAAAAGTGGAACCATTGGCGACATGAAAATTAGCGAGCACCGTACCAGTTAACGCAACATAGGGATTGCCATAGTTATCGTAGCGAATGCCGTAGTTCAAGGTGAGCTTGCGTGAAACCTTCCAGGTGTCTTCGGCAAAGATACCCGACGTCGTTTCCTGATACCCATAGTTTCGATCGGCGGGCTTGCCCGTTACCGGGTTATACGCAAGGCCAGATTCGCTATAGGGATTGTCGTTAATCAGATCGATCATGTTCGTGTAATTGATCGTGGGCTGACCGTAGGCGCCGGCGAAATAAGCTAGATCGTCGCCATGCCATCCTTCATAGCCAACTTTGATGGTGTGCGAGCCTTGGATGTGGGAAAGCACATCGCGCCAGTGATAGCTGTGCTGAATGTAGTCGCCCAGTGCGAAACCATCGCCGAAGTTGACGCCTAATCCAGTTACGTTCACAACAGGCACCGTAAAGAGTCCCGAAGAGGGCGAAAACCCTTCGATGCGGTTATAGCCGATAAACGCCTCATTCAAAGTCGAAGAAGAAAAAGTATGTGTCTCATTTCCCTGAAGGGAGAACGTATAGTAATTGTTCGTTGTCTGGAAAGCGGGACGTACAGCGGGTCCCCCGGTACTGATCGTGTCGCGATAGAACAGCCCGTACACGCGATCCTTATCGAAGTACTTGTCGATGCGGATGCTGTACTGCTTCGAGTTGTTGTAACTGGAAGAGTTGAAGTTTCCCTGGTCGAACACCGGGGTGCCGCACGGGATATTATCCGCGCTCGGCGTTTCGCAACCCGTGTTTGCGGCAACATTCTGAGGACCAAAAGCTTGCTCCGCAGTCTGGAAGACATTGCGGAACGTTGCGTTCGACGGTGGATATTTTGTGAGGAGTTGGACCTCGGGACTGTTCGGCTGTGTGACCTGCGCAAAGCTAACAAATGCCGGATCTTCATAAGTCTGTAGAGACGATCCATTCGAGGCGAGCGAAAGGTATGGCTCGTAGCTGAAGAAGAAGAAGAATTTATGGCGTGGAATCACCGGGCCGCCGACACCAAATGACATGTTGTTGGTGTGATAGGGAGCGAGTTTCTCTGGCTGCGGCACCCCAAACTCGCCTCTCGCCTGCAACCCCTGATAGGTGTAATACTCGCTCGCAAATCCGTGAAACTGGTCTGTGCCAGAGCGCGTAGTCATCAACGTCTGGAGAGAGCTTGCGCGGCCATAGTCCACATTGTAGGTATTGGTCTGAACTGTGGTCTCAGCCAGCGAATCGACATTGGGTGTGAGGTTGAGAATACCGGGTCGAATGCTGCTGGTCACATCAAGACCATCGACTACATACATGTTGCCATTCTGTCCGCGGCCATTCGCACTCGCATCGATAAAGTTTTCCGGATTAAAGTTGGTCGAGGTCCCGGCGCCCAGGCCGGTAACTCCCGGCGTGAGAGTGATCAGAGCAGTCGGATTGCGCGCGGCAAGCGGAAGATTTTCGAGAGCGGTCTGATCGAGAGTCTGCTGATTACGGCTATCGCCTGTATCCAGTAATGGCGATTGCGTTGTAACGGTAACACTGGTGCTAACCTGACCAACGGACAGGGTCAAAGAAACGTTCCGTGTTTCAGCAGCATTGACCACAATCTGCGTGCTTACTTGAGCAAAGCCCTGTGCCGAAGCGGTGACGGAGTAACTCCCAGGACTGAGACTGGCGAATCGAAAAACGCCACTGGCATCACTGGTTGTTGTCTGGCTGACTTGATTGTCCACATTGGTGAGAGTGACGGTAGCGTTCGGAACGGATGCCCCGCTAGAATCCTGCAAACTGCCTTGAACGCCCGCGGTAAATTGCGCTACTGCTACCGATGCAGCCACAACAAAAAGCAGAACCGTCGCCTTGAGGCTTTGACTGACTACCTTGTACGCTGTCGAAGCATAAATTTTCTGAAAAACATAGCCGCCGAATCCGATCTCTTGTTTACGCATGTTGACCTCGAGGTAATAAACGCAAACTTTACATCCAGCCTCCTAAAGTCGACCTTGGTCTCGCTTTAGGTTTTGTAATCGCTTTCATCGCTTGTCGAGACTGGGTTTTTGCGTCGGACGTGAGGCTACTTAGCGAGATGGAGGATGCGCATGAGCCACCTGGGTAAGCAATGCATAGCCCACATGGACTACCGCATTCGCGACCTTGCTGATTGTTGAATCGTGCAGATAGACTCCAGCCATCTGCTTCATGCGATTTCCAAACTATCGAGATATCGACGCACGGCATGGTCTTCTTCGCCGCAGCCGCATCTGGTTCATTTCACTTACTCTGATCCTGCTTTCCGGTTGTCATAAACCCGCACCACCAATCATTGCGGTCATTCCGCGGACGACTGGCACAATGATGTGGGAGCCCGAGCACGGTGGAGCGCTCGCGGCCGCCCTTTCGCTCGGTGCGCGCGTTTACTGGAATGCGCCGACCCGCGAAGACGACATTCAGAGTCAGATCACATTAGTGGAACGAGTGGCCGCGGGAAATTACCAGGGATTAGTTCTCGCCCCCGATCATGCTCTCGCATTGGTCACACCGGTCCGTAGAGCCGTCTCGCGCGGCATTCCCACGGTAATCATCGGCTCTCCTCTCGCGATTCCCCCAGGCGGAGGGTTATGGTACATCCTGAATAACGAGGAGACAGGAGGGCGTATCGCTGCGCAGCGAATTGCCGCGATGCTGCATGGCCAGGGATCGATCGCGATCCTGGGTATCGATCCCGACATCAGCGGAATCATGACTCGCGCGCGCAGCCTGGCGCAGTTTCTGGCCGAACATTATCCAAAGATCCGCATCGTCGCGAATCAAATGGGCTCCTTCAACGTCCCTCACGAACAACAGATGGCCGAGGAAACACTGAAAGATAATCCGGACTTGGATGCGGTCGTCACCTTAACGGCGACAGCAACCCATGGAGTTATCTCGGCAATTGGGAGCAACGCATCGATACATGCACGCGTAATCGCATTTGATCCGGATTCCATGTCCTTCGACAGCCCAAACCTGGATTGTGTCATTCTGCAGAACACGCAGAAAATGGGCGCTGAGGCAGTGCGAACGATCCTTGCGCATCTCCAAGGACAGCCGGTGCCAGCGATCACACAATTCGAGCCGGTGCTGGTAACGAGGGAAAATGCGGATACAGCGGAAGTTCACAAACTAACCTCGATGGATTGGCGGCCCGCCCTGATGCAATGGAAATGGAGTGTTCGCCAATGAGCTTTGCTCCACGAATGCGACGCCACGTCCTGATATCTCTTTCGTTAATAGGGCTGCTCATCGCCACCGCACTTTGCCTCTTCGCATATTGGCGCAGCCCTGGTCGCGGGCTTCCCTACCACGACTCTTTCGCCGCCGCCAAAGCTGAAGAGTGGAAAGCCCTCGGCGGTACATGGGAAGTAGTGAATGGCTCAATGCGCAACGACTCAGACGAGCGCGGAGCTAAGCTCCTGACCGGTTCCACTCATTGGCAGAATTATTCGATTGAAGCAGACGTCATGCTCCTGGGCCTGGGCGGCGATGCGGGCCTCATCGTGCGTTCCAGCAACGAAGAACAAGGCGTCGATGCATATAACGGCTACTATGCCGGCCTCCGTACCATTGATAATTCCCTCGCTCTGGGCCGCGCCGGTTATGGATGGATGGAAGTCAAGTTCCCGCTGAAGCCTCAGGGGCTGCCGGTGCTGGCTTCGCGCTGGTATCACATGAAGCTTCTGGCCTATGGCTGCCAGCTGGTGGCATCGGCGGTCTTGCTGGAACAGGGAAGCCCTACCGTGGCTTCGATCACCGACGAAGACTGTATCCGCTCGGGTCGCGTAGGCTTACGGTCATACTCGGCAGGTGGAGTTTGGCGCAATGTTATCGTTCGACCCGCTACGCAGCGCGATGTCGACCAGATGCTTGCCCTAGGCCGATCTCCCCAGAACCCATCGACTCAGAATTCGACCGCTAACTTCCCTTCGCGCGGAGTCCTGGTTGCGCCGCCGCTGGACAATCAGCCCAGCGCGCTGCCCTCAAGCCCGAATACGCAACCCATCAGCAGCCTGCGACTGGCATCGCTGGCAACCCAGCAGACTGCGACTGTGCGCGGGATCGTTATACTCAACTCCCCCGCGCTATTTGTGCAGGACTCGACGGGCGGCGTAGCTGTGCAGCAAATCGACGCGCAGCCCCTCAAAGTGGGCGATGAGGTTGAGGTCATCGGTCAGGTAAGAACCAACGCCTTCAGCTCGACGCTGGAAAAGGCTACCGTTCGCGTTCTGTGGGAAGCGACACCGATGCCTGCCGTCTCGGTTACCGCTTCGCAGGCTGCGACGGGAATGTTTGATGCGACTTTTATCGAAGTCTCCGGACGGCTGCAGCACAAAGAGTACGGGCCTGGAGATGAAATTATTTTCGACTTTGATTCAGGCCCGCAATCGTTTCGCGCCATCATGAATCGCGGCCGAGGCAATTATCTCTATGACAAACTGAAACTCGGCAGCGTGCTGCGTCTGCGCGGTGTATCCGTCGTCGATCCGGCGTATACGCAATCCGTCACACCCTTTGCCGTGCTGGTTCGCTCCAGCGATGACGTTGAAGTGCTCGCGGGTCCGCCGTGGTGGAGCGCCGGGCACCTTGTGGCCGCCGCAATCGGCCTGCTGCTTCTCGCGCTCATCATCAATTTTGTATACCACCGCATTGAAAGCATGCGCCTTCGCGCAGTGGTCGAAGAACGCGAACATCTCGCTTACGAGATGCATGACACGCTGGCACAAAGTGTTGCCGGCATTGGCTTCCAACTCGAGGCGATCCGAATCGGCACGCCAGAGGAGTTGTCGAAGGTCCATCGGCAATTGGATCTCGCCAGCGAACTTGTGCGGCACAGTCACGCCGAAGCTCGGCGGAGCATCGACATGCTTCGCCCGCAGCAGCTTGAATCGGAAGGTCTGCTCAATGCGCTGACTCGTTGCGCGCAACGCCTGGTCGAAGGGGGATCGGTGCAGATCATTGCCGTAGCAACGGGAGATGTGCGACCGCTGCCTCTCCGCATCGCTGACACTCTCTATCGCGTCGGACAGGAAGCGCTCGCAAATGCGGTGCGCCATGCACATCCCATCACAATTACTATCAGTCTCGAATATTTGAAAAAC
>Ga0210402_10004611_pt1 | contig 12520 bp, 7 predicted proteins | sample IncBWC7MmetaG_FD_161055 | JGI IMG/M metagenome (GOLD analysis project Ga0210402, IMG submission 161055) | Forest soil microbial communities from Barre Woods Harvard Forest LTER site, Petersham, Massachusetts, United States - Inc-BW-C-7-M | ecosystem: Environmental > Terrestrial > Soil >...
AGACAAGCCACCGCCGCGCGGCCACGCCACCGACATGTCCGACCCTGACCCGCCTGGCCTGGGCAGCATCCCCGACCAGGTCATGCGCCAAGCGGCCTGCCCGGTGCCCGCCGTCCCCCCCGGCACACCGGCCGCGATCTGGCCGGCTACGAGCTGCCAGACGCGCCTGCCATGACAGGTCAAGACCAGGTCAAGACCCCTCATAACCCGTCGGCCCAACGGTGAAACAGGCCGCTCCACCTAAGTCAGCAAGAAGCACCAGCCAGGAAAGGAAACAACGATGATCATCAGCCAACATGCCAGCACCACGCCGGTGCCGGGCCAGAGAAGAGCAAGGAACTGGAGATGAAGCGAAATCTGATCATGGGTGCTACTTCGGCGGGCCGTGGCCTGCGGGTGCTGGTGACCTCGGCGATGCTGTTCGCGGTGCTGGCGGTCACGGGTGCGGGCATCGCACCGTCTGCGGCCTGGGCCACAAACAGCGCCGGGCAGGACGGCGCGGCGAGCGTGTTCTACACCACCTCTGGTGCCGGCAACGGCCTGAAGAACGGCGCGGAAATCTTCGCCATCACCGTCAGCGGGGCCACCGTCACCACCCGCGACGTCGGGCCGACAAAGGGGGGCGATTGCGGTTCGCTGGCGCTGTCGCCGCACGGGACGCTGTACAGCATGTGCGGGCACCTGTTCGGCACCCAGCGGCTGGCGGTCATCGACCAGCAGACCGGCCGCGCCCACCTGTTCGGCGTGCGGGTCCCAGGGCTGGCGGTCATGGCCATGGGCTTCAGCCCCCAGGGCACCCTGTACGCCGTCGGTGACTGCAACCCCGACCCGGTGACGTTCGAGTGCATCGCCGACAAAGACTTCAACGCCCTGTACAAGGTGAATGTCCAGACCGGGGCGTTCACCCGCATCGGACCGACCAGGGCACCCCAGTTCTTCATGGACCTGACCTTTGACAGCCACGGCACCATGCTCGGCGTGACGACCACGGTCAACCCGTCCACCACACCCGCGATCCTGTACCGCATCAACCCGGCCACCGCGAGAGCCACCAAACTGTTCACCCTGACCGGGTCGAACGCGGTGATGGGGCTGGCGTTCGGCCGGGACGGGACGCTGTACGGCACCGATTTCACGCCAACCTCGCACCTGTACCGGATCGACACCACGACCGGCGTGGAGACCACGATCGCCGCGCTGCCCTTCGGTTCGTCCAGCGGCCTGGAACTGATGAACCCAGGCGAATGAGGGCACCCCGGTCCTTTCGCTCAAGACCGCGCTTTGGGGTTGCACCGTCAGCGGACTGAGCTGACCCGCCGCCCCTGCAGCTCATCCTCGCTGGCGGGCTGTCAGGGTCGGCGGGGGAGCCTACCGGCTTGAGGTGCGGCAGGCATCGACGTGGTCCGGCCGGCCAGGACAGCCCAGCCCAGGCCGGCCCATCCACGGAGTACCTGTCCTGCGTGGCCCAGCACGCCGCCGCCACCCAGAACCGCGCAATCGGCGCCCTCAAGAAAGAGCCAAGGCACGCCCCTTGCCCGCGCTCTGATTCGGCAGGGAGAGTGTGGGTAGTGCTTCCGGCCCTGCTTCCCTGGCTTTGATCTGGCGGGGGCGTAGGGTCGGGGGCCTGGGTCCCGGCCTGACCTCCGATTCGGCTGACGCCGACGTGCTGTCTTGCGAGACGATCTGCCGGCCGGGCCCCAGGTTTTTGTGGCACCCACCGGCGCTGCCGGTCTGATCTGCCCTGCCTGGACTAGAGGCCGGGGTTCCCAGGTCCGGGCGGCCAGCGGGTGCGTGCCATCCCTCAACCTCAGAAAGGGATGACGTTGACCATCGTAGAGACACGTGCCATCACCGGTGGCGTAGACACCCACGCTGATGTGCACGTCGCCGCCGCGCTCGATCCCATCGGAGGCTTGCTTGGCGTCGGGGAGTTCCCGGCGACCCCGGCCGGTTACGCCCGCCTGCTGGCCTGGCTGGGCGGCTTCGGGACCGTCTGCCTGGCCGATCGAAGGGACCGGCAGCTATGGCGCCGGCCTGGCCCGCCACGTCAGTGCGGCCGGTGTCCGGGTGGTCGAGGTGGATCGCTCCGACCGCCAGGACCGCCGCCGGCAGGGCAAGTCTGACCCGCTGGATGCCGTCAGCGCCGCCCGGGCGGCCCAGTCGGGCCGGGCACGCGGCGCTCCGAGGGGCCGGGATGGCACTGTCGAGGCGATCGGTGCCCTGATGGTCGCCAAGCGCAGCGCCGCAGGAGAACGCACCCAGACGATCAATCAGGCCAGGGCGCTGGTACTTACCGGGCCAGATGATCTGCGGGCCCGCTTCGCCAAGCACACCGCGGCTGCCCTGGTGGCCGGGACCGCGTCGCTGCGGCCCCGCCCCGGCAGCACCGTCGGCTACGCCACCCGCATCGCGCTGCGCGAGCTGGGACGGCGCGCTGAGTTCCCCGACGGCCAGCTCGAGCGCCTCGACGAGCTCATCGCTCCCCTGGTGACAGCGCACGCCCCCGGGCTTCTGGCCCTCCGCGGGATCGGCCCTAACACCGCGGCACTGCTGCTTATCGCGGGGGACCACCCCGAACGGCTGCGCAGCGAGGCCGCCTGGGCGCACCTGTGCGCCGCCGCGCCCATCCCGGCATCATCAGGCAAGACCATCCGCTACCGGCTCAACCCCGGCGGCGATCGCCAGGCCAGCCAGGCCCTGTGGCGGATCGTGTTCACCCGTATGGGCTCCGACCCGGCCACCCGCGCTTACGTCGAACGCCGCACGAAGGAAGGAAAGACCAAGGCGGAGATCATCCGCTGCCTCAAGCGCTACATCGCCCGCGAGGTCTACCCCCACCTCCGCCCCGCCGGCTGACATCACCTTCCCGGGGGCGGCCTGACCCAATATTCGGCTGCCGCATCCCTGCTGGCCTGCGAACGATCCGCCGGCCGTCCCCGGGGCATCGCAGACCTGCTGAGCGTGACCTCATAAGAGCTTGCCCTCCACACCCGGAGCGGCCCATCCCTGTCTTGTCCGCACCCAGCACCCATCAAAATCCGAGCCTCACAGCCGAAATCCGGAATAGGCCTTGACAAACATAAGAGCATCGATCTGGCCGTATGGCGGTCAGGCTCAACGTCACTTTCTGTGTTGTTGGCCCAGCCCTAGCTGACGCGCCCCTGCTGCTAGAGAGGGCGCGCGGACTCGAGCCCCAGGTCCACGGGGTAGCCCAGATGTTCGTGCTAACGCGAATGCTAACAGCGGCTACCCGGCGGCCTTTCATGACTCGGGCGAAGATGCCGGCGGCCTCGGCGAGCTGGTTGCTTATCACGTGGGCGTATACCCGCAGGGTGATCGATGGGTCGGCGTGGCCGAGCCGGGCGGCGACGACATGCACCTGGGTACCGGCTGGCAGCAGGGCTGACCCGCGGGGTTACCGTGCAGCTCGCAGCATGAACGTCATTGGCGGGCATGTTCCGGCTTGCGCTTCGCCGGTGACCTCGAAGCCGTGCCGCTGGTAGAACGGGATCGTGCGCGGGTTGGGGGTTTCGAGGTAGGCGGGCAGGTGGGTGGCGTCGACGATCTGCAGGCAGGGGGTCATCAGCTGGCTACCCAGCCCTTTGCCCTGCAGTGCGGTGTCGACAGCGAACCACGGCAGGTACCAATGCAAGTAGGTGGGATGGGCCGCACCCATCTGGCCGAGAACGTCAAACATGTCGTCATGCTTGTCCGCGGCGACGGTCCCGGCCAGCGAGGTGGTGATGGCGTCATCGTCTGCCTCGGTACCGGGCGGCAGCCACAAAGCGACGGCAGAGAACTCGCCGAGACGCCACACGGTCTGTTCAGCGAATGCCCTGCCGCCGAAGGCGGCGAGGAACCCGGGGACATGCGACAGGTATTGGTGCGGTTCGGGGTAGAGCCATCGCTCCACCGGGTCGGCCGCGAACGCCAAGACGAGTGTGGCGTATACCCTTTCCTGCTCGGATTCGCCGGCCGCCGAAAACGCTAGCGCGCTCATGAGCCCTCCTTGTACCCAGCTCTCATGACCCAGCGCCAGCGGACCGCACCGCAGATCCAGGCACCCTGATCATTACGCGCGTACCACGGCACCATACCCATCGACGGGCTTCCGTAGGGTTGTGGCACGCTACGCATACGCGCAGTGCGCGCACGAGCCGTCAGCCCGTCAGCGCTCGCTGACTCGGCCAGCCAGAGGATGATCCGCCGCGATCTGAAACCACGCTGCGGATCGACCGCTGCCGCGATGAGGTACGCCGAACCAACAACCTCCGGTTCGGCCGCGAGGGGAGCGGGCCGAGCCGACAGCATCTGGGACTCGCTTGCGGTGCGGCTGCGCCTGGGCACTGCGCCCCAAGATGATCGCATAGCGTGACTGGTTCACAGCCGCGAGCCGCGCGTGTAACCGCCGTTCGCCGCGGGCGAGCGCGAAAACCTCGTCGGTTGTCAGGGCCCGCCCGGCGGCGTACTCGGCCTCGAAAACCTCGGTGCCCATGGCCGAACGCAGCCGCTGGCAGTCGCGTTCGCGAAGTTCACCCTCCAAAGGCTCTATGGTTTCCTCCAGGGCGGCCAGCGACGCGGCGGCAGCCCCGTGCAACCGTGCGGACCGGCTTATCGCCGCATTGGCCCTGCGCGTCATGGCCAGGCCGATCAGCGCGTACGCGATGCTCGCCCTTATCCCCATGCGCCCGGCCAGATTGAGTGATTCGGTGAAGAGCTCTTCGGCTGCGGTCGCAGAGCCGCTGAGGTACTCGGCCAGGCCGAGGTTGAGGGTCCGGTAGACCACGCCGTACTGGTCGTTCAGTGCTCGGGCGATATCCAGCGATTCAGCGAGGTGAGCGCGGGCGGCATCGGGCTTGCCGAGCGACAGCTCGGCGTATCCGAGGTTGCCGAGCATCGTCCCAACATGGCGCCGATCGCCTGCCTGGCGGGACAGGAGCACCGATTCGCGGGCGTCATGGGCCGCACCGGCGTGGTTGCCCTGCAGGTCCAGAGCGAATGACCTGGCCTCGAGCAGATGGGCGGTGACATGGGGCTCCTTGTGCTGGCGGGCGAAGCCGAGCCCGGACTCGATGAACCGCAGGGCCTGCCCTGGCTGCCCGCGGCGCAGTAGGACGAGAGCGCGAAGGTACAAAAGGTCGGCAGTCAGGTAGTCATCCCCGGCGGCCCGGGCGATCGCCAGCCCCTCCTCGCAATGTTCCTCGGCGATCGCGTACTCTCCGGTCTGCTCGAGCAGGTACGCCGCTGCGGCCAGGCCCTGTGCGCGCAGCAGCACCTGCTCCTCTGGAGTCGGCAGATCGAGGAGGGCACGGAGGGCCTCGATTCCCTCGGTCGCGTGCCCGCGCGTCTTCCAGAACACCCGCAACGCGGCGGCCAGCCGGATTCCGGACACGGGATCTCGCCGTTGCAAGCTGTATCCGAGCGCGGCCCGGATGTTGCCGAGTTCCAGATCGAGACGGTCCAGCCATTCAGCCTGATCGTGCCCCACGAGCTGTAGTGTCGCCGATTCCGCGAGAACCAGGTACTGGTCTCGGTGAGCCCTCCGGGCATCATCAGCCGCCGCCGGGTCCAGCAGTTCGAGTTTCAGCGCGGCGTACTGACGGACGGTTTCCAGCAGCCGGTAGCGCACCGGCCCGCCGCCGGAGTCCTCGAACTGCACCAGGCTCTTGTCCACCAGCGCGCCGAGGAGCGCGACGATCTCGCCCAGGAGCCCGTCCTCACCTGCGGTGACAGCCTCGGCGGCCGTGAGGTCGAACCCTCCGGCGAAGACTGCGAGCCGGGCGAGCACGTGTCGCTCGGCACCGTTGAGCAGCTCCCAGGACCAGTCCAGCATGGCAAGCAGCGTCTGCTGGCGCGGCAGGGCCGTGCGCGAGCCGCCCGTCAGAATCGCGAACCGGTGATCGAGCCTGGCATCGAGTTCGGTCACCGACATGACGCGCAGCCGGGCCGCGGCCAGTTCGATGGCCAGGGGGCTGCCGTCCAGCCGCCGACAGATGCGGCCGGCCAGTGAGGCGGTCCGCTCGTCCGAGGTGAGCGTCACCCCCTGCTGGGCCACCCGGTCGGCGAACAGACGCACGGCCTCCGCGCTGCGGATCGTATCCGCATCATCGTCGTCAGCCGGTGTGTCCAGGGAGGGAACCCGGTGGACGTGCTCTCCGTCGATGCCCAGCGGCTCACGGCTTGTCGCGAGCAGGCGGACGTTCGGGCAGCTCCGCAGCATTGTGTTGGCGAGCTTGGCGCATGCATCGATGACGTGCTCGCAGTTGTCCAGCAGCACCAGCATGCTGCGCCCGCCGACTGCTTCGACGAGCGTGCTCGCCGGGTCGCTGGCCGGATCCTCCGGTATGCCCAGCACGCTGGCAACGGTTACTGCGACGAGGTCCGGGTCATGAAGTGGGGCCAGATCCGCGAACCACACGCCATCCCTTGAGCCATCGAGCCGCCCGGCCGCCGCTTGGAGTCCGAGGCGCGTCTTGCCCACCCCGCCTGAGCCGGTGAGCGTGACCAGCCGGAAGGTCATGATCAAGCGGCCCACCTCGGCAAGCTCTGCCTCGCGGCCGATGAAAGCCGATACCTGTGTCGGGAGGTTATTGGGCTGCTTCGGGTGGCCGGCTGCCCGGAGCGGAGGGAAAGCCGCGGGGAGGCCACGAGCCACGAGCTGAAATATCCGCTCCGGGCGGCCGAGGTCCTTGAAGCGGTGGACACCGAGATCCTTGAACCCGGCGCCCTCCGGCAGCGAGTCGCGAAGTAGGGCGGCGGTCGTGGCAGAGAGCACGATCTGGCCGCCGTGAGCGGCGGCCGCGATGCGGGCCGCACGGTGAACCTCGAAACCGATCACTCCGGCCGCCGTGCGTGACACCTCACCGGAATGGATGCCCATCCGCACGCGGACTTCCCCGCCGGCTGGCCACGGGTGCGCAATAAGCGCCCGCTGCATGGTGATCGCCGCGGATACGCAGGCGCTCGCCGACGAGAACACGGCGAAGAACGCATCGCCCTGGGTGTCGACCTCCTGACCGTCATGGGCAGCTAGGGCGTCCCGGATGAGCCGGTGATGGTCGGCCAGCACCTGCGCGTATCCATCACCGAGGCGCCGCAGCATCGCGGTGGAACCCTCGATATCGGTGAAGAGGCAGGTAAGGGTCTGCGCGGCCACTGGTGAAGCGCCCCCTACGCCGGTGCCGATCATCCCAGCTGACCAGATCGTCAGCGCCTCATGCCCGGCAGGGCCAGCCTATGTCACGGCCTTGCTCGTCAGTCTTCTTCCTCGGTTAAGTCGGTCGGAACAGCTGAGCGCAGATGCTAATGACCGCGGCCGCGACATCGCTGGGTACCTGAACTTCGAACACCACGTACCCAGATCTCCCGGATTCTGTGACCAGGGTCATCGGTACTCTTATGCCGCTATCCGTGCCGGTGCGTATGAATACGTCATCGGCACCAAGCGTTACCTTGTCAGAGGGCACGGAAAAGCTCAGGGTCACCAGGTCGTCGCCCTTCGGCGGCCACTGGACACCGCTTTCATGTGGCATGGCTCAGGCTCCGTGTCTGTAGTGGCAGTGAATTATAACTGAAGAGGATCGTTCACCGCTGATGAAGCTGGGACCGCGGCTGTCCCGGGTTCCATGCGTCGGTGGCCCGGTCTTCCCGGTGATCGTCATGGTCGTGATGGCGGCGGGCCTCATGGACCAGCAGGGAGGGGTGGGGGTCAGGGCGATAGAACCAGCATGCGCATTTGGTAGGCCTTGGTCCTCGGGCACGGTCTCGCCTGGGAAACCTCACGGTCAGGAACCCAGGGCGTCGCCATGACCGGAAGACGCCCGCAGCGCATCGGTCAGCAATGCGGCCAGCGCCTCGAGCTGCACGTCGGCAGACGAGGAGACCACCACAAGGATGCCGCGCTCAGCTAGCAGCTGGCCGATACCTACTCAGATCGCGTCAGCGGTGGCCGGAGAAGGACCGCATAATTCAGCCTGTCGCACAAACGGCGTGCCTTCGTGGGGGCGGGCCTGGTGCTTGAGATCATGGTGTGTGCCGCAGAATTTCCTGTTCCCGCAGCGTGATCAGCCGTTGCTGATGCCGGTGGATATGCGCGAGTGGCTGCCCGAGGACGACCTGGTGTTCGTGGTGCTGGACGCGGTGGCCACCTTGGATCTGGGCGGGTTCCGCCGCCGGTACCGGGCCGATGGGCATGGCCGGGCGGCGTCCGGCCCGGAGATGATGGTCGCGTTGCTGCTCTACGCCTATTCCCAGGGCGAGCGGTCCAGCCGGGTGATCGAAAAGCGGTGCGTGCGCGATGTGGGCTACCGGGTGATCACCGGCGGGCTGCGCCCGGACCATGCGACCATCGCCCGGTTCCGGGCCCGGCACCAGACGGCGCTGGGCGGGCTGTTCAGCCAGGTGCTGCGGCTGCTGGCGGCCGAGGGCATGGTGGCGCTGGGCTTGGTCAGCCTGGATGGGACCAAGCTGGCCGGCAACGCTGCGCAGAAGGCGAACAGGACGTTGCCGCAGATCGAGAAGATTCTGGCCGAGGCGGCCGAGGCCGACGCCGGCGAAGACGCCCAGCAAGGCGAGGCCGAACCGGTGACGCCGCGGGCGCTGGCCCGCCGGGCCGGGCGGCGGGAGCGGCTGGCCGCCGCCCGGGACCGGCTCGCGGCCGAGGACCAGGCCCGCCGCGACGCGCAGCGGGCCAAACAGGAAGCCTGGGACGCGGCCGCAGCGGCCGGGCAACGGCGGGGCGGGCGCCGCCTGGTGATGAGCCGCCACGCACCAACCACAACAACACCGAGCCGCGGGCCAACACCACCGACCCGGACGTGCGGGTGATGCGCAACCAGAAGGGCTATGTGGCCGGCTACAACGGGCAGCTCGTGGTGACCGCGCAGCAGGTCATCGTCGGGACGATGCTGTCCCAGCACCCCGTCGACCGCACCTCGCTGCACCCCCTGCTGGACACCTGCCGCCAGCAGCTAACCGAGGCTGGCATCCACCCGAAGCTGCGCACCGTGCTCGCCGACTCCGGCTACGCCAGCGAACAGAGCTTCGCCCGCGCCGACGACGACGGCCTGCGGCTTCTCGCGCCACTAGCCAAAGACCCCGGCCGCCGCCCCATCCGCACCCCTCAGCGGGCCAGGCACCTGGACCAGTTCCCGGCCACCGCCCGCGCCAGGCGGCGCCTGCAAAATCCCCGCGGCCGGGAGGACTACCGGATGCGGGCCCGCACCGTGGAACCGGTGTTCGGGCAGCTCAAGACCTGCCAGAAAATGACCATGATGTCCCGGCGCGGCCTGGCCGCGTGCGAAAGCGAATGGCTGCTCGCCTGCGCCGCGCACAATCTGCGCAAGCTGCACCGGCACCGCACCGAGCGCTAACCGTTCACAGGCCCAGCCCAGACAGCCAAGACTTCAAGATAGCCAAACCGCAGTCTCGCACTCCGTATCTGCGTTCCGGGTTCCGAACCCCCCACAGGCTTTGCGCGACAGGCTGAATTATCCATCCTCGCTCCGCAGCGGACGTCCGAATCTGCCGCGATTTGCACGTTGGTCAGCGGGGGTGGTGGCTGGTCTGGGTGGCCCCTGGTGGTGGTCGGCGGCCGCGTGCAGATTCGCCCGCTCGGCTTCCAGCCAACCGCCCGCCCAGGGTGGACACGTCCGGGGCGTGAGACGGCGGTCGGCCCGGCGGCGGCCGGCGGTAGCCGCTGGCCCAGGAGGCGAAGTGGCGCCGGCGGCCAGGGCGGTGTGCAGGTAGTAGTACGGATAGAGGCCGACCGGGAGGGATACTGCTGCCGATGGACCATTGCGTGATTTGGTGCGGCGGGACAAGATCTCCTTAGCGGGGAGCGCAGTATGGCCGGCGTTTTTCTGTCGTATGCGCGAGAGGATCTTCCGTTCGCGCGGCGTCTGCACGATGCTCTCTCTGCAGCAGGGCGAGATCCGGCTTGGGACCAGGACCACGCCGTGGTGCCGTTCAGTGCTCCTTACCAATCGGAGATCGCTGCGGCGATCGCTGGGAGCGAAAAGTTCATATTTGTGATCTCTCCTGACTCGCTGGCTTCGGGCCCGTGTGCGGCGGAAATCGCGGTCGCCGTCGAGTCCGGCAAACAGGTCATCCCGCTGCTGCGCCGTCGGCCTCGCGACAGCCAGCTGATTCCTGAGGCTGTCGCGGAGCGGAATTGGATCTTCTTCGATGAGGACGCCAGGTTCCAGGCCAGCCTGGCGGCGTTGATCGAGACACTGGATACCGACCTTGACTGGGTCAAGACGCATACCCGGCTGGTTGTCCGGGCGCGGGAGTGGGCTGACGGTGGCGGTGATCGCAGCCGCCTGCTGCGTGGCCGGGATCTGCGGGCGGCGGAGGCCTGGCTGAATGATGGGGATGCCCACCCGCAGGCCCCGCCGACCAGTGGCCAGCGGGTATTTATCGCGGCGTCTCGCCGGTCGGCGGACCGGACCGCCTGGCTGCAGCGCACTGTGCTGGCCGTTGGTCTGGTTATCGCGGTCGTGCTGGCCTCATTCGCCTTCATTCAGCGCAATCAGGCGATAAGGCAGCGTGACCAGGCCATCCACAATCAGACCGTCGCGGAAGCCCTCCAATTTGGCGCGAGTAACATGTCGCTCGCGGTACAGCTGAATGTGGCCGCCTACCGGATGCAGCCAACCCAGGACCAGGCCTCCCGCCTGTTCAACGTGGAAAACACGCTCCTGGCCGTTCCCGTGACCACTGGCAGCACCAGGGCTATCAATACGGTGGCGTTCAGCTGCGTCGGCCACACGCTGGCCAGCGGCGGCGCTGACGGCAGGGTCCGGCTGTGGAATGTCACCGACCCGGCCCACCCCCGGTCGCTCGGCCAGCCCCTGACTAGCGGCCGCAGCGGCGATGTCGCCACTGCGATAGCGTTCAGCCCCGACGGCCACACGCTGGCCAGCGGCTTCGGCTACGGCACGGTCCGGCTGTGGGACATCACCGACCCGGCCCACCCTCAGCCGATCGGCCAGCCCCTGACCACCAGCGGGGGCTACGGCGTCTTGTCGGTGGCGTTCAGTCCCGATGGCCACACGCTGGCCAGCGGCAGCAGCGACGGCAGAGTCCGGCTGTGGAATGTCACCGACCCGGCCCATCCCCAGCCGATCGGCCAGTCCCTGACCACCAGAAGCGTCTCTTCGGTAGCGTTCAGCCCCGATGGCCACACACTGGCCAGCGGCGGCGCTGACGGCAGGGTCCGGCTGTGGGAGATCACTGACCCGGCGCACCCCCGGCCGATCGGCCAGCCCCTAACCCCCAAAAGCGGCAACAACGCCATTCCGGTCGCGTTCAGCCCCGATGGCCACACACTGGCCAGCGGCGGCGCTGACGGCAGGGTCCGGCTGTGGGAGATCACTGACCCGGCGCACCCCCGGCCGATCGGCCAGCCCCTAACCCCCAAAAGCGGCAACAACGTCATTCCGGTCGCGTTCAGCCCCGATGGCCACACACTGGTCAGCGGCAGCGCTGACGGCAGGGTCCGGCTGTGGGACATCGCCAACCCGGCGCACCCCCAGCCGATCGGCCAGCCCCTGACCAGCGGCCACGGCGTCTTGTCGGTGGCGTTCAGCCCGGATGGCCACACGCTGGCCAGCGGCAGCGACGGCACGGCCCGGCTGTGGGACATCACCGACCCGGCCCACCCCCGGCCGATCGGCCAGCCCCTGACCACCAAAAGCGGCAACAACATCTATACGGTGGCGTTCAGCCCCGATGGCCACACGCTGGCCACCGGCAGCCTCGACGGCACGATCCGGCTATGGAGCCGCCCCTCGACCGTCCTCACCAGTGCCAGCGATGTCGAAGCGGTCGCGTTCAGCCCCGATGGCCACACGCTGGCCAGCGGCAGCAGTAACGGCACGGTCCGGCTGTGGGACGTCACCGACCCGGCCCACCCCCGGCCGCTCGGCCAATCCCTGACCAGCGCCAGCAGCGGCGATGTCGTCAATTCTGTGGCGTTCAGCCCCCATGGCCACACGCTGGCCAGCGGCAGCAGTAACGGCACGGTCCGGCTGTGGGACGTCACCGACCCGGCCCACCCCCGGCCGCTCGGCCAGCCCCTGACCGCCACCAGCAGCGGCAACCTCGTTAATTCTGTGGCGTTCAGCCCCCATGGCCACACACTGGCCAGCGGCAGCAGCGACGGCAGAGTCCGGCTGTGGAATGTCACCGATCCGGCCCACCCCCGGCCGCTTGGCCAGCCCCTGACCGCCACCAACTCCGCCCTCGGTGTCTTGTCGGTGGCGTTCAGCTCCGATGGCCACACGCTGGCCAGCGGCAACTTCGACGGCAGAGTCCGGCTGTGGAATGTCACCGATCCGGCGCATCCCCGGCCGCTCGGCCAGCCCTTCACCAGCACCCGTGGCAGCTTCGTCGAGGCGGTGGCGTTCAGCCCCGACGGCCACACGCTGGCCAGCGGCAACTACGACGGCACGGTCCGGCTGTGGAATGTCACCGATCCGGCCCACCCCCGGCCGCTTGTCCAGCCCCTGACCGCCAC
>Ga0210402_10004612_pt1 | contig 12519 bp, 11 predicted proteins | sample IncBWC7MmetaG_FD_161055 | JGI IMG/M metagenome (GOLD analysis project Ga0210402, IMG submission 161055) | Forest soil microbial communities from Barre Woods Harvard Forest LTER site, Petersham, Massachusetts, United States - Inc-BW-C-7-M | ecosystem: Environmental > Terrestrial > Soil >...
CGCACCTTGGTGGAATCGCCGGGCGCCCGTCCGATCGTGTTCCTGACGGGAAGGGGCGACATCCAGACCAGCGTACACGCCATGAAGGAAGGAGCGGTCGATTTTCTCACCAAGCCGGTCGACGACGTGCGGCTGTTCGCTGCGGTCGACCAGGCGCTGAAACGCGACGCGGAGCAGCGTCTGGAACGCGCCATCCGCGACACCATCCAAAAGCGCCTTGCGATGCTGACGCCGCGGGAGCGGCAGGTGATGGCACACGTGATTCGCGGCCGCCTCAACAAACAGATAGCCGCAGACCTCGGCACCGGCGAAAAAACGGTGAAGGTACACCGCGCGCGCGTTATGTCGAAAATGGTGGCCCGCTCGGTTGCGGAGCTCGTGCAGCTTGCGGCGCGCGTCGGAGTCGGCATCGAGCCGGCCTTGGGCGCCGGCACCACCGGCAAAAATTGGAAGCAAGACCTAGCCTAATGTCCAACTTCCAGATCGTTCAATAGGGCGTACAAGGGGGCTTTACTTTGCAGTGGAACGCCTGTGATCGCGGTAGTCGACGACGAAGAATCGGTACGCAAGGCGGTGGTCCGGGTACTGCGCGCGGCGGGGTTCGCCGCCCACGGCTTCGCTTCGGGCGATGCGTTCCTGAAGTCGTGGCATTTTGATCGGCCGGATTGTCTAGTCCTTGATTTGCAGATGCCGGACGTGTCCGGGACCGAAGTGCAGCGGGCGCTCAACACGGCGGGCGCGAACTTTCCCATCGTCATCATCACTGCGCACGACGCGCCCAGCATGCGCGAGGAGTGCATGCGCCTCGGCGCCGTCGCCTATTTGTGCAAACCGCTGGACATTCGCACCCTGCTCGACCAGGTGACGCTCGCCCTGGATTCGTCCGGCTGATGTATCTAAAGGCCAATTGCAATATCGAATCGAGGCACGGAGTGTGCAGTGCGCTCGTGTCCGCGCGAATCGGAGGAATGACTCATGGCGTTGAGAAAAGCGGGAATTCGAATGCTTGCCGCGGTACTCATCGCGTGCAGCGGCGTGGCCGCTGCGCAATCCCCGCAGCCCTCGCTGCAAGATCGCGTCGCAGGCCTCAAAGCCACCTTCGCGGCGAGCCAGGCCGCCTTGCGGCAGTATGAATGGATCGAAACCACGGTGGTCAGCGTCAACGGCGAGGAGAAATCGAACAAGCAACAGCGCTGCTACTACGGTGCGGATGGCGGATTGCAAAAGGTGCTCATCGATGCGTCGCCGCCGCCCGCGAGCAAGCCGGGGCTACGTGGCCGGATCATCGCGAACAAGAAGGCGGAGATGACGGCGTACATGCAAAACGCGGTGAGTCTGGTAAAAACCTATGTGCCGCCCGATCCAGCCAGACTTCAGGCGGCGAAGGATGCGGGTAAGGTTGGCATCCAGGTCTTGGAACCCGGCAAACGCGCTCAAATCAATTTCGCGGACTACCAGAAGCCGGGCGACAACCTGGCCATATCGATTGATGTCGCGAATAACATCGTTTCGGGTATCGGAGTATCCACGTATCTCGACAGTGCGACGGACGTCGTCACCCTGAGTGCGGTCATGGGTCAATTGAACGACGGCACCATTTACACGTCCAGCACCACACTCAATGCCGCCGCCAAGAACCTGACCGTCACGGTGCAAAACTCCGGCTATCGAAAGACCAACTGAGGGCATCATGGGTCGTCGCTGCTTTTTCGCCCTCGGGGCATTGGCGATCGTGCCGCTACTTGCCGGCTCGGTAATTCTTGTCTTGACGGCGCTGTTTCGAGACCTGCGCGCTGCAATCACTCATCGTCCCGCAGCCTCGCAGCGGTCAGCGCCGTGCCGCCCTTTGAAATATTAGGACTTTGGTCGCATAGACTGAATCGGCGTCCGTCGCTAATTTCAGCCGCTCTAACCCTCAAATTGGAAAGCGGTAGACGCACATGAAGAAAACCCAAGTACTTTGGATATTGCCGGTCGCAGCCTTGGTGGGCATCTCGGGATGCAACACCACGCCGCTCACCACCACACTGCAGCCGATGGCAACGGATTTCGCCCTGAAGCGCGGCCGATTCGATTTGAATTGTCCGACTGCGACAGCCTCGGTGTTGTCGAGCGAGACGATCCAGCCGCCGGCCAGGGCATTGATGATCAACCAAGGGCCTGAGCGCGCCCAGTACACGATCGGCGTGACGGGCTGCGGCCAGCGGGAGACGCTTCAGGTGCTGTGCGCTCAAGGCGGCGACGGCTGTTTCGTCGCGCAGTAGCGCCAGCGTTGGTTGCGTGGCCAACGCCGGTCGTCGACTGCGTCGCGATCAGCGCACGCGGATCGATTCCGTCAGGGCGATCAAATCGTGCGGAGCGACGCGAATAATGCCGGATCGCGGGCTGTCTATTTCGGCGATGAGCAGGAAGGCAATCGATACCACGAGCGGCAGCACGCCCAGCAGCATGCTTTCGGAACGCATGTTTTGCGCGCCATAACCTATCAGCATGTGGGAAATGACTGCAATTGCCGCCATCAGAATCCACGCCGAGGCCGGGATGCGGTTCCACCAGGAGGACTGCGTGTATCCTTGCGAATTCAAGACATCGTTCATGCCCGAGATCACCAAGCCCCCGATGGCGGTGGGCTCTGCGGCCGCGGTGCTGCGCACCGCCGACCACAGCTGATCCTGCAATTGCGCCGTGCGGGTTTCTATCGGCCGCAGCTCATCCTCGTTGCCGGCCCGATAGAACGCCAACCGCTGATCGATATAGGCACGCAGCAAGGCACGTACCTGGGCGGCGTCCGTCGCGGCCATGAGGTCAGCACGCAGAAACTCGGTGCCGATCGCATTGGCCTCCGCCTCCTCGTAATTCTTGCGCTGCTCGTAGCGGCCAACGGCCATCGAAAAGGTAAACCCGATGATCAGTCCGTTCAGGGTAAGCGTGGTGGCGAGGATGGTGCCGAAATCCTTGCGGATGCTTGGGTCCATCTTGTTCCAACGTCTCAGCACCGTCGCGCCAAACCGGGTCGACAGCCACAGCATCAAGAAGCAAATCGCGAATATCAACAGCGGGTGGTCTAGCAGGCCGTTCATTTGCGAGAATCGCCGTGTAGCGCAGCGACGGTTTACTCGGCCTTCCGCCAACCGGGGACCGGGTTGTATCGGTCGATTTTGGCGGCAACGTCGTTGGTATTCGGGCCGAGGTCCTTCTCGTACACGACGCCGCTGTTGTTCACCATGAAACTCATGACCCCGCTACTCCCGTAGACTGCGGGAGTGGCGAGCAGCGCGAAGCCGCCGCGCATCTCACCGTCGACGATATAGCTGCCGCTGGTGGCCGACTTGCCCTCGCCGGTGAGAACGCGAAAATTGTATCCGTGATATGCGGGCGGCTGTCCGTTGACGTTTCGATAACCCTCGGCAGCCGCTTCCGCCGCAAATTCACCCAGCGGGCTCAACTGCTCCGGGTCGTCGGATTTCCAGTAAAGACCGTCGTGCTTGCCGGGAGTACTGGCAATTCTTTGTGCGTAGATGCCGGCAGGCTTGCCGTCGTGAGCCTGGGCGGCATATTCCTGCTGCGCGTCGACATAGGCTTGGCACACGCGAATGGTGGTGAGCTCGTTGCGGCCAATGCGCCGGTAGAGGATTTCCTGAGCCCCTGCCGCCGTATCGAAACGCCATGCCTGGCCTTCCTTCACCAACGGAATGGGGAACGGCCACTCCTCGTTGCCCACATAGAGAATCTCGCGAGTCGGACTGACGGTCATGAGCGCCGCCTTTTCCGAATAAGCCACCAGAAAAACCTCGCGACCTCTTTGATCGATCACCGGGTCGCCGGAGTCCAGAAGCTTCTCGCCTGCGGCGCCAAACAGGGCGCGCAGCGCATTGAGGTCGCCCGACTTGTTGCTGTCCACCAGTGCAACGACAGCATCTTCGGGCGTACTGAAGGTCTTCTGTTGCGCTTTTGGTTGCGCGGTCTGCGCAAGGACGGAGCCGCAGCCAAGCAGTGTCGTTACTGCAATACCCGTCATGATCGAGGAGATTTTCATGTTGCTAATTCCCTGGCGCGGCTAGCTAAGGTTTGCGACCCTGTCCACGGGGCGCGCTCTGTCCACGCGCTGCGCCGCCCTGTGCTCGCGATGCGCTGCCTTGTCCGCGTTGGCTCGCGGCGCGCTCGGCATTGCCGTTCTGATAGCCGGTAAATGCGCTGGAGCTGGTTTGCGCGCGCTCGGTTGGCCTGACGTTGGACGGAGCGTTGTAGCCGCGCGAACCATAATCGGGTTTTCCTGTGTTTGGCGCCGGGGCAGGGCGTTGCGTGGGTGTGCCTGGCTGAACAGCGGGACGAGCGCCGGCACCTGTCGCGGGCCGCGTCGCGGGGGTGCCCCCGGACGGCAGTGTCGTTGGACGCTGCCCGGGCGTCGCGCCGGGGTTTGCGCCAGGGCGTGATCCGGGTGAGGTGGCGGGACGCGGAGTAGCCGGCCGCGCCATTGGTGTGTAGGGCGTGGGCCGCGGAGTAACACCACCCCGGTATCCCGGATTATTCACGTTGATTCTATTGATATTGACGGTGGTCGAGGAATACGCATACGGCCGCGGACGATAGTAGCCGCCAGCCGGCAGGGGCACCGGCCGAACGTAGGGATAGCGGCCATAGGGTGGCACCACCCACGCGCCGCCGCGGACCACCACGGTATGCGAGTGCCAACCCATGCCCCATGCGCCCCATCCGTAAGGGGAATAGTAGTAGGAGCTGTTGCTCATCGCAGCACCGATCGCTATCCCCAAACCAAAACCGATGAGAACCGCCGCGGCGTCCGGCGGGGGCGGATAGTAGACGACCGTCGGATTGTATACGGGCACGTATACCACCTGCGGATTGGCAGGCTGAATGACGATGACCTGCTGGCCGCCTTGGTTCTCCGTGACGACCGATTGCTCACGCGAGGCTTTCAAGTTGCCGGCCGCTTGCGCCTGCGCGCGCAATTTTTGCACCGTATTCATCACGCCGGTGGGATCGCTCAAATATGCCGTCCCAAGTTCGGTGGTCCAATCGATCTGACTGGCCAGTTGGTTCAACACATCCGGAAACAACGCAAGCGCTACAAAGCTGGCATCGAAGCCTTGCTGTTGCGCGGCCTCCTGCAACGCCGTGCCTTGCAAGTTCTTGTTCTGCTGCAGCCAGTTGTTCATTTCTGTGACCTGGCCCGGACTCGTGGCGCTGGCCAGGACTTGCGCGAGCAATGGGTCGGGGTAGAGCGCGATCGGAGCCAACAGCTGCTCGAGCGGGTTAAGCTGCGGATTTGCCGATGCAGGCGGGGCAGTGTTCTGCGCGGAAGCCGCGCCGAACGCGGCACAACAGGCAATAATGATGCCGACCCAGGCTTGTTTCATCATCGGTGACTTACTCCGGATTCTCCGCCTCGCGCTGCGAAGCGATCCATCGACACCGAGGTCGGCGCCAATTCTGGATCCCCTCAGTAGGCGCCTTTGGGAGCGAGATCTGATGGTCCTTCGAAGTTAGTGAGTGCCTTCCCGAGCGTCCATATGGCTAAAGTCCTCTTGCGGTGCCGGCGGGGCTCGCTGTGGATTAGACTAAGCCGGTTGGTACGGCCTGGCAGGTACACATACGGAGCTTTATAAATGGCGGACGCATATATTGTCGAGGCGGTTCGTACCGCGGGAGGGCGGCGCGGCGGCAGACTCGCCGGATGGCATCCTGTCGATATGGGCGCAGAAGTGTTGAATGCCCTGGTCGAACGCAGCGGCGTGGATCCGGCGGCGATCGAGGACGTCATTCTTGGCTGCGTCTGTCAGGGAGGCGAGCAGGCATTTCAAATCGGGCGCAACGCCGTGCTCGCGTCCAGATTGCCGAACAGCGTTCCGGCTGTAACCATCGACCGGCAGTGCGGATCATCGCAGCAGTCGATCCAATTCGCAGCTCAGGCGGTAATGTCGGGCACCCAGGACATGGTGATCGCTGCCGGTGTCGAAAGCATGACGCGGGTCCCGATGGGCTCGAGCGTCGCGCTATTTACCAAGAGCGGCATTGGCACCGGGCCCATCAGCCAGCGCATTCAGGACCGCTTTGGCGTTCATGGATTCAGTCAGTTCACCGGCGCGCAAATGATGGCGGACAAGTACGGGTTGAGTCGGGCGCAACTCGATGCCTTCGCGCTCGAGAGCCATCGCCGCGCGGCGGCGGCCACCAACGCGGGCGCGTTCGATGCTGAAATCGTCCCCTTGACGGTTGAGACTCCGCAAGGCCCGGCACAGCATACCAAGGACGAAGGCATCCGCTTCGACGCCACCTTGGAGGCGATCTCAGCGGTCAAGCTGCTGCAAGAAAACGGCGTGATATCGGCCGCCAACGCCAGCCAGATCTGCGATGGTGCAAGCGGCGCGCTGATCGTCAATGAGCGGGCCCTGAAAACGCACAATCTCAAGCCGTTGGCGCGCATCGTCAACCTGACGGTCACGGCGGGCGATCCCGTGATCATGCTGGAGGAACCGATTTCCGCAACCCGCCGCGCGCTAAAGCGCTCGGGTATGTCGATCGATGACATTGATCTTTACGAGGTCAATGAGGCGTTCGCGTCGGTGCCCCTGGCCTGGCTGAAAGAAACCGGAGCCGATCCTGCGAAGCTCAATGTCAATGGCGGTGCGATTGCGCTCGGCCACCCGCTCGGCGCATCCGGCACCAAGCTCATGGCGACATTGACCCATGCGCTGCGCGCCCGCGGCAAGCGCTATGGGCTGCAGACCATGTGCGAGGGGGGCGGGGTCGCCAACGTCACCATCGTCGAACGCATGTAGTCACGCAAGCGACCCGCCGGTACGCGACTATTCGCGTACCGGCGGATCCCCCGACACCGTCAACACTTCAACACTCACTTCAACACCATCAAACTCTTCGCAAGCGGCTCAGCTAGCCCAAGGTCACCGGAACGAAAAGACGAACGTCGCCGCGCTGAATGAGCAGGGCGATTTGCTTGTCGTGCTCCTGCACCATCTTGCGCAGCTGCTCGACGCTTTGCACCGGGGTGCCGTCAACCGACAGCACCACATCGCCGGCCTGGATGCCTGCCGCGGCCGCGCGGCCCTGGGCATCCTCGACGACCAGCCCGCCGGACACACCGGCCTGCCGCCGTTCGTCCTGATTCAAGGGGCGCAACGCCAGACCCAATCGAGCCGGTGCCGATGCACCCGGACGTTCATCGGCAGTAACTGCTTTGGATGCGCTGCCGATGGTTGCAGTCAAGCTCATGGTTTTGCCGTCGCGCCAGATCTCGAGTGTGGCCTTGTCGCCGGGAGCCGCGACTCCGACGCGCGCGGACAGCTGACCGGCGTCCACTATCGGACTGCCGTCGAACTTGAGGATGACATCGCCCACCTTCACGCCCGCGCGAGCGGCAGCGCTCTCGGGGACGACCTTGGCCACGAGCGCGCCGTTCGGCGATTTGAGTTTGAACGAGTCCGCCAGCGATTGATCGAGCGTTTGCACCTCGACCCCCAGCCGCGAATGCTCCACCTTGCCCGTCTTCACGATCTGGTCCTTGATTTGCACCGCCAGATTGATCGGAATGGCGAACGACACGCCTTGATAACCGCCGGAATTGCTGTAGATCTGCGCGTTGATGCCCACCACTGCGCCGCCGGCATCAAACAGCGGACCTCCGGAATTGCCGGGGTTGACTGCCGCATCCGTCTGAATGAAGGGCACGTATCCGTCGCCGGGCAGCGAGCGGCCCTTGGCACTGACGATGCCGGCCGTCGCCGTCTCTTCGAGCCCGAAGGGTTCGCCGATGGCGAGCACATAGTCACCCACGGCCAACTGGTCCGAGTCGCCGATGCGCACGCTTGCCAAATCATGCGCATCGATCTTCAGTACCGCGATGTCGCTGCTCTTATCGGCGCCGAGAACCTTGGCCTTGAATTCGCGATGATCGGAAAGCTTGACGGTCACTTGCTGGGCGCCGTCCACCACATGCGCGTTGGTGAGCAGCAGACCGTCAGCCGAGATGAGAAACCCGGAGCCCTGCGCGTGCTGCACGCCGCCATGATGTCGCGGCATCGGCAGCCCGCGAAAAAACTGCCCCAGTGGATTGTCGTCGCCGTTCGGGTCGCCGAACTCCTGCGGCGCGGAGGTGCTCACCGGACCGGCAGTGGTGATGGCGACCACCGCGGCCTGATTGCGCGCCACGATCGCGCGATAGTTCGGCGCCGTCATCAACGGTATGGGCTGCGTCGGTGCGTCGCGGCTTGGATCGGCGGGCGCGGTGGCGGCCGTCGGTGCAGCGGCGGTTTGCAGAAGAGCGGGGGCGGATAAGCCCGTGGCGGTGCCGACGGCAAGCACGCCGACCGCCGACCATACCAGCGTGCTGGTGCGAATTTGCATGATGATCTCCTACGAAATGAAGCCAATAGCGAGCGCTCAGGCTGCAGCTTCCCACGCCTTGCTTAAGGCAATCTTAAGAGCTGATGGGAAAGCTCACGGCGACGCGCAGGCCCCCACCGGCTGCCTCATCGAGGAGAACGCGGGCATTGTGGCGCTCGGCGATGGCCTTGACGATGGCCAGCCCCAGCCCGGTACCGCTTTCCTGCGCCGCCGCCCGGCGATAAAACCGGTCGAACACCCGCTCCCGATCCGCCGCGGCGATCCCAGGGCCGCTGTCGGTGACCTCGAGCAGCGCTTCCCCGGCCGAGGCGCGGCAACGAACCCGCACGGCTCCGTGCGGGGGCGTGTAGCGCACCGCATTGTCAACCAGGTTGCGCACCAGCGTGCGCAGCGCTTCAGCATTGCCGCGAACCAGAATGTTCGGCGCCGCGTCGAGGCCGAGGTCGATGTTGCGCGCCATCGCCAATTCGTGAGTATCGGTGACTCCCTGCGCGGCCACGGCGGAAAGATCGATCGACTCCAGATCGCCGGCCGGCTCCTGCGGATCGCTGCGCGCCAGAGTGAGCAGTTGTTCCACCAGGTGAATCGCGCGCTCGACCGCTAGCCCAAGGCGCGCGCGTGCCTCGCCGCGCGCCGGCGCATCCGGTGCCCGGTCGAGTAGCTGCAGTTGCAGCCGCAGGGCGGTGAGCGGCGAGCGCAGCTCGTGGGCCGCATCGGCGATAAAGGCGCGCTGGGTGTCGAAGGCCTTCTGCAGACGCGCCAGCAACCGGTTCAGCTCGCCGACCAATGGCCCGATTTCGCGCGGCAAGTTCTCGGCGCTCAAGGGCCGCAAACTGCGCGCATCGCGCCTCTGCACCTCGGCGGTCACGAAGCGCAGCGGCAGCAGGCCGCGGCTCACGATCCACGCGACCGCGGCGATCATGATCGGCAGCAGCAATATGAGCGGTATCACGACCCGCGCCGCGGCGGCGCGCGCCAGTTCTTCGCGCACTCGCAGCGGTTGGGCGATCTGGATCACGCCATCCGCGGACTGCAGACCGTAAGCGCGCCACGGCTCGCCGCGCAGCGACAAATCCGCGTAGCCGAGAACTGTCTGGTTGATCATGGGCAGGCCGGGGCGCGACAGGTAGGTGCGTGCGCCGAACAGATCCCATATCTGAATCACGAAGTCCGTATCGCCTTGATCCGGCGGAACTTCGATGCGCGGCGCCAGCGAAATCTGGCCGCGCAGCGACAGCGCCATCTGGCGCAGCTGATAGTCGAAAAGAGTCGAGGTTTCATTCAATACGCGCCGATAGGTGACCCCGGCCGCCAGCAGCGAGATCAGCGCCACCAGGATTATCAACGCGATCAGCAGTCGCGCGCGAATCGATGTCATATTTTGGGTACGAAGTAGCCGACGCCGCGCAGCGTGCGAATGACATCGCTGCCCAGCTTGCGCCGCAAGCCATGAATGTACACTTCGACCGCGTTGCTGCCGATTTGTTCGTCCCAACCGTACAGGCGGTCTTCGAGCTGCGTTCGGGACAAAACGGCGCCCGGCCGCTGCAGAAGAGCTTCCAATACGGCGTACTCGTGAGCGGACAGATTCACCGGCGCGCCATTGCGTTCGATGGTGCGCGATTTGAGATCCAGGCGCAGATCGCCGTGCTGGATGCTGGAGTCACCGCGTCCGCTGGCGCGGCGCATCACCGAGCGCATCCGCGCCATCACCTCATCGAGATCGAAGGGTTTGACGATGTAGTCGTCGGCGCCGGCATCGAGGCCCGCAATTCGATGCTGAATCTCATCGCGAGCGGTGAGAATGATGACCGGCGTGGCATCGCCGCGTTTGCGCAGCTCGCGCAGCACGTCGATTCCGTCCCGCTGCGGCAGGCCTAAGTCGAGCAACACCACATCGAAATCCGCTGACAGCAACGCGGCTGCGGCGCTGCTTCCGTCACGCATCCAATCAACGGCGAAGCCCGCCTGGCGAAGCGCCGTCTGCAGGCCCTGCGCTATCATGCCATCGTCCTCGACGAGCAACACTCGCATATGAAGCCTTTTCTAAAGTACCGCATTGTATGCAATGAAAGCTCTAGTTTAAGATGCAGGCACGCGCGTATCGATATCGACAGGTGCAAAATTTATTCACGGAGTGGGAGATGACGATGAAAATCAAGACGGGCCTCGGCGGGTTGTTGGCGATGACCGCGTTTGCGATCGCGCAGGTGGCAAGTGCCGCCGATGTGACGGGCACCTGGATCATGGCGGTGGAAACCGGGGCAGGCAGCGGCACGCCGACATTCGTGCTCGTGCAAAAGGGCGATTCGCTCACCGGCAACTACAAAGGGCAGCTCGGCGAAGCGCCGGTGACCGGCACCGTCACCGGTGACGACGTCGTCATTGAATACAAAATTGACGCGCAAGGGCAAACGCTGGCGGTGAAGTACTCGGGCAAGGTTGCCGGCAATTCGATGAGCGGCAAGGTATCGCTGGGGCAGTTTGGCGAAGGCACCTTCAAGGGCACCAAGCAGTAAACGCGCTTTAGACGTTCAGAGTATCGGGACGATTTGGGCCTGAACCTTAGGCCCTGTAGGCCCTCCCTTGCCTGGAATGGCCGCAATGCGGACGGCGAATCGTGACGCCGGTCTCAACCTGTGCGGCAGTTCTCAACTTTCATATTTGTTCTTATGACAGTGCCCGTTCGGGCCCTGCGGACGCATGCAAATGTGACCCAACGCATGTCGGCAACCCTGCATTTGCCGGACCCTTATTGCGCTAAGCGAAGCTCGAACATTCGTGGCTGGCGAATGCTGACCGCAGCGCAACACAACCGCCTTATGGCGATCGCGATATGGGACTACAACGATGCCGAGGAGTCTGAGAAAACATGAGCTTACCGCGCCGGAGACGCCGGACCCAGCGGTAGCTCAATCGCCGCGGAAAAAGCAGAAGCTAGCGGTCCTGCTGGTCTCCGGCGATGAATCCCTGTGGCCGCAAATCGGTGCGGACCTAAGCTCCGATTTGATCCTCAAGCAGCTCGATTCCGTCGACGAGCTCATCAGTTCTACACCGTCGGGACAAGCCGCCATCGTACTGTGGGATGCCCGCCATCACGCGGATCCCGCGAGCCTGTTGTCCCGCCTGCATTTGCATTCATCGCGATTTGGCGTGATCGCGCTGGACGAAGCCGCCAGCGCCGATGCCTGGGCCGTCCCGATTCAACACCGCCAGATTGTTGCGCACGTGGCGCTGCCGATTGTGGGCGAAGTTCTGGCGCAAGCCCTGGCCAGCGCGCAGGATGAAGTGAACTCGCGCATGGCGATTCTGGGAACCGACGCGCCCGCTTCCGCGGCATCCGCCGGCGGCAAGAAATCCTGGCTGCTGCCTGCCGCCATCATTGGCGGCGTGCTCATCGCAGCCGTCGTGGCCATCATGCTCGCGCGCAATGGCGCGCCCGACGCGAAACCGCCTGCCGCAATTCCGGTTGCGCCGAATACCACGGCCGCGGCACCGTCGCCCGCCAAGTCCCGCGCGGAAGCCGATGAGAAGGTCGACGCGCTCATCGAAAAAGCCCAGCGAGCCATGCTCGATCGGCATTTCATCGATCCTGCGGCCGGCAGCGCATTGTCGCTGTATCGGGAGGTGTTGATCATTGAACCCGACAACGGCGAAGCGCTGCAGGGGTTGCAGCGTCTCTCGGAGATTCTGATCGCGCGCGTGCAAGCGGCTCTCGATGACCGCAAGTTCGACGTGGCCCTGCAGTTTTTGGAGAGCGCGAGAAGCATCGACGCCAATGATCAGCGCCTGTCGGCGCTGGACGAGAAGATCTCGAGCCTGCGCGCCGAATTCGGTCCGGCGCAAATCATGGCCGCGATCAACGCCCAGAATTTCGACCGGGCTGCGCAGCTCATCGACGAAGCGGCCCGCACAAAATCACTGCCGGGCGCAAAACTGGCGCAACTGCGCGACGAGGTGCGGCGGCGGCGGGCCGAATTCGACGCCGGACGCCTGCTCAAGCTGGTCGACGCGCGCATCCAGCAGGACCATCTGATAGATCCGCACAATGACAGCGCGGTTTACTACCTGGCGCAGGCAAAACAGGCGGGCGCGGCTGCGGCGGATTTGCAGAGCGCAACACAGGATATGCTCAAA
>Ga0210402_10004613_pt1 | contig 12519 bp, 9 predicted proteins | sample IncBWC7MmetaG_FD_161055 | JGI IMG/M metagenome (GOLD analysis project Ga0210402, IMG submission 161055) | Forest soil microbial communities from Barre Woods Harvard Forest LTER site, Petersham, Massachusetts, United States - Inc-BW-C-7-M | ecosystem: Environmental > Terrestrial > Soil >...
GTTTGTGGAGGTGGTGGAAAAAGACCAGGTTGGTTGGGCCTTTTGGCCATACAAGAAAATGGATTCCGGTTCCTCGTTTGTCAGTTGGTCCAAACCGCCGTATTGGGATGAGATAGTGACCTTTGGAAAGCTACCCGACAACACCGGTGGGACGGAGAAGCGGATCTCGGTTCGTCCAAGTTTGGAACATGCACGGGCGGCTTTTGGGGGTTTGCTGGACAGAATTGAACTGAAAGCTTGCGCCATAAACTCAGGTGAGTTGGATGCGCTGGGCTTAAGGGTTCCTGAAATAAAAGAGAAGTGACGTTTTGTTTCGGACTGGATTTGCCCAGCAGTAAACCGTATGAGGTCACCACGCGTCGAAGTACTCCGCGTTCAAGGATTGGGATCAGACCATCATTTCACGGTACCGGTCGCGGCCCACTCCACGCCACGCACATAAGTAGTGGCGAAGCCGGGCATTTCCATGGCCTTCACGTCGTGACCGAGAACTGTATAGAAGGTTCTGCCTTTCCCGTAGTGAACCGTCCAGAGCATGGGTTCGTCCTTGCCTGTTGGGTTCATGTCAAGCTGTGGCATTTTGCCCGGCGCAGGAGAGGGTGCCGGGCCTTGGCTAGTAGGGCCGGAGACGTTGCCGGCTGCGGCTTCGGGTGTGTTGCTCGGATCGTCATAGGCAGTCGCAAGTATATGCACGTCCCGAGCCATATGGATGTTGTGATACAGCTCGTCGTCAGCCTCGAACTCCAAATCCAGGCCAGCGGTGATTGGATTCTTGCGGTCCACAATCTTGACTTGAAACTTGTGGCGCGGAGCATGCCCCGATGCCGGGGGCCTGACGGACCACACTCCGCCGATCATTTGCTTAAATTCCGTCCATGATGATTCCAATATGTCGGTAGGCCTGCTATTCTCGCCGAGCACTACCAAACCGCTAAACGCCCAGTTTGCGCCGTGCACTCCCACCAGACCCTTTCCCGAGCGCACAAAATTCTCGAGCGCCTTCTCGGCAGCCCTGCCCAAGCGAGGCCCGTTGTAGTTGAGGATGACTACGTCGTAAGGCGCCAATGTAGCTGATGTCATTCCGGTCGATTCCTCATTGACTCTTACGTCGAAGCGTCCGGTGTTCAGGAGCAACATGCGCAGCAAAGGAGTTGTTGCGCGCCAGTCATGATTGTTCTGGCCGGTCAGGATCAGCGCCCGGATCGCACCTGGCTTGAATAGAGAAGTTCGCTCGGCCGTGCTGCTCTGGCCGCTCGAAACTGCGACCGGAAGCAGGAGAAGCGCGATGCAAACGGAAACAATCTTTATTGGCTTCATCCGCGCCGTCCCTTAAGGATGCTGGCATTAACGCTCAGGAAGGGCGAACGCAAAGAGTTTCCCACCCGCCGCGAGCAACAGGTACTGCCTATGATCCAGTTCGTAGGTGATCGGCCCGTTAAACATGTTTTGGTTCAAGTTAACGTGCCAAATCGTTCGGCCGGTCAGTGGATCGAGGGCCAGTGCATTACCGGAACCATCACCAACAAAAACAAGCCGTCCCGCAGTAGTCAAAAGCCCTGATACCGCGGCTATGCCAGTTGGGTGGTCCCAGACGACCTTTCCTGTCTTGCAATCAATCGCCGCAATCGACGAAGGTCCCCGCAGAACGGTCTTGTCAACCCCGCCCCAGGCTTCAGGTTTGGAACTGACATCAGTTAGATAATAGACCGCAACAGACCGGGTTACACGGACATAAAATAAACCTGTCTCGGGGTCGAGACTCGGCGGGAACCAATTGGTGGCGCCTTCTTCCGAGGGAATCACGAGCGCCCCCGCTGGTTGCGGATCCTTATTTGGATCGCGGATCGGCCGACCTTGAGCATCCAGCCCCTTGGCCCAGTTATTCGGTGCGAACGGAGTGGTAAGAATATGCTCACCGGTGGTGCGATCTAGGACAAAGAAATAGCCATTACGGTTGGCCTGAGCGAGCAACTTCCGTTTGCGCCCGTCGAGCTCGGCATCAAAAAGAACCGGCGTCTCCGCCGAGTCCCAATCGTGCGTATCGTGAGGCGTGGTTTGATAAAACCACGTCATTTTGCCCGAGTCCGGATTGAGCGCAATGATGCAATCCGTCCAGAGGTTGTCTCCGAGCCGCCCCTGGCCGGCCATAACCGGCTGTGGATTGGCCGTCCCGAAGTAGTAGAGGTTCAGTTCGGGATCGTACGTTCCCGGTATCCAAGCTGCACCGCCGCCGTGGCCCCTCGCCTCATCATTCGGCCAGGTTTCGGCGCCGCGCTCGCCGGCATCGGGAGTGGCATACCAGCGCCACTGCAACTTTCCGGTTTCCGCGTCGTACGAGTCCAGGTAACCACGGTTGTCTGTGGATTCAATGCTGGGGCTGACTAGAACGTGGTTCCTAATGATGACAGGAGCCACCGTAGAAAAAAAATCCAGCTTCAAGTCGGCGATTTCCGTGCGCCAGCGCTCTTTCCCAGTGGCAGCATCCAGAGAAACCAGATAATTGTCCGGCGTGACCAGGAACAGCCATTTGCCGAACATGGCTATCCCGCGGTGCCCGATGTGTGTCCCACCCCGGCTCTTATTCTCCCAATGCCAAATCAAGCGGCCGGTCCGCGCATCGAGTGCCCAGGCTTTATCGGGTACAGAAATATAGATAACGCCATCGACTACAAGAGGAGTCGCCTTGATCGGATAGTTTCCCGAGTCAAAGGTCCAAACAAGTCCTAAGTTCCGGACGTTGGCAGCCGTAATCTGAGACAGCTGGCTGAAGCGACGCCCGGAATAGTCGCCGTTATATGTGGGCCAGGAAGAGCCCAAGGGATTCAGAAGGTCACGTGGATCCAGATTTTGGGCGGTTGCGCACCGCAATGAAAGGACCGCGAAAAGCAGTAGAAAAAGGATCCTCACTTCAGGGTCTCCAGAAAGGTTGTAACGTCGTGCATATCCGTATCGCTCAGTTGCTCGAGCAGCTTCCGATGGCCGTCGAGGGGATCCTGGATTTCCACTTTTGCTTTCGAGTTAAGCGCGAAGCTACGGTAATTTCCTTGTGAGTCATAGAGCGACACGCTGAATTCATCGAGATGCTTTAGCTTCCCGGTATATTTCTGGCCAATGGAGAGGGTGACGGTCACGATCACATCCGCCGATTGCCCGCCAGGATCAAGCCATCGTTGTTGCAATTCATCGCCTTGGTATTTTGATGCGATCCCCGCCAGATCGTGGTTGGATGCATGACAAGGGGCACAATGTGATTCGAAATAGGCCTTTCCGGCCAATGGATCGCCGATCGCCACACTAGAAACTTTGTAGGTGAAGCGCAGGCGTGCATCGCGATTGCGTTGATGGAGAAAGGCAACGAGGTCCGAGATCTGACTGTCCCCCAGATTGAAGCTCGGCATTCCTTTGCGGGTCCGGCCCTGGCGGATTACAGGACCGATCAATTCTCCCTTCTCATCATGGTTCACCAACACCGAGCGGAGGAGGTCCGGCCCAGAATTGCCGCCAGTGGCCTCCTTGCCATGACAGAACGTGCAGTCGGCGCCGTAGAGGTCCTTGCCCCGCGCTACGGCCGCAGGATCCTGGTCTGGGGGCAGGTTCGGATAAATGCTTCGGAGAGACTCGTCGATGGTTCCCGCGTTTGCGGGTTCGGACGCGGTAGCGTTCGGTTCCTTCCTTTCCTGCGCCGTTGACCGGGCGGGGCAGAAGATCAAGATCGCGAGCAATCCGCAGAGAATTACATCTTTTAAGCATAGCGTCTTTATTTTCGTAGAGCTGGCGTGGAGATTTGAAAGAAAGGGGTTTTCCTTAAACATGTTCAACCCTTCTGCAGAAGATTTCTTAGGTGCGACAAGCTCCTCTCCGCCTGCAGAGATGTTCCACATTCAACCGACAAGACTCCTTTGTAATTGCCCGCGCGGAGGATGGAAACCACCCGCACCCAATCGATGACGCCATCCCCGCACGCACAACCAACGGGTGTGCCTGTGACCTTGCCTTTCTCAGCCTCCGCCTGCGTTAGCGCGATGTCCTTCGCGTGAATGTGGACCAGCTTCGGAAGCACACTTTGCAAACCGGCGTATGGGTCAGCACCACCAAGAAAGGCGTTGCCAGTATCGTAGTTCACCCTGAGCATCGGGGAGTCCACCAGGTTGGCAATGCGAAGCAGGCCCTCCGTCGTTCTTGAGATGCTCTGGTGGGGTTCTATCCCAATGAATATCCCATGTCGCTCCGCCACCTGAAGAACTTTCTTCAGGGTGTATTTCATGACTTCGAAACAGTCTCGATCATCAAGCCACTCTGGGCGAATCCCCTCGTCAGTTGCCAGAACGGGTGCGCCAATCGCTGCGGCGAAGCGGACCGCCCTTTCAAGGTAGGGCACGCTGATCTCCGGTCGCATGAGAGGACAATGAGAGGAAAGTCCCGAAGGCCGCACCGAATAGCGATCCAGGATGTCTTTCATTTCCAGCGGATCGTTCTCCATCGAGAACGAATGAAAATATCCGGCTTCGCTGAGCAATTCCCGGCCGTTGTGCACCATGGGCTCCACCCACTTGTAGCCGAGGGCCGCAGCTCGCCGGACTCCTTCCTCAAACGATTTGTCCTCAGAACGGATGAACTCCATGTTCACGCCGATCTCAATCTGCATAGGCCCTCCTGACCAGCCTGAGTTTTTAGTCCAGCGGAATTGAGAGGGTTTTATATCACTGATCGGCCCGGCACCAACCCTAGAGAGAGTTTTCGGCAGTTTGGAAACCAAGGAAATCGCGGCTAGTCGCGATTTCCTTGGCTAATTCGTTCGGCACCTTCTCCCCAAGAGCCGTGTGAGGGCGACTCTCGTTGTATTCGCCATGCCAAGTCTCGACGATCCGCTGGGCCTCTGTCAACGAAGAGAACCAATAGGCATTCAGGCATTCGGCACGAAACGTCGGGTACTCGTTTCCGCCGACAGACACAAGAGCACTTGATCTATTCAGATCACTAACAGCGGCGAGGGCAAAGAATTAAGTATCGAGATCGTCGCTCCTGACGTCGCCGATATAGCGAACAGAATCGGGGAAGATTATCTTGGCTACGCAAAGGAAGTAAAACTACACAAAAAGATATTCGCAGAATATGTAGAAATGTTGTCCGAATCCATGCCATCTTTGATACGGCAGGCGGCGGCCGAGGCCACAGGAGTGCGAGCTTGGCTCGAAAGAATCTACATATCCAGCAAGCGTCGCAAATCGAATGGCGACATGCCATCTAAGGTGTGAACATCGTCTAGGCCCGGGTGATGCCGCAATCCGGTAAGCTATTGTGATTCAGAAGTCCGGTTTGAGGAAGCTCCGGTCTGCTGAATGCTGCTTGTGCCTTGATGATCTCCTCGAACCCCGTTTCTGGCTAACTTCCGAGTTGCCGACCACTCAGAGACCCATCACGCACTCCCGAAGATCCAATTCGACCACTAGTAACGTGAGTCCAGACAGCTTTTCATTAGTTTAATGGCCCTCGAACAACGCAAGGGGAATGGCATTCCCCTCGGCAATGCAACCCGCATTATTGGGATGCAAGTGGTCACCGCTGTCGTATGCAGGAAGCAGTTGCGTGGGATGGCTTGGGTCACGCAAGACCGCATCGAGATCGACCACACCATCGAATTCACCACTGCCGCGAATCCAGTCGTTAACCTCTTGACGTATGGCTTCCCTCTCGGAAGTAAAAAACCCGGTAACCAGCCCTTCGAAGGCAGAGTTCTCAAATGGCGGGTTTGTCGTCCCAATGACACGAACGCCGTTTCGATGGCCACGCGTGATGAGCTGACGATAGCCGGAGATGATGTCCTCAGCACTGACCTTTTCATTTGGAGGAGTGAACGGGAATGCAGGGAAAAGGATGTCATTGATGCCCAGACCCACGATGACGTGCCTGATGCCCGTTTGAGCTAGCACATCACGTTCGAACCGCGCTAGCCCCGCTTGGCCCAAGCCTGCTCCAAAGGGGTTGTCAGCGCCTTTCGGGCTGTCATGCAGCAGGCGATTGCCGATGATGCCTTCATTCAGGACGCCAATCTCCGCCTTTCCGCCAGCACCTTTCTGCAAACGCTCGGCAAGCACGTCAGGCCAACGCCCATTTGTGTCCACTGTGGTTCCGTCTCCGTCAGTGAGCGAAGAGCCAAACGCCACGATGGCTGCTGCGCCAGGCGAAGCTTCAACATCTACCCCGGTCAGGAAGGGCCAGAAGTGAATGGTCTTGGCCACTGGGAAGTTTACGGCGGCTGTTGAGTCTCCTGTTTCGGAAGAGACATAGCTGGTCTGCTTCGCCATACTGTGTGAAGTTTTGGCCTCGGTGCGTTGAGGAAGAAAAAGACTAACCGCCAAATCCGACAGCGCTGGCACATGCATCTCGACCGGATCACTTACCACCATTGAGCCCGCGGCGACCGTCGTGGACGATTTTGTCTGAAACTTCAGGATTCGGTCGGAGCGCGGATCGATCTCAGCTGCGGCTGTCCGGCGGGCAATATGTGCGCCGCCGATCCGCAACGGCCCGTCCCCATAAGTATTGGAGATCTTGATCCTGACCTTTGTCCCACCGGCGCTCGTATGCACGATAAGGCGCAGGCTTTGATTCCGGAAGGTCTGGAGACTTCCCGGAATGAACGGCTGTGGGGCTGTTGCCCACGTTCCGATCCATTGTTCGCCATCCCGATTGACGTCGACTCTCGATGCGGTCGCCGGATTCGGCGGACGATTAGGATTAGAATCGGCCACGTTGAGCGCGGGCTTTGTGGCAGGATTCTGCGCCATCGCTGGGATGGATAGCAGCACCATGAGGGCGTAGATCAAGGTGTTCGTAATCAGCCTGTTCATGCATCCGACTCCGCAGAACCGTCTTGCTAACTTGATTTAGACGGTTGAGGGTGCTCCAAGAAAGCAGGTGAGTTAAGAATCCCACCGGCAAGCGTCCCTTTGTAAAACCTTTCTTTGGCGCTTGTCACCGTTTAGGAGCCGATCACGTTCTGACGGGCCATCCGGAAGTTAGCCAATTACTTCCGGTTTGCCGACCATCCGGAAGTTATTGCATGGCAGCTCGCATCGAAATGAGGAATTCGGCCACTTCCTGCTTAGCGCATTACACGGTACATGGAATAGCACCGTGCGCGGGAGCGGCCAGACTCGCTACGAAAAGTCTTATCGCTTGCGCTCCCTCTCCTTCTGAAGGAGAATCCCCGCTATTTGGTGTTTCCCACAGTAGTTGTGATTCAAGGGTCGGCTCTAGCGAGGAGCATTAGTGCGCAAGCCATCCATTGGCGCGTTTCTGTTGGCACTTGTACCCTTTGTTGCAATCTGCTTCTCCGTGCCTCTGTGGGACCGCATATATCCTATGGTCCTGGGTTTGCCGTTCAACTTTTTCTGGCTGATTGCATGGCTGCTTCTCACACCACTCTGCATGTGGGGTGCATATCGGCTGGAGGCGCCGCGTGCTTCTGACCCGCCTCCGGAAGACGGTGGCACACCGTGAACTCAAGCGTGGTTGCCCTGGCGTTCATTTCAGCCACCGTTTCTGCAGGCGCGTTTATGGGTTTTTACGCCGGAACTCGCCGCAAAATGGATCTGGAACAATGGATCGTGGGCGACAGAGGCTTCGGCATGCTGTTGGTCTGGTTGTTGATGGCAGGAGAGGTCTATACGACGTTCACGTTCCTCGGCGCCAGTGGCTGGGCGTACTCCAAAGGTGGACCCGTTCTGTACATTCTCGGATACCAGCCCTTGATGTATGTGGTTTCTTTCTTCGTCCTTCCTCAAGTGTGGGAGGTTGGAAAGAAATACCGTATGCAAACGCAAGCGGATTTCTTTCAGATTCGCTATAACAACAAATATCTTGCCGCCTTCGTCGCTCTAGTGGGAGTCGTCTTCATCATTCCCTATTTGCAGCTTCAGCTCATGGGACTCGGGATGATCGTAGAAGTAGCGAGTTACGGAGCGATCCATCGCACTCCCGCCATGGTCATCTCCTTCTTAATTGTCGCCGCGTTTGTCCTCACCAGCGGAATCCGGGGCGTGGCGTGGGTCAGCGTGCTGAAGGATCTTCTCCTCCTGTTTTCTGCTGTCTTTGTCGGTGTGGCGGTGCCCTACATCTACTTTGGTGGCATCGGCCCGATGTTCGCAGTACTCGTGCGCACCAAGCCTGCTCACCTGGTCATGCCGGGTGCCACGACGAATCTCGGACACTCCTGGTATGTCTCCACAGTTCTGTTGGTATCGGTCGGGTTTTACATGTGGCCGCAGTTCTTCGGTGCCAGCTTTTCCGCGAAGAGTAGCGACACCTTGCGCCGCAACGCCGTCGTGATGCCTTTCTATAGCATCACTATGCCGCTGATGTTCTTCGTGGGCCTTGCAGCAACTCTTATTTTGCCCGGTCTCCCCACGGGTGACCTTTCGATGTTAACCATGGTGCGCAAGACTTTCCCAGCCTGGTTCCTCGGCTTGATTGGCGGGGCAGGGGCGCTTACGGCAATGGTTCCGGCAGGGGTGATGATTCTCACCGCGGCAACATTATTCGCGAAGAACATGTGCCGTCCTATTCTCTGGCCTGGCATGACCGATCAACGGGTTGCGAAATTGGCCAAAACTACAGTCTTGGTGATTACTGTCGTTGCCCTGTGTGCCGCGATCTACAGCTCCCCAACTCTCGTGTCTCTTCTCCTCGTAGGATATGGAGGCGTAGGACAGTTCTTTCCCGGCGTAGTGTTGGGCCTATATTCAAAGCGAGTGACCATGCCCGGCGTCTTCGCTGGAGTTGTGACTGGCGTCTTCGTCTTTGTTGCTCTTTGGCTCACCGGGCACGACCCCGTCATGGGACTTAACGCCGGCTTCATTGCGTTGTGCTGTAACGTTGCTGTTGTGGTGGCGGTAAGCCTGCTTACGCCTCCCGAGCGCTGCGGATTTGACGAGCATCCTCGCGTAAGCATCGGGGCGTAGATCTGCGTCTCTGCAATTGTTCCTCACGGCAAAGCTGGAAGTAACCGAATTACTTCCGGCTTGCCGACAAACCAGCCTTTTGAATTATGAAACCAAAGAAAAAGAGCTGAAGAGGGCTTCTTAAATTATGGTGTTGCATTTGGAAGTGCGGATCGTGCGCATGGCCTCAGCCTAGGCCACGGAAGAAGGTGGTCAGATCCCCTGCGACCGCCGCTGGTTCCTCAGCCGGGGCGAAGTGCCCGCCGCGCGGAAAGACTGTCCAGCGCTGGATGTTGTATAGGCGCTCCAAATACGAGCGCGGCAGTTCGCCCTCGGGAACGGTCTGGTGCGCGAAAACACCAAACGCCGCGGGCGTGCTGACGTAGCTGGGAGCGACCGGGTGCCAGCGATTATCCCAATAGTCGCGCATCGACGAGGTGATGCTCTGCGTGATCCAGTACAGGGTGAACGTGGCGCAGAGGAAGTCGTCGGTCGGCGTAACGTCGCTCCACGAGTGCCACTTCTCACCCAGGTATGCGGCGAGGCCTGCCGGGGAGTCGTTGAGTCCATAGCCGACAGTCTGGGGCTTGGTGGACTGGATCGCGCTGTAGCCCCGCTCCGTCATATCCCAGCCCCGGTTCACCGCGAGGTACGAACGCTCGGCATCGGACAGCTCCGTATCGTCAACCACTGGGGCGAGATCCGACTCCAGTGTGGTGAGATGGATCCCGATCACCGACTTGAGATGGTCTAGCGCAAGGATCGTGGTCACCCCGGCCCCAAAGTCATAACCGCTCGCACCATAGCGGGAATACCCAAGCTCAGACATGAGCCGGTGCCAGCGCTCGGAGACGTACCGGTAGTTGATGCCGACTTTGGGTGGACGCGGCGAGAAACCATACCCGGGCAGGGATGGTACGACCACGTCAAAGTGCTCGAGCATCGGCAGCATGTCCATGTAATCGAGGAAACTGCTGGGCCAGCCGTGCGTGAGAATGAGCGGCACACCCTGACCTGACGGCGCACGCTGGTACACAAAGTGGATGCCCTCCCAGGTGAAGTGGTTGAACGCGTTGAGCCTTCGCTCCCAGCCACGCCAGTCGAACTCGTTGGCCCAGTAGGATACGAGGCGTCGTAACCAGTCCAACTCGGTGCCCTGTTCCCAGCCTATACCAGGTATCTGGTCGGGCCATCTAGCATTGCGCAACCGTGCCCGCAAATCATTGAGCACCTCATCCGCGACGTGAATCCGAAATGGTTCCACTACAATTACCCCCCTCTTCGCCACAGCCAGGGCCAACTGAATGCGCAGGCAATGTCGCACGGGGTCGCGTCGGCCACTGTCGACAGATAGACATGAGGCGTTGCGGCCCGGATCAATCCCGTTACGACGTAGTTTAGATCACGCCCCTCTTCTCGCGGACGATAATGTCCTCTACCGCGATTGTGAGTCTAAGGAACTGCCGACAGCGGTCTTTATGATCAACTCTTCGGTCTGTAGATGATCCCGTCCGAATCATGGGCAACCCGGAAGTTGACCGCCCCGAGGGCTCTCGCTGGATTACTTCCGCATTGCCGACCTTACATCCAGAATCTTCCTTAATCGTGGTTGGGTTCCGCTCTCAGAGAGAACGTGAAGAACCATCGCAGAAACAGGCAAATTGCTCAATAAAATGCCGCTCGCTCACGGCGGATACTTTCGACGCTGTTACCAGATCCTGACGCGATCCTCAGGCTTCAGATAGAGTTTGTCGCCGGGTGCGACCTTGTAGGTCTCATACCAGCCATCGACATTGCGCACTGTGTCACTTCGATATTCTCCCGGCGAGTGCGTATCGGTTTTGAGCTGCTGACGCATCGCAGTTTCGGTCTGGAGCTTCCGCCATCTCTTTGCGAACGCGAGGAAAAAGCGTTGTTCGCCACTCAATCCGCCAATGATGACATCGCTTTTACCTTTCAGACACAAAACGTAGGCGTCATGCGCCACCAACAACCCAGCCAGATCGGCAATATTTTCAGATAACACTTGTTTGCCATTGATGCAAAGGTCGAGAAGCGGACAGTAGCGGTTGAATTGCTCGACAAGCTTCTTAGCCGCCTCGCGATACCTGGAGCGATCCTCTGCTGTCCACCAATCTCCGAGGCGGCCTTGTGCGTCGTAAATATTTCCCAGTTCGTCGAAGCTGTGACTGATTTCGTGCGCCATGGCAGCCCCGGCCGAACCATAGTTGGAAGCGGAATCACCTTCGCTGTCGAAATAAGGCGGCTGCAGTATCGCAGCCGAGAAGAACTCCGCATTAGGGCTGAACATGATGACCGCACCGGGAACTTGCGGGTTGATTGGCCACTTGATCGGGTCGACCGGTTGTTTCAACTTGGACAAGTTGCACAAGCGATGAAAAGCCTCCGCCCGGCGCATATTGCCGAAGGCATCACCACGCATGACGTCGAGCGATGAATAATCCATCCACACGTCGGGATAGCCGACGATCACCTGAAGAGCGGCTAATTTCGCTAAGGCCTTTTGCTTTGTCTGTGCCGACATCCAAGTGAGATTTGAAATCCGTCCACGATAGGCAGTGATCAAGTCGTTGGCCATCGCCTGAGCTCTTGCTTTGGCTTCCGGTGGAAAATAGCGTTCTGTATAGAGCTGACCGACAGCCTGACCCAGAGCACCATTCGTGGCGGCGATCGCCTCTTTGCCTCGGTCCGGCATTTGCTGTGCTCCTGACAGGATCGTCCCGTAGAAGGCGAAGTGCTCAGCGGCTACCGCCTTGGGCAAAACACTGGCATAGTGTTCGACTAAGTGAAACCGGAGATAGTCCTTCCAAACGTCGATGCTCTCACCGCGGACGAGTGCGGAAACTCCAATCACTGCAGATGGTTGCCATACGATGAACTCGCGCTGATCGGTAAGTCCAGCTGATTGGAAGTACGCTTCCCAGTCGAGGCCTGGGGCCTTGGTGCCAAAGTCGGCGCGCTTCCATGGGTTGTTCTGCTTGAAGACGTCAGCGGCATCGGAATCTGGGGCGAACGCTTGTGCAATCCGGATCTCAAGTGACAAAATCCGCGCGGCCTTGCTTTCGGGATATGCATCTCCTATTAGCGTCAGTGCCCTCTTTATGTGTGCTTGGTACTGATTGCGCAATTCAGCCATCATGGCAGACGACTCGAGGTAGTCGTCACGGTCAGGCATTCCCAGGCCGCCCTGCCAGATGTGAGGAAGATTGTGGTCTGAGTCCTCAAAACCCTGATTGATCCAAATCCCGAAAACATGGTCCGCGTTGGCGGTGAGTCCTTCGACCTCACTATTTAAGGTGGTGCCAAGATAGGTGGACAGCGATGTTTTGTCTGTGATCGCTGCAATCCTGACCATCTCGTCAGCCAGCGGCGACAGTCCTTTGACCTCGATGCCGTCCTGGTCCAGAAAGCTGGCGTAGTAGTCGCCGACTTTTTGTACAACGCTGCCCTTGGTGGCACGAGCGGAAGCTGCGTTTTGAACAAGGTCTCGCACTTGCTGGCTTGTTTTTTCCGCCAATATTGTGCGCGTATCGTAGCTTGACTGGCCGACGGGTGG
>Ga0210402_10004615_pt1 | contig 12518 bp, 10 predicted proteins | sample IncBWC7MmetaG_FD_161055 | JGI IMG/M metagenome (GOLD analysis project Ga0210402, IMG submission 161055) | Forest soil microbial communities from Barre Woods Harvard Forest LTER site, Petersham, Massachusetts, United States - Inc-BW-C-7-M | ecosystem: Environmental > Terrestrial > Soil >...
ATCGGCGCGCCGCGTGCCAGAGCTGCCCGCCCGGCGCTGACCAAACCGTGACCGAATACAAAATGCTTAGCGACTTCGACCAACCCGCAGGCATGGATCATGCGGATCGCAACCGCCGTCTCTTCGGCGGAAAAACCGGATAGATCGGCTTCCGCGCGGATAATCGCAAAAGAACGTTCATAGATTGCGCCGCCATCACGCAAATAGGGCTCAACCATGGGCCGCCTCCCCGGTCTTTGTCGCGATTCGCGAGATCTCGTCGCCGAGGTTCGCCGGATCGACGTAATGCCCTGGCGCCGTGCGCGCGGTGCCATCGTGAACGATACCGCAGCCACGCGGGGTGCCCACCACGGTGAGCGCGGCCCGCATCGGATGGGCACAGCCCTTGTCGCAGCCCGAAATGTGGACACAAACGCCGTTGTGCTCCGTCTTCAAGACGGGTTCGAGGATAGCGGTCAGCACCGACGCAAGCGCGCGGGATGGGATTAGCCCGGAGGCACAGGTCGGAGCGCCCGGGCATGCGGCGATGCGGCGCCGGGGATCGCCGGCATGCGCTACGAAGCCGAGTCGTTCTGCCGCGGCCGTTATATCTTGCGCATATGGCGCCGAAACACCGATCAGCAACAATGCGCGACCGGGCGCCGGCCACACCGTATGGGCTCCATGAACAGCCGCCACGCGGACAATTTCCGCAAGCGCATCGGCATGTGTGTGGCCAAATGCAAGCCCAATACCGACCGCAACCGTGCCGTCGCGCGCCGAATGAAGTCCGATCACCTCGGCCAGCATCCGTTGCGGCGGCGCCGATGACGGCTCGACGACAGCCTCCGAAACGGAACGAAATGCCTCAACTCCCCCAGCGCGAAGAACTTCAGAGGCGCGAGCAGCCGGCCCGTTTGCAGCGATTATCGTCAAGATGCCGAGGACAGCACCAACCGCATCCTTGCGTGCGACCGATCCCAGCCAAGTCGCCGACGCGCCATCGCCGCCGAGTCCCACGGTGAATCGAGGCGCTTCAGCGGGCCCTGCTGCGCGCAATCTGACGTCGGCGGACAGGGCATCGAGATGCAACATGCCGCCGTCGTCCACCGCGATGGAGATTTTCGGGGACAATGTCAGCCCCGCCTTTCCAATCGCCCAACGCAGCTCGGCGGCCACATCGGAAGTGATTGAATCGTCGGCCGCGGGCTTAACCCGCATATCCATCCGTTTCGCAACGGGTGTATTCTCTCGACGGATCGGCTGATCAAGGCCGGCGATGACCTGGATGCCCTCATGAATGACGACTCCCAGTTCCTCCACGGCCGATGCAAACAATGGCGCCGACTGTGGCGTGAGCCCGCGTACTTGCAGGCTGCCGCGTGCGGAGATTTCGATGATTCCGTTTCCGTATCGGCGCGCTGCCTCGCAGATTCCGGCAAGCGCGGCGAGCGGAACCGGCGCGGCCGGCCTGAGGCGCACCAGCAGACCGTCGCCGGTCGGCATCGGGGCCGACAAGCCCGGGCAAGCGCCGCGTCGGGAGTGCGCCGTCATGTTGCCGTCTCCGCCATTACGGCGCGGAGATTGCTGTCGACGTCGTTGCGCCGCGGATGCCACCAGCCATGGCGCTGTGCGGCATCAAGGCGCTCCGCGATGGCGCGCGCAGCGGCGGGATTTTCGCGCAGCAGGAAGGCGCGCACCTGCGGATCGGCCAGATAGGCCTCGTGGACGAGATCGATGAGGCCGCTCGGGACGGCGTTGGTCGTTTGCGCAAATCCGATCAGCCGGTCGACGGTCTCGGCTAGCTCCGCCGCGCCACGCGGGCCGTGGCGCATCTGGCCGGCGATGAAACGCGGATTGATGGCGCGGGCACGCACGATGCGGGCAAGAGCGGCATCGAGCGGACGCGCACGGGGGCGCTGCGGATCGGTCACATCCAGAATGATCAGATCGGGAGCGCGACCGAGTGCAGCCGCGGCCGCTGCGAAGCCGCCGACGAAGGCTGCGTCTTCGGCGCCTTCGAGCAGGTCGCGGCCGGGATCGTCTCCCGGATGCACCAACAAATCGGCGCACGCGATCCGTTCGGCAAACGTATCGGGCATTGGCGTCGCACCGCCTTCCAGACCTCCATAAGCGTGAGAGGCCGAAGCCAGATAGGCCGCACCGATGGCGGCACGATCGGCGTCGCGACCGATCAAATCCTCGACACCGGCGCCGTACGCACCGGGCGCGGTGCCGAAGATGCGGGCGGGCACCCCCACCCTACCCTCCCCCGCTTGCGGGGGAGGGACAGGGAGGGGACGGCAGGCGGCGGCGAGCGGATTTTCATCGGCAGCTTCTTCGCGCGCCGCAATTGCGCGCGTTGCGGCATCAATGAGAGCAATCTGTGCCGGGAAAAGGTCGCGAAACAAGCCCGAGATACGCCATGTCACATCGACGCGCGACCGCCCGAACGCGGCCGGCGGCAGCACTTCAATGCCGGTGACCCGGCCGGTGGCGGGGTCCCAGGTCGGCTGACAGCCCATGAGGCTGAGACCTTGTGCAACCTCTTCGCCGCCAGTGCGCAAGGTGGCGCTGCCCCACAAGTCGATGACGATCGCGCGCGGCATCTCGCCGTGGGCCTGGAGGTGGCAGCGGATCACTTCGGCAGCGGCAAGCTGTCCGAATTCCATTGCTGTTTGGGTCGGCAGCATGCGCGGATCAGCGACGAACAGATTGCGGCCGGTGGGCAGCACGTCGCGTCGCCCGCGCGTCGGCGCACCGGCCGGGCCGGGCGCGATCCTCCTCCCGTCAAGAGCCGCTAGCAGCGCCGTGCGCTCCGCGACGGCGCTCGTTTGCCAGGACGGATCGGCGCCGGGCGCCATGGGCGCGCGACCGTAGACGTGGAGACCGTCCTTAATGGAAAGGTCTTTGAGATCGCATAGCCAAGCATCGATCCGGCGCAAGACCTCGTCTGGATCGGCATTCGCGTCAACACCGGCCTCACGTCCAAGGCCGGTCTCACGTGTCGCCTCTACAATTAGAGCTGCGAGCCGCTCGCGGCGCCTGCGATCGAGACCATCGGCTTCGGCATATTCGTCGACCAACCGTTCGAGCCGGAGTGCATCGCCCGATAGATCAGCCGTGACCAATAGCGGCGGAAGATGCCCAATCGTGACCGCGGCAATCCGGCGCTTGGCCTGAGCGGCCTCACCCGGATTGCTGACGATGAACGGATAGAACACCGGCAACGCTCCGACGACGGCTTCCGGAAAGCATGCGGCCGTCAGCGCCACGGCTTTGCCTGGCAGCCATTCGAGCGTGCCATGGGCGCCCATATGGACCAGCGCGTCAGCCTTGAAGACATTCCGCAGCCACAGCCCGAATGCCACCAAGGCGTGCCGCGGCGGCAGCGCCGGATCATGGTAGTCCGCACGCCGCTCGGTCGAACGTCCCCGATCAGGCGGCAGCGCAACAACAACATTTCCATAGACACTGACGCGGAACCGAAATTGGCCGTCCCGCACATCCGGATCGTCGGCCGGATCGCCCCAGGCGTCGTGAACGCGTGTTGCCAACTCCGGCGGCAAATACGCCAAGAGCTGCGCATAGTCGGTGAGCGACAGAGAGGCTGGATAGTCGCTTGTGGCACGACGCTCCCCTCCCCCTTGTGGGGAGGGGTCGGCGGTGGGGGTCGAGCTGTGGGGCACCGCTGAGCCGAAATCTCCCGACCCCCCACCCCGACCCTCCCCCACAAGGGGGGAGGGAGAAGCGGCTGCACAACCCTTGTCGAGCCCATGGAGCAACGCACCCGAAGTCTGGGGCGCGTCGCGAACCTCATAGCCGGCCTCTTGAAGATCGCTGAGCAAAGCCACGACGCTCGCCGGTACGTCGAGCCCGACCGCATAACCAGTGCGACCGGGCGCGGCCGGATAATCGGGCATCAGCGCGGCGATACGCCGCTCGGCACGTGACGTCGACTGGAGGCGTGCAAGCGCGGCGACGCGGTCGGCCACCGCAGCGATGCGGTCCGTCTCGGGCCGGTTCATGAGCGATGTGAACGCGAGCTCGGCATGGGGCACCGACGAATCCTTGAAAGCGATAGCGCCCGCCAGCACCCGGCCGTCCAGCTCCGGCAAAACCACATGCATGGCAAGATCGGTGGCGCCGAGCCCACGTGAGCTTTCGCGCCACGCAGCACGCCTCGTGGTCGCGATCACGGCTTGGAGCACCGGCACATCGGGGCCGTCGAGCGGGGTCGGATCGCCCGCATCCCCTCCCGCCGCGAAGGCGGTCGTTGTGACGACGACGGCCGGACGCAGCCGCACCAGGGCGTGGCGAATGAATTCGGCCGCCGCGGTTTCCTTGAGACTCGTGATCGCGAGCGGTGCCGGCGCCAGGCCGCGCGCCGACAATGCCTCGCACAGGGCATCGATGGCGGCCGTATCGCCGGCAAGCAGCAGCGCCCGATAGAAGATGATGGGCACGACCGGACAGCCGGGCGCGAGGCTCGCTGCAAGCTGGTCGATGTCGATGGCGCCTATGTTTGACAAATAACCGGCGAGGTGCGGCAGCCGGACTGGCTCGGCGAAGTCCAGGTCCGCCCCGGCATGGCGGCCGAGGCGACGAAGCAACGCGCGCAGATTCTCTCGCCCGCCCTCGCGAAAAAAAAGCAACAGCGTGTCTAGCTCTCGGGGCGGCAAGGTCGAAGCTTCCGCGAGCCGGGGGTCATCGCGATCCTCGCCGGGAAGAATCGCAAGGCTGATGCCGTGGGTACGGGCGACGGCCGAGAGCTGCTCCACGCCATAACGCCACCAATCGAGCCCGCCGATCAGTCGCACCAGGATCACCTTCGCCCTAATCGCTACCCGCTCGATCCAAAGATCGACCGACATCGGATGGCGCAGGTCGCGAAGGTGGACAAAGCGTACGCTCGGCAATGAATGTCGCTCAAGCGCCCACGCGGCCGCGAGCCCGGACAGATCGCTATCGGCGAAGGACAGCACCACCACATCCCCGGGCGGCTGCTGAAGGTCGACCGGTTCCGCGATTTCCTCGAGGCTCGTACGGCTGACATTCAGCAGGTGCATGGGTCACCCAAGCAGTGCGCGCGTGACGCCGACGCGGTCGAGCCCCTTGAGACCGATCACCACGAGGCAGCCCCGGCGCGAATCCGATGCTGTCCACGCGCGATCGTACTGATGGGACACGCGCGCACCGACTGCCTGAACCAGGAGCCGCATCGGCTTGCCTGCCACTGCCGCGAATCCCTTCACGCGAAATACATTGTGGGTATCCGCGAGGGCAGCGACTCGCTTTGTGAGCGCAGCCGGATCGGGGACCTCTGGCAAGGGCACCACGAAACTGTCGAAGTCGTCGTGGTCATGTTCCGTTTCCTGGTCGTGTTGGGTGGGGCGATTTGCGATGTCATCTTCGGTGCCTATTCCGAGGCCCAGCAGGGCGGCCGGATCGATCTTGCCATCGGAAACGGCGACGATCTTGACCGCGCGAGGCAGTCTGCCGATCACGGTCGCCACCGCGCGGTTGAGCGAGGCGGCATCAAGGAGATCGCGCTTGTTCAGTACGACGAGGTCGGCGCACGCGATTTGATCCGAGAATACTTCCTTCACCGGATCATCGTGACCGAGCGACGGATCGGCTGCGCGTTGGCGCGCAAGCAATTCCAGATCGGCGGCGACCCGCCCATCCGCCACGGCCGCGCCATCCACCACCGCCACGACCCCGTCGACCGTGACCCGGCTGCGGATCGCCGGCCAATGAAAGGCTTGAACCAGCGGCTTAGGCAGGGCCAGGCCGGAGGTTTCGATGACAATGTGCTCCACCGCCGGTCGGCGGGACAGGATCGTATCGAGCGCCGGCACGAATTCGTCGGCCACGGTGCAACAAAGACAGCCATTGGCGAGTTCGACGATGTTCTCCTCCGGACAGGCGGCGTCGCCGCAGCCCCTGAGGATTTCGCCGTCGATACCGACGTCTCCGAACTCGTTGACGATCACGGCAAGCCGTCGGCCCTGCGCATTGCCGAGAACATGCCGGATGAGCGTGGTCTTTCCGGCGCCGAGGAAGCCCGTGATAATGGTACAGGGCACCCGGGTGAGCGAACCGGTCATCGGCAATCTCCGGCGAAATCGAATGGCGGCGTGCGGGCGACGAGACCCCGCTTCAAGGCGTCAGGCCGGCCACGCCAAGGCATCAACCCATCCGCTGCGCCGGCAAACAACTTCGCGCCTTCGATCAGCGCATCGGCGCCGCTCGACGGATCGAGATTTCCGAATACGTAGGTCCAGGCGCCGTCGCGTCGCACCGCCGCGCTGAGGCCGCGATTGCAGTTGGCCAGGCAGCGGACCGGACGCACCGCGATGCCGGTGCCTTCGGCCGCCCGCGCGGTCGCCATGGCCAACACCTCACCGGGCACCGGCACGAGATCGAGGCGCCGGCCGCCCCGGCAGGTGATGCAGACATAGATCGTGATCCCGCTCACCGCCGCCGTGTGGCGCGCGAGACCAGTCGCTCCGTCGTTCGCAATCGTTTCCGCTGCTGTAGTGTCTGCCAACGTCACCCGTCCGCTTCTCGGGGCATACGCCCCAGGTTCGGGTGCTCGGGCGGCGCCCCCTCCTACCTCCCCCCGCATGCGGGGGAGGTAGGAGGGGGCAGGCCGAATGCAGGCGACCGACGCCGAGGCACCCCGCCCGACGCACACTCGAATCGACGGTAGGTCTCCTGGCTCGCGGGTCCTTGCCCGGCACCGCCTTCCCGGGTTTTCCCCAGTGGCTCTGTGGTATGGGCTCGCCGCTTACAGTTGCGGGGGCAGCTGCGGCATTGGAAACTGGATCAGTTTCCGCACCGCATTCCCTGTTGTCCCTCTGTCGAGAGACCGTCGATCGCCGCCACTTAACGGTCGCAGCGCATCGTTTGTCAATGCATTCATCAAAGGTATCCCGAGGCCTGATATCATCCGGCATTGATCGCGACCCATCAGTCGTCATTCCGGGGCGCGGGCTTTTGCCCGCGAGCCCGCATTTCATAACTCCGGTTTGGGATGGTACGGCGAGAATCGGGGTCATAGATTCTGGGCTCGCGCAAGAGCACGCCCCGGAATGACGAGCAAAGTCACGGCGGTTTGGTATGACACTTTCGCGGTGGAACACATGATTGAGTCGACAATGCCCCAACTTACGCTCGTGCTCGGCGGCGCCCGTTCGGGGAAGAGCCGATATGCCCAGAACTTGATCGCCGCCCTGCCGCCACCTTGGGTCTTCGTCGCAACCGGGGAGCCGGGCGACGCCGAGATGACAGAGCGAATCGCGCTTCACCGGCTCAAACGCGGTGAGAACTGGCAGACCATCGAGGCGCCCCACGATTTGACGGCCGCGCTGGCGTCTATTTCGGACAAAGCCCCGATACTGATCGACTGTCTGACCCTGTGGCTGTCAAATCGCATGCTGGCTGATGCCGATCTGGAGGCCGAAATCGCTCTTCTCGAAGCGGCACTCGACCGGCGCCGGGCGCCGATCGCCCTCGTATCCAACGAGGTCGGCTTCGGGATTGTCCCCGACAATGAATCGGCAAGACGCTTTCGTGACCTGCAAGGTCGCCTTAATCAGCGTATGGCGGCGCGCGCCGATCGGGTCGTCCTCGTGGTTGCCGGGTTGCCGATCGTGGTGAAGGAAGCAAGATGAGCAAGAGTATCGACGATGCCGAAACCGAACGCCATCGCGCCAAGATGGCAAAGCGCAAAGCCGTTCAAGACGCCGAGGTCGCCGAAAAGACGGCCGAAAAGGGGCTTCTCATCGTACACACCGGCCCCGGCAAGGGTAAATCCACGGCGGCATTCGGCCTGGCGCTGCGCATGCTGGGGCGCGGCCACCGTGTCGGCGTCGTGCAATTCATCAAGGGCGCCTGGCACACCGCCGAACGCGACGCTCTCGAGAAGTTCGGCGAACAGGTATCGTGGCACACGATGGGGGAGGGCTTCACGTGGGAAACCCAGGATCTTCGGCGCGACATCGCTGCCGCCGAGCGCGCCTGGGCAAAATCGCTCGAACTGATGGCTGATCCGACCTTCGGCCTTGTCATTCTCGATGAGCTCAACATCGCGCTGCGCTACGAGTATCTCGATCTCGCGAAGGTCGTAGCAGCATTGCGAGACCGCCGGCCAGGGCTGCATGTGGTGGTCACCGGCCGGAACGCAAAACCCGACCTGATTGCAGCGGCGGACCTGGTGACCGAAATGTCGCTCGTAAAGCATCATTTCGCGGCCGGCGTGAAAGCCCAGCCCGGTATCGAGTTTTGACGTGGCAGCGCGCGCGCTGATGTTCCAGGGGACCGGGTCCGATGTCGGTAAATCGCTGATCGTTGCGGGTTTGGCGCGCGCCTTGGCTGATCGCGACCTCAAAGTGCGGCCGTTCAAGCCACAGAACATGTCGAACAACGCCGCGGTGACGACGGACGGGGGCGAGATCGGCCGCGCCCAGGCCCTGCAGGCGCGCGCCGCCCGCGCCGCGTCGACCGTGCACATGAATCCGGTGTTGCTGAAGCCGCAAAACGAGACCGGCGCGCAGATCGTCGTACAGGGTCGCGTCTACGGTGTCGCCAAAGCGGCGGCATATCAGCAGATGAAATCGGAGCTGATGCATTTTGTCCTGGACAGCTTTGCGTATCTCAAGCGCGAGGCCGATATCGTGCTGGTCGAAGGCGCCGGCAGCGCTTCGGAAATCAACCTGCGTGCCAACGACATCGCCAACATGGGTTTCGCGCGGGCCGCAGGCGTGCCCGTGGTGCTCATCGGCGACATCGACAGGGGCGGCGTGATCGCGAGCCTTGTCGGCACCAAAGCCGTGATCGAACCGGCTGATGCCGCGCTGGTGCGCGGCTTCCTGGTCAACAAGTTTCGCGGCGACCCGGCATTGTTTGCGTCCGGGATGGCGGCGATCGAAAGCACAACCGGTTGGCCCCCACTGGGCCTCGTTCCGTTTTTTCCCGATGCACGGCTCCTGCCAGCCGAGGACGCGTTGGCGCTTGATCGGACCTTGCCCGCAAAGCCTCACGCACGCATGCGCATCGCTGTGCCTGTTCTTCCGCACATAGCCAATTTCGACGACCTCGATCCGCTTGAGGCGGAGCCTGCAGTCGAACTCGTCAAGGTGCGGCCGGGCGCGGCGTTGCCTGGCGATGCCGCCCTCATCGTGCTGCCTGGATCGAAGGCGACGATCGCGGACCTTGCGGCGCTTCGACAAGCCGGATTTCATATCGACATAGCGGCGCACCTCCGCCGCGGCAGCACCGTAATCGGCCTGTGCGGCGGCTATCAGATGCTCGGTCGACTCATCCGGGATCCGACGGGCATCGAGGGGCCACCCGGAGTGGCCGACGGTTTAGGCCTGCTGGATGTCGAGACTGTGCTGTCCGACGAAAAACGGCTCGCGCCTGCGCGCGGCGAAGCCGGCGGCATTCCGCTTTCAGGCTACGAAATGCATATGGGCGTTACTGCCGGCCCGGATTGCGCGCGTCCGTTCGCGCGTCTTTCCGATGGCACGCCTGATGGCGCCGTGTCGGCCGACGGACGCGTGGTCGGCACCTATATCCACGGGCTGTTTGGCGACGATCGCCAACGTGCGGCCTGGCTTGAGCGGCTTGGGGCAGGACCGTCGGCCATCGCTTATGATGCCCTTGTCGAGAGCACCCTCGATCGCCTTGCGGCGCATATCGCGGCCCATGTGGATGTCGATCGCCTCCTCAGCTTAGCGCAATGAAAAGCGCGGCCAGGACGGCGAAGAGTCCGATCAGAATGGCGTCGGCACGCCGGAACAGCGCCAGCGCCGCCCGCATGTCGGAGGCCGTTGCATCGCGGCGGCCGTGCCCCATGACGGCATCATCGACCTCGACCCCTGCGTAGACGCGTGGCCCGGCCAGCGCAAGATCGAGCGCCCCCGCCATCGCGGCTTCCGGATAGCCGGCATTGGGCGATCGATGATGCGAGGCGTCGCGGGCGACTGCGCGCCACGCTTGCGTGGCCGATGCACCGCTCATCGTCGCCGCCGCTGCGACGAGCAACAACGCGGACAAACGCGATGCCGGCAGATTGGCGAGGTCATCGAGGCGCGCCGCCGCCCAGCCGAAGGCTTCGTGGCGACGGCTCCGGTGCCCGATCATGCTGTCGGCAGTATTGATCACCTTATAGACGGCGGCGCCGGGGATTCCGCCAATTGCAAGCCAGAGCGCGGGCGCCACCACGCCATCGGAGAAATTCTCCGCAAGGCTCTCGATCGCGGCACGCGCGACGGCCGCTTCGTCAAGCGTTTGCGTGTCGCGGCCGACGATGTGCGCGACGGCCTTGCGGCCGGCCGCGAGGCCCTCCCGTTCAAGCGCTGCGGCGACGCGCTCAACGTGGTCATGAAGGCTCCGCTGAGCCAGCAACGTGCTTGACGGTAGTGCGGCAAGGACGACGCCAAGCGGAAGCCAGATCAGACCCCGCTCAAGAACGTCGGCAACGCCGCCGGTAACGCCGATCACGATGAAAAGCGAGGCAACTCCCGCCGCCCGTCGACTGGCGCGGCTCATGCGCTCGTGGTTCAAGGTATCGTCGAAGAAACCGACCAGGCGGCCCATCCACATCACCGGATGCCCGATTGATTGCGCGAGCCAATCCGGGTAGCCCACAAAGGCCTCGATCAATAGCGCAATGAACGCCAGCGTGACGAACATGGAACCTGCGCTCCTCCATGGTGGAAATCTTGTCGCCGCGCGACAGTTGTTCCCAAATGCCCCGGAACCGTTCATCGACTTGTCGACCGGAATCAATCCCCATTCATACCCCCTGCCACAACTGTCGCCCGATCTGTTCACGCGGCTGCCGGAGCCCGCCGCACTCGACCGGTTGGCCGCCATCGCGGCCACCGCGTATGGAGCGCCGTCGCGGGAGCACGTGGTTCCAGCCCCCGGCACGCAGATTTTGCTGTCGCAGGTCATGGCACTCGTGCCGCCCGGCCGCGCTGCGATTCTCGGCCCCACCTATGCGGAATTTGCCCGCGTCGCCGCACTGGCCGGCCACAACGTGGCCGAGGTCACGGACATCGGCCAGTTCAGGGACGCCGATCTTGCGGTCGTCGTCAACCCGAACAATCCGGACGGGCAGGTTTTCGATAAGCGCGAATTGCTTGGTCTCGCCGACGCGTGCAGGCGTCGCGATGGCCTGCTGGTGGTAGACGAAGCCTTTATGGACGTCGGGCCGATTGGCGCCAGTTTCTGTGGCGAAGTCGCAGGACGCGAGATCGTGGTACTGCGATCATTCGGCAAATTTTTCGGGCTTGCCGGATTGCGACTCGGCTTCGCGGTGGCGGCGCCGGAGATTGCAGCGCGACTGGCCGCTGCTCTCGGACCATGGGCGGTTTCGGGTCCCGCCATCGCGATCGGCCAAACGGCGCTGGCGAATGCCGGGTGGGCCAAGGCGATGTGCGAACGTCTTGACGGCGAAGCGCAGAGCCTCGACGCCGTGCTCACGGGGGCCGGGATTGAAATCGTCGGCGGGACGTCGTTGTTTCGGCTGGTGCGCATGCCCGCGGCGGACCGTCTTTTCCACCATTTGGGACGCGCCGGCATTCTGGTGCGCCGCTTCCCGGGGCAACCGGTATGGCTGCGGATTGGGATGCCCGGCAGCGAAGCCGCGTGGGATCGGCTTCGCGCGGCGCTTGCGGAATTTCCAGGCTAGCGGTCGCAGTAGGCCGCATCTTTTCGATAGCGTTATGTCCCCTACCAGCCCGAAGCGGGAGACGAGGGCCTCATTCCGGCGGGTCCGGAGTTAGGATGACTCCGGACCCACGTGAAGTGGTCGGTACTTCGGCCTGTGACCATTGCAGCCATTCTTGTTGCTCACGCGCTCCCGGCGTACGACTCTGCGATGATCGTTCGTGAAGAAGAGTTGCAGGGCTAGAGCGGCGATCCATGATGTCGTTCGAGCCGCCTTTGGCCAGGCCGCCGAAACCTTGCTGGTCGACCAGCTTCGTGCGGATGGTGACAGCGTTGTAATCAATGGTAGCGTTCGCGACACAGCACGACATGAAAACGGCGCCTCTGGTTGGCGCCGTTCGAAAAAATCCAATGATTTTAGGTTGTTAAAAGGTGCCTGAGGGCGAGAGGATTCGAACTTCCGAGTTGCAGAACCAGCGTCCGTCCAACGGCCCAGCCGCCGGGCCCGTCCACTGCGTCGTGGCCCGGGGCGTCAAAATGCGGAATTTATTCCGCACTGATTACTTCATCTCACGTTGATCTCGGGCTTCTCGTGCAGAACCACGTTCAACAAGGAACTGTGGACTTCAATTTGGCCGCCGTTGTAATCAATAAGACCCAATTTCCGAAATCTGTTCATGAAAAAGCTCACGCGAGATCGCGTCGTGCCGATCATTTCGGCCAGGGTCTCTTGGCTGATTTTCGCCATGATTGGCTCCGGCCGACCTTCCTTGCCAAAATTCGCCAGAAGCAGAAGGGTCCGTGCCAGCCGTTTCTCGCTCGAATTGAACAATTGATCGACCAGGTCCTCCTCG
>Ga0210402_10004616_pt1 | contig 12516 bp, 8 predicted proteins | sample IncBWC7MmetaG_FD_161055 | JGI IMG/M metagenome (GOLD analysis project Ga0210402, IMG submission 161055) | Forest soil microbial communities from Barre Woods Harvard Forest LTER site, Petersham, Massachusetts, United States - Inc-BW-C-7-M | ecosystem: Environmental > Terrestrial > Soil >...
TACGAACAAGTATGCCGAGGGATATCCCGGCAAGCGTTACTACGGTGGATGCGAGTACGCCGACGTTGTCGAAAATCTGGCGCGGGACCGGGCGAAACAGTTGTTCGGAGCGGAACATGCCAACGTCCAGCCCCACGCGGGATCGCAGGCGAACATGGAAGCCTATGCCGCCATCCTGCAGCCCGGCGACACGATTCTGGGCTTGAACCTGGCACATGGCGGCCACCTTACGCACGGCCATCATCTGAATTTCTCCGGCAAGACATACAGGATCGTTCCCTACGGCGTGACCAAGGAAACCGAAACGATTGACTATGATGCCCTGGAGAAGATCGCCGAAGCAGAACGCCCGAAGCTGATTATCGGCGGCGGCAGCGCCTATCCGCGGACCATTGATTTTGCCCGCATGCGCCAGATTGCCGACAAAGTGGGAGCGTTGTTCCTGGTCGACATGGCGCACTTTGCCGGGCTCGTCGCCGGCGGCGCGCATCCATCACCGGTGCCGCACGCACACATCGTAACTTCGACGACCCACAAGACCCTTCGGGGCCCGCGGTCGGGGATGATTCTTTCCAAGGCCGAGTTCGCGCAAGCGATCGACAAAGTCGTCTTCCCTGGCATGCAGGGCGGCCCACTGGTTCACATCATGGCTGCGAAGGCCGTGTGCTTCCTAGAGGCGCTGCAGCCCGAGTTCCGTGACTACGCGCGGCAGGTGGTCGCCAACGCGAAAGTTCTGGCGCAATCGTTGGCCGACGAAGGTTTCCGCATTATCTCTGGTGGCACCGACACGCACCTGATGCTGGTCGATGTGTTTTCGAAGGGCATGCTGGGCAGCGAAGCTGAGAAGGCGCTGGGTGAGGCTGGAATCACGGTCAACAAGAATGCGATTCCGTTCGACACGAACCCTCCTATGAAGCCGAGCGGCATCCGACTCGGCTCGCCCGCCATGACCACGCGCGGCATGAGAGAAGCCGAGATGACCCAGATCGGCCGCTGGATCGCCGAAGCGCTACTCCAACGGACCGATGCTGCTGTGCTGGCCAAAGTCCGCAAGCAGGTGCTCGATTTGTGCGAGGCGTTTCCGCTCTACGCGGATCGCAGGGCGAAGGCGCAAGCGGAAGTGCGGGCCTGATTCTGGCAAGTTGGCTATGACATCGGACGAAGCCCGTCACGCGATTATTGACGCCATCAACTACGCGGCCTACCGCGAGACAGATTCTTCGCTTTACGATTCCGACAAGAATCGCCTCTGGGGCTGTGAACACTACATCTCGGGTCGCTGGGTTGTTAAGCCGAGCCCTTGGGCGGAAGGCGATTTCGAAGAGAAGGTGGCAGCCTTACTCGGTATAGCCAACGTGCTCAACCGCTCAGTTCCGTCGTTCGTGGCGGCCCAAGAGCTTCTCGATGGCGAGGACTCCGAACTCGGGCGAGCCATCCGACGTGCGAAACGCTAGCCTAGGATTTTGCTCTGTGTTTAAATGCCCTCGGTGAAGATCGCCATCGACATTCGGCGGATGACCGAGTTGGGGGTGGGCACCTACATCCGCAATGTGGTCCGCACGCTGGGGCGGCTCGACCGCGAGAACGAATTTCTTCTGATCGGGTCACCGGCCAAGGTCGAGGAAATCGGCGCCCTGCCGCCCAATTTCCACGCGGTTCCGCTGCTCGCGTCTGATCGTTCAGTCCAGGGCTACCGCGAGTTCCGCACCACCTTGCAGGGGCTGAAGTGTGACCTGGTGCATATTCCGAATCTCTTTTCCGTGCCGCGGATGCTGCCCTGCCCCTACGTGATGACGGTGCACGACATGCTGGAGCACATGTCGCGAGTCCGCGAGCAAGGCGGAGTCTTGCGCTCGTTTCATTTTCAGATGACCAAACGCGTTCTTGCCGGAGCCGCCCGCATTTTTGCCGTATCGAATTTCACGCGCAATGAAATCGAAAAGCTCTTCGAGATTCCGCACGATCGGGTCGAGGTCGTCTACAACGCGATTGATGAACGCTTTCTGCACGGCCACGCCGACGCTGCCGACCGCGACCTGATCGCCCGGCGCTACCAGGTCACATACCCTTTCCTGCTTTACGCGGGGCGAATCAGTCCGCACAAGAATGTCGTGCGTATGATCGAGGCGTTCTCCGCGCTGAAGACCGAACTGGAACGAGAGCAGGCCTACCCCGAGCTCAAGCTGATCATTATTGGTGACGACCTGTCCGGCAATCCTGATCTGCGGCGAACCGTGGTGCGAAGCGGAGTGCAGCACGATGTGCGCTTTTTGGGATTTGTCCCCATCGAAGTGCTGCGGATTTTTTACGACGAAGCGAAGATATTCGTCTTCCCGTCGCTGTACGAGGGCTTTGGCCTGCCTCCGCTGGAAGCGATGGTACACGGCACGCCCGTGGTGACGTCCAATGTGTCGTCTCTGCCCGAAGTGGTGGGGAACGCAGCCGTACTGGTGAATCCCGAAAACGTATTTGAGATCATGCGCGCTCTGCACCGCGTTCTTATGGACAAGGCTCTGCGCGACCGCATGAAGGAACGCGGCTATCAGCAGGCTGCGAAGTTCTCCTGGGAAACGTCGGTGCGCCGGATATTGGAGGCCTACGGCCAGATCGCGCACGGTCCGACTGCATCCCGATCTGCACTCGCGCGCTAGTCAGGTAGAGGCGGACGCATTCGTCCGGCTCTTAAGGCAAACTTGTCGGCGTGCGCGTGGCCCGGGCGCTACCTGATTTTCCTATCGAAAGCGGCGCGCCGACTACTTGATCAGCGGCTGGCCGGGCGACAGAATGGCGAGCTTGTGCAACTTGGCAGTGATGCGGGTGCGGTCGGCGTCGGTTTTGGCGGCGGCCAGGCGCTTGCGCAATTGGACAATCTTTTCTTTGCGGGTACGGCGCCGGCGAATCTCCGGCCGGCGGCTGGGTGCTGACATTCGTTCCTCCTGAAGCGATTCTGCTATTCCTACGCTGCTGCGCCCTCGGTACTCTCCGCGAGGTTGATCCAACAGCTACATCAGCTATTGGAACGGAGTCCGCCGGAACTGTCAATGCCGCGGGCGGCGGATCTCGCAGCGATCCGGCACGAGTCAGGAAGCAAATTCTCCGGGGAAATCGGTCATTACGTCGGTAATGGGAGATCAGGTGGTTGCGCTGGAGCAATCGCCGCGGATGATTTATACATTGTAGTGGTAACAACGTAAACATAACGCTGTAGACGAAATCATGCGACGTTGAGTTGGATTCGTCCCATCCCAGTCGCGACGGTTTACTTCGCGGCAAATTTCGAAAGGCAGATATGTGCTGGAATGAGAGTTGGAGGCGGCGATTCGCCCGCAAAGCCCACTGTCTGGGGCTGGTAGTCGCTCTGTTCGCGGCCTATGCGGCCGCCGATGCACGAAAACCCATGGTAAATCCGGATCCGGAATATCCCGAGATCGCCCGGCGAATGAACATCAGCGGGACGGTCAAGGTGGAACTCGTGGTTGCGGCCGACGGAACCATCAAGAGCGCGAAAGTGCTGGGTGGACATCCGGTGCTCGCCGACGCAGTGCAAAAAGCTCTGCGGAAATGGAAGTACGCGCCTGGGGCGTCGGAAACGACCATGCAGTTGGACTTCAAATTTTAGGCATTTCTAGTTGCCAGGCATTCAGTTGGAGCCAGAGCCCGACGTGGGCCGGCCAGCGAAGGAGACAGTGGTTTATGCGTCGTATAGCGATGATTGCTCTGTTGTTTTTGAGTTGGTTTTGTGGTCAGCATGCGTTTGCGCAGAACGTCTCAACTGCAAATCTGCGCGGCACGGTCAAGAACAGTTCCGGAAGTGGCGTGGAATCGGCCACGGTGACCGTGCGCGACGACGCGCACAGTCTGCAGCGGTCCACTCAAACCGACGCCGCGGGTGGCTATCTGCTTCCTTTGCTGCCCCCCGGAAACTACACGGTCACGGCGGACGCCGACGGTTACAGTAGGATTTCTATCGCTAACGTCGGGCTCACCGTTGGACAGGACGCGGTAATTCCGCTCACCTTGGGCGCGCCAGAAGCAGTTGTGACTGTGGTGGTGAAGACAGAACAGGAAACACAACTGGAAACCGCGCGTTCCTCGACCACTACTACGATCACCCGCGATCACATCGACAATCTGCCCATCAACGGCCGCAATTACGTGCAGTTCGCGCTGACCGACTCGCAGCTCAAGACCGACGCGTCGCCCTTCACCACCGTCGCTCCGACTTCCGGGCTGAGCTTTCAGGGAGCCCGGGCGCGGTCGAACCTGATCAACGTTGACGGCGGCGATGCCGAAGACAGCATCATCAACGGAATCCGCTCCACGGTTTCGCAGGACGCGGTGCAGGAGTTCCAGGTTCTCACCAACAGCTTTGCGCCCGAGTATGGACGGTCGGCGGGCGGAGTGGTGAACATCGTCACCCGCGCCGGAAGCAATGATCTTCACGGCACGGTGTTTGGCTATCTGCGGGACCGCTCGCTGCAAGGCGTGAATCCTTTCAGCACCGTTTCAGACCCGGCTTACACGCGCGTGCAGTCCGGACTTGCCTTCGGTGGCCCGATTCGCAAGGATCGTATGTACTATTTTCTTTCCTACGAGACCACGCGTAGGGAGGAGACTGGATTTTCGACCATCGGCAGCAACGGCTTCGGGCTGGTGAACATCGATGCGTCGCGCTTTCTCGGCGCGGGCGTCACCATCCAGGGAACGCCCGACCAGCAGGCCTTTCTCGATAACGCCCAAACTCCAGTGAATGCAGGAACCACGCAATACGCATCGCTCGTTGGTGCGGCATCGGCAACCGCATTGTCGGGAACTCCGGGCGCGTCGACGTTCGCCAGTTCCGGCGCAACCCTCCCTCTGAGCTACGTCCCGCTGACCAGCACCGGGGGAAATTATCCGGTGAAAGAAGGAACCAGTCTCTGGGGCGCGCGGCTCGACTACAAGTTGACCGACATGCAACAACTGTTTCTGCGGGCCAACGTGAGCCCCAGCACGGTTACAGGCTTGACCAGCCAGGTTCAAGGCCAAGTCGCGGGCCAAGCGGGATTCAGCCGCACCGATCAGCAGCAGTATCGCGATATTACAATTCTTGCTACGCACATGATGCTGATCGGGACTTCCAAGTTCAACGAACTGCGATTCCAGTTTTCGCGGCGTGGGCTGGGTCTCGATCCCGCATCAACTCCGGAAGCGCAGGCGGTCGGCATCGATATTCTCGGTAGCAGCCAAGCCTTCTTCGGACGCGATCCGCAGGCCGCGGTTCATCGCAGCGAGCAGCGCTTTCAGCTAGCGGACGGTTTTAGCTGGAGCTTTCACAATCACAGCCTGAAACTTGGAGAGGACGTCAGCTACATTCCCCTCAACGTCCAAGCGACCACAGAGTTTGGTGGAGACTACACGTTCAGCGATACAAGCGTGGTCCCTGGCATGCCGGCGTTTTCTGGAGTTCAGGCCTACGGACTCGGTTTGCCGCAGACGTTTACGCAGGGCTTGGGCACGCCGAACACAAGATTCATCGACAAGACAGTGGGCGCGTATATTCAGGATTCCTGGAAGCTACGTCCGAACGTCATCTTCAACTACGGATTACGCTACGACGTGGACCTGACTCCTACGTTTCCGGCGTCAACCGCGATGGCAGCCGCCGCGCAGCAGGCCATGGGCACAGTGCGAGGAATTCCGGTCGACAAGAAAAACTTTGCTCCGCGGCTGGGGCTGGCGTGGGATCCCTTCAACAGTGGCAGGACGGTGGTGCGGGCTTCGGCGGGACTGTTCTACGATCGGACGCCGCTCGAAATCGCGTACCAGTCGGCCGTTTTCGATGGTTCGCAAACTCCCTTTGTAACCATGCTGGGCGGACCTCCGTGCGCGCAGAATTCCACTCCCGACGGCGATCCGACTTTGTTTAATGCTCCCAACGTTTTTCAGGGAATCGTGGCGCAGTGCTTCGGCAATGTTCCGGGATATCTTCCGCAACAACAGAAATTCGATCCGACTAACTCTTACTTGATTTCGACTCTGACGAATCAGGGATACCTGACGCCAACCTACTTTGTGCCATTACTGGCGCAGCCGATCGCGTTGCCGACGGCAGCCAATTTCGTGTCGCCGTACTCTGAACAAGGGGATTTGCAGATCGAGCATCAGTTTTCGAAGGGATACACGCTTCGTCTGGCGTATGACTACAACGGCGGCCGGCATCTCTACCGTCAGCAGAACATCAACGCCATCGATGAGAAGGCCCTGGTGTCGAACTGGGAGCGGGCTGTGGCTGGCGGAGGCGCGGCCAGCGACTCTTCTCCGTTGCAAGTAGCCTCGTGCGGCAGCGGACCGGCGGGCGATTTCTATCCGGCAGCGCTGCTGAATTTCTTCCGGCCTTCGGGCGTCAACCCGTCACTCACCTTGCTGTTTCCCGCGGCCTGTGTAAATGCCGCCAGCGCGGCCTACCCCGGATGGGGCGTACCGGTTCCGTTTTCCGATACGAACGTGACTCGATCCAACGGGACGTCAGACTACAATGGCTTCACCGCCGAGTTGCACCACACCAGTGGCAAGCATCTGGAATATCAGTTGCGTTACACGTTCTCTCACGCGATTGACGACTCCACCGACTTCAATCTGGCTCCCCAGAACAGCCTGCAGCCAGACGGCGAACGCGCTAGTTCGTTGCTCGACCAGCGCCATCTGTTCATCGTGAGCGGCATCTATCACAGTGGCCGAATCCTGAACAATGGCGGGTGGGGCAAGCTCTTGAGTGACTGGACGGTGGCGCCGCTGATCTCGGTCGGTTCCGGCCGCCCCTTCAACCTGCTCGATGGCTCGGGCGAACAGCGTCCGGACGTCGCAGCAGCCGGGACGACTGACTTGTGTGGCAACACCGCGACCGCGTCAAAGTTTTCGCCGACGGGATACCTGATCCCGGTTTGCACCAACGATAGCGTCTACGACGGCGTCGTCAACGTTCCGGTCTACGGAACGCTGTCGCGAAACACAGGCCGTATGCCCATGACATTCTTCAACGACTTACGCGTGAGCCGCACACTCGCCGTTGGAGAGCGCATGCAGCTAATTGGCAGCGTGGATATGTTTAACCTGGTCAACAAGTTCAATGTGCAGGCTGTGAATACGTTCTTTACTCAGGCCGGGCAGCCGACCGCGTCCTATGATCCGCGACAGGTTCAAGTCGGACTGAAGCTCGGCTGGTAGCCGCTAACGGAGGCTGGCACTTACCTTTAGCAAAATGTATGCGTCCAGAACCGAACACCGATTTGCGGCAGTGGACAGCAAACGACATGGGCCGGCCGCATGGCCTGCAGCTATTTCATTGCAAGTACGCGGTTTGAGAGATTCATGGCAGACCAGATTTCTGGCAGCCGAATTGCGCAGCCTTCAGCTTGAAGCACGGCTCAAGGAGGCTTTCATGGCGCACTTTGAACGGATTCGCGATGTTATGTCCGGGCCCTTTAGTCCGGAGGTCATCCGGCAGCGCACGGCGGCGGGATGGCAGATGGTCTCGATCGAGTGGCGTCGCGAACTGCCTGAGTCGGAAGCTCCGTCGCAAGGCGCATTCAGCGAGGATATCCCGTACGGGCTGCGCATCTCGGACGATTGCCAGCGCCTGGAAATCGACCCCATCGAGAATCGGACGCTGATGCTGATGATGGAGTTGCTGGTGCAGGACTTCCCATATTCGAGCATTGTCAGCGACCTGAATGAAAAGGGCCTGCGCACGCGCGACGGACGGCCTTGGACCCGGGTGGCGGTTTTCAATATGACACCGCGTCTCATCGAAGTAGGGCCCCGGATCTTCTCCACCGAGGAGTGGGCCAGGGTACGACAGAGGTTTTCCCAGCCAAAGGCGCAAGAGGCTTCCTAGCCCCGAAGGATCGACAGCGGCAGCCTCAGGCCGCTTTTCGCCATTCTCGTTCGTCGCCCTCGTTTACCTTCAGCGCCGACACTGGTTATGTGCCCCGGTTGCTGACCGTGATGGTTCTCCACGAGGTTCCCCGAACCGGGTCACATAGGAAATGAACTGCGATCCGCCGGTACCGAGTGGCTCTGTGTGTCCTGTGTAACACTTTTGCCCGAAGACGGTTGTCGACTGTCTTGGGAGGCCAACGAACGGTACGAGGTCCGGCAACGTCCAAAGGTTGGACCACCATGGTGCGAGAATCAGGCAGCGAATCGACTACTTGCCAGGTTTCTCCATGACTCCTTTTCGCACGACGGCACTGATCTCACTCTGCGCCTGCACGCTCGCACTGAGCGCGGCGCCTGCCAATCAAAATACGTCAGACAGCACACAGGACATCGATCATTCGATCAAGCCCGGTGACGACTTCTACCGCTACGCGAATGGAGGCTGGCTCAGAACCGCGGTGATCCCTGCAGGTCAGACCAGTTACGACACACGGTCAATCCTGGTGGCGAGAACCAGCCGGCGAGTCCGTGATCTTGTCCAGGAAGCGGCGGCAGCCCACTCCGCCAAGGGTAGCGTGGGCCAAAAGGTGGGCGACTACTACTCGAGCTTCATGGACGAAAGTACCATCGAGGCCAGGGGGATGACAGTTCTGGCCGATGAAATGGCCGTGATCTCAGCGATTCATAGTAAGCAGTCCCTGTCTGCCTATTTAGGCTCGACGCTGAATAGTGAGACAGATGGACTGACCAGCAATGCCGACCACGTTTTTGGCGTATGGGTGAATCAGAGTTTTACTGATTCGCAGCGCTGCGTTTTCCATATATTGCAAGGCGGTCTCGGAATGCCGGATCGCGATGACTATCTGGACCAGTCAGCGAAGATGACAGCGATGCGCGCGCAGTATCAGTCGCACATTGCCGTCATGTTGAAACTTGCGGGTATCGACGATGCCGAGACCCGAGCGGCGCGGATTCTAACGCTTGAAGTCCAGATCGCACAGGGCCATGCACCGGATGCGGACGCGTCTGATGTATTCAAGCAAAACAATCCGTGGAAGCGGGCTGCTTTTGCGGTCCAAGCGCCGGGCATGGATTGGGATGCCTATTTCAAAGCGGCCGGGGTGGCGGAGCAGCCGGAATTCATCGTTTGGCAGCCCTCGGCTGTGACCGGAACCGCGGCGCTAGTCGGGAGTGAAAGCGTCGATCTGTGGAAGGACTATCTGAGATTTCACCTGATCGAACACTATGCCAGTGTCTTGCCCAAAGCTGTGGCCGCCGAACACTTTGCTTTCTACGGCACGACTATGTCGGGCATGCAGCAGGCGCCGGACCGCAGCCAGGACGCCATCGCTGCCACCAACGCCGCGCTCGGGCAGGCCGTCGGGCAACTCTATACGCAACGTTATTTTCTACCCGAGGCCAAGGCGCGGGCGCAGGCGATGGTCCGCGATTTGATCGAGGCCTATCGTGTGCGCATTCCAAGTCTCACTTGGATGTCGCCGCAGACGAAGGAGAAGGCTTTGGCTAAGTTGGCCGAGCTTCGGATTGGCGTCGGCTACCCGGATCGTTGGATCGATTATTCGACACTGGAGGTCGGGCGGGGCGATGCTTTCGGGAATATGCGCAGGGCGGAAGCTTTCAATCGTTGGCGCAATTTGACGAAACTGACCCAGCCGGCTGATCCGGGTGAATGGAGAATCGACCCGCAGATCGTGGGCGCGGTCATTGTGTTTACCCCACACACTGAGACCTTTTCCGCGGGCCTCTTGCAGCCGCCGTTTTTTGATAGCAAAGGCGACGCGGCTTCGAACTACGGGTCGGCCGGAGCAGGCATCGCCCACGAAATCAGCCACAGCTTCGACGAACTGGGCAATATTTACGATGCTCAGGGACGGCTCGGCAATTGGTGGACGACCGAGGATCTTGCCAAGTACCACGCGGCCGCCGAGAAACTAGTGGCGCAGTTCAACGGCTACTGCCCTTTTTCGGATATTTGCGTGAATGGCAAGCAGGTCCTGACCGAAAATATCGCGGACCTGGCGGGGCTGCTGACGGCGCACGATGCTTATCTGTTGTCGCTGAAAGGCAAGCCGGATGTTGTCATCGACGGACTGACCGGAGAGCAGCGATTCTTCCTGGCGTTCGCCCAGAGGTGGCGGAAAGCTCAGAGCGAAGCGACCCTCCGCCGGCAGATCAAGAGCGACACTCATTCGCCGGGGGAATATCGAAGCGATAGTGTGCGCAATGCCGATGCGTGGTACAAGGCCTACGATGTGATGCCCGGCGACAAGTTGTATCTGATGCCCGAGGATCGCGTCGGGATATGGTGACGTCGATACCACTACGGCCGTTCTCGCTCCTGAGTGCGAGAAGCAAAGCAGAATAAGGCAGCCGGACCTGTAAGCCGAATTCTGTCCGCGGGATTGCTCCTGCTGGACGGCCATTCCTCTGGGCCGCGCATCGCTGCGCGGCTCTAGCGACCTACCCGAAGGTTTGACGCACCGAGCCGGCACGTCTCCAGCCGAAGCCGGAGTTCCTCCCTATTTGGTCTTGCTCCGTGTGGGGTTTGCCCTGCCCGCGGCATTACTGTCGCGGCGGTGCGCTCTTACCGCACCTTTTCACCCTTACCCCGGCGTTGCCGCCAAGGCGGTATATTTTCTGTGGCACTTTCCGTAAACCGGGCTTGAACCCGGCCCCCCGGACGTTATCCGGCACACTGCTCTGCGGAGTTCGGACTTTCCTCCCTCGCATCCGAAGATGCAAGAGCGACCGCCCGGTCCGGCTGCCTACGGAATGATTATACGGGCTTCTGGCTTCCGACTCTCGGCTTCCCGAAGCCTTACATCCGGCATCGCTTTTCCAGCCTATCTGTGAGCAGGGCTGGTAAACTTGAGCTGTCGAAGCGGACTGTTCCCCGGAAGCCGGACGCCGAAAACCGGAACCCGATCCCAATGAACATCGTCGAAGCCATCCGAATCGCGTTCCGTTCGCTGTGGGCGAACAAGTTGCGCTCCGTGCTTACGTTGCTCGGCGTGGTGATCGGGATCGCCTCTGTGATCGCGGTAGTCACCTTCGTCTCAGGCATCAACGACTATGTTGCCAAGAAGATTTTTAACCTCGGCGCCGACGTGTTTATCGTCTCCAAGATGTCCGGCGTCGAGACCAATGTCGATCATTTCCTGGAAGCGGAAAAGCGCAAGAACCTGGTCCTCGAAGACTACGACGCCGTACTCGAAGCCTGCCACCACTGCGACTATGTCGGTGCGCTGATCCAGGGCAGCGGCAAGGTGAAGCACAACGAGCAGTCGATCAGCGACACCTCGATTCAGGGCATCACGCCTTCCATCGCGACCATCCTCGACACCGATCTGACCGCTGGCCGCATGGTCAACGAGACCGACTTGAACAACCACCTGCAGGTGGCCGTGGTAGGGACAGACATCGTCGAACACCTGCTGACGGAAGCCGATCCGCTGGGCCAGGAGATTCGCGTCGATGGCTGGACCTATCAGGTGATCGGCGTCGGAAAGAAAAAAGGCAAGACCCTGGGGCAAAGTGCCGACAACTATGTGCTCATCCCGATCACGGTCTACCTCAAGAAATACGGTTCCCACAACAGCAGCATCGGGATCTGGGGCAAGGCGGCGGCAACCGGAGCGCCGCTGAACCAGGCCATCGACGAAGCCCGTGTGGCCCTGCGCGCCCATCGCCACGACCAGACCGGCGCCGATGACAGCTTCGAGATTGAAACCAACGCCAGCCTGCTTGGGATCTGGTCAGGACTGAGCAATACATTCTTCATGGCTACCATCGGCATTGCAGGTGTGTCGCTGGTGGTGGGGGGCATCGTCATCATGAATATCATGCTCGTCTCGGTGACGGAGCGGACGCGCGAGATCGGATTGCGCATGGCCGTGGGAGCGACGGAGGGAGACGTTCAAAAGCAATTTTTGAGCGAGGCGATGGTGCTGAGTTCGATTGGCGGGTTGATTGGGGTGGGCGCGGGAGTCGCGTCGTCAGTGCTGGTGTCCACGTACATGGGATGGCCGAGCTCAGTTTCGCTCTTATCGATATTCGTCGCGGTAGTGTTCTCCGCGGCGGTGGGGATATTTTTCGGATACTACCCCGCGTGGAAAGCTTCGCGGTTGGATCCGATCGAGGCGCTGCGCTACGAATAGGTGCGAGATCAGAGCGCGCGGACAATCCAGATGATGAGGCAGATGATCACGAGCGTTCCGATGATTCCGTATCCGAACATTGTGTGTTCCTCCCGAGTTGAATTTGACGCGATTTGAGTTTGCAGGGAGGCGGGCGGAAGCGGTATCCACGGAAACCCGCATTCCGGGCGGGTAAATCTTTCGAGAGGCGCGCGGCGGCGCTGAAAAAGAAAAGCGCCAAACAGGCGTTTGGCGCTTCCAAGAAAAGCGGCGCTGCCGACACAAGTTGCGCTAGCTGCGCAGGTATTTGTTGAACCAGTCGACGGTGCGCTGCCAGGCGAGGTCGGCGGCGGCTTTGTTGTAGCGTTCGGGAGTGGCGTCGCACATGAAGCCGTGCACGGAGTCGGCGTAGATGTAGCCTTCGTGCGGCACGTTGGCG
>Ga0210402_10004617_pt1 | contig 12515 bp, 22 predicted proteins | sample IncBWC7MmetaG_FD_161055 | JGI IMG/M metagenome (GOLD analysis project Ga0210402, IMG submission 161055) | Forest soil microbial communities from Barre Woods Harvard Forest LTER site, Petersham, Massachusetts, United States - Inc-BW-C-7-M | ecosystem: Environmental > Terrestrial > Soil >...
ACCCCCGCGCCCGCTGCGCCCCCCGGGACAGAGACGGTCTTTGTCGGATCAGTCGGCGTGAGCGTCGCGCCCGCGCCCGTCCAGAGCTGCCCGGGTGGCCCGCCCGTGATGACCCATGCGGCGCCGTCCCATTGGTACGTCACCCCATTGGGGGCGGCGTATTGCTGCCCGACCGTCGGTGCCGCGGGAAAATCGAGGGCCGCCATGTTTTTCCGCTCCTACACCGGCACCGCCGGCACCCATTGCTGCGAGTTGCCGTCGTCGTACCAGATCATGAGGCGCCCCGTATCGCTCCGCCACCACAGTTGGCCGACGCTTGGCGACGCCGGTGCGGTCAAGCCGATTGCCGCATACGTCGCCGGCCCGGCGGGTCCGGTGGCGCCGGTCGCTCCCGTCGTGCCCGGTGGCCCTTGGGCGCCGGTCGCGCCTTGCGGCCCTGTAGCGCCGGTCGCGCCGGTCGTTCCCTGCGGTCCTTGGGGGCCCGTGGCGCCGGTGGTGCCTGGTGGCCCTTGGCTCCCCGTCGCGCCCGTTGGCCCGGTCGCTCCGGTTAGCCCTGGGTCGCCTTTGGTGGTCGGCGTCGCGGGCACGAATTGGCTCGAATTGCCGTCGTTGTAGTAGACAAAGAGCGACCCGTCGGGGTCGTTCCGCCACCACAAGTCGCCCTGCACCGGCGCCGGGGGTGGCGTCGGCCGCACGGATACGCTGGCGCCGCCGCCGCCGCTCACCGTCGCCCACACGGTGTCGAAATCGGCGCCGGTGTTCTTCTCGAGTACCTGCCCCGTGGTGCCGCCCGCCGGCACGCCGACGCCGGGCGTACCCGCCGGCCCCGCTGGCCCGGCTGGCCCTTGGGGGCCGGGCGCACCGCCGGCGGCGCCGCCGGTACGCCGCGGCGGGCGGAATTGCGGTTGCCGGGGGCCGGTTACCGAATCCACGGCGATGGCGAGTAATCGTCGAGCCCAAGGAGGATGGCGGCGGCACGCAAGACGCGCGCACGGTCCGGGGGGTCGAGCGGCTCGAGAGTGGCGAGCACCTTCCGGGCGACCGCCTCGAGCCCCTTGGGCGGCGGGCGCCTCGCGGGCGTCTCGGCCCCGTCGAGCTCCGCGGGGGCGTCGCCAAAGACTAGCGGGTGCTCGTGTTCCATGCCGCGCTTTGTACTGCGCGAGGGTGGTACGTGCCTAGCCCGACTAGGGCGTCGTGTCAGCCGTAGGGAACCCCTTACGCGAGCCGTCTCGATTCTTTCCGCAATCGCACCACGGGCAAATCGCGGTGCCAGCCATGGACGCCTCGAAAACGGGAAGCCCACACACGAGGCACGGCGTCGTCGGGTCGTACTCGACGGCAAAGCGGGTGCCGTCGGAGCGCCGGTAATTTACCGTCTTGCGTTGCGCCATCGGCGCCCACGCAAATAGCTCCGATAGGTCGGGCGTCACTCGAGCGCCTCGGCATCCATGCGCGCCCCGAGGTAGGCGACGGCCCCGCGGAGAATCGACCCGGCATGCGGCCCCAAGGTGCGTGACGCGCCCCACATCGGCTCAAGGCCGCCCGAGGAGTCAACCGCGACAATCGCCACCGCGCGCAGCCGACCCGCTTCTACGCCGCGCTCTAGGTCGGCGCATGCGGCTTTGATCCCCTCGGCGTCGTCGAGGGCAATAACCCAACGGCGTTGGGGCGTCCGGGCGCTCATAGGCGCCCAATGACAAACCCGACAGCGACACCGACGGCAAAGGCCCCCGCGAGCAAGAGCACCGCGCGCATAATCACGTCGGCGACCTCGTCGTAGCTCGGGAGCCTCATGTGCCGCCCCTTCGTAGCTCCTCGATGTGTCGCAGAAGCGCGGGACACTCGAATCCGTGGCCGCCCGTCGCCGAGCCGCACTCGTCGCAGCGCACGGGTACCGTCGGGCGTGGCATGACCCCGTGCACCCGCGACCGCGGGAGCCCGCGGCGCCCGTAGAGCCGGCCCACGTGAAACCCCCTCTTTTTCACTCCTCGCGCCCCTCGGGTGCCGCCGCGAGCTGCTCGAGCGCCCGGCCGAGCATCACCCGCAAGAGCCCGACCGCCGCTGCGTCCATTTCCTCGGGCGTGACGGTCATGGTCGACCCCCGCGCCCCGTAGCTCCGGCCCTCGTGCTCGACCTCGAGGAGAAAGCGCACCCGGTAGCGGTGGCGTAGCTCCTCGAGCGCCTCGGCCCGGCTCAACCCGTTCGCCACGTCGTCGCTCATGGCGACCGCGTCTCGGTCACCGTCACGAGCAGCTCGAGCCCGCTCGGCGTATGCACGACCGCCACCGCGGCCGCGTGCTCGTCGTCGGCCCCGTAGCTCGGAATCGTGACCGTCCACCCCTCGCGAGCGACCGTGCGCGCGAAGCCCCCCCACACCAAGCCGAGCACGAATGCCTCGTGTGTAGTCACGGCTCCGCCTCCCGTGCCGGCTCGCCGTGCGGCCGATGCCCGTTCGTGCCCGCGGCGGCGTTCTCCGTGATGAGCGCCCGAGCACGGTCGAGCACCTTGTGCGCCTCGGCTTGCAGCGCTACCGCCTCGGCGTGCCACCGCTGCCCGCGCCGTATCAACCGCCAATGGTAGAGCGTCAAGGCGATATTGACCGCGGCGAGCGCGACGAGCACCACGCGCAGCATGCCGTCGGCGCTCACGGCTCCGCGTCGTCCTTCGCCCACGGCAGGGCATCGAAGGCGACGCACATGGTGCATCGCTGGCCGCGATGGGCTGCACAGTCTCGATGGGTGCGGCGATACCGCCGAGCGATGGAGCGGGCTTCGTCGTGATCCTGTGTGCGCCTAACCAGCTCCTCGCAACAGTTGTCGAATGCTGCGCGGGCTTCGTCGCGCTCGATCTTGAGCACGCCGTTCAACACCTCCCAGCCACCCAACTGCGCTTCTGCGTTATCGAGCTTGGCGCGGGCTTCGTCGCGCTCGCGACACACGTCGATGTACGCGCCCGTGATGTCGTCGCTCATTCGTCGCCCTTGCCGGGCAAGTACCCCGCGACCCCCGCAAAGCGCTCCGGCCACTCCGCATTGGCCGCCAGCCGCTCGAGCTCCTCATCGCTCATCTGCTCGAAGAGATGCGCGTGCAGCACCGCCTTCCGCTCCACCTTGTCGCCCGACACCGTCAAGGTCAGCTCCGCCGCCCGCAACGCGTCGGAATCCCTCCGCGCCCGGCCCTTTCTCTCCCCCGTCGCCTTGTCCTTCATCCCCCCCGCCAGCTCCGCCACGTGCTCCATCACCGCCGGCGCCGCCGCCTTCGCCTGCGCCTGCACCCCGTACTCGCCGCGCATGACGCGCTCGAGCTGCTCGGCCCGTACCAGCTCGATGATGCGCAGCACCGCCGGGTGCTTGAGCGCCTTGCGCGCATTCTTCTCCGCCGCGTAGCCGATACACCGCGCAATCGAGGCGGCGTCGTAGCCCCCTAGATGCAGCATCGCGACCGCCCACAAGCGATTAGGCGTCGAGATCCGTAGCTCGTCGAGCGAGAGCCCAGAGAGCGACTCAAGCCACCGTTTCTGCTCGGCTTTCCGCTCGGCCTGCGACGCCCGACCGGCAACCTGCATGCGCGCAAGCCGCTCCGCAACGACGGCCGGCGATATCCCCCGCGGCCCCGGCCCTGGATGGACCCGCGTGCCCGGCCCCGTCCGCTCGCTCATGCGCGCCCGGGCTAGCATATCCAACCGCCGCGGTGCTAGCCCCCGGCGCCAGCTAGGCCCGCTAGCATGGTACCGCACGGGCCGTAGTGATAGCCGTATCACTCCGCGCACCAACGGGGGCGGGGGTCGTAGCCGGGGGCGAGGGCCGCTCGCTGCGCTCGCTAGCGGCCTGGCCCTGGGACCAGCCAGGGAGCTAGCAGGCTAGCCAGCAGGCTAGCCTGACAGTAGGCTGGCTAGGGCCCCTCCCGGCCGGGCGAGCGACCGGAGGGAGCGGCCCACCCGCGCGGGGCGCGTGGATTCCGTGGGGTTCTGGTACCAAGCTAGCACCCGCCGTGCGGCGGCGGTAGTTTCCGCCGCCATCTGGGAGAATAGTAGCGGGCTAGCTATGGGTGGTCGGCTCCCGTTGGTTGCCTAGGTAGCTGTCGGACTTGGCTTGGCCGGGGCCAAGTGGGAATCTCCCCCCCTGCCCCCCCTCTTACGCTCGTCGAGGCGTATCTCCTGGGGAGGATGGCGTGCGGGGTCGCCTGAGTCCGCGCGGGGTCAAGCCGGTCGCGGGTGGGGCACGCCGAGGCGCATCCGAGCTCGCCCATCCACGCCGTTGACGGCGGATCGGTGGGAGCTGGGCGCCCATTCCCAAACGGGCACGTGAGCGCGTCCACTCCGCCTCATGAGCCCTCACCAGCCGCATTGCCTCCGCCGGTCTGCTCGAAGTCTGCGCGCCGGTCGCCGAGGAGCCGTGTACGCCTCAAGCGAGGGGCTTTCAAGCGTCAACTATAGTTGGCAGGGCGGAGTGAGGCTTTCCGAGGGTCAATCCTCGTTGTCGAGCCCGAGCGCTCGGCGTCGCCGACGCTTCGCAATGACTTCCCGGATGCGCTCGACGGAGCGGCCGTACCGAGAAGCCAGCTCGCGGAGCTTGGCCCCGGCGTCGCGCTCGGCCTCGAGGGCGGCGCGGGCGCCTGGAAGCCAGCGCACCGGGAAAAGGCGCCAGATTTGCACGGTTTGCCCGCGCAACGTGCGCTCCCGAGCGTAGATATGGCGCATTGTGCCCGTCCGCGGCGCGCTAATAGGCCAATGACCGGGCTTTGGTACGCTCGAGGCTCACGAATTGGCTCTAATAGCGGGTTTTGAGCCCTCAAAACGCTCCCGAGGGCGGTTTTCCTACGTTTTTCGCCCTCCAAACCCGAAAAGTAGGGAAAACCGGGCGGTTTCGGGGCTCGAGCGGGCGGATTAGTGCCGTTTCGCGCCTTCCGGGGGCAGTTGCGCCGCCTCCAAGGCGTCGACGAGCTCCTCGGTACCGGAAACAACCTCCGCGTACCCACAAGTGCACGGCCCGGCATGCTCCGACGGGCAGCCGTAGCCGTGGGCGAGCCGGGGGCGCATCGTGTTGAGGGCGGCGAGGAGGAGATGGGCGGCCTCCTCGACGGTATGGTGTTGCGTCGGGGCCGGGGGAGCCTCGTGCGCTTCGTGGGACTCGTGGGGGTGTGCCATGGGGGAAGCGTCTAGCAGATTTGCGGCGACCTCCTAGCCCCCGGGGTTGGCGAACCCGCGCGATATGCTAGACGCCCTGCCCCGCCATGAGCCAGGCGGGCAACGGTGCCGCAACCGGACGGGTCGCCCCCGGCACGTCTCCTCCACCGGCACCGCCCCGCCGCCTCTGGTCGCCATGACGCAGCCGGCCGGGCCGCCGCCAGCGCAATCCGCGCCCGCGCTCCCCGGGTGGATTGGCTCCGCCGTGCAGGTGACGACGCAGCTCGGTTTCCCCGCCGTCGTTGCCGGCGTGCTGTTATGGTTCGTGCTCACCCGTGTCGACGGGACCTTGCACGTCATCCAAGAGCAGGAGGAGGCGCGCACCCGCATGGTGGCGGCGATGCAGGATAGCCTTGTGTCGGCGTTGGATCGCCAGAACAAGAGCTTTTCCGACGCCATCGACAAGAACATCCAGTACAACAAGGAAGCGGCGACGCGGCTCGAGCAGGTGTTCCGGGCGGCGGCGGCGCCGCGCCCATGACGGTCGGGCAATGGCTCGTCGCCGGATTCGTGGCGCTCCTCGTCGTCGGCGCCGCCTTGTTCGTGCGTGCGTGGTGGGGTGACAAGAACGGAAACGGCAGCAATGCTCCCTGATACCGTCGAGCTGAGGCCGGAGGAGATTGAGGGCGCCATCTATATCGGCTGGCGCCGGGCGTTCGACGCGTACACGCGCGGCCGCACGCCGAACGACGCGCATAGCGACGACATCGAAGGGACGTATTTCCTCGGCGCCGTCGGCGAGAAAGCCTTTGCCAAGCTGACCGGGCTCTACTGGCCCGGCACGTGGACGCCCGACAAAGACCGCGGCGACGTGGGCGGCTACGACGTGAAAGCCCGGGGGAATCCCGATGGCGGATTGATCGTTCGGCCGAAGATGGCAGACACGCTCCGCCTCGCTCTCATGGTGCCCCTCGCGCGTGGCGACCTCCGGCGGTGGCGGTGCCCGGGCACGTTCATTGCCGGCGACGGCAAGCGCGATGAGTTCCGCGCGACGCTCGACCCGAAAAAGCCGCCAGCGTGGGAGGTACCGCAAGAGTGTCTTGTGCGGCTCGCGTTCGCTGGCCCGCTCGCGTGGCGGATCGTCGCATAATGGCGTGGCGTGTGGCGCGTGCGCTCGGGGGCACATCGAGTGAGGGGTTGCTCGGCGAGGTGAATGCCTCGGCGCCTCGGCGCTCGAAGCTCTCCGACGGCGGTATCGGCGACACGCGCCATGCCGCACAGAAGAGCGACCACAACCCGTGCAAGTGTTGCGCGGTCGTCTGTGCGCGGGATTTCACGCACGATCCGGCGGGCGGGTTCGATTCCTATGCGTTCGCCGAATGGCTCCGCGGGCGCGTGCTCGCCGGCGAGCCACGCATAAAGTATGTGATCTCCAACGGCCGCATCTTCTCCGGGCACGCGCAGTCACACCCGGCGGGCGTGTGGCGCCCGTATACCGGCAAGAACAAGCACGCGCACCATGTGCACGTCTCGGTGCACCATGGCGCCGCGCTCTACGATAACGCCGCCCCGTGGGGGTGGCCCCCGAGGGAAGGAAGCGAGTCATGAGCCAGCGCACACCCGAGGACGAGACGCAGCTTAGGCAAGCGCGTGCACATATCGCCGCTATGATTCCCTTTGTCGAGGCGGATCGCGGTATCATCGCCCGATATGTCGCGCAGGCTGCTCGAGCATATCTCGGGTGGCCCGACCCACGCGAGGAGGATACGTTAATGAGCCGCACACCCGAGGACGAGGAAGAGCACCTGCCACCCGACGACGACGAGCCCGGCGATGAGGTGCCGCCGCCGCCGCCCGAGCCGTCGGAGGGTAGCGACAAACCCTAGTGCCGTTTCTCTCCTCGAGCTCGCTCGCCGAGCGCCCCGACCCACGCACCAAAGCGGCGCAACCGCTTACGGGCGTGACCGAATGGACGTGCCCGCGAAACGGCGTGCACGTCGTCGAGGTGCATTACACCGCCGACCCGCACAAGCGCGACCCGGCGTGGAAGCGCGAGGCGATGCGGGGCATGCCGCCCCGCGGGTGGGCGCGCGAATTCGAGATTGCGTGGGATTTGGGCGGCGGCGACCCGGTGTTACCCGAGTACGTGCCGGCGCTCATGCGGCGCGAGCTTCCGGTAAATCCCTCGGGTCGGCTCTTGCGCGGGTGGGATTTCGGGCAAGTCTGCCCGGCGACGGTCTTTGCCCAGGTCGACGCGTGGGGCCGCCTGCTCATGCTCGGCGAGCTGGTGTTGGAACACTCGAGCTTGACCGCCCAAGTCGAGGCAACGAAGGCCATGACCTTCGACCTCCTCGGGGCGCCCGGCCCGTGTTTCGACGCGGGCGACCCGGAAGCGTTGCACGAGATGGAGCTCGGCTCCATCCGCCGCGAACTCTTGAAAGCCGGTATCGTCTTACAGACTTTCGCCGGGAGACATGAAAGAAGCTACGAGCAGCTCCGGCAACGGCTCTTGCGTCGCGTGCTCGTGCCCGGCGAGCCCGAGCCCTCTCCCGCCTTTTTGGTATCGCCGCGGTGCCCGATCCTGCATAGCGCGCTCGCGGGCGGCTTTGCCCGCCACCCGAAAACCGGGAAGCCGTTACCGATGCACCCATACAAGGACGTAGTGGATGCGACGCGCTACCTGCACGATAACCTGCAAGGCGCGTCGGCCGAATGGATGCAGAAGCTCCAGGCAATCGCAAAGGCCGATTGTGCCTGGTGACCGGCGGCAAGTCTGGTTGACGTGTCAGAATCCCGAATGTGGGGCGTCATTCTGGCGCGTGCCGTCGCAAGCGCACGCGACGAGTCCGACGTGCTCGATCCGCTGCTACAAGGTGCACGTCTACCTCCGCGCCCGCACCCGAAAGATGCTCCGCGAGCACGGGCGGCAACCCAAGCGCCGCCGGTTTGTGGCCCGGCCCCTGGCATTGTAGGGCCGGGATAGGCACGCCGCCTTTGGAGTGATAGACGCACCGCCCCGCGATGGCACGGGGCCGAGGCGCGGCGGCAGCGAAAGACGACGAGCCGATCACCGGGCCGGCGCATGGCGAGCCGGCGGAAAATCTCGCGCTCGACCCGGAGATAAAAGACCGGGTGCGCGAGGAGCTCTCGCCGCTCCTCACGCGCACGCGCGACGAGCGCATGGTTTTGCGGGATAGGTGGCTCCGGTACTACCGCATATGGAGCCTTCGCCACGACGTGCAGGGGTACCGCGGTCGCACCAACACGTACTTTCCGATTGGCCGGCGGTGGATCGAGCAATGGGTCACCCGCCTAAAGCGCGACCTCTTCCCCGATAACGATTGGTTTGCATGTCGCGCGCTCGCCGAGGATTTCGAGAAGCGCGTCCCGGCGAAGGTCGCGCTCCAAAAGTATTGGATGCGCCGCCACATGCGGCTCCGGCGCCACGCGCTCCCGTTTCTCCGCCAGCTCGTGATGTACGGCACGTCGCCCGTCCGCAACGTGTGGCGGTGCCTCGAGTCGGAGCAACCGGCGCTCCGCGACGTGCTCGACGACGACGGGGCGCCGAGCGGCAAGACGATACAGGTTGTCGAAAAGGTCGCCGACTTTTTGGGTCCGACGTTCGAGCCGGTCGACCTCTTTGCGTTCTACGTGTGGCCCGTGACGGCCTCGAGCATCGACGCAACCACGCTCGCCTTCGAGGATCGGTGCGTGGCCCGGGCGCACGTGCAGCAGCTCGCCGCGCAACCGCTCGACCCGGCCAACCCGAAAAAGTCGACCCACGTCTACGAGAACGTGCCCGAGCTCCTCGACCTGTACGACAAGGCCATCGCGTCGCGCGGCTCGTCGTCGAGTGGGCGGAAGTATGACGCCCTTTCCATTCGGCTCGCGGACAAGGGCTTCACCGCGCCGCTCGACCAGAACTTGCCGGCGGCCCTCCGGCCGCTCGATGTCACCGAATGCTCCTGGATGGTCGACCTCGAGGGCAACGGCCCCGAGCGCTATCTCGTGACCCTCGGTGCCGACACGGTGCCGCTTCGCGTGCAGCGCCGCCCGTTTTGGCATGGTGGCACGCAATGGCTCGTCGGCAAGTTCGTCGAGATAGCCGAGGAGTTTTATGGGCGCGGGCTTCCCGAGATATTCGACTACATACAATATTTCGTGAACGATCTTGGCAACCAATCCGGTGACGCCTTTGTCTGGTCGACGAATCCGATTGCCGTGATCGACGTGGGCGCGGTGCAGGATCCGACCTCGCTCCGCATGGCGCCCGGCGCGAAGTGGCTTGCCAATCCGGCCGGCGTGCAATTCACGACGCCGCCGCAAGCGGCCGCACAAGCCGGGTTCGAAGCCACGCAAGGCATGGTCGGCATGGGGGATAACCTCGTGTCGCCGACGCCGGCGCGGCCCATCGTGCCCGGCGCGCAACCGGCGACCGGGGGCGGTGGCTCGTCGAGTGGGCTTGCGGCGCAGCTCGCGGATAGCGCCGTCGACATTCGCGCGGTGATCGAAAACCTCGAGGACGACGTGATGTGCCCGCTCCTCGAGCGCAGCGATATCCTGTCGCAGCAATGCCTTGACCGCGACATCATCTTGAAGGTTGCCGGGCAAGATGGCGTCGAGCTGCTCGAGCATCCGGTGACCGTCGCCGATTTGGTCGGCGAGTACGAGTGGGAATGGTTAGGGACCACGTCGGCGCTGAACCAGCAAGTTCGGGCGCAACAGATGGTGCAGGGCATTGCACTCCTCGTGCAGGTTCCGGCCGACCAGCTCGCCGCCGAGGGCTTGACGGTCGATTGGCAATACCTGATCTCGCAATATTGGTCGCTCGGGCTCGGGCTCCCGAATCCCGACCGCATATTCAAGCAGACCGGGCCGAAAGAGGCGCAAGATTGGCGGTGGGAGAACGCGCTGGCGCGCGTCAACCGCGCCGCCGAGCTCCAGGTATCTCCGGCCGATAATCACATCGAGCATGTGCAGGGGCATCAACACGTGCTCGATCTGGATTCGCTCACCGACGACGCCCGGGCCGCGATGCAAAAGCACGTACAGGACCATATCGGCTTTGCCGTCGCCGCCGAGGTGCAACAGCTCCAACAGGCAATGGCGACCCTTGCGGGGCCGCCGGGTGCTGGCATGCCCGGTGCTCCCGGGGCTCCGGGGCCGCCCGGTGGTATGCCTCCAGGGCCGTCGCCGGGCGCTCCGGGGCCACCGATGCCTCCCGGGGGCCCGCCACCGGGGCCGCCACCCGGGCCGCCACCGATGGGGCCACCGCCGGGCGTCGGGCCGCAAGGCGGCGCACCGCCGGGCGGATACCCGAATCTTGGTATCAATCAGCTCGCGCGGCAAATGGCACCCGGCGGCCCGTTCAAGCCGCATAGCAACGTGCGAGCGAAAGCCGGTCGCGTGCTCGGCGCTCGTGCCGGCGCGCAAGCGGCCCTCGGCATGCGGCCGCCGGCTCCGCTCGGGCAGGGCCGCATCGGCACCACGCGCGACATGGCCGACCTATTCCGCCGCCTCCCGCGGCTCCCGAGGTGACGCGATGGCAGAGAAGTGGATTCAGGGCGCGATTAAGCACCCGGGCGCGTTTTCCGCCAAGGCGAAAGCCGCGGGCAAGAGTACCGGCGCGTTTGCCCGCTCGGCGCTGAAAGAGGGCTCGAGGGCGTCGACCAAGACCAAGCGGCAAGCGGCGCTTGCGCAAACGCTCTCGAAGCTGCGCGGCGGCAAGGCAAAGTTCTTGGTGCCGCTCGTGCTCGCGGCCCTCGTCGCGAACGCGGCCGCCGCAACCAAGACGTGCCCGAGCGGCCAGCTCGGCGGTACGCTCACGACGACGGGGCCGACCCCCGACGTGCTCATCGCCCGCGCCGCCCCGGCGCTTGCCGTGCAAGCGACCTCGCCCGCCGGCACGGCAACCGTCGTCGTCGAGATGTCGTGCGACGGGACCAACTGGGCGCCCGTGCAAAATTCCAGCATGTCACTCGCCGCGGCGACCCCGAGCCAAGCCGTGTCGCTCTTGCAGCCGACGTGTACCTACCGGGCAAACGTGACCGCGTGCGCGTCGTGCTCGGTCACGGTGCTCTATTCATGCTCCGGTGCCTGAGAGTCGTCGCGCTCGCGGTTGTCCTTGGCGGGACGGCGGGGGCGCAAACCGCGATTGTCTGCGGCCCGGCGGCAGCGAGGTGTGGCCCGGCAATCGTCGGCGTGCCGGGTGCCGGCAGCGGCGCCGCGGTGCCCTCGTGGGTGCCCTCTATGCTCGCGGCGTGGATGCTCGACGAGGCGACGGGTACGCGCGTCAATGCGCAGGGCACGACGAGCCGCGATATGCTGGTCAACGCGGGCAACCCGGTCAATTCCACGGATCGTATGGAAGGAGCGGCCTCGATGAATGCCACGATCGGGGCGGAGGCGCTCGCGACCACCGACACGTTTTCCACGCTGCTCTCGCCGTTCTCGGTCGGGTGTTGGGTAAAACCGGCGGGAACCTACCCCACGAGCGGCGACGGTAGTGGTGCCTTCGTCATGCATCATTGGGATATCAGCGCGGTGGGTACGTGGCATCTTCGACGGTGGGGCGCGGGCTACGCGCTTGACGTGAAGAATGCCGATAGCTCGCGGTCCACCTTGGCAACGCCGCTGTCGTGGCCCGGGACCACGACGTGGCACCACGTTGCGGCGACCTATGTCTCGGCGGGTACGGGCCGCGTCTACGTGGATGGCGCGCAAGTCGCATCGACGACAATGGGCACGGGCACCACGACGGCAAATGTTCTATATCTTATGAATAATAACGACTTCTTTGGGCAGCTCGATGAATGCTGGCTCGCGGCGGCGCAGCTTGCCGCCGCCTCGATTTGTCGCATTTGCTCGTGTGGCGTGCGGGGCGAGCAATGCACGTGCAGCGGGACCGCGTTCGCCTCGGTAGGCCGGAACGCGACCGCGTGTGGATCCTGCACGTTGCCCGCCGATTGCTCGGCGGCCGCTCCCTCGTGAGGTGCTCCTATGCCGCTCATTCAACTGATCGTGGTTCTCATCGTGATCGGGCTCATACTCTACCTCGTCGAGACGCTCCTCCCCATCGACCCGACGATTAAGCAGATCATCCGCGTGGTGATCGTCATTGCGGTTATTCTCTGGCTGCTCTCGCTCGTCGGGCTCATTCCCGCCCGGCTTGCGGGCGTCTCGCCCCCGTGGCGAATGCTCAAAAGCCGGTGGGGTTGATAAGGCGTTTTTAAGTGCTAAGACGCCCTGTCCCGATGGCACGCAAGCAACTCGTGCCGCCGGGAGCAAAGCGCGGCGGCCGCGGAAAAGGCCCGCTCATTCCGCCACCGCCACCGCTCCCGCCGCGGGGCCGGAAGGCAAAGCTCGGGGGGCCGCCCGGGCGCGCTGGCGCA
>Ga0210402_10004619_pt1 | contig 12514 bp, 10 predicted proteins | sample IncBWC7MmetaG_FD_161055 | JGI IMG/M metagenome (GOLD analysis project Ga0210402, IMG submission 161055) | Forest soil microbial communities from Barre Woods Harvard Forest LTER site, Petersham, Massachusetts, United States - Inc-BW-C-7-M | ecosystem: Environmental > Terrestrial > Soil >...
CTTGAGGGAATCGCCTTTCCCGGTGCCCGCCCGCTCCACCTGGAGCGCCGTCAATTCCTTCATGGCTGCTCTCCGCCGAACTGTCCGCTAGAACCCCCGTGGTCTCCTACGGCAGTAACGCGGTTTGTGGCGAAGGTCAACGAACGCGCTTGGAAACCATGAAGCGCCTGTGTAACAGGCCTAACTTAGTGTTTCTCGAACGTCTATGAAGGCTGGCGAATTGAGCCGAAAAGGGGTCTTGGCGGAGGGGGTGGGATTCGAACCCACGTTACGGTTTCCCGTAAACACGCTTTCCAAGCGTGCGCCTTCAGCCACTCGGCCACCCCTCCGTACCGCCTTGCCCAGAAGGCGCATGCACACACCCAGGGCATAACAACATGCGCCGAAGGTGCGCCATTATCCCCATTCCGCGGCGCGATCGAACCGGTACGGTGGGGCGGCACTATAGTCGCCGCGATCGGCCTGACAAGCCATTGTGGCAGGATCAATCTCAGGCGAGTTCGACCCGTCGGCTGTCCGGCCGGCCCTCGCCGGAGCGTCCGGACCGGGCTGCTTCGCCCTTGTTCGCCCTTGCCAAGCAGCGGTGCAGACCACATTCTCAACCCGCATGAACGAATCCTTCGACGATTATCTTGTGCGGCCAGATCCGTGCGACCCCCGGCTGACGGAGCGGGTGCGCGGCATCGACCACACCGGTTCGCCGATCGAGACCGGCGTCGTGGTCGAGCGCGCGCTGACGATCTTCCTCAACGGGCAGGAGATCGTGACGGCCATGACGATCAACGACTATCCGGATTATCTTGCGCTCGGCTATCTGCTCAATCAGAACATGCTGCAGCCCACGGATGTCGTCACCGGCGTGGACTACGACGAGGAACTCGCGGTCGTGGTGGTGCGCACCGAACGCGCCACCGATTACGAGCAGAAGCTGAAGAAAAAGGTGCAGACCTCCGGCTGCGCCCAGGGCACCGTGTTCGGCGATCTGATGGAGGTGATCGAGACCGCCCAGTTGCCCACGGCGGAGCTGCGCACCTCGTGGCTCTATGCGCTCGCCAGCCGGATCAACACCACGCCGTCGCTCTATCTGGAGGCTGGCGCCATTCATGGCTGCGTGCTGGCGCGCCGGGACCGGCCGCTTGTCTACATGGAGGACGTCGGCCGCCACAATGCGGTCGACAAAATCGCTGGATGGATGTTCCGGGAGCGCGTTGCGGCGGCCGACAAGATCTTCTACACCACCGGCCGGCTCACCTCCGAAATGGTGATCAAGACCGTTCGCATGGGCATTCCGATCCTGGTGTCGCGTTCGGGATTCACCGCCTGGGGCGTCGAGCTTGCCCGCAAGGCTCACCTCACCTTGATCGGCCGTGCGCGCGGCAAACGCTTCGTGGCGCTGGCGGGCGAGGATCGGATCGTGTTCGACCAGGACCTCGCCTATGTGGAGGAGGAAAGCTCAAAGCATCGGCGCAAGGCGGCGGTTCATGACGATTGAAAGCCGCGCCGGACGCGCCTGTTAGGAATCATGCCGGACTCGACCCATTCGTATCTTGCCACGCTCGGCCTTGTCCTCGCGGGCGGCCTAGCGCGGCGCATGGGGGGCGGCGACAAGGCGCTGATTACGATCGGTGGTGTCGCCATTCTGGACCGGGTATTGGGGCGGCTGCGCCCCGCCTGCGCGGAAATCATACTCAACGCCAATGGCGATCCGGCCCGGTTCGGGCGTTACGGCCTGCCGGTTATCCCCGACAGCGTGCCGGATTTCGCCGGCCCGCTCGCCGGCATCCTGGCCGGCCTCGACTGGGCGGCCACAAACAGGCCCGACCTCGCCTGGGTCGTCAGTGTTCCGGGCGACTGCCCGTTTCTGCCGCACGATCTCGTAACGCGGCTGCATGTGGCCCGTCAGAAGGCCGGCACGCCGCTGGCCTGTGCACGTTCGGGCGATTGGCGCCATCCGGTGGTGGGGTTATGGCCCGTCGCTCTGCGCGAGGACTTGCGGCATGCGTTGGTAGAGGAAGACCTTCACAAGATCGAGGCATGGACCGCCCGCCACGGCGTCGCGATTGCGGACTGGCCCGCAAAGCCGGTCGATCCGTTCTTCAACGTCAACATGCCGGAAGATGCAGCGGAAGCGGAGCGGCTGGCGCGGCTTTGTCAGTAACCCCGGATGGAGCTGGTAGCCCGGATGAGCGCAGCGACATCCGGGACCGGCGTTGCCCGCCCTGAGGTCATCCCGGATATCGCTGCGCTCATCCGGGCTACAGTTCACCCCGTCAATGCCGCATAGGACAAGAACCCGACCATCGTGCCGGCAGCGATCTCGGTTGTGTCCTCGCCCAGTTCCACCAAGCCGTCCGTCTCGGTCAGCGACGTGATCACGCCGGCGCCGTCGCGGGGAAATTTCACGGCCTCGACGGCGCCATCCGCCGCGTGGCGCAGTGACACCCGCACGTATTCGCGGCGGCCCTTGCGCTTGCGGTATGAGAAAGTCGCCCGCACCGGCAGGGCGATCGGCTGGAGCGGTGCCGCCCCGGCGAGCCGCAGCAGCAGCGGCCATACCACGCGTACGAAGGTGACGTAGACGGCCGCCGGATTACCGGGGAGACCCGCGAAGGCGGCCGCGTGTCCGGGGCGCCCGGCGGGGACAACACCCATGGCGACGGGCCGGCCCGGCTTGATGGCGACGCGCCAGAACACCAGGCGGCCGACGCGCTCGATCGCCGTGCGCACGTGATCCGCCTCGCCGGTCGATACGCCTCCTGAGGTAATGACGAGGTCATGATCGGCGGCGGCAGCCGAGATGGCGATCTGCAACGCTGACGGCTCGTCGCGCAAGATGCCGAGATCGGTTACGGCAGCGCCGAATTTCGTCAGCAACCCGCGTAACAGATGCCGGTTGGCATCGTAGATCGCGGCCGCCGGCCGCACGGCGCCCGGCTCCACGACTTCATCGCCGGTCGAGAACACCGCCACACGCAGCCGTCGCCGCACCGGGAGCCGCGTCAGTCCCTGGGCGGCGGCAAGCGCCACATCGGCCGTACCGAGCTTCCTCCCGCCCGGCAACATGATGGCGCCCTTGCGGAGATCCTCGCCCGCAAACCGGCTGTTGGCGCCGCGTTCGAGTCCCGGCGGCACGATAACGGCATCGCCGTCGACCCGGCAATCCTCCTGCATGAACACGGTGTCGGCGCCGGCAGGCATCGGGGCGCCGGTGAAGATCCGAATGGCCTCATGGGGGACGAGCGGATGCGCTGCCGCATGTCCCGCCATCACGCGTTCCGCGATGACAAGCCTGGTATCGCCATTGACGGAGAGGTCGGCATGGCGCACCGCGAAACCGTCGACTGCTGAATTGTCGAAAGGCGGCAGATCGTCGACGGCCGCAATATCAGCCGCAACGACGCGACCGAGCGCCTCGCTCAGGGGAATTTGTTCGACCTCGGCCACCGGCGTCACGCGCTCGACGATCAGCCGCTCCATGTCGGCGATTGGCAGCAGTGGGCCGGAAAACGCAAAACAGTCGTCGGTGAGCTGGGCCATCACGGCTCCTCGACCGCGAGCGCACGCACCCGCGCCAGCATGGTTTCGAGACGTTCGGCCGTTGCCAGAACCAGCTGGACGACGCCTTCGATGTCATCGATATCGACGACCGGCCGTCCGGCATCAGGGAACGGCGTATCCGAGACGATGCCGGCCACGTGAGGGTTTTCCGGATGGAAGGGCGGCTTGCCGACCTCCTTGCGGTACACCTCGATGCGAGTGTGGCGCGCCGACTTGAAGCCTTCGATCAGGACGAGATCGACCGGCGACATCTTCCGCAACAGATCGTAGATCAGCGGCTCGGGTTCGTCGCGCAACTCGTGCATCAAGGCCCAGCGCCTGCCGGAGGCAACCAGCACTTCGGTCGCGCCCGCGATCCGGTGGGTGTGAGAATCCTTGCCGGGCGTGTCCACGTCGAAGCCGTGGTGGGCGTGCTTGACGGTCGAAACCGTGTAGCCGCGGGCAACCAGGCGGGGGATGATTTTCGCCAGCAGAGTGGTCTTCCCCGATCCGCTCCAGCCGGCCAATCCGATAATGCGCATGGGACCATATATAGCAATCCCGCCACGAAAGTCGTGTGGCCGCGAATCGCGGTTATCCACCCGGCAGACATCAGCTTCGGGCCTTGTTAAAAAGCTGGACTACGGCGAACGGTGTCAGGTCGCATAAGGCGGAGGCAGTCATCATGTCGATGCTCGGGACCACACGTGGGATTTTCTTTGCGGCCGTTGTGGCGGCGGCAGTGAGCCTGGGATTTGCCGGCGGTACTGCGGCGCAGAATTATCCGGCGAAGCCCATCCGGCTTGTGGTGCCGTTCGCGCCGGGGGGCCCGGCCGACGTGATCGGCCGCATCATCGGTCAGCAGCTCAACATGATCCTGGGCCAGGGCATCGTGATCGAAAACCGCGGCGGCGCCGGCGGCACCGTTGGGGCGCGCTACGCCGCCATGGCGGACCCCGACGGCTACACGCTGATGTTCGCCAACACGTCGACCATGAGCATCAATCCGGCCGTCTACCGCCATCTCGACTACGATCCCGCCAAGGCATTCGCTCCGGTGGCGCTGATCGGCACCACCTCCAACATTTTGGTGGTCAGCCCGGCGCTGCCGGTGAAAACGGTTGCCGAGCTGATCGGCTACGGCAAGACCAATCCCGGCAAGTTGAGCTATTCGACGCCGGGCGCCGGGACTCCGCCCCACATGATCGGCGAGATGTTCAAGCAGCGCACCGGGCTCGACATCACCCACGTTCCCTACAAGGGCGGCGGCAGCTCCACCCAGGACGTGGTTTCAGGCCAGGTGTCGCTGACCTTCGAGAACCCCGCCGTCTCGCTGCCGCTGGTGATGGCGGGCCAAATCCGGGCGCTTGCGGTGACGAGCGATGTCCGCAATCCCCGCATTCCGGAGGTGCCTACTTTAAGCGAAACCATCCCGGGTTTCGTGTCGGGGTCATTCACCGGCATCGTGGCGCCGGCCGGGGTGTCGCCCGCCATCATCGCCAGACTCAACGCCGCCATCAACGAAAGCCTCAAGGCACCCGCCGTGCAGGCGACGCTCGCCCAGCTCTCGGTTGATGTGAAGCCGGGGACGCCTGAGGAATTCGGAGCGTTTCTTGCAGCCGAAAGGGTAAAGTGGTCGGCAGTCGCTAAAGCGGCGAACATTCAACTGGATTGAGTTACCGGCCGGTGCGGAATTCACGTTACGCTGAGGTGGACGTTCTTGATCCTGCAACGCGTTGCCGACACGCGTTGCCGGGAATATTGCCAGATTGGCTAGCAAAGTGGCATGATTATGCGCGCAGTGGATCACTTCTGTGGGTCGGCGCAACTCCCTGCGTCTCTGCTTGGTTGGGCCCAGCCGAGCGCGCCTATTTGCGGAAGAAAGCGCTTCAATGATGCCAATACAGGGGGGCGCTGCAGCGAGTGTCGTGCCAAAAATCGTGCGGGATGCGCTCAAGGTCGGAATCGGCGGCTCTTGGGTTGCTTTGTTGGCGCTGGTGCTCGTTGCGCTCGTGATCGGGTGTGCGTCGGCGCAGCCGGCGCTTGAGCGACCATCGAGCGACGCCGATACCGTCCGAGTAACGCCCGAGCAGATGCATCAACTGAGCATCGTGAACGTCGTGCCTTATCCGTTTCGTTTGCAGAAGCAGGCGATCGGTCAGATCGCGTTCAACGAGGACGCCAGCACCGTTGTGCTGACGCCGTTCTCCGGCCGCGTCACTCGCGTAATCGGCAAGCTCGGTGACGACGTCAGGCGCGGCGATCCGTTGTTCGAAATCGACAGCCCGGAAGTGGTGCAGGCGCAGACCGATCTGATGGCGGCTTTCCAGGGACTCCAGAAAGGCAGATCTCAACTTGCCCTTGCCAAACGCGTGCTCGATCGGCTTACCAATCTCTTCGCCAGCAGCGCAGTGTCACAACGTGAGCTCGATCTGGCGCAAAACGAATTCGCTGCAGCCGAATTCGACTTGAGGACGGCCGAGGGCACGCTGACGTCGGCCCGCAATCGCTTGCGCGTCATCATCGGCCGTGACCCGGCTGAAGTTGAGCGGGTGGAGCGGGAGCGGGTCATCAATCCGCTGATCACCATCAATGCGGAAATCGATGGTACGATCATCGGCCGCAAAGTCGGTCCGGGCCAGTACGTCCGAAGCGATGCGGGCGAAGCGCTGTACGCCATCGCGGATCTGTCGACTATGTGGCTCAAAGCGAACGTACCCGAGTTTGACAGTCCGCTCATTCGTGTCGGGCAGGAGATCGAGGTCAGGGTCGCGGCCCTTCCGGGCCGGGTCTTCCGAGCGCGCATCATCGCAGTCGGCGCGTCGTCCGATGCCGCGACGCGCCGCGTGATGGTGCGCTCGGAAATCCCGAATCCCGACCGTGCGCTCAAATCCGAGATGTTTGCCAGCTTCAAGATATCGATCGGCAACGGCGAGAGCACCCTTGCGGTTCCCGTTGAAGCCGTGATCTGGCAAGGCGATCTCGCCGTCGTCTGGGTCGAGCGGGAGCCTTTGGTTTTCGAGCGACGCAGGGTGAAGGTCGGGTTGGAACAGGACGGACGTTTGCAGATCAACGAAGGCCTCGACGCGGGTGAACTCGTTGTCGGCCGCGGTGCGATCTACGTGCAGAATGAATTGCAGCAATAACCCAAAACAAGAGCCGGTGTAGCGATGCTGCGTAACTTGATCGCATTCTGTCTGTCGCGGCGACCGCTGGTGCTTATCACCTTCGCGGTGTTCATCGCGGTCGGCTACGCCGCATTCTCAACTATGAACATCGAGGCGTATCCAGATCCAGCACCCCCGATCATCGAAATCATCGCCCAATATCCGGGTCAGTCGCCGGAAGAGGTAGAGCGCTATGTCACGATCCCGATCGAGATTGCGGTCTCCAGCACTCCCGGGCTCAAGTATATCCGCTCGAACACTGTCTACGGGCTGGGCTTTATCCGCCTTCAGTTCGAATATGGCCGGGACTACTATTTCGTCCGGCAGCAAACGCTCAACCGGTTGAAGGATACCGTTCTGCCCTCGGGCGTACAGCCGGTTATTTCACCGGCCGGTGGCATCAGCGAGATATTCCGCTACGAGCTCAAAGGTCCCCCCGATATGGACCTCATTGAACTCAAAACGCTGCAGAACTGGGTGGTGGAGCGCAAGCTGCGGACGGTGGCGGGCGTTGCAGATGTAGCGACAATCGGCGGCAAGACCAAAGAATTTCAGGCTGAAATCGATCTCAACCTGATGATGGCGTATGGATTAACCCTGCCGCAGATCATGAATGCGATCTCCTCTGGCAACTCCAATGTCGGCGGCCGGACGATCGCTCTTGGCGAGCAGTCGGTCAACGTGCGCGGCCTTGGCGTCGTGAGTTCGCTCGAGGATATCGGAAATATCGTGTTGTCACAGCAGGGCGGCGTGCCCGTGCTGCTCAGCGATATGGCGAAGGTGCAGATCGGTTTTGCGCCCCGACTTGGCATCTCGGCGCGCGACGACAGCGGGGACATCGTCACCGGCATTGTGCTGATGCAGAAGCTTGAACGCACCATGGAGGTGGTGACGCGCGTGCGCGCTGCGATCGAGCGCATCAATACCGACGGTAGCTTGCCGGCGGGCGTCAAGATAGAGCCCTGGTACGATCGCGGCGACCTGGTTGCCATTACGGTACAGACTGTATTGCATAACCTGTTGTTCGGCGTCGCCCTGATCTTCCTGATCCAATGGGTGTTTCTGGGGGATCTGCGCTGCGCCCTGATCGTTTCGGCAACGATTCCCGTGGCGCTGTTCCTGGCCGTAATCATTACGGTGTTGCGCGGGGAATCTGCCAATCTGCTTTCAGTCGGTGCGGTTGATCTCGGCATCATCGTCGATTCAACCGTCATCATGTTGGAAAATATCTTCCGTCACCTGGCGCACAGCGCGCCGCGAGCGCCCGCTGCCGAAGCAGAAAGTCTGACCGACAAGCTCCATCGCGTCCTGACCAGCGCGATCGAGGTCGACAAGGCAATCTTCTTCTCCGTGATCATCACGATTGCCGCCTTTCTGCCGCTGTTCACGATGCAGGGCGTAGAAGGCCAGATTTTCGGGCCGATGGCCCGCACCTATGCGTACGCCCTGCTCGGCGCGGTCATTGCGACCTTCACGGTGACGCCGGTGCTGTCGTCGGTTCTGCTGCCCGCACGAGTGAACGAGATCGAGACGTTCCTGGTACGGCAGATTCGCAAGACCTATTACGTCATTTTGCCACTCGCCGTGCGCCGCTTCCGGCTTGCGGCGACTGTGGCTCTCGCTTTCCTGGTGGTCTGCGGCGCACTCGGCGCCAGGCTCGGCACCGAATTCCTGCCAAAACTGGAGGAGGGAAATCTTTGGATTCGCGCCTTGCTGCCGCCGACGATAACGCTCGAAGCCGGCAAGGACGCCGTCGCGCGAATGCGCGCCGTGATAGGCAGCTACGCTCCGGTACGGACCGTTGTGTCCGAGCAAGGCCGCGGCGACGAGGGCACCGACCCCGATGGCTCCTTCGTTGCCGAATTGTTTGCGCAGTTGAAACCGGCTGATGAATGGCCTAAGGGCCTGACCAAGGCCGCAATGGTCAAACAGATGAGCGAGCAGCTTGAGCGCGAGTTCGTCGGCGTCGATTTCAACTTCTCGCAGTACATTCAGGACAACATTGAGGAGGCCGTATCCGGCGTAAAGGGAGAAAATTCGGTTAAGATATTCGGGCCCGATCTCGCCGAGTTGGTGCGGTTATCCAAATCGGTAAAGAATGAGATTGCTGCCGTGCCCGGCGTGACGGATCCGGCCGTGTTTAACCTGCTCGGCCAGCCGAATCTGGTGATCCGGATCGATCGTGCGACGGCGGCGCGCTACGGCTTTTCGGTCGGCGACATCAACTCCGTCGTGCAGGCGGCGGTTGGCGGCCAAGAAGTGACCAGGGTCTATGAGGGCGAGATGAATTTCGCACTCACCGTTCGTCTGGCTCCGGAATATCGCCGCAATGTCGACGCCATTCGTTCTGTCCCCGTCGCCCTCCCAAACAACGATCCAAAAACACCCATCGCATACATTGCGCTCGGCGATCTTGGCGAGGTGAAGCTCGAAACTGGCGCCGCCTACATCTACCGGGAGAACAATCAACGATTTGTTCCGCTGAAATACAGCGTGCGCGGACGCGACCTCGGGTCGACAGTGGCCGAGGCCCAGGACCGCATCGCTAAAAAACTGTCGATGCCCCAGGGCTACGGGATGGAATGGACGGGCGAGTTCGGCGCATTGGTGGAAGCGCAGAAGCGGCTCGCCGTTATCGTGCCTATCAGCCTGCTCCTGATCTTAATGCTTCTGTACAGCTTGTTCGCATCCGTACGCGACAGCCTGCTCGCACTTGCGGGCATTCCGTTCGCCGTCGCGGGCGGAATTCTGGGGCTATACGTCGCCAACCTGAATTTCAGTATTTCAGCCGCCATCGGTTTCATTTCATTATTCGGTGTGTCGGCAATGGACGGCATCCTGCTCATATCCTACATCCGCCGGAACATGGATCAAGGGATCAGCAGCGACAAGGCAATCATCGGAGCCGCCGCGACTCGGATGCGACAGGTGTTCATGACCGGTCTTTCCGCATGCATCGGTCTCGTCCCCGCCGCGATTTCTACCGGCATCGGCTCGCAGGTCCAGCAGCCGCTGGCATGCGTGGTCGTCGGCGGCATGTTGCTGTCTCCGATTTGCAGCCTTCTCGTGATTCCGACCGTCGCCCGGATCTTCATGCCGTATGTCCCCGGAACAGGGCACAGCCAAGAGACAGCGGCGGTTCCAACGGCGGCAGGCTTCTAGCTGCGGTGACGGGGTTCGGCGGCCGTGATTGGTCATGTCAAATGGTAAGATCACGCCATGCCGATCGTAACCTATTACATCGCGCTACCGTTCACGCGACTTGAGGATGGCGGGCTCGCGCCTGGCCAAGCAATCGATTGGCCCAGCTTGGCCGCTGCGCTGCAGCGGGCCGAGGCCCCGTCATGCGTTCCAGGGAACGCCGGCGCCACCGCCTTTTTTCGCAGCGGCGATGCAAATCTTGGCGAGTTCACGGAAGAAGTCCTGATCCGGGCTTTTGGAGATGTTCCCAATGATTTGAGCGATCTGTGAGAGGCCCGGTCGCCATACCCTTTGTAATCCGGCCGCGGCGGCCCGTTTTCTGACGCATCCTGGTTCCCCTACCGGCTTCCTTCTTGGCCCCGGCATTGCTACATGCGGGGCATGGCCACCACACCTATCGAAAACATCCGCAATTTCGCCATCGTCGCCCATATCGACCATGGCAAGTCGACGCTCGCCGACCGGCTGATCCAGATCACCGGCGGCCTCACCGAGCGTGAAATGTCCGGTCGCGAGCAGGTGCTCGATTCCATGGACATCGAGCGCGAGCGCGGCATCACCATCAAGGCCCAGACGGTGCGGCTGAATTACCATGCCCGGGACGGCAAGGATTATATCCTCAACCTGATCGACACCCCCGGTCACGTGGATTTCGCCTACGAGGTCAATCGCAGCCTCGCGGCTTGCGAGGGCTCGCTGTTGGTGGTGGACGCGAGCCAGGGCGTCGAGGCGCAGACGCTTGCGAACGTCTACCAGGCGCTCGACAACAACCACGAGGTCGTGCCGGTCCTCAACAAGGTCGACCTGCCGGCCGCCGAGCCCGACAAGGTCAGGCAGCAGATCGAGGACGTGATCGGGCTCGATGCCTCGGACGCCATCCTGATCTCGGCCAAGACCGGCCTCAATATCGAGGCGGTGCTGGAGGCGATCGTCACCCGCCTGCCGCCTCCGAAAGGGGACCGGGATGCGCCGCTCAAGGCGTTGCTGGTTGACAGCTGGTATGACCTTTATCTCGGCGTCGTGGTGCTGGTGCGCATCGTCGATGGAACGCTGAAGAAAACCCAGCGCATCCGCATGATGGGCACCCATGCGAGCTATGAAGTCGACCGCGTCGGCGTGTTCACGCCCAAATTGGTGGAGGCCGCCGAACTCGGGCCGGGTGAGATCGGGTTTCTCACGGCCTCCATCAAGGAGGTGGCGGACACCCGTGTGGGCGACACCATCACGGACGACCGCAAGCCTGCCGCAGCGGCGCTGCCGGGCTTCCGCCCTGCCATACCGGTGGTGTTTTGCGGGCTGTTTCCGGTCGATGCCGCGCAATTCGAGGATCTGCGCGCCGCCATGGGCAAGCTGCGCCTCAACGATGCGAGTTTTTCCTTCGAGATGGAGACCAGCGCGGCATTGGGCTTCGGGTTCCGCTGCGGCTTTCTTGGGCTCCTGCATCTCGAAATCATCCAGGAGCGGCTGGAGCGCGAATTCAATCTCGACCTCATCGCCACCGCGCCATCCGTCATCTACAAGATGTTGCTGAGCGACGAAACGGAGATCGAGATTCACAACCCGGTCGACATGCCGGACGTGATGAAAATCCGGGAGATCCACGAGCCGTGGATCCGCGCCACCATCCTGACGCCGGACGAATATCTCGGCAGCGTGCTCAAGCTGTGCCAGGACCGCCGCGGCAACCAGGTGGAGCTCACCTATGTGGGCAGCCGCGCCATGGTCAAATACGACCTGCCGCTCAACGAGGTGGTGTTCGACTTCTACGATCGCCTCAAATCGGTGTCGAAGGGCTACGCGTCGTTCGACTATCACCTCACCGATTACAAGCCCGCCGATCTGGTGAAGATGCAGATCCTGGTCAACGCCGAGCCGGTCGATGCGCTCGCCATGCTGGTTCACCGCACCCGCGCCGAGAACCGCGGCCGCGCCATGGTGGAGAAGCTGAAAGAACTGATCCCGCCGCACATGTTCCAGATTCCGATCCAGGCGGCGATTGGCGGAAAGATCGTGGCCCGCGAAACCGTGCGCGCCTTCCGCAAGGACGTGACCGCCAAGTGCTACGGCGGCGACGTGACCCGCAAGCGCAAGCTGCTGGACAAGCAGAAGGAAGGCAAGAAACGCATGCGCCAGTTCGGCAAGGTGGACATTCCGCAGGAGGCGTTTATTGCGGCGTTGAAGGTGGATGTGTGAGGGCTCAAAATGGCGACGCCTGTCGCGCTTCACCCGCACGCCGAAGAGCGGGCGGCTGAACGTGGTGCGACGACGAATGAGGTCATTGCGACGATCGAACTCGGAGAAAGCTTCCCTGCGCGTTTCGGGCGAACCGGTTTTCGGCGCAACTTTCCGTTTGGCGGGCTGTGGCGTGGCCGGCGATATGCTAATAAACAGATCGAAGCGTACGCAACCGAGGAAAATGGGCGTTGGATCGTAATTACGGTTCTCGTCAAGTTCTTTTAGAGGACGCCGATGAAACTGACTTACGATCGGGACAAAAACATCGCTTACCTTCGTCTGCGACCGAAGGGAGCAGAGGTGGACACGATCCGCATCAGCGATGAAATGAACATAGACATCGCACCGGACGGATCGGTCTACGGTATCGAGTT
>Ga0210402_10004620_pt1 | contig 12512 bp, 12 predicted proteins | sample IncBWC7MmetaG_FD_161055 | JGI IMG/M metagenome (GOLD analysis project Ga0210402, IMG submission 161055) | Forest soil microbial communities from Barre Woods Harvard Forest LTER site, Petersham, Massachusetts, United States - Inc-BW-C-7-M | ecosystem: Environmental > Terrestrial > Soil >...
TCGTCACGGAGAAAAACCTTCAGTCGCGCACAAGGGAAATCGCTCATATCTCGATAAGCGAGCAAGAGGCCTTTTAGGACTTGGTTTTCTCGTGCTTCGTCGCCCAAGATAATTTCGTCGAGCCGAAATGAGCCATATCCGCCGGTCGACCGTGCTTAGCGACTCGTTGATAGCCGCAATCATGTCGTTAAATGGGATAGCCGCAGCGCTGCCCCCAGCCTTCAACTGATCTTCATCAAATTCTAGAGCGACTCCGCTAGTCCAACTAACTTTTAGCTGTTTCAGGGCGCGCGCTTTTGCGACAGCGAAGGCAAATGCCGCCTTTAGCCCCGATTCCTTCTTGGGAATAATCCCATAGCGATCAATCTCGGTCCCGATTTGCTGACGCAGGTCAGGATTGATCAACTCGCGGGCTCCTCTCCAAAATTGCGCAAGCAAGTAGAGGCGCCACGCCACGCGCAGTTCGTCGACATCCGGGAATTCGTCATTTCCAATAGCGACGAGAATGTCGCGAAATTCAGGGTCACCCGCCGGATTTGTTACCAGCTGCAGTTCGACGTTAGAGATGGTTTCATATTTATGTTTGCTGTCACGAATCTCTTTCCACAACGCCGATTTACCCGCTCCTTTGGCCCCTAAAATAAGATCTTTTTGATCGTTAGTGAGCTCGGTGAGAACTGGGTGTCTCACAAAGCATTCCGATAGGAGATTATCATGTTCGGCGACAATCCCACCTAACTGGAGCGCGCGTAAAAGTTCGTCTTTATTGGGCATAACCGCTTCCTGAAGAATTTCTTAGCAACACTGGGGGAAGCAAATTGTTTTTATAGAACAGTCGAATTGGCACGATTTGGTTTGATTGAATCGAGCCGATTCCATAAACGGACACGCGATGGGCGCGCTGCCGACAAGCGATCGCGAAAAACGCTGGCTGTTTGTCGTTGAGATCGCAGTCGTCGCCGGGGTTTTTTATCTGGCCTGGCGACACCTGCTTCCCGTCAGCAAAGTGCCGTATCTTTTTGTTTTGGGTTGGATTTCGCTGCGCTTGCGCGGGCAACGTTGGAAGGACGTCGGGTTCACGATCGCTCCCAATTGGCCCATGCTGCTTTTCGTCGGATTACTGGTCGGACTCGGCATGGAAGCTCTCGAGTTGTTCGTGACGCAGCCGGCGTTAACAAAGTTGCTTGGAAAGGGACCCGACCTGAGCCAGCTGAATTCATTGGTCGGCAACGCGAACAAGCTTGTGGTCGCGCTGGTGCTCTTCTGGGTGGTGGCAGCGTTCGGCGAAGAACTCGTTTATCGCGGCTATCTCATGAACCGAGTGGCCGGAGTTCTTGGCGGTTCCAGTGGAGCATGGATTGCCAGTTTCATTTTCATGATCATCCTCTTCGGTCTCCATCATTTTTCACAAGGCGTCACCGGCGTGTCCGAAAACATGGTAGACGGCGCGATTCTCGGACTCTTGTATTTGGCCACCGGCCGCAATCTGCTCGCGCCAATTATTGCCCACGGCATTCAGGACACGGTCGATGCGCTGCTCATCTACTCCGGTCATTATCCCGGGATGTGAGCCGATAGATCGGTGCTACAGCTGAACGATTTCCACGCCTTCCGTTCGCTCCCGAAGTTGGCGGGAAAATTACAACTTGGCGTAAACGCCGAGCAAAGGACGTGGCGATGGCGTTCTCGAACGGAAATCGCTGACGAAACCGTCCCGGGTGCGGATCTCGACGTGACCGGCGGTGCGATTGGCGCCGTACACGAGCACCGAACCGAGCGGCGCGGCGAATGGATCGCTCACCGATAATTTTTTGAATCCGTAATTACTGACGAGGTCTTGGGCGGCGTCTTTCGCGAATTCGCTCTTCGGGCGGGAATCGATGACGCCGGAAGCGAGCAATGCCTCTTTTACATAATGCCAGCACAGCGAGCGCGAATGCGCATGCGCCCGTTCCTGCGCGATCGTCGCCGCTTGCATCAGCTTGCGATCGATGTGCCGATCGACCTTGGCCAACGGGTAAACAATCCGCTTTGGATAATACTGCGTGATGACAGGCGCTGATTCTTTTTTGCCCGCCGGGGTTTTGAAGCTGAAATGGGAAGTAGGCCGGGTCGGCGCACTTGTGCTTTGTTGATCCATTGGTCGCACTGGCTCTGCCGCAAATGTTCGCACCGAATCTTTAGTGATTACTTGTGCCGGCTTTTTTGTAATCACTGGCACTGTTTCTTTCGTTATCACCTTCGCCGGTTTCTTCGCATTTACTTGTGCCGGTTCTTTCGTGATCGCTTGCGACGGCTCGTACTTGGTCTCCGGCTCGGAACCCGTAAGATGCAACGTTGACGGGGCCAGTGTCTGCGCTCGCGCGGCCGGGCTGAAAATGACGAGAAGCGATGTAGTTGCCAGCGCTAAATAGACCGGTCCCCGCACGGAGGTGAGGATTGCCGGGAATTGTGCAATTGGGCAAGCGTTTTTTTATTTAAAAAGATTTGGCCGGAGAAGCTTGTGCCGAAACGCGTGACGCCGGCCGGGCCAATAGAGCCATGGGAACGCTGCCGCATCTCAATCCACATTGATCTGCGGCTGAGACAGCCGCCACTGCAGTTCAGACGACTTCACCGTCGCCAATGATGCGGTTATCGATCTTGGTGACGCCGTCGCGATGATGTGATCGATTGACAAGTCGCCGGACTGGCCTATAGAGAGGGCCCACTCGCCGCGGCGAGTCGTCCTCAGAAGTTCGCGCGCTAAGGGCTAGCGCGCCGGGGCTATTCCGAATCTGAAGTAGAAGCTGCATTCCTGCGGCTTTCGGCATCGAGAATGGCTTGCTCCACCCGAGGCTCGGCAACATCGGAGCAACGCTGGAACACCATGAAACTATCTTACACGGTCATATTTTTATTATCGTTGGCCTCCACCGCTTTCGCGCACGAGGAATCGGTCCTTGCGCGAGTCACCAGTTACTGGGCAGGTGAAGGCTCCCAATACGCTAGTACCGGCGCACGGTTGCGCCCTGGACATTGCGCAGTAGATCCAAAACGAATTCCGTATGGGAGCAAAGTGGTGTTCCCTGATCGCGCCTGCACCGCGGTCGATACCGGACCGGCGGTCATTAGCCGCAAAGCCGCTCGTCTATGCGGACGAACTGCGAGCCAACTCAAGGCCATCGTAGTTGACCGATTTTTTGAAACAAAGCGAGAGGCGATGGCGTGGACGAACGCGCATTCCGAATTCATGATCCTTCAAGTTGTTCCACGCGGGTCTTACTCAGAACCGACTGAGCCGGAGGCGATTACCACCAAGAGTGCCCTTTGCCGCCGAGGACTCCGAAAGGGTTGACTCGTGCGCTCCCGGTTAGCCGACCTCCCGCCAGGCTTTTTCGCGGGGCGATGATTCGGGTGTCAAAATATTCATAATTGTTTCTACCACGACAATAGGGACTTATGACTATGTTGCGCCAGGACTCTGGACAGGAATCCAAACGACTGTAAACTGGTAGAGATGAATACGATCAACGCGCCCACACGCGCCGTCCGCCACGGCGGGCAGGCTGCATAAAGGCTCGCTAGATCTCACCAAGTTGGAGCCCGCAATTCGCGGCACCCCAGTGGTCGAATCTTACCACGCGCGGGTTTTTTGCGCCGGTCCTCTCGAACCGAACTTGGGAATCACACTTAACAATTTAGAAATTTATGAAACCAACACTTCAAGTCAGCCCCGGTAAGCATGCTTCCGGGAGTTTTCCGTTAACCGATTACTCGTTTCAAGCGACCGCAGAAGCGCAGGCGAGTTCTTCCGCCGATCTTCCGGCAACGAAGTCGCCCGCCTTCCACAAATTAAGCAGCGAATTCTTTGCCACTGAAATGAGTCGCGATTACGTGACTAATTTTTTGCTGTTCACTGTTATCGGAGGAATCTCAGCATGGCCGATTATTTCGATGGTCATTGCCGTGACTCGCCTGGTCCGCGGATGGTGAAGTACATCGCGCGAAGTAAACTCTGGGGGCGCACGCGCCCTCGCATGCTGGTTTCGGTGCCTCGCCGAAACAATCTTTCATAAAAGTTCGCGATGGCGAGGACGTCCTCGCCAAGATGCGGGGTCCGAGCCGGGACCAGCGGTGCAAGTTTATGGATGAAGCGTGTGACGCCGTGCCGATCCAGTGCTTTCGTTTGAGGAATGTCGCAATCAAACAGCAAACCACTGTGCGAAACAGAATATCTCCTGCCTTCTCCCGCGAACGCGCGACGGCTGCTTGCCGCGATCAAGGAGGTTGAAAAACCGGAGAGTCTTCGGCGAGGCGCCGAAGACGACACGCGGGGCGCGTGCGCTCCCCAGAAGTCCGCCGCCGACACGGCCGCCGCTACAGCTCAGACGACTTCTACGCCTTCGGTAGCGGTACGTTGAAGATAAAGGTCGCTTAATCGCTTTGTCATCGGGCCGACTTTTCCGTCGCCGATCAGGCGGTTGTCGAGTTGAACAACGCCGGCGAGCTCGCCCATGGTTCCAGTGCAAAACATTTCGTCTGCGCCGTAAACGTCGACCGGCGACAAATCGGTTTCGACGCAGCGGATTTTTTCGGCGCCGCAAATTTCAATTATCGTCGCGCGCGTAATTCCTTCCGGGCAGGCGACCGCGCGGCTCGTGGCGAGATCGCCCTTGCGGACAATGAAGATGTTGGTCGCATTGGTTTCGGCGACAAAGCCATTAGTGTCGAGCATGAGCGCGTCATCGGCGCCGGCGTTGTTCGCTTCGATCTTGGCGAGAATCGAGTTCAACAAATTCGCGTGATGAATCCGCGCATCGAGAACCTCTGGCGGCGGCCGCCGCACCGTTGAGGTGACCAACTTGAGACCGTTCTTCGAATAAACGGGAGCTTTGTGTTCGGCGAGGATGATCAAGGTTGATCCGCTTTGATTTAACCGCGGATCCATCCCGGAAGTAATTTTCACGCCGCGCGTGAGCGTGAGGCGAATGTGCACGCCGTCGCGCATTTTATTTGCGGCTAGTGTGCGCCTGATTTCATCGATGATCTTTTCGCGCGGCGGAATTTCCGGGAACGACAACGCGCGCGCGGAGCGGTCGAGGCGATCGAGATGTTCGTGCAATTTGAAGATGCGGCCATTGTAAAGTCGCAAACCTTCCCAGACCGCGTCGCCGCCTTGCACCACGGAATCGAACGGACTGATTCCCGCCTCATCGCGATGGACGAGCCGGCCGTTGATATTTACGATCAGGTCCCGGTTCGTCGGGTTGAATTGCTGCAGCATTTCCAATTGTAGCGGCGGTCTATGACCGTCGCATTTTCATCCGACGCTCATAGAGCTCCGCTACAGCAGTCGATATTGATACAGCCGATCATAACGTTCGCGACATTGCTCACAAATTTCGCGGAGGCGATCCGGAACAATGCCTTCTCTCGGTTTATATGGTTGAAACGATGTCGATCTTGCCACTTCGTCGTACCAATATTTCGCCCAGATGCCGTCGGTATCGCGCAGGCCAGGCGGCCAGGAGAGCATTGCGTTGTCGAATTCGACATCGACCGCGTCGCAAAGGAGTCGCAACATTCGCTCAGGATTTTCCAGCACATCTTTTGCATCAATGACGATTGGTAGGGACGGCGCGCTGGGCCGTCCGTGGACATGGCGACGCGATGTCCCTACCACGAAATCAAAAATCTGCAGCTGCTGCACAAAGCCGAGGTCTTCCAGCGTCGGGTTGGGATTCTTTTTGATGTAAGAGAGAATCACCTCGCGCGGATCGCGGATGAGAAAACAATTCGTGACCGCACCGAGCCATTGTCGATCTACTTGCGGCAAGAGGTGATGTGTCATCTGTTTCTGGTAAAGAATGCGTTTGCCGTTCGGAATTGACCCGGTTAATCGGTCGACCGCTTTCCGCCAGTCGGTCTCGCCGCTCGCGATTACTTGATCCGCGCCGGGATGTTTCATGCCGGTCCTCTTCAGATAAAACGCGTAGAACGGTTCGTCGATCACGGCGGTGTCGGCGCGATTCCCCCACGAGCGCATCATGGCGGTGGAAATATTTCGCGGCCCCGACCACATGGCGATGCGGATCGGAGCATCGTGGGATCGAATTTTCAATGCGGCCAAGAGTTGCGCCTAATGTCGCGAAATGGCAACTGCGATCACTTTCACCGAAGGTGAAATCGTGGCTGTGAGCCCGACAGCGGTGATAAACGCCCTGTAGCCACGCGCCTGTGGCGCGTTCAACTTCTCAATGTGAAAAAGCTCGCCTAAATCGAGTGTTCTTACGCAACTAACATACATAGATGAAGCCTGTTATTTAGCCCATTTGCCCAATTGGGGGGCGCACGGGCTGCTGCAATTAATAACATGAAGCGATTCGTTGCGTCGATAGCGCCCGTGTTCTTGTTTGTGCCGCTCGCTTTTGCGCGCAGTCGCACCCCGCCTGCGCCGCGCGAGCAATCATTGCTGGCCCGAGTGACGGTTTACTGGGCCAGCGGCGGGCGTGGTTCTGATCGGGATACGCGGCGGCACAAATGCGCCACTGGCGTGCGATTGCGGGTTGGACATTGCGCGGTCGATCCGCGCCGGATTCCTTATGGCAGCAAAGTCATCTTCCCGGACGGCGTTTTCACCGCGGTCGATACCGGCGGCGCCGTGATCACCCGTAAAGCGGCCTGGCGCGCTGGCCGGACAGCTCTCGAACGGAGTGCACTCGTGATCGATCGTTTTTTTGAAACCAAGGGGCAAGCTCTCGCTTGGGCGAAGGCGCATCCGGAATTCATAATGGTGCAAGTTCTTCCGCCGAATTATCGCCCAGCAACAGCGCAGCCCGGAAAGCTTCCGGGGCAACAACCGAAGGTTCAAGCCACGCAGGTCGCGGCCTTAGCTGCCCCGCAAACCAAACGGATCGCCGACAATGAATACCTTAGCGCACCATTTGGTCGGATGCGCCGCCACTGACGTTTGTAAGAGCCGGCTTTCCCGGTCTGCCGGGCGCAGAACCTAGCGCTGAGCCGCCGGGGTCCGTTCAAAACGCGGAAACTAGTTCGACCATTTGTTGTCGCTGCTTTGCGGTCGGAAGGCGGCCGTTTCCGGCCTCCATGTTGTCCTGCAAATGCCGCACATTGTCCGTGGCGGGAATTGCACAGGTGACGGCCGGATACGCCACGATCCATTTCAAGAAAAACTGCGCCCAGGATCGACAATCGAACTCGGCCGCCCAATCGGGCAACGCTTTCGCCCGTACGCGAGCGAAGATATCGCCGCCGCCAAACGGGCGATTGATAATGACGGCAACGCCACGCTCCTGCGCGAGCGGCAGAATTTTCTCCTCCGCCTCGCGCTCCATGATGGAATAATTGATCTGGAGAAAATCGAGCTTCTCGCTCCGCAGAACCTTTTCTACTTCGCCGAACGCGCCTGCATTGTAATGCGTGACGCCAATGTAGCGAAAGCGACCTTGCGCTTTCCAATCGCGCATCGTCGCAAGCTGCGTCGTAACATCGACCAGATTGTGCACCTGCATCAAATCGATACATTTCGTTCGTAAGCGCTCGAACGAGCGTTCCATCGACTCAATTCCAGCTCGGTTGCCCCGTGTCCAAACCTTCGTGGCTAGAAAAAGTTTTTCGTAGAGCACAAGCCTTGTTGCCAGCGCGCCGATCACTTCTTCGGAGCGTCCATACATCGGCGAGGAATCGATGACACGCGCGCCCATTCTCACGAATAGCGAAAGAACATCACTGAGTTGCTTTTCATTTTCCGGCGTAAGATCGACATCGAACACTTTCCACGTGCCGAGTCCGATGACGGGAAGTTTTTCACCTGAAGCGGGGATGGAGCGCATCAGCATCTCTGATGATTCGCTTTTCGTCTGCGCGCGTGGTGCGTTGATTGGAAGAAGCAACCCGGCCGTGGTCGCGCCGATCAACTTTGCCGCTTCACGACGCGTTATCCGGCTCATGTTGAACAATACAATAAACCTGCGTTCGTAATCACGAAACATTGAATACGACTCGCCGCCAATTCATCAGAGTTTCGGCTGCCGCTGGCGCGAGCGCCGCCTTCGGCGCAAGATCGACAACTTTGTTCGCGGAAAAACCGGTGAAACCTTTGCGCATTCTCATACTCGGCGGCACCGGATTCACCGGACCGGCTCAGGTTCGTTACGCGCTCGGCCGCGGGCACAAAGTGACGACATTCAATCGGGGAAAAACGCATCCCGGGGAATTGCCGAGCGAAGTGGAGCAACTGGTCGGCGATCGCAACGGAAAGCTCGACGCCTTGAAAGATCGACAATGGGATGTTGCAATCGATAACCCGACGACGCTGCCGGCTTGGGTGCGTGACGCGGCTCAGATTCTCAAGGGAAACGTCGATCGCTATGTGTTCATCTCGACAATTTCCGTTTACGCCGACACGAGCAAAGGTGTGGATGAAAGCGCACCGCTTCAGAAATACGAAGGTGCCGATGCATTCAAAGAGACGCTCGAGGCGATGCGTGCATCCGGCTACAAGACCTACGGACCACTCAAGGCTTTATCAGAAAAAGAGGCGGAGAAATGGTTGCCAGGAAAGGTGCTGATCATTCGACCGGGATTAATTGTCGGGCCGGGTGACGAGACCGACCGTTTCACTTATTGGCCGGTGCGAATTGAGCGCGGCGGCGAGGTGCTTGCGCCCGGGGCGCCTACCGACCCGGTGCAATTTATCGACGCACGCGATCTCGCCGAGTGGACGATCCGAATGGTCGAAAGCCGGGAAACGGGAACTTACAATGCGACCGGTCCGGCCAAGCCGCTCGGGATCGGAGACATGCTCGGCAAAATTAAAGCCGCGCTAAGCGCGAACGCGAATTTCACGTGGGCGAATGCCGAGTTTCTCAAAGAACAGAAGGTTCAGGCCTGGTCGGACATGCCGGTTTGGGCAGGTGACGAACTCGGATTGGCGCGAACAAAGATTGGTGGCGCTTTAACGAAAGGTCTGACGTTCCGTCCACTCGCCGACACGGCGCGCGACACGCTCGCCTGGTTCAAATCGCAATCGCAAGATCGGCAATCGCACTTGAAAGCGGGTCTCGCGCCAGAGCGCGAAGCCGAAGTGCTCGCTGCCTGGCACAAGCAAATTGGAATGACGAAATCCGGATGACGAATTACGAAGCCCGAATAAATGGCGGCGATTTCGTTTCGTCATTTGGATTTGTCAGTCCCTCGTCATTACTCATTTTGGATCTTCGATGAGGCGCGTCCTCGAAAAAGTCGTCGATGTTCGCGCGCAGGAACTTCGCGCTCTCGGGCTCGCGTTTGTTTTTAACTTCGTTGTTCTCGGGAGTTATTATGTCGTCCGGCCGATTCGCGACAATATCGGCGCCGAGGGCGGGCTCGAGAATCTTTCATGGATGTTCACCGGCACACTGGTCGCGATGCTGATCGCAAACACGCTCTTCTCGGCAATCGTCGCGCGCATGTCACGCCGGCGTTTCATCCCGATCGCCTACCGGTTTTTTATCGCAAACCTCGTTCTTTTTTACCTGCTGATGCGCACGCTCACGGCTGCGCAGAATGTGTGGGTCGGCCGCGCTTTCTACGTTTGGGTAAGCGTGTTCAATCTTTTTATCGTCACGGTCTTCTGGGCGTTCATGACCGATGTCTTCAACAGCGAGCAGGGGAAACGGCTTTTCGGTTTCATCAGCGTGGGCGGCACACTTGGCGGAATTGTCGGCGCGACTATTACTGCGTCGCTGGTTCGGAAAATCGGGACACTCAATCTGCTTTTTGTTTCGGCTGTCATGCTCGAGTTAGGCGCTTGGTGCGTCCGATTCTTCCCGGCGGAGTTTAAAGGCCGGCATCGCGACGCAACCTCGGATAAAGCGAAAACGGACGAAGCGCTCACCGATGCCGAAGTTTCACAAGAACCGCCCGAAGATTTGAGCCGTGCTGGCAGCGGCGATGCCGAGAAACCGATCGGTGGCGGGATCATTTCGGGAATCTCACACGTTTTTCGCTCGCCTTATTTGCTGGGCATTTGCGCCTTTATGTTGCTGCACGCCATCACCTCCACGCTCGTCTATTTTCAACAGGCCGACATCACCGCCCACCAATTCCACGAGCGCGCGGCCCGCACCGCGTTTTTCGCGCAGATCGATCTTTCGGTAAACCTGCTCACCATCGGTGTGCAGCTTTTTCTTACTGGTCGATTACTGAAATGGTTCGGCGTCGGCCTCACCCTGGCATTTTTGCCGGCACTGAGCATGATCGGCTTCCTCGCCATGGGCTTTGTACCGGTGCTCGCGCTGCTCGCAATTTTTCAAACGCTGCGACGAGCTGGCAATTTCGCCGTTACGCGTCCGGCGCGTGAAGTCCTCTTCACCGTACTGCGGCGGGAGGACAAATACAAAGCCAAGAGCTTCATCGACACGTTCGTTTACCGCGCCGGGGACCAGATCGGCGCGTGGTCATATCCCCTACTAACCTGGCTCGGTCTCGGTCTGACCGGCATCTCGTTTGTCGCCGCTCCCCTCGCTGTACTCTGGTGCGGCCTCAGCCTTTGGCTGGGGAGAAAACAAGGCATATTCGCTCGCGCGCAACAGCACGCCGATACCTCGGACATCAGCAACATCGCTGCCCCGCTCGACAAACCATCCGCTGCCTAGCGCGGGGTGCGGATGATCGAGAGCTGACCCGACCCGTCGCTCTATCAGCTAAAGGGGGGCTATGACTTGGCGTAAACCCCAAGCAGCGGCCGCGGCGACGGCTTCTTCGAGCGAAAATCGCTCACGAAACCCGCCTTCGTGCGGATCTCGACGTGACCCGCCGCGCGCTTGGCGCCGTAAACGAGCACCGCGCCCACCGGCGCTGCGAATGGATCGCGCACTGCGAGTTTTTTGAATCCGTAATTGCTCACCAGCTCTTGCCCGGCCTCTTTCGCGAGTTCACTTTTCGGACGCGAATTCACCACGCCGGCGGCGACCAGCGCCTCTTTCACGTAATGCCAGCATCGCGAGCCCGAGTGCGCATGTGCGCGTTCCTCCGCGATCGTCGCGGCGCGGCACAGCTTCGGATCGATCTTCGGATCAACCTTCGCCAGCGGGTAAACGATCTTCTTCGCCTGATATTGGGTAACGACCTCGGCCGACTGTGTTTTTCCTTGCGCGTCTTTGAAGACAAAGCGCGGCTTCGAAGGAGCCAAACCATCGGCTCCAACGGCCCTGGCAGCGAGCAGAACTGAACCAGCGATGACGATAGAAAGGGCGGCGAAATTCCGCATAAAAGCCGCCTCTAATGCAGCAGGACTGCTGCCGCCGCAACCGGTATTTTGACAAAAGTCTTAATTCTTTCGAGGCATGTCAGCCCGGCCGCTGCGGCGACAATCTCCATTGGTGCCGTGACCAGCAGCGAAATAATAGTCGTTTCTTCCAGCGCGAGAGGAACTTATAACCGGAATCATCCCGGCCTGCTCGACAGGCATGAAAACGGCTGTAAGGAGCGTGGAAATGAAAACGACCAACGCGCCAATTAGCGCCGCCCGCCGTAGCGGGCAGGCTGCATAAATGCGCGTTTAGGTCTCGCCAAGTTGGAGCCCGCTTTCGCGGGACCCCAGTGGTTCGAATCACCGACGCTCTGCGGCGGGGTTATTTCCAAATCCAAAGCACCGAACGATTAGAAGAAACTTATGAAACCAACACCTCAAGTCAGTTCAAATCAGCGCCACCCCCGTGGCGATAATAGCGCATCCCGCGATCACCGGAGCTGTCCATTAACGGATTACTCCTTTCAATCGACCGCGGAAGCGCTCAGCCGCTCCTCTGTACGCGCGGAAAAGGGAATCGCCGAGCTGCGCACGTTCCGCAAAGTTAGCCGCGAATACTTCGGCGCCGAAGCAGGCGGCGAGCATCTCAAAGAAGGAATATTCTTCGCCTCGATCGCATGCGTAGCAGCCTGGCCGATCACTGTGATGATGTACGAGCTGACGCGAATGATGATATAACTCGGGAGCGAAGAAATCGCATTTCGATGCTGAAATCGGTTTGCCGTTGTAGGGCAGGCGCGTCGCCTGCCGAACGAAAGACAACCGGAGCGGTTGCCCTACAATTCTGGTACCAAGCCCGCGGCCGGCCATAGCAATTGCTCATCGAGACGAATTTCTTCTAGAATGCCAGATTCTCCTGGTTCTCGTTGGAAGTAACAGCAGCTAGTCCTCCAAATTTCTTCATCAAGTCGTCGAGCTTGGCGATGTAGTAGTCGATATTTTCGTCGCGGTTTTGCGGATCGAAGCTTGAAGCGAGCTTGGCGTTTTCGTAGGCGGCCAGTTTTTTTCCAGCGCCGGTAATGTAATAGCTGATCTGGTCGCCGGGCCGATAATTGCGCCCGCTGGCGAGCGCGAGCTCGTAGGCAGCGGCGCGGTTGCGCGCGGAGCCGGCGATCTTCGCACGATATTTTTCGAGCGAATCCTGGAGTGTATCGGTCTTCATCAACATGTCGATGTTCCATTCCCGGCCGCGAATCTTTCCCTCGAATCCATCTCG
>Ga0210402_10004621_pt1 | contig 12511 bp, 14 predicted proteins | sample IncBWC7MmetaG_FD_161055 | JGI IMG/M metagenome (GOLD analysis project Ga0210402, IMG submission 161055) | Forest soil microbial communities from Barre Woods Harvard Forest LTER site, Petersham, Massachusetts, United States - Inc-BW-C-7-M | ecosystem: Environmental > Terrestrial > Soil >...
GCCGACTCCGGCAGCTTCTTTTCCATCAGCGCCGAAAACGTCGCTCTGCTCGCGTTCAAACCCAGCACCGACGGCAATCCGGAGCATTACATCCTCCGTCTACAGGAAATCGCCGGAAAACCAGGGGACGCAAAAATCATCACCACGTTGAAAGTGACCGCGGCAGCCATCGTTTCGATGACCGAGGACGAGGAACTCGCAGCCGCCACTGCACAGCCGTTAACTGTCCAGATGAAGCCGCACGAAACGCTCACGGTCCGGCTGACCATTCCACACCCGCACAAGGAACGCTCCTCCCGCTGGTGGGAATGGTAAACGCCAGATTTTTCTTGTTCGCTAACTCGCGCGGTAGGCAACAGCCTTTTGTTTGGCTTTTCCAAGCCCTTCGACAAACAATTCCACAACATCCCCGGGCTTCAGATACTGCGGCGGCTTCAATCCGAGTCCAACGCCTTCGGGAGTTCCTGTCGAAATCACATCGCCCGGCAAAAGCGTCATAAACTCGCTCAAGTAACTGATCACTTTCGGCAAGCGAAAAATCAGGTCCGAAGTGTTCGAATTTTGCCGCACCACGCCGTTCACGCTCAGCCCCAGTGCCAGATTGTGCGGATCCCGAATTTCATCAGGTGTAGCCAGAAACGGTCCCAGCGGCGCAAACGTGTCGCAACTTTTTCCCTTCACCCACTGGCCCGCACGTTCCAACTGAAAGGCCCGTTCGCTGTAATCGTTCAGCAGGCAATATCCGGCCACGTGCCTCATCCCCTCCGCTTCCGAAACATACGAGGCCCGCTTCCCGATCACCAGCGCCAGTTCCACTTCCCAATCCGTCTTCTCCGAATTTTTCGGAAGCACCACGTTGTCAAACGCTCCGCACAATGAAGACGGCGCCTTCATAAATATCACCGGCTCTTTTGGCACTTCTTTCCCGGCTTCCGCCGCATGCCGCGCATAATTCAATCCGATACACACAATCTTCGAAGGCCGCGCAATACAAGCTCCCCATCGCGCGCTTTCAGGAATCACCGGACACTTCTCTTCATTCGTCCGCAACCACCGCCCCAGTCTCTCCAATCCATCCGAGGCAAAAAAATCATCATCGAAATCCCGTACATGCCCGCTGACATCCCTCCGCGTGCCCGCTGCCGTAACCACTGCAGGCTTTTCCTGCCCCATCTCCCCAAATCGGCAAAGTTTCATCTCGAATGTCTCTCGCTCTCAGTCAAAGTTGCAATCAATACAATGTTCGACGCCCCATGATACAAAACCACATCCAGAAACACTATCCGCGCCTACTTTTCTTAAGACGTAAGCCTGGGGGTTACGCTTTGGTGTTCGAGGGCCAATCGGAAGGTGGAAAAGCGACCCTCCAGAAACTCGGCGCTGGCTGCGTGAATTCCACCGCAACCGTAGGCGGGCCTGTCAATTCGTTATTCACAGAAACTACGCAGCACTCCTGCTGCTCTCCGCTGCCTGTGTTCTGCAAAAGAAGTCTCTGCCTCCGCGCTACCATGCCCTTCAGGGCCAACAGCGCCCCATGCGCACTGACCACAATTGTTTTCGTGCTCTCAGAGAATTGCGGACCTTCCTTTGGGGGCCTGTGGACAACAACGGAAACGCTCAGATCAATCCGCTGGCTGCGCCGATTTTTCAACCAACGCCTTGCTTTAGTGAGTTTTTCGTCGGACATACAAAATCAGGATAAATCGCTATTTCTCTCCAGCGGAGAAAAATGGCATGGCTGTTTCCAAGCCGGCCACACTGGCCATGGGTTCGTCACAATTCGTGCATAAGTGAAATTGCGAAACAAATAAGTTCTTCATTTTCGTGAAGCTCGACATGCATTGAACGAACAGTAGAACAACAGCGCCGGCTCAAGGGTGAACGGCGGCGCCTTGTTGCCACCCCGGTCCTCTCAGCACGCGCCCCGCTGTGCGGCCCGTCAGTTTGCCGTCCTCGAATTCCAACTGTCCGTTCACGAAAACATATTTCACGCCCTTGGAAAGCTGTGACGGCTCCGCATACGTACCTACATCCTCGATGGTAGCGGCGTCGAAAACGGTGATGTCCGCGAAAAAACCTTCCTTGAGCAACCCACGATCCAGCAAACGTTCGCGTTGCGCGGGAAGCGACGTCATCTTTCGGATGCCCTGTTCCAGCGGCAGCAGGTGCTGGTCCCGGACGTAATGTCCCAGGAAGCGCGGCATCGCGCCAAAAGCGCGCGGGTGCGAGTGCCGTTCATAAAGCGGGCCATCCAACGACATTTCGCCGGCATCCAGGCAAAGACTCGTCCAGGGCTGTTTCAACCCGTAAACCAGATCATTTTCATTGGCCAGGAAATAGAGCGCGCCCGTCTGGCCCTTATCCGCGATGACAAAATCGAAGAGAGTGTCCAGTTGCGATTTGTTTTGTCCCTCGGCAATCTGCGCGACGGTCTTGCCATCAAATTTTTTCAGCTCCGGATTCACGACTCCAGAAACCAGCACCCCGCTTCCCCCGCCGCTGTCAAAGTAAATGTTCTCCCAATTGGGATGGTCGGAGCCCATTTCGACTTTAATTTTTTCCCGGGTCGCGGGATCATGCAGACGCTGCAAAAGCTTCTCCATGCCTCCGTTGGCCACCCACGGCGGAAGACTGGAAGCCAGCGCGGTTCCCCCTGCGATGTAAGGATACATGTCTGCGGTCACATCTTGCCCTGCGTCGCGGGCGGCCTGAATCTGGCCAACAATTTTCGGCATATTTCCCCAGCGCGTCTTGCCGGAAACCTTAAGGTGAAAAATTTCGACGGGAAGATTCGCCTCGCGGCCAATCCGAAGCGCCTCCTCGACGGCTTGCGGCTCGGTCTGCCCCTCGCTGCGCATGTGCGATCCATAAATTCCGCCGTACTTTGATGCCACCTTCGCCAGCTCAATCAACTCTTCCGTCTTCGCGTAGTGCCCCGGCGGATAGATGAGCGCGGTGGAAATTCCAAACGCGCCTTCTTCCATGGCCTGGGCAATCAACCCCTTCATTTTTTCCAATTCGGCCGGCGTAGGTTCTCGATCCACATCGCCAATCACCGCTTCGCGGACCTGGCCCGCGCCAACATAGGTTCCGATGTTCAGCGGCGTGCCCTGTTTCTCCAGCCGCTTGAAGTAACCATCGAGCGTAGTCCAATCGATTTTCAACTTGTACTCGCTCAGCGCGGGTTGAAGGGGGGCAAGTGTCAGGTCCGTCTGCGGTGCGATCGATCCGCCTTCGCCGGTAATCTCCGTCGTGATTCCTTGCGCCAGTTTGCTCAGCGAGCGATTGTCAATCAAGAGTGACAGTTCCGATTGCCCCAACATGTCAATGAATCCCGGCGAGATGACCAGTCCCTTGGCATCAATCACCCGCTTGGCATGCGCGCCATCCAGCTTTCCGATCGCGGCAATGCGATCGCCACGAATCGCGATGTCGCCGGAGACCCACGGATTGCCCGAACCGTCGACGATCGAGCCATTCTTAAGGATCACATCGTATTCATCGCCATTCGCGATCTTCTGCGGGGAGTTCAGTTCGTAGATCACACTGCCGGTGTCGGCAGCGATGAATTTGATGCCAGAGCGTGACTGATCAAATTCCGGACGCCCCGTTCGCTGCTCCAGTGCCGCACTGGATTGCGCAAGGGCCGCATTTCCCCAACATGCAATGGCGAAAGCAAACAAACCTGCGAAAACCCGCCGAACAGGGTGTTTCTTATCCATAGCCACACTCCTCATTGAAATTACCGAACCTGCTCGCTTGCATCATGCAACTTCCAAACACTCCGCAAATTCGAACTCTTGCCCGTGTGTTTGCGAAGCTCCATCTTCAGGCTGACTCCTTAACCTGCCGCAGAGCGGGCATTCCAGTTGTTGCGGCGCGCGGTGATTTTCTCGATGTGATCGCGCTTTATCGCATAGCCCAGGCCCGGCGTGTTCGGCACGTGGATCGTGCCCTTCGGAGTAACTTCCACCGCGGGTTCAATGATGTCTTCGTTCCAGTAGCGGTGGCTCGCCGAAACATCACCCGGCAAAGTGAAACCCGGAAGCGTGGACATAGCAATGTTGTGGGCGCGGCCGATACCGGATTCCAGCATGCCTCCACACCAGACGGGAACTCTTCGCTCAAGACACGCCGCCTGCATCTTCCGCGCTTCAGCGTGGCCGCTGACGCGCCCAAGCTTGATGTTGATAATCCGGCAGGCTTTCATTTCGATCGCCGCCAGGGCGTGATTGGTGTTGTAAATGCACTCGTCTAGGCAAATCGCCGTCTGGATTTGCGCCTGAAGCTTGGAATGCCCGTAGATATCGTCCCAACTCAAGGGCTGCTCCATCATTAATAAGTTGAACTCATCGAGTTTCTTCAAGTGCGCGGCGTCATCGAGCGTGTATGCAGAATTCGCATCCACGGACAGGCGAATCTTCGGGAATTCTTTTCGGACCGCAGCAACGAATTCCAGGTCTTTGCCCGGTTTAATTTTTAATTTGACGCGCTGGTAACCGCTGCGAAGCTCTTCTTCCACTCGTTTGACCAGGGACTCCGGGTTTTCGCGAATACCAAGCGACACCCCGGCAGAGATTTCATCTATAGTTCCACCCAAAAGTTTGTACAGCGGGACACCCTTGCGTTGGGCCTCTACGTCCCAAAGGGCATTCTCAACGCCACTCTTGGCCATCTCGTGCCCGCGGATCTGATTCATCAGTTTCGGAAATTCCGAGGCGGCGGCAAGATGCTTGCCAACCAGAACGGGCCCGATGAAATCGGAAATCACATGCCACGCCGTGTCCGTTGTTTCCGCATTGTAGGCCGGAGATTCTCCCGCGGTGACTTCGCCCCATCCGCTGACTCCATCCGCCACGGCCTCCACCAGAAGTATGCGGCGGTCCTGCACAACGCCGAAACTTGTTTCAAAAGGCGACTTCAGCCGCATGTGAATTTCGCGGAGTGCTATGGATTCAATCTTCATAAGGCTCCAGAACGTAACTTCCCTGCACTGCGTCAAACTCGAATCCCACGGCGGCGTGTCCCTCGGCGATGTGTCGTTCGAATTCACTGCGAACTCCAGCCTGAATTCTCTCCACCTCTTCTGGATTGGTGCTGATGATTTGCCGTATTCCCGCAGGAATGCCGATGTGCGCGCGATCCGGTCCTGCTTTCGGAATTTTGCCGTCCAATAAATCTTGCACTCGCGCGGATCGAACCCACCACTCCGCCACCAGCCGATCCGTTGGCAATCCACCATGCCGCGGGCTCGAGGTCCTTCCGTAAAAGTTTGGAAGATACCGACGGACGATAGCTCCCAGCCGCATCAGATTGAAGTAAGCGTTTTTCAGTTGCAGAGGATCCAAGGTCCATTCGATGAGATCGATTCCCCGTGAAAGCGCGTCGTCGCGCTGAGCCACCTTCAACAAGCGTCCCACTCCACGGTCCTGATACTCCGGCAAAACAGCCACCATATGCGCGTGCAGATGGATCTTTCCTCTATGCACGCCAGCGAAGGCCAGCGCGAAGCCAATCGCTTTGTCTTCGTGGAACGCGCCCAAAACCTGGCCGCCGCTTTCTGTGGCGACGATGAAAATCTGGTCCGGCACGGTGTCAAGTTCGGTGTAGCCCCAAACGCGCCGTTGCAGGTTCACGCCGATGCTCATCTCCTCCACTTCCTGCAGAGCACGAATTACAATGCCCTGCCCCTTCACGGATGCCACTCCTTCAGACATTTTCGATCTCTTCCCTGTTCGTCAGTTTTGCGGTCCGCCGCCAGAACGTATACGCGGGAGCGCCAAGGAAAACGATTCCGAGACCAATCGCGGCGCGAACTGGTTGCGTTGCGATGGTGTTACCAACCAGGGCTATCGCGGCGAGAATGAAGACAATCGGTGTCCATGGATAAGCAGGCACGCGATAGGGCTTTGCAGCTTCCGGAGGGCGCTTGCGGTAAACAAAGATGCTAGCAGCGGCCAGCGCATAAAATATCCAGGCAATAAAAACGACATAAGTTAGAAGTTGCTCGAATGTGCCGCTCACGGCGAGTACCGCCGACCAGATTCCCGCCGCTCCAACAGCCAATGCCGGCGTTCCAAATCTGGGATGAACTTGCGAGAGAGAGTGGAAGAAGAGGCCGTCCCTGGCCATCGCGAAATAGACCCGCGGTGCGTTCAGCATGATGGAATTGGCCGCGCTGAACATGGAAATCAAGATTGCGATCGCCACTATTTTGCCCGCGCCGTGGCTCACGACAGCACCCAGCGCCGTAGCCGCCACCCGCGTTGACCCCGCCACGCCAGAGGCGCCGAGGGCCGCAAGGTAACCAAGATTCGCGAACAAATAAATAGCGATCAATGCGGCTGCGCCGATCAGAAATGACAGGGGAAAAGTATGTTGCGGATTAATCGTTTCGCCGGCACTGTAAGTTACGTACTGCCATCCTTCGTAAGCCCAGAGCACGCTGATCATCGCCAGGCCAAATCCGGACACGCCCATGGTCTGGTGGTCAGTCTGAGCACCGCTGCCGAAAATCGGATTTCTTCCTTGCCACAGCAGCACTGCGCTCACCACCAGGATCGCCGTGACCTTTATCGCGGTCGTCACGTTCAGCAAGTCGGCGCTCTGCCGAGTGCCGCGCACATTCAGTGCCGTAATCACCAGAATCACCAGCAGCGCCACGCTCTTCGTTTCCCACGTCGAGAGTTGCAGGAATTCGCCGAGATAGTTGCCAAAGGCCACAGCCAGCGTCGCAATCGAACCCGAGCTGATCACAAAGAACAACGTCCAGCCAAACAGAAACGCGGGGAACGGTCCAAAGCAATCGCGGATGTAAACATACAGGCCACCTGCCCGCGGCTTCATGGAGCTCAGTTCCCCGTAGGTGAGTGCGCCGAGAAGCGAAAGGATCCCGCCCGTCAGCCACACAGTTAATCCAAGCGGAACGGAATTGCCGACTGCCCGCAGCACTGCACTGGGAACAAGAAATATTCCCGAGCCGATCACAGTGCCGACAATCATCAGCACCAAATCCCACATGCCGAGAATGCGGGGCAGCTGCTGCCGCGTTTCCGGTGCCGCGACCTCCCCAGCCTGTGCCTGGGCGCCTTGAAGCGCTGTGGTTTTTTCAAAGGTCGCCACGCCGCTCCTTGTCCTGCGACCCGGTGAACCGGGCTTCAAGTTCGGTCTGGCCTGCGGAAACGGCCTTGGTTGCGGCGGAACCCTGCGTGAAAGACGCCCGCGACTTTGTCTCTGCTTTCATTTGTTCCGCGACCTCAGCCGGATATCCTGCGCCCCGAACTCCATCGAATCGCGGCATCCGGGTCCCACAGGAACGTTTTGGACGGGCGATGACTGCAAGTGCTCGCCCAAGGGAAATACAACGATTGTTGCATCCTGTCAAGGATATTCAATATTCGTTGCACGGCCCAAATCGGCCCCTTCTTGCTTCACATTTGTGACGTAACACCGATTGCGAAACAAGCGTTCGGGTTACGCCATTTGAAAAGCTCTCTTGGAAAACCGGGGAGAGGCGGGAAACTGCCTGAAAAGGAGATGGTGTTCTGGTTTCCGCCGCAGGCGGACTCTATCCAGCTGAGTTAAGGGCGATTCTTCTCGATCAGCTCGGCAATCTGCTCTCTTCCCTTTCCAGACTTCAGGAATTTTTCCTGCCGCATTGCCTCCGGACGAGAACTAAACTCCTCCTGATATACAAGCTTCCACGGTCCGCGATTCGTCGTGGATTTGGTGATGCCCGCGTTGTGCTGGCCAACGCGATGCTTCAGATCTGTTCTAAACCCTGTGTAGTAATGTTTGGATGTCTCGGACTGGAGTACGTAGACGTAAAACATGGAAGGAATGGTGCGCCCTAGCTAGGGGACGATTTTAGAACTCTCAGACATCTTTAATTGCCGGACCTGGCATCGTGGGTCTGAGACGAAAATCCATTTGGTCCGTTCCAGCAACCGGTCGATGCCATAACGACGCCGGCGTCGTTAGAGATACCGCGTTTATCGGGAGTTGGGTTATTCGATCCGGGACTGGCCGACGGCGAATTACATCTGGCCTTTATCTGGTTTTACGCTGTGGCTGAGTATGGCGCAGCCCACGGTCATCGTTATTACAAATGCCACCAGCGATGAGTACCGCCAATTCTGCATGACAATGACGGACAGAACTAAGGCGACGACCGCTGATCCAATCAAAAACCAAAAATATTTGAGCGTTGACGGATAGACTTTCCAGTGAACGACATAACGTGACCTCAATAGGTCGCCGCCTGTGATCACCGAGACAAGAAAGAAGAGAACCGCAGATATGAAAATAATCCGCAAAATCATTGCTTACCACCTATCCGAAGCCTAAATGGCTAAATACTAGCATCCGAAGGTTTGCATCAATGGTACCCTGCTCGGCGCCGTAGCACCCTGCAACCTCGCCGTCACTCCCGATTACCGAAACTTGGGTACCGGGACGAACTTCTCCGATTAGGGCGTTGAGACGGATTTCATTAAGGTGTGCTACAACTTTTCTTCACCCATCATTCCTCTCGCGGAGAAAAAACAATGCCGGTTCCAACCGAAGCTGAATGGGGAGACTATGAAGTCGACTTGGATCAGAAGTACGCGCACAAAATGTTTGCAGGTCGCGCGAACCAAGAGATGCTTCCTCACTTCCGTCGAAACGTAATCGAGAGAACCGATGAGTTGAGATGGATGCCGGTAGCGCCGTTCCGCTATTACATGCTTGGGTTTCGAGATTTCGTGATGGCCGGAGAATTTGACCCTACCTGGGCTGCTGACGCAGCAAGTTGCTTGTATTGTGGAAGCTCGAAAAACAGCCCGGATACATCTTGGCGATCATTCCTCAGCTTCTTCCTGCTGTTCGGCACATCGCAACGAATCAGGCATCCTTTGGGGCGAGCGAAAGCATCTACGGGAGTTTTCAAGAGAAATTAAGGCGAATTGAAGCTCTATCTCAGAGGCGCAGTAAATCGTAATAGGTATTCCTTCTGCACACTCGTACGTTAATCAGGTATCAATTTTGATTTGCAGCCCAGCTTCGCCTTCTTGTTTAGACCCAGGTTTGCCGACCCACATCACGCGGCACAGCACCGTAATAGAGGTATTCTCGTCCAGAATGAGCTCGATAAATTGTCCTCGTTTGAGGCGGGAGGCCCCTCCTATCTTGAAACCGCCCTGCGAGTTATCGAGGACGAGGCATGGAATCCTCTGCGCTTGCCGCCCATGCATAACGATCAGACTGGCGCGCTTTTTCAGGGCTGTTCGCTTCATCCGTCGGCGCTCGGGGATGGATCGGCTGGGCACTGCTCTCCTCCCACGTTCCTAGATGCTAACGCTGAATCGGCGTGTCCGTACTTCGAGCGGCCACGTAAGTTCGTTTCAGTACCCACCTGTCCGGGAACCGGGTTAACGTAGCCGCCCGGCGGCGGACGCTTCGCGTGAGGTAGTGGAGCGTTGGTTGCTTGATGGCTCGGATGTAAGTGTAGGGAGCAGCCACCTGCCCAGTAAACATGAGCTGTCGTTTGCTTATCGGTCGTTCAGGTTTACAAGGCACAGACATGGCAATTAGAAACATGGAACGCACGCCAATTCACGAGCCAAGACTTCGGGAATCTCTTCGACCTCGAACTAGCCAATTGGTTTTCCGGGGGCGGGCTCAGTCTAGCTTTTTGGCATTCTTGCGCTAGGCCTCAGCTGAGTAATCCCAGGCGGAGCAACGTTGTCGAATCTGTATAGATCTTGCCCAAAGATAAAATTAGGCACAAAAATATACTCTGCGACTCGTAGGTTTCCGTCCAGTCGACTAATCTTGCATTTACCATACCTCTCGTCTCGTCGTATGGCGAACCATTTCCGTCGAAGGTCTAGACTTTGGCAGTGTGAAAGAAAGGTGTCGATGGTGAACTTCCTCATGTTCATTTGCGAGACTCCGAATAGATCTAAGGCTTTCGGATTCGCGTAAACAAGGCGGTGGTCACTGTCCGTAACAACGATTGCATCGAGAGAGTTTGCTAGTAACTTTCGCAATTCATTCTCACGTGTGCGACGCGCTTCCTGTAGTTTGTCAACTGCGCTCCTTCCCAGCATCTTAAACGTTTGCTGCGCTCTTTGCAGATGTACCTTCTTTTTATTCAACGCGATAACAACTTGCGATCCGAAATTAACGAGTTTTTCGATTACGACAACGATTGCGTTGAGAGAGTTTGCTAGTAACTTTCGCAAATCATTCTCACTTGTGCGAAGCGCTTCCTGTAGTTTGTCAACTGCGCTCCTTCCCAGCATCTTGAACGTTTGCTGCGCTCTTTGCAGATGTACCGTCTCTTTATTCAACGCGATAACAGCTAATTTGAATTTGATTTCCATGGCATACGTCCCGGCGGAGAATCTAGGCGGTGAATCAGGAGTGGAGTGGGGATAGGGCGGCAGCAATCCGGAAACAGGGTTCACGCTACGCTCACGCCTTCGCTGTGTCAACTGCGGATTAATTGGTAACCAGACAAACGGTGTTCCGCCTAAGTCCTTCCATCTGATAGACCTCGGACAAGTCAAGTACTCGGAGCAACATGTTCGGTTAGCCGACAATATAAAAGGGTGCCCCTTTTTGTTTGAGCTTTCGCTTTGCTGTTGATCGAACCCGGAAGGTTTTAGTCCCCATTTCTGCGAAGCGTAAGCAATTAGCCATATTCCTCAAGGCATAACACGTACCTACCCATCAAAGCGTATACTGATAGCAATTGGGCGAGACGAACCCCCGATAAGCAAAGTTGTCCCCGGAGACCAGCCTATGAAATCGATACTAGCTTGTGTTCTGTCGACATTGATTTTGCAAACGAACGCAATCCCGGCCCAAACACAAAGTACGACACCACAAACTAAAACTGACAAGCAATCCAGTCAACAGCCAGAATCCACCTCACCGCCCGTGAAGCCACCGTTGGCATTCGGTCTAGATGACGGTACTCCTGTACGGCTTCGCATCAATCGAACAATTTCTTCAGAAGACGCAAAGGTTGGGGATACGGTTGATTTTGAAGTGCTAGAAGATGTGAAGTCACACGATGTCATTCTAATCCCCCGTGGCGGAATTGCCTTGGCGACGATCACTGAAGCTCAGTCCAAACGGCGCATGGGGAGAGCTGGGAAGCTGAACGTGAACATCGACAACGTCAAGCTCGTCGACGGTGAAAAAGTTGCTCTCCGGGCTGTAAAAGAGGTCAAGGGAGGAAGCCACGTTGGAGCAATGACAGGTGCAATCGTCGCGACTAGCATCGTCTTCTTCCCGGCAGCACCGCTATTCCTGTTTATAAAAGGAAAAGATATCACCATTCCGAAAGGCACCGAGATAACCGCTTACATCAATGGAGACATTCCTCTCGATTCGAAGAAATTTCAGCCGCAGGACGCGGCGAAAACCGATGGTGCTATCGCCCCTGGTCCAACAGCAGTCTCCGTGGAGACAATAGTTTCAACGATAGAACTTAAATCGAATCCTGACGGAGCCGAGATCAGCATTGATGGAAAGTATGTGGGGAATACCCCGACGACCTTACACCTCACTGTCGGGGACCATGTAATTAAATTTGAGAAGCCTGGGTTCAAGCCATGGGAGAGGACACTGACAATCACTCAAGGCGAATCTACGACAATTCCAGCGACGCTTGAAAAATTAGAGGTAGCGCCTCCTCAGTAACTGGACTCCGTCATTATTGGGGGTATTACCCTACTCGGTTATCCGTACCCATACATGAAAATAATTATACAGTAAACAGATTTATTCACTGATTAGCACAGGTATCCCGATTGACTTCCATCCGACTCGGTTGTCTACTCCCCGACCAGTAGCATGGCGAGGTCCGGGTCCACTTTACGTGAATCATCCCAGTTTAAGGACGCCATTCACTGAGAAAAGTTTTCGGAACGCACGACGGAACGCGCCGAATAGTTTCGGCCCTGTCGCAGGTGGCAGCATTCATTCTCAGTGGTCGCGCAACTTCTCTACCCACTTCTCCAAAATTAGCTGGTCGTTTGGCTCGATCTGAGTAAAGGCAATCCCCATTCCACCCTCCGCTGTGCTGTAAGAGACCCTCCCGAGGGCCACGAAGTTGGCGCCCATGTGGGCAATCCTAATTCTCACCTTTGCGCCTATCGGGAAGGGTTTGTGTGTCTCCACGCGGCAGCCATACAAGCTCAGGTCACTGGTTCGCTCCTGAATCTTGGCTTCTGACTGCGTATCAGTCAGTTCGATAGTGGCAACGAACAAATAACGACGGGCACGTGGACGCTCGGTGTGCACTGAAAAATACCCCTCCACCCATGCTGCTCTGAGTGATTCCAGCGGGGCCATTATCGCATCAATCTGCTGTGTTGGGGTGGGCCGCTCTAGATGGACGATCACGGGTCCAGAATAAAAAGAATTTTAGGCGTGCGTGACAGCAGAGTTTTTCCCGCAAACCGAGCAAGTTCCGGTGCGCCTAATGAATCCGCCAGAAACAGCGCCGCCAGATGTG
>Ga0210402_10004622_pt1 | contig 12511 bp, 10 predicted proteins | sample IncBWC7MmetaG_FD_161055 | JGI IMG/M metagenome (GOLD analysis project Ga0210402, IMG submission 161055) | Forest soil microbial communities from Barre Woods Harvard Forest LTER site, Petersham, Massachusetts, United States - Inc-BW-C-7-M | ecosystem: Environmental > Terrestrial > Soil >...
TCCATCATGGGCAGCAACTCGATGTGCGTGTAGCCCATGCGCTTCACGTATTCCACCAGCTTCACCGCCATCTCACGGTAGGTCAGCGTCTGGCCCATAGGTCCGCGCATCCACGATTCCAGGTGCACTTCGTAGGCGGCCACTGGCGATTTCAGCAGCTCCGTCGTCCTGGGGCGCGTCCCCATCCACTCGGCGTCGTGCCACTGATACTTGTGGATGTCCCACACCACCGAGGCCGATTTCGGCGGCGTCTCGCAGAAGAATGCGAACGGGTCGGCCTTCAATTGCTGATATCCGGCGAACCGCGACCGCACGTTGTACTTGTAGGCCGCGCCTTCACCCAGGCCGGGCATGAAGATCTCCCAGATGCCGCCATCGCGCCGCCGCATCGGGTGGCGGCGGGTATCCCAATCGTTGAACTCGCCGGCCAGCGTGACGCAAAGGGCGTTGGGGGCCCAAACCGCGAACCGCACCCCGCGCGCGCCGCCGGTCTCCGCGAGGTGCGCCCCCAGCGTGCCCCAGGCTTCGTGCAGCGTGCCCTCGGTATAGAGGTACAAATCGGAGGCCGATAGCTGCGGGCCGAACCGGTACGGGTCGTCAAGCTCCACCTCGCGCCCGTCCCATAGCCGCGCTACCAGCCCGTAGGCCTGCTGTTCGCCTTCGATCGACACGCAGAAGTAACCCTGCGCATGCTCCTTGACCATAGGGAACCGCTGGCCGCCGGTCTGCACCGCCGCGGTATCGGCCTGCGGCAGGAACGCGCGCACCTCCCATCGGGGCTTGCCGTTCTTCTTGCGGATGCCGTGCGGTCCCAAAATGCGGAATGCATCGCCATGATATCCGCCCACGATTGCTTCAATCTCTTCGCCAGTCATGAGAACCTGATAGTCAAGTATGGCTGATTTTCCGCTCGAAATTCCAAAAGCCGAACTGCATTTGCACCTGGAGGGCTCGGTGGAGCCGGAGACGCTGCACGAACTTGACCCCTCCACACCGGTTGAGGAATTCCGCGCCCTGTATTCCTACGCCGATTTCGACGCCTTCCTGCGCGCATTCGGCGCCATCGGCAAGCGCCTGCGAACGCCCGAGGACTACGGGCTCATCACCCGCCGCCTGCTGGAGCGTCTGGCCGCGCAGAACGTGCGCTACGCCGAAATCATTATCGCAGCCGGCGTGGTGATCTGGAAAGAGCAGGATTTCGCGCCGATCTTCGACGCCATCTGCGCCGCGGCGGCCGGATCGCCCGTGGAGGTCCGCTGGATTCTGGATGCCGTGCGCCAGTTCGGCGTGGACCACACCATGCGCGTCGCCGCACTGGCGGCCGAACGCGTGGACCGCGGCGTAGTCGCTTTCGGCATCGGCGGCAGCGAAGAGCGCGGCCCCGCGCAGTGGTTCACCGATGTTTTCGACTTCGCCAAACGCTCCGGCCTGCGCCTCACCGCCCATGCCGGCGAGAGCATGGGCCCCGAATCGGTCTGGGCCGCGTTGAAGCTGGGCGCCGAACGGATTGGCCACGGTATCGCGTCGGTCCACGACCCCGGCCTGATGCGCCACCTGCGCGAGCGCGACATTCCGCTGGAAATCTGCATCACCAGCAACCTGGTGACCGGCGTGGTCAAGCGCATCGAAGACCACCCCGTGCGGCGCCTGTACGACGCTGGCGTACCGATCGTCTTGAATACCGACGACCCCGCCATGTTCCGCTGTACCCTGGTGGCCGAATACCAGCTAGCCGCCCGCCACTTCGGTTTCAGCGAAGCGGAACTACGCGGGATCGCGGAAAACGCCTTCCGCTACGCCTTTGGCGGCAGGCGCGGGGCAGGTGGTTAACCGAGCGGCGCGCCCCAGAGGGCTCCCGGCTAGTCCTGCCGCCAGGCTTCCAACAGGTATATGCGGGTGGCGCGGCGGCCCAGCAGCGCGATTCGGCGGCTTCAGGTTCGAATCCTACCTGGGGAGCCATCAGAAATCGGCACTTCAATTGTGTACTTTACGGGCAACCCCAGTTCCACACTCGAACTCGCTTAGTAGCATCTGTGGGCACCTTCCCAAGGTCGGCAAACCGTCCGGACCTGGTCAGCCAGCGCCCTTTTCGCTGGAACGAAACGATCGCGTAACTCGCCGTTTGTTAAACTGCTCGAAATGCGTCAGTCAAAAACGTTTGTCTCGCGCCGCGTCGCCGCTTCCCTGCTTTGCTTCGTCGCCCTGGTTATCCTGCCCGCCTGCCGTACAACGGCTCATTCCCCCTCCGCCGGCATCGATTTCCCGGGCATGGATCGCTCGGTCGCTCCCGGTGACGACTTCTACAATTACGCCAACGGTGGCTGGAGCAAACTTACCGCCATCCCCACCGATAAATCGGCTTACGGCATCAGGATCGTACGTCAGGACGAGACCCGCAGAGACCTCCTGACCATCATTGAACGATCCGCCGACAACCCCGCCAATCGCAAGCTCGCAGACTTCTACAACGCCTACATGGACGAAACCGCCATTGAATCGAAGGGCGTCGGTCCGCTCCGCCCACAACTGGCTGTAATCGCCGCCATAGCCGACCGCCGTGGCCTCGCCCGCGTTCTAGGCTCCCGCCTCCGCGCCGATGTTGACGCAATCAACAACACAAACTTCCACACTGGCAACCTGTTCGGCGTCTGGATAACGCAGGGCCTCACCGACCCCGCTCACACCTACCCGTATCTGCTCCAGGGCGGGCTCGGGCTTCCCGACCGCGACTATTACCTTTCCGCCACCCCGCAAATGACAGCTCTCCGCAACTTGTACCGCGCCCACATCGAAGCCATGTTGCGCCTCGCCGGCCTCACCGAGGCCTCGGCCCGCGCCGCTCGCGTCTTTGCTCTCGAAACTGCTATGGCAAGATTGCATGCCACGCGCGTTGAATCCGAGGATGTGCATGCGGTGGTTGCCTGGACACGAGTCGAACTTCTCAGCAAGGCACCGGGACTCGATTGGACGGAACTCCTCGACGCCGCCGGATTGAAAAACGTACCGGTGTTCATCCTCTGGCACCCCAACGCCGCCGCGGGACTCTCCGCGCTCGCCGCTACGCAACCTCTCGACGCATGGCAAGACTGGCTCACCTTCCACTCGATCGAAGACGCCGCCCCGTTCCTTCCCAGGGACTTTGTCGACGAGAGCTTCAAATTCCAGGACAAGGAGCTCAACGGTATCCCCGAACTGCGCCCGCGTTGGCAGCGCGGTGTCGATTTCACCAGCGATGCCCTGGGAGAGGCGCTTGGAAAACTCTACGCCGAACGGTACTTCCCTCCCGCCACGAAAGCCAGGGTGCAGACCATGGTGGCGGATATTGTGAAGGCCTTCGACAAAAGGATCGACTCGCTCAGTTGGATGTCACCGGAAACCAAGGCAAGAGCGAAACAAAAACTGGTGACGCTGAAGGTCGGTGTCGGCTATCCCGACCGTTGGCGCGACTACTCGGGTCTCGAAATAATTCAAGGCGATGCGTTAGGTAATGCCCAGCGCGCCAGCCTCTTCGAGTACCGGCGGCACCTCGCCAAACTGGGCCAACCAGTTGACCGGGGCGAGTGGTGGATGACTCCGCAGACGGTGGATGCCGTCAATCTCCCTCTTCAGAACGCGTTGAACTTCCCGGCCGCCAGGCTCCAGCCCCCCTTTTTCGTTCCCAACGCGGACGATGCGTATAACTTCGGCTCTGTTGGCCTGACAATCGGCCACGAGATCAGCCATTCCTTCGACAACCAGGGTGCCGAGTTCGACGCGGAAGGCAAACTCACAAGCTGGTGGACGAAAGGGGATTTCGATCACTTCACCGCCGCTGGCGAAGCCCTCGCCAGACAGTATGACGGCTACAGGCCTTTCCCCGATCTGGCCGTGAACGGCCACCAGACGCTGAGTGAGAGCATCGCCGATGTGGCCGGACTCCTCGCCGCCTATGACGCCTACCGCTTCTCGCTCCACGGCAAGCCCGATCAAAGAAAAGACGGTTTCACCGGCGACCAGCGCTTCTTCATTAGCTTTGCCCAAAGCTGGCGCCGCAAATATCGCGATCCCGCACTGCGCGAGTTTATCGCTACGGACGGGCACGCTCCGCCGCAATATCGCGCAGACACAGTACGAAACGTCGATGAATGGTATGCCGCGTTCGGGAGCACCGTGGGGCAGAAGCTGTACCTGAGTCCGACAGAGCGCGTAAGGGTGTGGTAGCCGAGCCGTTCCCCACATATCGGGAGAATTGCCTTCGACGCGGGAAGGCCTGGAGCAGGGTTCCGCAAGGTCACAGCGCCTCACAGCGAGTCGAATAGTCGAATTGGGCCCACGACTGCGAGTTCGAGACGTGTCCAAGCTGGGTGCCCACCGTGGACAAGCATCGGCGACCAGCACGGATCACGCTGAAAACGACAGGCTTCACGGGTTCGATCACAGGGCCAACTCGGCTGCGAAAGTTCGAAACGTATCCAGACTGGGGAGCCAGAATTCCCAAACTCCAGGTAGGATTCGAACTCTACTCGTCTCCTCCTGCAATCGTTCCAGGCAGATCTTGTTAGAACACTTGAAATTGGGATCGCTAGGATCCGAAAACTCGCTCTGGGTGTTGGCGGGTATATCGAATCCATGCTTCGTAAATGACAGATTTGCCGGGCCCGCGGTCGTCCAGAGCCCAAGCTCGCTGGTCCAACTCGTCAGCGCGTTTTTCGAGGCCCGCTCGCTTGACGATTTCGGATGGATCGCCGTCGGCTTCCGTCCGCCAGGCTAAAAGAGGGATCATCAGTTCCTTGCCTCAACGAAACATGAAGCGAGGTCGTCCAAGCCCAACTCGTGCAGTCCTGCCTCGGTTTCAGCTACCAGATGTGGTTCCCCAAAGCATGAAGGTGAAGATGCGGACCCTATCTGTCCCGAAAGCCTTGGCGCGTTCCAGCGAGCGGTCAAGAAGCGCCCACTGTTCGTCCAGCTTTTTCTGGCCCTCGGGTGTCTCGGGCGGCAGCGGAACCTTGAAGAAGCCGGTGCCTTCCACCGAGACCTTGATGCCGTGCTCATCGAGGATACCGCGTGCCTCGCGCACCTTCTCGATGGGTTGCTCGGTGTTGTACTTGTTCCAAATGTTGCGGATCTCCGCCCACTTGAGGTTGTATTGCACGAGGAATTTGGCGGCGGTCAGGACGTCGTCATCGATTTCGTCGGTCAGGATGCCCAGCTTGATGCCGGCGAGAGGGAGAGCCTGCAATCGGCGGGCGAAGAGAGCCAGCGCGCTTCCGGCCAGCACTTCACGACGGGTTTGGCGATTCATGCCTCCGATTATAGCGTCCGGCGGCCCACCGGTTCCCTAACGGTCACGGCTCTGATCGGAGCCGATGCAACCTTGTACCGAGCCGTGACCGTGAGGGAGCGGTCGCGGTTGATCAGTTGCTGATATCCACGACGTCGAAATGGAAGCGGTCGGGCGGGAATAGCGTGGGGGCCTTGGGAACCAGGTGCGACCAGGTCTGGTACGCCATGCCGGCCACGCTGGAATTCAGATAGAAAAGAAACTGGCTGGAGAAACAATGAATGGGCGGCGGTTGTCGAAAAGTCAGACGCAAGCCCACAGCCTTTTCCAGCCCGACTCCGTTAGTGGGGACAGCTTTATCCATAAGCAGGGTAACAAAGCTGGCGCGGTTGGCGTGGGGCCAAACGTCCGGATGGAGCAACTGGCGGAGCGCACCTTCGCTTTCGAAGGTAGTTTCGCACTGGCGGATCCACTCCAGAATGGAATCGCCCCAAAGCCAGTGGGACATCAGTCCTTTGTACTGTTGTGCAAGCTGCAGCGCGAGATCGAGTTTGCGCTGTTCCAGGACGGATTCCTCGGCGTCGCTGGCGGCCAGCATTTCTTCGGCTTCCAGCATGACCGAGGTCAAATCGCCGACCTCCTCGCTGGCGGAGAGCACCAACAGCGGGGGAAGCTCGTGTGTCTTGCTTCCCGGGATTTCGATGTACCTTTCGTCCCTCATGGCAACCTCACCTGTCTTATCGGATGTATCGGACCTGAGCGACAGGGCTCGTCTGTTCAATTCTTAGCACAGGAAGGGCCATTATGAGATTAAAAAGATCAAATGTACTCTATCGGCGGGGGTTATCTATATAGCAATCGCCACGGTTTGCTGCTAACTACACGTAGTACTGTGCTGTGGTACCATGCCGGTTCATATGGCCGAATACACGATTGGGATCGATTTGGGCGGGACTAACCTGCGCGCGGCGGCTATCGACCGGTCAGGCAAGATGCTCGACAAAATCTCGGGCGCCACGAATTTCACGGAGGGCCGGGAGGCGGTTCTGTCCGATATTGTTTCGGCAATTTCGAAGCTGCGCGAAAAGCACGGCGCGGACGGGTTCGGCGGCATCGGCGTGGGGGTGCCGGGCTTCATCCGCATCAAGGAAGGGCTGATCACCAACTCGAATAATCTGCCATATCTGGAGAACGTGCCGGTGCGCGACGAAATCTCGCGGCGGCTCGGCACGCGGGTGATTCTAGAGAATGACGCCAACGCCGCGGCGCTGGGCGAGAAGTGGATCGGCGCCGGACGGGATGTGGATGACCTGGTGTTGCTGACGCTCGGCACCGGCATCGGCGGCGGAATCATCTCCGGCGGCCGCGTACTGCGCGGCTTCGTGGGAATGGCGGGTGAAGTGGGGCACATCACCGTGGTTCCGAACGGCAACCCCTGCGGCTGCGGCAACCAGGGCTGCCTGGAGAAGCACGCTTCGGCCACGGCGATCACGGCCATGGCCCGGCTGATGCAGTTAGGCGATCCACTGTCGTCGAAAGACGTCTACGAACTGGCCAGAGAACCCGGCGAAAAGGGCGACAAGGCGCGCACGGTCTGGCGGGTGATGGGAGAGGCGTTGGGCGTGGCGCTGGCGATGCTCGTCAACACGTTCAACTTTCCGTTATACCTGCTGTCGGGCGGCATGCTGCCGGCGTGGGAGATGTTTGAGCCGCACATGATCCGGATGCTGGAGGAGCGGTCCTATACCTATCGCGCGACGAAAAAGGAAACCCGCATCGCGCAGGCCACGCTAGGCAACGAAGCGGGGCTATACGGGGCGGCTTTTTTGCCGTGGGTGGAGAAGTGAGCGAGCGACGGCCGTTTCGGCGCTGGCACGCGGTTTTCGAAGCCGGGGTTCGGCGGGGCCGGCAGCGATCTAGCGCCTCTTCCAAAGCCGCGAATCCCAGCGTACGGCCAGTGGCTGGCTCACCTGGATGTGGAGGAAATCGGGATGTTCCTGATTGATCAGAACGTTTCGTTCCAGATGCGTCACCACAGAGGGCACCATCAGTACCGGCGTGCGGCGCTCGTCATACCAGGCATCGCCGAAAACCCGGGTGCTATCAAACGACGGTGAATTCCAGCGCGGCACATCGTCCGGCGTGGCTTCTTCGACGGATAAGGCGGCCGGAATATCTATCCGGACGTAACCTTGGCTTTGCGGCACGCTGCCGGAGGCGTGGACCAGGATCTCCAATAATGCTCCAGCGTACGTTTCGGCGGCATAGATAACCCGTCGTCCGGGAGAATTCCAGCGGGCGCCGTGAAGCATGGCGCCACTGCCGTCGAAGATGGGGTGCCGCATATCGGCTATGCGGAACGCCCGCAGCGGACCGCTACGCCGGGAGGCCATAGACTATGCGGGCCATGACCTCCTCAGCCTGCCGCGCGCCCAATTCCGTCAGGGCCGCATCGAGGGGCGTCTTGCCCCCGATCTCCGGATGCGGTGTTGTCAGGAAGCGCCGGGCCTGCTCGCGATCCTGCCAGACGTCTTCGGCCGTGGCGACCACCCGCGCCAGGCGCTCGGTCCGTGCGCTCTCCGCGGGACTGAGACGTTCGCGACGCCGTTTGAACGTCGCCTCCGGAACGATGCGGTGCATCATGGCGCGCTGTTCGGCAGCGTCGGAGAAGACGCGCCGCGCCACCTGGCGGAGGGTTGCCTTGGGCAGTCCGCATTCGACGGCGTCACTCAGTTCCAGCAAAGATGTGACGGGCCTGCCCAAAATGCGGTAACCGCCCAGGACTTCTCCGATATTGCGTGGTTCCATAAGCATCATTATACCTCAGATTGCGGATCAGATGATACTCCGATAATGTGAAATGTCTAGAGGGGGCGTTGGCGCGAAACGTGGATGGCGCAGCGGCGCAACCCCACTTCGCATAGCGAGAGCCTTCCGGGCAGTGCCGTGGTGTTCCCGAGTTGTTTGGGCCAGAAAACGCGTCTGGGTTGGCACGCGGGATCCGGGGAGCATGCCCCATGCTCAACTATGCCGGATCACCAGCACATCGCCATCCTTGACGATGTACTCCTTGCCTTCCAGGCGTAGCTGGCCTTTGTCGCGGGCGCCGGGGTAGCCGCCGAGATCGACCAGCGTTTTCCAGTTCACCACTTCGGCGCGGATGAATTTCTTCTCGAAGTCGGAGTGAATCGCGCCCGCGGCCTTGACGGCATGGCTGTTCATCGGGATGGTCCAGGCGCGGCATTCGTCCTCGCCGGCGGTAAGAAAGCTCATCAGGCCCAGCAGGGCGTAGGTGGCCGAAATCAGCCGTTCCAGGCCGGATTCCTGCAGGCCGTAACTGGCCAGGTATTCGCGCTGTTCCGCACGCGGCAATTCGGCAAGCTCGGCCTCCACTTTGCCGCAAACGGCGGTCACCGCGGTGTGGGCGCGGCCGGCTAGAGGTCCCTCGCGATATTCTTTCTCCCGTTGGTGCAGCTTGACGGCATCCTCTTCGCCGATATTCAGAACGTACAGCATCGGCTTTTGCGAAAGAAACTGGAAGCCGCGCAGGCGCTTTTCGTCTTCGGATTCCAGTTCCAACTGCCGCAGAGGCTTGTCTTCTTCCAGTGCAGCCTTGCACTTGACCAGCAGTTCGAACTCGCGGTCGAGTTCGGGGTTCTTGATCTTCTTGCGGTCTTTGTCGAGGCGCTCCAGGCGCTTTTCCACCACCACCAGGTCGCTGAGAATCAACTCGGTCTCGATGTCTTCCAGATCGCGGACCGGGTCCACCGAGCCCTTTTCGTGCGGTACGGTGTCGCTGGCGAAGAGGCGCAGCACATGCGCGAACGCGTCCACCACGCGCAGGCTGGCCAACAGGTTGGGGTCGCGCAAACTCTCCTTGGAGATGGAGGGCATGTCCACGTACTCCACCGTGGCGTAGGTCACCTTGGGCGGTTGAAAGAGACCGGCCAGGGCGTCCACGCGGTCGTCCGGCACTTTCGCTACGCCGGTGCGCACCGCCGTGGAACCGATGCGGGTCTCCTGCTGGACACCGGTCAGGATAGTGAAAAGTGAAGTCTTGCCTACCATGGGCAGGCCGATGATGGCTGTTTTCATATATTAAGGAACGGTCTACAGGGGAACGTCCACCTGGGAAAGAATTTCTTCGATGATGCGCTCGCCCACGTCGGCGCGGCGCTGCACCAGGGTGTTGCGGGTGTTGATCACCACGCGGTGGGCGAACAGCGGCACGGCGAGCCGCTTGACGTCATCCGGCACCGCGAAGTCGCGGCCTTCCAGCAGCGCCAACGCCTGCACCGCGCGATACAGCGCCTGCGATCCGCGCGGGCTGACGCCCAACGCCAGCGATTCGTGGTTGCGCGTCTTCTCGACGATCGCCAGCATGTAGTCGATCAGGGTGGCTTCCACGCCGATGCGCTGAACGCCTTCCTGAAGCCGCAATACATCCTCGGCCACCAGTTCGGAATGGACCAGTTGGGGCGCCCGGTGATCGGAGTTGCGGACAATTTCGCGCTCGCTGGCCAGGTCGGGATAGCCGATTCGCAGGCGCATGAGGAACCGGTCGAGCTGCGATTCGGGCAGCGGATAAGTGCCATGGTGTTCCACCGGATTCTGGGTGGCGATCACCATAAAGGGCCGGGGCAGGGAATGCGAGTGGCCGTCGATGGTGACCTGGCTTTCGTTCATGGCTTCCAGCAGCGCCGATTGCGTCTTGGGAGTGGTGCGGTTGATTTCGTCGGCCAGCAGAAAGTTGCTGAAAATGGGGCCGGGCTTGAACTCGAAGGCTTCGGAGCGAGCGTTGTAGATGGTGACGCCCAAAACGTCGCTGGGCAGCATATCGCTGGTGAATTGCAGGCGGTGAAACCGGCAAGCCACGGAGCGGGCCAAGGCTTGCGCGAGGGTCGTCTTGCCGACGCCCGGCACATCTTCGATCAGCAGGTGGCCGCGCGCCAGCAAGCAGACCAGGGAAAGCCTCACCACTTCCGGCTTGCCGCGAATGGTGGTTCCCAGAGCCGTCTCCAGTTCCCGGAGCTTGCCAAGGATTTCGGGCGAGAATCCAGTCGGCGGGGCTACCATTGATTCCCGCTGGGGCATTATAGTATTGATGATACTAAAGATCGCCACCAAACCTTGTGGTCCAGGTTGTTAACCTGCGGCGGATTGCCAATCCGCCTTTCTCGGAGTACGTTTACCCTTCCTTCCAGCCGCCTGCTTCGGCCGGAGTAGAATAGTCCCCAACACCATGCGCCGATTCTTCTCCACCTGGCTGCTGCTGGCGGCACCGCTCACCGGCCAGCCCCTCTTCACCCGTGCCCTGCCCAGCGCGGAATTCGCCCTCCACCGCGACCGTCTCATGCAGAAGATCGGTGACGCCGTGGCGGTTCTGGAGGGCGCCACCGAATACCCCGGCTACATGAAATTCCGGCAGGGGAATCAGTTCTTTTACCTCACCGGTGTCGAGGTCCCACGGGCGTTGCTCCTGGTCGATGGCCGCGCCCGGACCAGCACGTTGTACCTGCCGCCACGCAATCCGGGGCGCGAGAACGCCGAGGGCCCGGTGTTGGTTCCAGGCCGCGAAGCTCAGGAACTGACCGGCATCGCGCGCGTCGCCGACCGCGCCGAAATGGCTGCGGACCTGCTCAAACTCGACCAGCGCACGCTCTACGTGCCATTCCGCGACGACACCCAGTGGGCCCAGACCAACGCCGACATGCCCGCTTACGATGCCGCCAATTTGAGCGATCCCTGGGACGGCCGGTTATCGCGCGCCGCCATCTTCCGCGAACGCCTTCACACGCTCAAGCCACACGCCCCGTTCCGCGACCTGGACCCGATCCTGGACGAGTTGCGCGTCATCAAGACCCCGCGCGAAATCGCCTTGATCCGCGAGGCCACCCGCATCGCCGGTATCGCCATGATCGAGGCCATGCGCGCCGCCAAACCCGGCATGTACGAGTACGAAATCGAGGCCATCGGCGACTACGTCTTCAAAAAGAACAACGCCCAGTTCTTCGCCTATTTCGGCCTGGTGGCCGCCGGAAAGAACTCCGCCTGGCCGCACTATCACGCCGCCCAGAGCCGCCTCCAGGACGGCGACCTGGTGCTGTTCGACTACGCTCCGGATTACCACTACTACGCTTCCGATGTGACCCGCGAATTCCCCGCCAACGGCAGGTTCAGCGCCGGCCAGCGCGAACTCTACGGCATTTACGTGAAACTCTACCAGGCCCTGATGACTTCGATTCGCCCCAACGTGACGCCGCGCGCCGTGATTCAGGATGCCGTGGCCAAAATGGACGCGATCATGGCCAACTACCAGTTCACCAACGCCAAGTTCCGTGACGCGGCTGGCCGGTTCGTGGACAACTACCGCAAGAGCCTGGGCGGGAGCCTGGGCCACATGGTGGGGATGGAGGTTCACGACGTCAACGGTCCGCTCGAAACGTTGAAGCCCGGCATGGTATTCACCATCGAGCCGGCGCTCACGATACCCGAGGATCGCGTCTATATCCGGCTGGAGGACGTGATCGCGATCACCGACACCGGCTACGAGAATCTGTCGGCATTCGCGCCCGAAGACATCGAAGGCGTGGAGAGAATCATGGCCGGAGGAAAGGTGGCGATTCCGGGCAAAGACGGGCAGTGACCCGGGCGGCGCACCCCGAGGAGACTCCGGCCAGCCAACAGGGCCGTGCTTGTTCCAGCGAAGGCGCCTGCGGCTCGTTCTGTCGAAGCCCACCCAGGTGGCACGCCACCCTGTTTTACGAAGTCGGCCTAGTATGTGAGCCTAGGGTCAATACGGTTCACTTAGAGCCCTTGAGTGGCCGATCACAAATCGCCGGCTTCTCGTCCAAGCGGCCTTATGTGGGTGCCGGACACGAGCCTCCTGAACTCGCCGCCGCGCAAACACGCAGCAGACGACAACTTTCACGGTTTGCCAGTCCTCGGTTCAGGGAGCGCGGCAGGGCCGTCTTCTGGTTTGCCTGGTTTGCCGAAGTACATTAAGGAACGCTGAACCCGTTCAAAGAGCGATCTCTCTAGATCGTCCCGCGCCTCACCCCACCAGCGTCACGCCGCGCGCCTAAAGTGAACGGTATTGAGCCCAGGGCGGATTCAAAAGGCAAGATTTCACGCCAAGCCGGTAGAGTAGGAGAGAGGGCGACAACTTGCGGTGCGACCCACTCTCCCCTCGTCGAACCGGACAAGCGGATTTCCCGACATCCGGCTCTCCTGAAAACGTATTGCCGCAGG
>Ga0210402_10004624_pt1 | contig 12510 bp, 11 predicted proteins | sample IncBWC7MmetaG_FD_161055 | JGI IMG/M metagenome (GOLD analysis project Ga0210402, IMG submission 161055) | Forest soil microbial communities from Barre Woods Harvard Forest LTER site, Petersham, Massachusetts, United States - Inc-BW-C-7-M | ecosystem: Environmental > Terrestrial > Soil >...
GGAGCGGTTATCCCGAGGAAACGAACGCTCCTTACGGTATCGCCAAAAAGGCGCTCCTCGCCCAGTGCCAGGCCTACCGGCAGCAGTACGGAATGAACGCCGTCTACCTGATGCCGGTGAACCTGTTCGGGCCGCGCGACAATTTCGACCCTGAAACGTCCCACGTCATTCCGGCGCTCATCCGAAAGTGCGTCGAAGCGCGCGAGGACGGTCAAAGCGTGATCGACATTTGGGGCGATGGCTCCCCTACCCGCGAATTCCTCTATGTGAAAGACGCTGCCAGGGGCGTCGTCCAAGCCGCGCTAGCCTATGACAAGCCCGATCCTGTAAACCTGGGAAGCGGCCATGAGATCTCCATTCGTGAACTGGCGCTTAAGATCGCGGATCTTACCGAATTCAAAGGCGCGTTCCATTGGGATCTCAGCAAGCCGAATGGCCAGCCGCGTCGCTGCCTGGATGTCAGCCGTGCCCGAACCGAGTTCGGCTTCACGGCCGGCACGCCGTTTGATGCCGGCCTGCACGAAACCATCGCCTGGTACGAGGCCAATAGGCCAGTTGCCGTCCCCGCTACGGCCCATTGATGATGTTTCCCATTTGATATTTCCCGTTGTCCCGCTCGGGAGTAATGACCCCAAAACCCGCAAAATACTCGGTCACATCGATCTTCTTTGGCTATCGCTATGAAAACAAACAAGGTAAGATCTCCGGATAGGAAGTCCACGGTTTACAATGGGAACCGATGACATGATTTCACCCGAAAGAGTACTCTCTCTGTAAGGATCGGCGCTGCCTTCGCCGGCATCCGCCAAGTGCACCGCCGGTATACCAAACGAAACGAACCTAGTCCCATTTCCGGACACTCGGCGTCCGTCTCCTAAGGATAACTGCTTATGTACTCCATACTTGTACTGGCCGCCGCGTCTTTCGGTGCAGCCTTTATCCTCACGCCGATCTGCCGGAACCTGGCAATCCGCTTGGGTCTGCTGGATCGGCCGGACCAGAACCGCAAAACCCACCCTCATCCGATCCCGCGGATCGGCGGCGTCCCTATAATCATTGCCTCCCTGGCATCTTTCACCATCCTTCTCCTCTTGTCCCTCCAGGACGGCGAGATCGTGCGCGCTAACCTTGGCGTCGTCAGGAAACTCTTCCCGGCCGCCACCCTGATCTTTGCAACCGGCCTCCTCGATGACCTCATCGGCCTCAAACCTTGGCAGAAACTCCTCGGCCAGCTAGCCGCTGCTGTCTTGGCTTTCTCTGCCGGTGTCCGTTTCAGCGGCATCGGTAGCTACCATTTTCCTATCTGGTTGACTCTGCCCGCCACCATCCTATGGCTTGTAGGCTGCACCAACGCTCTCAACCTCATCGATGGTGTCGATGGCCTCGCCGCCGGAGTCGGATTCTTCGCCACCCTCACTACTCTGATGGCGGCCCTGCTCCAGCACAATGTCCCGCTGGCCTTGGCCACCGCCCCCCTCGCTGGCGCCCTCCTCGCTTTCCTGCGATACAACTTCAACCCTGCCACCGTCTTTTTGGGCGATTGTGGCAGCCTCCTGATCGGTTTCCTCCTCGGCAGCTATGGACTGCTCTGGAGTGCGAAATCCGCCACCATGCTCGGCATGACTGCCCCCCTCATGGTCCTTTCCATTCCCCTCCTCGATACGGGACTCTCCATCGTCCGCCGTTTTCTTCGCCATCAGCCCATCTTTGGGGCCGATCGCGGCCACATCCACCACAAACTCCTCGCTCGCGGCCTCACTCCACGGCGCGTCGTGCTCCTCATCTATGCCGTCTGCGGTATCAGTGCCGGCTTCTCGCTTCTCGCCAGCGTTGCACAAGAGCAGTTTGCCGGCGTCATCATTGTTCTCTTCTGCCTCAGCGCCGGCATCGGCATCCAGCTTCTCGGATACCCTGAATTCGATACGGCCCGCCGCATTGTCCTCGGCGGCACCTTCCGCCACATCCTCAACGCCCGGCTCCGGCTCGTCACCTTCCACGACGATCTCACTGCCGCCGTCACGCCGGACCAGTGCTGGGAGGTGCTCCACCATGCCTACGGCGATTTCGGCTTCAACGAAATCAAGCTCAAGTTTGGAGACCGTTTCTATACCCACACCACCAACGGCCACCACCTCCCGAACTCCTGGACCATCCGGATCGCACTGTCCGAAACCGAATACCTGAACCTCTCCCGCGAGTTCGGTACGGTAGCCCCGGCCGTGATCGCCCCCTTTGCCGACATGATAGGCAAGGTCTTCCAGGCCAAAGCCGCCGGTATCCGCCATGGGCGTCTCGTGCCGTCCCCTGTGCTGCCTTACTCGATTTTGTCGCTACCCCCAGGCCCGTGCATCCTCACACCCAAGGAGAACCAGCCGTGCTGAAAATCATCAAAAGTCCCATCGCAATCTTCGCCCTCGCCGTCTGTACGTGGGCCGCCTCGCCAATAGCCTCCGTCTCGAGCACGCAGCCATTCGATCTGAATGGCACAACCGCCCCGACAGCGGGCGTCCCCACGTGGCCGGTGGCCGCCGGAGACGTGATCGCTACCCACGGAGCTCCGGCCACTATCGTGTTCCGTGACGGCAGCCGCGTTGTCGTGGCCGGGAACTCGAAAGTAAAGATCGAATCCAAGGACCGCAAACCCGTGCTCCGCCTGCTGCAGGGCTCCGGGAAGTACACGCTCGCGGCCAAACCGAATCTGGCTCTTTTTGTACTGGAGAAACCTGCCATTACCAAACCCGCTGGCGAGGGATCTCTCTCTCTGGCTTCAGCGAAAGAACCGGACAAGGACCACGACAAGGGCCGCGATAAGGACCACGATAGGCCGCCTCACCCCTCCCCGCACTGGTAGATCATGCCTGTCTGCGGCTTGGCCGTCCTCTCGTTGACCCTCGCGTATGCCGTGTTCAATAAGGGTGGAGTGTGGCTGCACGACTGGGCCGTCTGCCTTCTGGCCATCGGATCCCTCGCCGCCATTTACTTCCTCCGTGCCCCCCGCGATCACGCCCCGCCCCTCGACCGCACCTCGCATTGCCTGCTCCTCGCCTTCGCCAGCCTTGCCATTCTGCAAGTCCTGCCATTGCCTTTACCGCTGCTCCATCTGCTCTCGCCTTCCCGCGCTGAACTCCTCACCGCTACTACTCCTTTCCTGGGCGCCTCCCGATTTGGGCCGCTCAGCGCAACCCCTGCCCTTAGCCTGGAACACCTGGCGCGGATCGCCGGCTATTTGCTCGTCTTCCTCCTGATCAGGGAGCTGACTTGGCAGTTGACCGCCTCCCCGTGGCTGCCCGCGCTTCCGTTGGTCGTCATAGCCGCCCTGGAAGCAGCCCTGGGATTGTTTCAGGACCCCGCCAGGGGCACCTACGTGAATCGGGATCACTTCGCCGGCTTCCTGGAGATGTGCCTTCCCTTCGCGGTCCTGTATCCCGTTGCCATCCTCAAGCGAACCCGCTCCCGCTACGAGTCGCCCGCGACGCCGGCGTTGAAGGCGTGCGGACTGCTGCTGATCGCCGCGCTCATCTTTCTCGCCATTCTGCAATCCTTATCCAGAATGGGCTTCCTCGCATCGCTCGCGTCGCTCTTGGTGATCGGATGCGTGGCATCGCGGCGCTGGCTCCCGATCGCGGCACTGGCCGCCCTAACGCTCGCGGCAGTCGTTCTGCTCCCTGGCGACGCGCTGATCCAGCGCTTCGCCGCCATGGCCTCCACTGGCGCGATCTCGTCCGACATGCGCGTCGGCATGTGGCGAGACACGCTCGGTCTCATCAAAGCCTTTCCCCTGTTCGGATGTGGTTTGGGAGCGTATGAATCCACCTTCCCGAGATATCAGACAGTCGCGCCGATGTACACCATCGATTTTGCGCATAATGATTACCTGCAATACCTGGCGGAACTGGGTGCGCTTGGCTTTCTGATTGGCCTGATGTTCGTTCTCAGGTTCTTCGCGCAAACTCTCCGCGCCGCAATCAACGAACCTTCTACCGATCGGCGGTATGTCACGCTGGCATGCACGGGCTCGTTTGTAGCAATCCTCCTCCATAGCTTTGTGGATTTCAATCTCTACATTCCCGCGAACGCCATGCTCCTGGCATGGATCGCGGGGATCGGAGCCGCGCATGCCGCGAACCGCTGAGATCATTTTGGCGGCGGCCCTGGCCGGCTTCGCGGCATGGACACTTTTCGGACACTCGCCCGTGGAGTCCGTTGCCCAGACGCTTCGTGCCGATTCGGCTTCCGCATACCGCTGGTGCGATTTGGGCGAGGAACTCCAGCAGGCCGGAAAGACGAAACAGGCGAGAGCGTGTTTCCGTCGAGCGGTCCAACTCGCGCCCAACATCCCGCCGATTTGGATGCGCGCCGTCAATTTCTATTTGCAGGTTGACGACACCCGGGCGGCGCTCGCCTGCGCAACTCCGGTGTTAAGGCTCGTCAGCGACTACGATGGAGTTATCTTCGGCTATGTTGACCATATAACCCAAGATGCAGTCGAATTCCTGCCGCACATTGCGGACAACCGCCGCGCTCTATCGGCGTATTTCCGGCACCTGCTTGCGGCTGGTGACGTTGCGAACGCAAAGGCGCCTTGGCGCTTCGCCAAGTCCGGCGAGCTTACCGACGAGTATGTCGACTTTCTGCTGCGCCAACACAGGTATGAGGCTGCAGTGACCCTTTGGGCAGACCAGGCCGGAACAGACCGGACCGGAGATGCCGGATCGCGGCTGGACTGGCGTCTGACACCCGTAGTTGGCGTGGAAACCACTCGCGACGGCGCGACCGGCGGTGAGGGCAAGAGTTCGTTACGGATTCATTTTCAAGGGACTGGCAACGTGGACTACCACCATGTGGAGCAGACGGTCAGGGTGACGCCGGGCGTGTACCGCTTCCGGGCTGAGGTCCAAACCCAAGAGCTAACCACGGACCAAGGTCTTCGGTTCCATCTGTTCGATGCGGAATCTCCTCAGCGGCTGGACTTCAGCACGGAGCAACTCACGGGAACACACGATTGGGCGCGGGTGGAGAAGACATTTCTTGTCCCATCGGGAACCAATCTCGTCACCGTGCAGGTGGCGCGGAATGCGTCTCTCAAGTTCGACAACAAGATTACCGGTGTGGCGTGGATCGACGCAGTTTCGTTGGTTCCGATGTCAGTGGGCATCAAAAGATGATCGCTAAACTCAACGCGCGGCAGAAATTGCGAAATCGGACTACCGTCAAAGTACGGGCCGCGGACATCCAGGAGTCGCTAAAGATCCTCCAGTTTCGGTTCGGACGAAAGGTCGGCTTCCGGCCCGTGGCCGTGCGCCGCGGCGTGAGGTACTATCCCGTCGAAGGGAAGCTGCGCACCGAGTCCGAGATCGTGAGTTGGACCGCGGCCTGCAAATCCTGACCCTCCCCCGGCCCTTGGCCCCCCTTGTAGAGCAACCGCAAATCCAAGCGTGAACCGCGGCCTGGACGCAGAATACGGTCGGCCCTCCCACCCGAAGAGGGTGAAAGAAGCGGCCACTGAAAAGGCAACATTGATTCGACAGCAGAACAAACCCACACCGCGATTCGGTCTCAATCCTGAGACGCGGCTAACCCTTATCCTGGTCCTTTGGGCCGCGCTGATCTTTTTTGTCGTGATCGGCTCCCTATTGCCAGCCGCCTCTCCACTGATGGCGAACATCGGCCGTTTGCACATCAACGACAAGCTGATGCACTTCTGTGCCTACCTGGCGCTTTCGCTTCTACCTGTGATCGGATTTAGGGATCGGCGTAGGGGGCTTGTGGCAGGCCTCTCGATGTTCGTTCTGGGAGTCCTCATGGAGGCGGGCCAGCATTTCTCGCCCGGTCGCGCTGTTGAACTTGGGGACGTAATCGCCAACTCTCCCTGAAGACGGGCAAGGTGACAGTGGCGCACCACGGCGGCTACTTCGGCCGCTACCTTCCAAGCGGCCATCTGGTATACGTCCACCGCGGAACCCTGTTCGCCATACCGTTCGACCTCGCGCATTTGAAGACTCGCGGCACACCGGTTCCGGTGCTGGACGATGTTGCCGGCGCCGTAAACCAGGCCGCCGGCCAACTGGATTTTTCCGGCGCCTCCAACACGCCGGGAATCCTTGTTTACCTGAGCGGCAAGGCGGGGGACCCGGTAAGAGCGCTGGCATCGATGGACTCCATCGGCAAGACACAGACTCTGCTGACCACAACCGAGGCGATTACGCCCCGGATTTCTCCCGATGGGAAGAGAGTGGCGCTATCGATGGGTGGAAACATTCTGCTCTACAATCTTGAGCGCGGCGTAACGACCCGCCTCACCGTCAACGGACTCCTGAACAACAGTCCCATTTGGACCACCGATTGAAGGCACATTATTTTCAGCCAGCGCTACGCGACGTACCCGTTGTCGAATTCAAACTCGGCGCCAGAGCGAATCGATAACGGCCTTCGGACCAGACTGTGGTGGGGGTGGCGTAGGCCGCAGAATCGAAGCTGGCAAAGCCGTTCGTAACAGGTTCGCCTCGAATTTTCCCGGCGAGCTACCTAACCGTTTTCGATATAGACCGTCTATATTTGGCATGGCCGAACACTCGACCGAGCTCCTGCAAGGAACTCTCGACATGCTGATTCTGAACACCTTGGCGTTGGCGCCGCTCCACGGGGTGGGCATCGCGCGACGCATCGAGCAAGTGACGCGGGGAACGTTTTCGGTCAAGGCCGGATCGCTGTTTCCAGCGTTGCACCGCATGGAGGAAGCGGGATGGGTTTCCTCCGATTGGGGTGAAACCGATACCGGGCGTCGCGCCAAGTTCTATCGGCTCTCGGCGGCAGGCCGGCGCCAACTCGAGAAGGAAACCGCGCGCTGGGGACGGGCCTCGCTGGCAATCAACCGGGCCCTCGGCGCTGAACGCTGACCATCATGTTGGACTCTGTCCGAAGTTTGTTCCGAAATCTGCTGAGGCGCGAACACGTCGAGAGCGAACTCGACCTTGAAGTCCGCACCTCTCTCGAGTTGCTTGAGGAGGAAAACATGTCGCAAGGAATGAGCCCCGAACAAGCCCGCCGTAAGGCGCGGATCGATCTCGGCGGCCCCGAGCAAGTCAAAGAGGAGGTCCGTGGCGCGCGCGCCGGCGCCTGGATCGAAACGATTTGGCAGGACTTGCGATCGGGCGCCCGGATGCTTCGCAAGAATCCTGGCTTCGCGGCGACGGCGATTCTCACGCTCGCTCTGGGAATCGGAGCCAATACCGCCATTTTCAGCGTCGTTCGCGCGATCTTGTTGAGTTCACTGCCGTACCAACAGCCGGAGCGCCTGGTGAATGTTTGGGGCCAATTCACCGCCGAAGGCATTCCCAAAAATTCCCTGTCCGACGCGGAATATTTCGAGCTCGCCGATATCAATCAGTCCTTCGAGAACGTCGCGGCCTATTATGCGCACGGCAGCGCTAATCTCGGCAGCGACGAAGCCGAACCGCGGCGAGTCACGCGCGGCTTTGCCACATGGACGCTATTTCCCTTGCTGGGTGTTCGACCGATTTTGGGCCACGCATTTTCGGCCGATGAGGATCAGCCGGGACACAACCAGGTCGCTCTTATCAGTCACGGTCTGTGGCGGTCGTTCTTCGCCGGCGATCCCAACGTCGTGGGCAAGACCATGCGCATGAACAATCGGCCGTACACCGTCAACGGCCTGCTGCCTGAAGGATTCGACTTCGGCGGCAACAACGAAGTGTGGACTCCCCTGGGGCTCGACCGGAGCGATCAGGCCAATCGCGGCGCTCATAACTTTAGTGCCATCGCGCGGCTGAAGGCTGGGGTCACGATGGCGCAGGCGTCGGCGGACATGACTCGCTGCGCTCAGCAGCTCGCGCGGGAGTATCCAGCCTTCTACCATGCAAGCTCGGGATGGGGCGTCTTCATCGTTCCCCTGCGCGAGGAACTCGTGGCGCAGATCCGTCCCGCACTGCTGATTCTCATGGCCGCAACGGGAATCGTGTTGCTGATCGCCTGCGCCAACATTGCCAATCTGTTGCTTGCGCGGAGCTCGACGCGCGAAAAAGAGATGGCGGTCCGGGCATCCTTGGGGGCAGGACAGGGGCGCATGATCCGGCAACTTCTCACCGAAAGCCTGCTGCTTTCGCTCATCGGATGCGCCGTCGGGCTTGCATTCGGAGAGGCCGGGATGATCGCGATTCGAGGCTTGCACTCCGATATTTTGCCGCACGTCGGGAAAGTGGAACTGGAATCCAACGTGCTCTGGTTGACGCTGGCAGCCGCGGCATTCACGGGACTTCTGTTCGGCCTCGCTCCCGCAATCCACTTCTCCCGGCCGCCTTTGAGCGACGCGATGAAGGAAGGGGGACGCGAAGGCGGCGGCGGACGCTTTGGCCGGCGAATGCGCAATGTATTGGTGGTTTCCGAGATCGCGTTTTCGCTAGTGCTCCTCACCGCCGCGGGCCTGACGATCCGGAGTTTCTACCAGCTTCTTCACGTGGACCCTGGCTTTCGTACGGATCACATCCTGACCATGCGCATGACGCTGCCCTCCGTGACCTACCCTTCCGGGCCCGCCGTTCCGCGGTTCTTCAACCAGCTTCTCGACCGGGTTCGCGGGCTGCCGGGCGTCGAGAGCGCAGGCGCCATCTCGCAGTTGCCCCTCGGTGGAGTGCGCTCGTCCGGTTCGGTCTTCATCGAAAACTCAAGCGCGCCAGTGCTGCAGCACACGCCACAGGTGGCCTACGGGTATCTCGAAATGGACCAGATCTTCGCGACGCCCGGTTACTTCGAGACCATGCGAACGCCGCTGGTGGCGGGCCGCACGTTCACCGCCGCGGACACCGGGACTTCGCCGCGCGTCGCGCTGATCGATACCAAATTTGCGGAAAGCGTGTGGCCCGGACAGAACCCGCTCGAAAAGCGAGTCTGCATCAACTTTACGGGCGGCCCGAATTCTCTGCAGCCGCAGTGGGCCACGGTGGTTGGCGTCGTCGCGCACGTCCGCAACGGTAGCCTCGACGTAGAGGGCCGTGGACAAGCGTATTTTCCGCAAACTCAGGATCCCTTCGGAGGATCGAGCAGTATGTTCGTCGCCATTCGTACGGCTCAGGACCCAGTATCGCTGACCAACTCAGTCCGCTCCCAGGTGTTCGCCATAGATCGGGGAGAACCCATCTACGCCGTGCACACGATGGATAAAGTAGTGGCGGCGTCCATAGAACAGCCCAGGTTGAGCCTGGACCTGATGGCGGTTTTTGCGGGCCTCGCGTTCGCACTGGCGGCGATTGGCGTGTATGGCGTGATCGCATTCACGGTCAGCCAGCGAAGGCACGAACTCGGAATCCGCGTGGCGCTGGGAGCGCAGCCGGAGGATATCCGGCGAATGGTGATAGGACAAGGGGCGCGGCTGGCAATTGGCGGCGTGGGCGTGGGGCTTGCGGGCGCGCTGTACCTGGCGCGCTTTATGGCTCCGCTCCTGTACGGCGTCGAGACGCGCGATCCGGCAACGTTTGCCATCGTGCCGGTTTTATTGATCGGAGTAACGCTCGCCGCGAGTTGGATTCCCGCGGCGCACGCAACGCAAGTTGATCCCATCGAAACGCTCCGGCATCAATGAAATCTCGCAACCTGATCTTGCTCGCAACCTGTTGCGCCGGATGCGGCCTTCACGATTCCGCGCGTTCGCAAACGCCAACCGTTCGCGAAGAGCCCGTTCGTTTCGCAAGCGGCACGCTAATTCTCGCCGGGACTCTGATTCTCCCCAGCGGTCCTCCGCCCTATCCGGCAGTGTTTCTATTTCACGGCTCCGGCCGCCAGGCGAGGGATCTTTCGACGGCGCGCTGGTTCGCGGAACAGGGATTCGCAGCCTTGGCCTATGACAAGCGAGGCGTGGGCGAATCGACCGGCGATTTCCGCGCCGGGCCGTTCATGGACCTTTGCGCGGATGGGTTGGCGGGCGTCGAGTACTTGAAGTCCAGAAAGGAAATCGATCGGCGCCATATCGGGGTTTGGGGATTGAGCCAGGGAGGTTGGCTGGGGCCCCTGGCGGCTTCCCGCTCGGCCGATATTTCTTTCGTGATCGCGGTGTCGGGGCCGGGCGTCTCTCCCGGCGAACAGATGTTCGTGTACTACGCCAACGAGCTTCGCGACCAGGGCATGCCCGAAGCCGACGTTCGCGAAGCCGACGCGCTGCGGCGCGATGTCTGGAGCTATCTATTCACCGGCAAGGGATACGAGAAGGCGAACCGTGAGTTGAGCCAGGCTCGCGCCAAACGATGGTTCGATGCCGTCAATTCGCAGCAGGATCGTTTATTCGAGCCGCTTCAGAAGCCGTCCGATCTCGACAAGCCCGGCAGCGCGATACTGCGCTTCCGGCGCGAGATGACCTACGATCCCGTGCCCGCACTGCGCGCGTTGCGCGTGCCGGCGCTGTTCCTGTTCGGCGCCGAGGATCGCCTGATCCCGGTCGAAAAGAGCGTATCGGTAATTCGCGAAGTTCTGACTCAAAGCTACGCCGATTTCACCATTCAGGTGTTCGACGGCGACGACCACGGCATGTTCCGTTCGAGCGGTGCGTTCGATCCCCGATATCTGGACACCATGCGAAAATGGCTGACTGAACGGGTGCGGAGCTCGATCAACGGGTCCCGACGACATTAAGAAGACCTTACGCGCAAACCGTCGGAGTGTCCGTCTCCCCGTCTCCGAGAGTATCGTCGCCCGATCTGAAACTTGGCCAGAACTGGCTTCACGCCTTGCACGAAATCGTCGGGCTCGGTCGCTGCCTGCGTCAAGATCGCCCGGAGCGTTCCCTCTAGAAGCCGCCGGTGGGTTTGGACGGTTCGGATCTTCGATCCAATTGCCCTTGGCGCAGTCGCGCTGATTTACTAGGGCGGCGCGGCGTGTTTTCATCCCGCATTCCGAGCAACGCGAGTTGACCCTGCCGTGAGGCTGCGCGACAATTGAACACCCCGCAGACGCGCGGATGCTGGCATCACCGTTAACGAAGTCCTGGACGACTACATTTCGTATCTGACACTGAAAGGGCGGAAGTCGTTGAAGATGATTGGCTTGGTTTTAAACGCAAATATCAGGCCTGTATTTGGAGACCGCAAACTAGCCAGCCTCACTACCGCAGATTTCGAGGCGCACCGTGAGGTCCGGGAAAAGCAGGTCGACCCAGTCACGTCAACCGAGAACTGGCATACCTCCGGGCCGCTTTGAACAACGGCATGGTACGGCAAACCCCGCGGAAGGTGGACTCCGTTCCGTACATGCCCATGGCCGACGAGAGCCACAACGTCCGCACGGGTTTTCTCGAGGTTCCCGGCTACCAGAAAATACTCCAGGAGTTGCCGGTCTCGCTCAAGGCGCTGTTCATTTGCGGTTATCATGTCTCCACCCGAAAAGGCGAACTAAAGAACATCACTTGGCCTCAAGTGGATTTCACGGAAAATGTGATCGTGATCGAGCATGCCGACACAAAAACGGGAAAAGGGCGATTCCTCCCGATCTACGGCGACATGGGTCAATTCAATGGCTGAAGAAGCAAAAGGCAATTCGGGACACCGAGTTCCCAGATTGTCCCTGGGTCTTCTTTTGGCACACCGTCGATTGCATGCTGGGACATGGCGGGGTTCGAACAAAGCCCGGTTCCCACGTTCGGAAATTTGATGCATCCTGGAAGGCCGCGGTTAAGCGAGCTGGCCATGAAGGATTGCTGTTCCACGATCTCCGGCGGTCAGCTCAACGAAAATGCGGAAAGCTGGAATTGACCAGTCGATCCGAATGAAGATCTCCGGGCATAAGACGGACAGCATGGAGCGCCGCTACAACATCGTTGATATCGAGGATGTGAAGGGGGCCGCCAAGCAAATGGCGAAATGGATAAAGGGGCAGAAAACCAAATCCTGAAGCCCGAATCCCACCGCAGAAAAAACACGACGCCAGTTCCCCTCGAATCCGGCGGTTTCCTTTGGCGGTTCCCTACTGCCTCCACGCCGCAGTGGCTAATTTCATAAGCTACAGATAAGCTACATTTTGGTTATAAGCTACAGCTACATGCCGCCAGCCGTTGAAATCTCTCTATCTTATTGATTTAATTGGTGCGGATGAAAGGACTTGAACCTTCACTCCCTTGCGAGAACTAGAACCTGAATCTATAATAGGCACTTCCCCCACTATTTACCACCGTTCAACCTGTTGATTCTACAGGAACCAATATCCCCAGTCATGCCCCGCTTTCACTCTGAATAGTGACAAAAATCGTGACAGTCCGTGACAAACGCAGAGCGACGCCGAAGGTTCAAATAGCGCCCGCCCTGCTTCCGGATACGAACGAGCGACTGGGGTCGGGGCGTCCCCGCTGATCGCATGTCAACACCCGCAACGCAAAAAGACTCCGGAGCCACGAAGCACGAAGATTGTAGGTTGACTGTTGCCGGTCATCAGAAAACGTTAGTTTTCTGAGTTTTGGCCGGTTGTAAGGGCCGGCGACTTCATCCTCGCCGAAGGCGCGGTCATCCGTCAATC
>Ga0210402_10004626_pt1 | contig 12508 bp, 10 predicted proteins | sample IncBWC7MmetaG_FD_161055 | JGI IMG/M metagenome (GOLD analysis project Ga0210402, IMG submission 161055) | Forest soil microbial communities from Barre Woods Harvard Forest LTER site, Petersham, Massachusetts, United States - Inc-BW-C-7-M | ecosystem: Environmental > Terrestrial > Soil >...
ACTGTTTTCACTGGCCCATCGAACGGGCCTGCCCATCAGAGAATTGCCTTCGCTGTCGTAAGGGGTGGCATCGAACTTCAGATGATCGTCCACCAGCAGTGTGGTGGCGGGGGGAAACACGTCGACCGTTGCGACGGTGACACGGCGGACGTGAACGGGGACCAGACTCTTAGTGAAACCGATGGAGGCAGTGATTGTAGTCTGGCCCGCGGCCTTGCCGGTCGCGATGCCGTCGCCATCAATCTCCACAAGGCTGGGATTGGCGCTGGACCAGTTCACTCCCTTTCCCAGTGGCTTCTTGTTGGCGTCTCGTGCTGTGGCGATGACTTGAAATTTGTCGCCGATGGCCAGATTCACGGGGTTCGGCGTCAATTCAATGGTGCTGACCGGGGTCAGCCAGGGAATCGAATCGCGGAATTTCACAACCGCTGTCGTTAACGAGGTGAGCGCGACAATAATCCCAGTGATAATCCCAATTTTTCTCGCCAGTCCAGAATCTGCGGGCGCGCTTCGCTTTTCCTTGTTGGGCATAGGACAGCTCCAAACGACGGATTGCCAATTGTCAGTGAGGGTACGCCAAAACTAAGCTTTTGAGTAGTTATCATCGGAAGAGCAATTTTCGTGCAGCAGTTGGGAATCACCCTGATCGCCAATTTGCCAGTTCTCCTCTAGACCGCGGACGAACAAGAGGTAGGGAACGGGCTTCGAGGAGATCGGAGCGCGAGCAGCGATCCCCGCCTCGCGTTTCCTCCAACAGGACTTCCTGCCCGGCGGTCCTGTGCTTGGTGATAAAAGCCCGTGGTGGTGCGCGTAACCTGACAAAGCCGCCGTTTGCGGCACGAGCAGAAATGTATCGGGTGCTTGCCTTTGACCTGCGATCTATTATGGCAATATGAGGCCGAGATGACATACAACAATTGGTCGCGCGGTTTCGCTATCGCCGGGCTGATGCTCTGTTCCCTACGTCCTACACATGGTCAGGTGGGACAGACGGAAATTACAAAGTGGCAATACGGAAAGAACGGGGCGGTTTCCTTGACGTACGATGACGGAAGTATCAATCAGTTCAAGGTGGCGGTTCCCATCATGGACAGCTTCGGATTTCCCGCCACGTTCTTCATAGTTACCGGCCAGATTCCCGGTTCGCAGTACCATGGTGCGTTCATCGGCAGACCGACGAAGGCGATCATTGAAGAGACGGCCACCGTACCAACAAACAAAGATAACTTTTTCGAGCGGGCATCAGCGTTAGCTTTTCTTGGCTATCAAGGGACCGCCGATTACCATACACGGGCCGGCGAAACATACGACGAGGGAAGGGACTTTGCCCAAGCGTACAGGATTATCGACGATGCGTATGCGAAGGTGCGTGGGGGAACGTTCAAACCCGTGGCCGCTGAAGCGCCCACAAATCAGGAAAGTGGCATTACCTGGGAAGAGTTGAACGCCCTGTCCAAGCAGGGATATGAGTTTGCGAGCCATACTATTACCCATCCCCGCGTGGCGGCCCTTGATGACGCCAACCTAGTCTACGAATTGGAGAAGAGCCGGCAAGATCTCTTTGACCATCTCGGCTTTAAGCACACATTTTCGGTTGAATGTCCTTACGGCACCGAGGACTCTCGCGGCGTAGCCTTTGCGCTGCAACGTTTTCAAGTCGCGCGCAATCGTATGCCGGATTCCTTCGTAGAAGACCTCGACCGCGCAAGCAGCGCAGATCCCACCCTCTCAAAAAAAGAGTACGTCCGCTGGCAGCGAGGGGTGCTAACGAAAACGCCAATGGAACTGATCAAGTCATGGGTGGATACGGCTTCTACCCACAACAACGTCTGGTTGGTTTTCGTTTCGCACGGGGTTGATGGCGTAGGCTGGGAACCCAAAACACACCAGGAAATAAGAGAATACCTTGAATACATGAAGTCCAAGGAAGCGTCGTTGTGGATCGCCACATTTCAAGACGTGACCAAATACATGCGAGAACGAGCGCATGGCCAGATTCGTTCGTACCAGGATGGCGACGCACTTTCGGTGGTCTTGCGCGACGATCTGACTGACCTGAGCTACGATCTCCCTCTAACATTGAAAACTTACGTGCCTATCGATTGGCACGTCGTTGAAGTACGCCAAGGGAAACGCACAACGCGCGCAGAAGTCATCCATGATCAGCAGCGTGGTTACGTGCTGTACCAGGCTGTTCCAAATGCGGAAGTCGTACGGCTTATTCCCGCGGTGCAATAGAGAATGAATTTATAGATACTGTATTTCCGCGGTCGGGCCGCATCTCACTTGCACACAATTAGCCGTGGGGACCGATGCGCCGACTTGCCGCGGAACGGTTGAGATAATACTGTGCTCCTGCAATCAGATCATGCTCGTGATCGATGTCCAATCCTAGTTCTCTCGCGCATTCGCGCAAGCTGCATCGCGACGACGTAATTCGTTGCCAATTGCTGGCGGGTTAGTGGCATAGCTGGCTACAACAGATTACCGCTCACACGTTCTACTACATCCCGCTCACCCGATTGCCTCAACAGTCGAGACGTCTATCGTTCACCCCTTGAGGCCCTCATGAGGTCATCTTCGCCGACGAAACAACTTCCTCGGGGGTATCTTTTATCCATCTGGTACGCCCATCGGTCATTTGGAGTTCTGTCGCGTTCTGGCCAGCATTGATTGCAACAATTTGGTCGGTGTTCACAAAGACCACGCCCACATCCTCGCCAGCCTCGTTTGCCTTGCGTAATTTGATTAGTGCCATATCAGCCCTTCCAATCCCACGGAGTGTACCAGCTTCTTAGCCCGGGGGGATTATGGCGGAAATGATGCAACCGTGCACAATTCAGGCCGGCTGAATTTTAGCTAAGTTGTGCTCAGCTTCACCGGCGGCTCCGTCGGAACACACGCCCGTAAGAACTCGTGGGTTCTTATCTCCACACAGTCCGCCTCCAGTCTCCAGCACTGGCTCGACGGAGGTATCACGCGGCACTGGCATTTCACACGCCGCGCTTGCCGCCGCATCAGATACAAGTGTTGTTTTGTCTCATTGGGCATTCAGTTGGCCCGGCATACGTCAATTCGGGTTGTTAGAGTGATCCCATGAAAGCAGAAAGGGTTCTCTCAATTGGGGCGATGTTCGTCTTGTCGGATAAGGGGGCATAGATGTCCCCACCGAGATCCGCCGGCATCTTAGAACCGGATTCACGAATGATCAGCACATTTCGCTTTCCTTTGAGTCCGATGAAGTAGCCAGCCTCGAAGACGACGTTGTCACGCGGCGCGGCTGTTTCACGTTGACGTTGGTCCACAAGGTCATCATCTTTCGTAAACAGAAAAATGCCGCCAAGCGAACGGGAAGCAGCTTGCTCGATCTGGTCGAGAATCGTTCTTCCTGGAATGAAGTCCGTTTGCCAGTCCAGGACCTTCGCCCCTAAACTCAACAGAAACCGTTTGACCGACGAGGCGGTTGCTTCGGAGCTGCTACAGTAGCCCAGAAAAATGTCCCGCCGCTCGTCAAGCAGGTTCTTCCAGTAATAAAACGGTACCCGGAATTCGTCGGTGTGGAGCCACCCCAGGTCAGCAGCTGGGTCGAATTCGCCCACATACCCACCGAAACTCATGTCGAAGACGACGCGGCGTCGGACACTCCGTTGTACGAGAACGAGCGTAGGCAGACCTAGGGTGCGAGCCAGTGCGCCCTCGTAGTGATTGAACTCGGTCGGTAGCTGTACTGGCTGTCCCTCCGCATCCTGAAAGTTCCAGCGCGGCATTCCGAGAACGGCAGCTCCAACGCAACGCCGGGCAATCTCGTCCGCATCGCGCGGATTCCAAGCCTTTGGTGAGGCGAGGCCGGGTTTCCCCTTGGGATTGGTGAAGATCTCAGGCGTATAGCCAAGTTTTTCCACCTCCTCAACAATACCCCACTTGAGTTCGTTCAGGTTGGGAGGCAGCCAAGGGTCTGCAGGCAAGCTAACATAAATGCGACGGGTGATGGACACCAAGCCCCCTATCGATTGGGAAGGATAATATCACTATCTTCGGGAGTCGTCTTCGGCCTTACAGGCCGACTTGGCATGGCTTTCGGCAAAGCAAACTGAACTTATGGAGGAGCGGAGTCAACGGCTTGCCGAACGTGCTTCAGGGTGTGGTGGGAGCGTAGTGAGGAACATTCGGCGTGACCTTGCGGAGGACAAATTCTTGGAGGACGTTGATCGCAGCGCTTGCGCCAATTCCGATGAGCGCGTTTTCAAATGTCAATGCCGCGCCATTGCGATCACTGGCTGGGTAGTAAAGATTGGAAATGCCGCCCGCGGCCAGGCTTCCGAGAATCTCGGAATAATTAGGCTGCCAGTGTCCATTGTCCCCCTTGCAAATCACTGCATTGGCAATCGCATACAGAGCCCGCGATCGCCCGCTACCACTACCCTTATAAAAATAACGCGGATCTTGTTTCAGGAGAGATGGCAGTATGGCGCCTCCGATGAAGGCGTTTGTCGCAAAGTCCGCGTAGGAGGCACCGTATCGCTTTGCGTACCCTTGGGCGCCTTGCCCGTATCCACTGAAACGGTTTGTCGCCTGCTCCACTCCCGCAATGGCTCCCACAGTCACGAATCTGACTGGATCCACTGTTGTCTTCAGGGCGAGCTCGAACTTTTGCTTCGAGGTGAGAGGAGCGGCGTTGGGGACATAGCTGACATAGAAATTCGGAAAGATCCCGAGCACCCGCTGCTTCTCTTGCTCCTTGATCTGCTCTTGTGCCATTTCGATCGGCGAGAGCTCGACCTTCACCTCTGTGATCGAGGTAGCAATTACCAACTTAATTTGCGGGACGATGCAGACCTCTCCGGAATGCAGGATTCCAGAGGATGATTGCGCAGAGAAGCCCTCCGAAGTAATTGTGAGATGGAAGGGCCCGGGAACGATGTTGGCAAAGGAAAATTGCCCATCGTCGCCGGTGGTCATCTCTTGGTTTGGAGATTGATCCTCACGGGTGAGTCTTACCCGGGCTCCAACGACGGCAGTTCCCGTTTGATCGATAATTGTTCCGCTGATGCTTCCTGGCAATCGCTCGTCGGGCTGTTGCGCACCGGCGCGTGATTCTGCTCCCGTTGTTCCAACCGCGCCGCTCTCCACTCCGTGAAGGATGAAGAGCGGAGGAAACTGGGCCAGAACGGGAAAGCCGCAGAGCAAGACGCTCAGGCTTAGCCAGAGTAATCTGCCGGCCCCAAAGAATGAGCCGCGCGCGTTTCGGCCCAACAATTTCTTACATGAATCATTCATTGTCGGATACACGTCTATTATCATACCGCCTTCGCTGTTTCTTTCAGTAAAGCCCGACTGTATAGATGGCAACCTCCTCGCCTTTACTCAGATTCCCGTTCCACGAACACTATACTGCTGGCTGCGTCTTGGTGTGCCCGATTGCGTCACATTACCGGACACGTGCCCGAAACGGGGTTCTGGCCAATGGCAGAGCCAGGTTTTGGGCGAATCGCCACGGCCGAAAGGAACGATAAGTGCGCAGTCGCATGTTCCGGCGAGGCAAGGTCCACATCTCGATCAAAACTGGTTTGCTAGCTGGGATGGTGGGGCCAGTTGCCGGCGAAGTAGATGGCCTCTAAAATCCGTAAGAATGACTACGGTTGCGATTGGTATCGACTTCGGCACGACGAATAGCTCTATTGCTTGTGCCACCGACAAGGGTAAGGTTGAGCTCGCGCACTTCCCATACCTGGGCGAAGTGACAGCCGCCTATCGGTCACTCCTCTATCTCGAGCAAATAAAAGAGCGGGGTGTCAACGCGCTCAAGTCGTGGAGCGGACCGGAAGGTATTGAACACTACCTCTCTGCGGACCACAAAGGCAGGCTGATTCAATCGCTGAAGTCCTTTCTGAGTAATCGCAGCCTCCAGAGCACGGACGTTTTTGGCCGAAAATACGCGCTCGAAGAACTGATCGCGCGTATCCTGAGAGACCTGCGTGAAAAGGCCGCTTCCCAGTTTGGTGTCCCAATTTTGCAAGCCGTAGTCGGCAGACCGGTACGATTTGTCGGAGCCGAGACCGAAGAAGAGGATTGCTATGCGGAAAATCGTCTCAGGAAGGCATTCAAGATTGCCGGATATGAGTCTGTACAGTTCGAATTTGAGCCGATAGCGGCAGCTCACTACTATGAGTCAACGCTTGATCACGATGAACTCATTCTGATAGGAGACTTCGGAGGTGGCACGAGCGACTTTTCTTTGGTGCGGGCCGGTCCAAGTATCCGTCGCCGGGGTAGAAGCGGAGCTGACCTTCTTGGTAACGCGGGCGTCGCAGTGGCAGGCGATTCGTTCGATGCGAAGCTAATTCGACATCTTATGTCTCCCGCGCTGGGCGCTGGAACGGACATGCGTTCGATGAAGAGGCTTTTACCGATACCCTCTTGGATTTATGGCAAGTTGGAACGCTGGCATCACCTCTCGTTTCTGAGGGCCAAGGATGTGATGGATTTGCTCAACCGTATCAAGAATGATGCGATTGAACCTCAGAAAATCGCCGCTTTGATCCATCTCATAAAAGAGGATCTCGGATATCAATTGCACCAGTCTGTTCAGGCAGTGAAGTACGGTCTATCGAACAATCTGGCAGCGACGTTTCGTTTCCATGATGGAATAGTTGATCTTACTGCCAGAGTAGAGCGTCCTTCTTTTGAAGCCTGGATCTCCGAGGAACTGAAGCAGATTGAGTCCTGCTTGGACTCCTTGCTTAGGGTAAGTGGAGTTCACCCGAGAAACGTAGATGCAGTGTTTCTGACCGGCGGATCGTCATTTGTACCAGCAGTGAGAAGAATCTTTACGACGCGCTTCGGAGAGCAACGCATCAGGACTGGAAATCAGTTTACTTCCGTGGCGTGGGGTTTGGCTCTCAGTGGGTCTACCGTGGAAGAACTTGATTCGGACGAGGGTTGATGAAGTGTCGCAAGGAGGTCGGGTGACTCGAGGCGGCTCGAGGGTCACTTCTTGCGACTGAGTGACGGTTTGTCTCGACGGGATTTGCAGCCGGCGGAAGTTTGCGCGAGCTGGGCCCGCTGAGAGTGGCAATGGAGCAACTTCCCTGAAGCGGATTTCTGGCTCGCATCGCTGCGCAGCGGCCAAGTGCAGGCGCCCAGCTATCAGAATAATGAACAACTTCCGAGCGGGGGGACAGCCCTACGCTGTCACTGGCGACAAAAATACAATTAGTGGCAACTGAACTCTCGCGAGATCCGTCTAGCCAGGAATCTGGGCAGGTCATATCATCGTGCATTCAGACGCGGGAGGGATCATGCACACGTGGCTGCAAGACGTTCGCTACGCCTGGCGCGTGTTTCGAAAAAACGTGCTGTCGACTTTGGTGATTTTGGCTTCCTTGGCCATCGGAATCGGCGCGAATTCAGCCATTTTTAGTGTGGTGGACGCGCTGCTGCTGCGTTCCCTTCCTTATCCACAACCGGAACGTCTGGCCGCTGTCTGGCTACATTCACCGGCAATTGGCATTTTCCGCGACTGGCCTTCGCCGGGCCAGTTCGTTGACATTCAAAACGAGAACCATTCGTTCGAACAGATGGCGCTCGCGCAGAGCCGCCCTTTCACGCTGACTGGCCGCGAGCAGGCCGAGCTGGTGGACGGCATGCGAACGCAATCCAGTTTGCTGGAGATGCTCGGCGCAAAAGCTCTTCTTGGCCGTCTCCTGTTGCCGGAGGAGGACAAGGCCGGGAAACCGGCGGTCGCTATTCTGAGCGACCGAATCTGGAAACGTGTGTTTAATTCAGACCCCGACATTGTGGGCAAGAGCATCACGCTCGATGGCAAATCCTTTACGGTGGCTGGAGTACTGCAGCGCGGGTTCTTGCTCAACGCCGAAGTGATGCCATCGGAAGGACCCATGGACAAAGTGGACGTCTTTGTTCCCTTGCCGTTGGGAGCCGACGCGGTGAAAAGCAGAGGCGACGAAAACTACAATATCGTCGTGAAGCTAAAACCTGGAACCTCGCTCCAGCAGGCACAGGCCGATGTCGACGTGATTGCCAGCCGAATCCGAGAGAAGGACAAGCGTGACAACAGCTTCGGTATGCATGTAGTAGGTCTGCAGGAGCAGGTGGTTGGAGACGTGCGCCGGGCGCTGCTTGTACTGTTGGGGTCCGTGGCGTTGGTATTGCTCATCGCTTGCGCGAACGTCGCGAACCTGCTTCTCACTCGCGCGGCGGCACGTGAGAAGGAAGTAGCCATCCGGACGGCTTTGGGCGCAAGCTGGCAGCGGCTGGCGCGGCAATTACTTACCGAGAGCGTTTTCCTGGCAATCCTTGGCGGCGCCGCGGGGCTCGTAGTTGCTCGGGTGAGCATCTACGTAGTGCGTACAATGAATCCGGGGAATATTCCCCGACTTGAGGACATCGGAATTAGCTGGGCGGTGCTGGCATTCACGTTCGGCGTTTCGCTGCTGACCGGCATTCTATTCGGAGCGGCACCGGTCTGGCGCGCTATCCGGCTGGATCCTAATACGTCGTTGAAAGCCGGTGGCCGGAGCGGGCAAAGCGATGGAGGGCTGCATCTGCGGCGGCACCGTTTGCGCAGCTTACTGGTCCTCTCCGAGTTGGCGTTTTCCCTGATGCTGCTGATCGGAGCCGGGCTGCTGATTCGCAGCTTCGTACGTCTGCAGAATGTTAGCCCGGGATTCACTATAGACCACGTGCTGACGATGGAAGTTGCTGCCAGTGATCCAAAGTACCGCGACGACAAAGCCGCAGCCAATTTCTATCGGGAAATCGAAGGAGGTATCGCCCGCCTGCCAGGCGTGACTGCTGAAGGCGTGGTTTCGGTTCTGCCACTAACCGGGTCAGTGGGTTGGGGAAGCATCAATGTGGAAGGCTATACCCCGGCCCCCGGCCAGGAGTTGCAGGTGGACCTCCGCACGGCGAGCACGGATTACTTTCGAGCAATGAAGATTCCGCTGCTCAAAGGCCGATTCTTCTCCAAATATGACAACGCGGATATGCCGAGGGTCGTAATCATTGACGACAAATTCGCGCAGCGCTTCTGGCCCGCCGGTGATGCCGTCGGAAAACACCTGTGGTTTGATCCTAAGAAGGCCATCACGGTTGTCGGCGTAGTCGGAACCGTCAAACAATACGGCCTTGAGACCGATGGCAAGATCGCGACATATTTCCCGCAGGAGCAAGATCCCTCGACTGGGATGTTCCTCGTTGCACGCACTTCCTCCGACGCGGCCGCGCTGTCTTCTGCCATCGTGCATGAAATCCACACGGTCGATCCGTCCGTCGCGGTTTACGGAATTCGGACCATGCAGGAACGTCTCTACGATTCGCTGGCGCGCCAACGCTTTTCGAGTACGATGCTCGGCGCATTTGCGGCATTCGCGATGTTGTTGGCTGCCATGGGTCTATACGGCGTGCTTTCATACCTTGTAACCCAGAGCACTCACGATATTGGTGTGCTGGTGGCATTAGGCGCACTGCCTGGTGACATTATCAAGTTGGTGGTGCGACAGGGGATGGAACTAGCCGCAATTGGTATTTTGGCCGGTCTCGCTGGTGCGGCCGTGTTGACTCGCGTAATGGCCAGCATGTTGTTCGGTGTGAGCACAACAGATGCGATTACCTTCGTTGTAGTTCCGGCGCTTTTGGCCGCGGTGGCATTCGCCGCTACGCTCATCCCAGCATGGCGGACCACCAGGGTCGATCCAATGGTAGCGTTGCGGGAGGAATGACGCTGGGTGTTTGACTTTCTCAAGTACGAGTGATCGTAGCATCGACTTCACCTTCCGGTACAGTCGCGCACAGAAGTGACGCGGAGCTCGTTCCGGACAATAGGTGCCACTTGGGTGCCGAGGATCTCGATGGCCTCCAACATTTTTTGATGCGCAAGCGTAGAGACTCCCATTTGGAATGTGACGCGGGAAATGCCGCCGAGAACGTCACTCACGTAAAGGATCTTTTTCGCGACCGTTTTGGCGTCGCCGATTAGCAGCGCGCCGGTAGGTCCGCGCAAGGCGTCAAACTGACCGCGTGTGGCGGCTGGCCAGCCGCGCTCCTTGCCGATTTCGGTAAAGGTGTGCGCATACCCTGGAAGAATATTTCCGCGGCTTCGTCAGTGGTCTTTGCGAGAAAGCCAACGGAATGAAGACCTACAGTCAGTCGCCCCCCTTGCGGCTTGGCAGCAAGCCCAAAGACGTTCAGTTGTTAGCAAGGTCCTGATAACCTATTTTGACGAACGCGGCGCACGAATGGGATCAAGAAAGGAACGTATGCGCGACCGAGGTCGGCCCGCAGCGGAGGAAATATGTCACGTGGTGAGGTGAGCGCAAGGAGATCGACCGTAACCCTTCACATGGTTTCAAGCCTTGATGGCATAATCGCCAAGAAGGACAACAGTGTTTCGTGGCTGGATGGCTCTGGAGACGTCTACGAAAAAGGGATTTCTGAAGGCAATGCTGACGACGGCGTTACTTCCATCGACTGCTTTGTGCTCGGTTCTCGCACATATGAGCATGCGCTTCAACTCGGCTGGCCATATGGCGACACTCCGACAATCGTGACCACAAACAGAGAGCTTCCCTCCACGAGGAAGAGCGTTGAGTTCTATTCAGGTGATCTCAAGAAGTTGGTTGATGAGATTCTCGCGCCGCGATACGGAAACATCTGGCTCGTGGGAGGGGCGATGCTGTGCCAGAGTTTTCTCAGGCTCGGCCTGGTGGATGAAATCAGCTTGATGATTATCCCGGTCCTATTGTGTGACGGGCTGCGTCTGTTTGATAACTCCGGTGGCGAAGAGAGATGGAATCTAAAGAACGTAGTCGCTTACAAGACCGGGATTGTTGAGCTGTTGTATCGGCGCCAATCAACCAAGTCCCAGCCCTGAAAGGGGCGACGTTAGTTGGGAGCAATCATCATGTCGAAGAATGGCGGCATCATCGGGTATCAGATCATCTCCATTTCTGGCTGCAGTCTTAATCGGATCGACCCCTTGCTGCTCGATATAACGAGCCAGCTTCTCCAGTGACGAACGATTGCCTGCGCCATTATCCTCGGGTCGTATGCCGACGGTAGGTGTGGGTGGCGAATTGTGTTATTTCGCTAATGATTCCCCGGGATTTCCCGTCTTGCTAGCATTCTTCGATGCGCCATCGGGTGGTTCTTTTCATCCATCTCCTTGCTATCCTGGTCCGCCTGCTCGGACCTGGCGGTGTCCGTTCCATCGTCGCGGAGTCACTTCTCCTCAAACACCAACTCCTGCTCCTGAATCGTTCCCGGCAACGATCCCCCAATCTATGCGCATGGGACCGCATTCTTGCTTCGCGGCTCCGATCGGTTCATTGCTGCCGGGTGCGTACCGAAAGTGAGACTCAACTCAGTTTCACAGAGCGATTACCGATAAATTCGGCTATCCACTCAGTCGTTCACGTTCCAGATGTATAAGAAAGTGGCATCGGTCGCGGTCGCAACTTTGAGCCCAGCTTTGCGAGTGGCTCGATTGAGCGCGGAGCGTACTTTTTCTTTCGATGCGTCCAGTTCGGCCAGGGGTACTTTGATCGCCGCGCCGTCATTCAATTGCGCGAGGTCTTTGAGAAGTGTAGTGACAATCAATTTATGCTTTCCATTGCGACCCTGAGGTACGTCCGTTTGGATCATCGTTTTGAAGTGCATCTCTGTTTTTTTGCCCGCACGTGTTGGCATGTCATCCTCCCGCCCCTTCTCCTTATCCTCCCGCAGACGAGGCGTTATCGTAACAGATCGTAAAGAGCTCTGCAACTAAAATGACAGGCGTACAGATTAGCGCGCGACGCTAGCTGATGGCGACGCTATATAAAAGTCACTCTCCGCAAACACGAAAGCTTCAACGGACTAAAGCCACGGACAGACTTCCTAAGGATTTAACCCGTATGACTTCCTGTCTGTTAGCGTCGGTGTGTTGGAGGAGGATTGTGATGCGAAGACTAAGAACACATTTCGAGCAAGTTCCGCTGGCGGTCGCCAAGAAGATTCTTGCCGACGAACTCAAGCTGAAACAGGCAGCGGAACGGGCGCAAGGTTCCAGGAATGAAGAGTTGGAAGAGGCCCCTTTAGCAGAAACCACGGTCGATGAAGTGAAACGAGGGTGAGATGAAAACTCCTGCGTTCGACATTTTTCAAGTACAAGACAGTGGGGTGCTCTGGGTTGGGTCAGCGCTAACCCTTGACGAAGCTCAGGAACATGTTCGGCAAATAGCTGGGTTTGCACCTGGGGAGTATCTACTCTTGAATCAAAACACGGGGAATAGGTTGGTCATCAAGTTCGATGGCGGACACGGCGCGCGACTGTCCTCCGGAAGTCAGACACAGAGAGATTCTCAATGAGCAATGCAGAGTTGAAATTCCCACAATGGCAGGGCCCTCTGCAGGAACTAATCCTCGAGTTTGACCCACAAAAGATGCCTGAAAAAATACAGAGCGCAGAAACTCTGGTCCTCGAGCGACTCCAGCAACTACACCACGGAAA
>Ga0210402_10004628_pt1 | contig 12504 bp, 11 predicted proteins | sample IncBWC7MmetaG_FD_161055 | JGI IMG/M metagenome (GOLD analysis project Ga0210402, IMG submission 161055) | Forest soil microbial communities from Barre Woods Harvard Forest LTER site, Petersham, Massachusetts, United States - Inc-BW-C-7-M | ecosystem: Environmental > Terrestrial > Soil >...
AATGGAAATCATGCCGCTGCGTGTTGCGCCTTCCCACGCACACTACTGAACAGCTGTATCATTTCTCGATTATACGCCGGAATGTCGTCGGGACTGCGGCTGGTGACCAGGCCCCGGTCGACGACCACCTCCTGGTCCACCCAGTCGGCTCCGGCGTTCCGGAGATCGGTTTTGAGCGATGGCCACGAGGTCATGCGCCGCCCGCGCGCGGCGCCAGCTTCAATCACCGTCCAGGGCCGTGGCAGATCGAAGCCACCGGTTTGCTGGCATCGACGAATGCCTTCACGAATGCGACCGCCTTCGGCTGGATTCTGAGCGCATCCGGGTTGATGACGCCGCCCGGCAGGTGCAGCGCGTCGAAGTCCTGAGGCTTCGCTTCATCAAGGGGCACGTCAACCGGCATCTCCTCATCCCAATTCGTGAAGTTCCAGCTGCGCACCTTTGAACTCTTGGGTGACACAATCAGTGTCACGGCGCCGGCCGCGTCGAGCGCTTCGCGAGGCCGGGTAAGTTCAACCTTTTCGAAGCCATCAGTGACGAGTATGGCTACTTTCAGTCCTTTGAGAGTGTCTTGAGCCATCGTCTATCTCCTTCGATTTTTCGATCCAGGGACCAGGATGTGCGAAAGCCGGGCGAAGCGTTCCAGCGAGAACGCTGAGCCCGGCGCAATTCCCTGCTTGTTCAGTGTGCGGGTTGAGCGGCACGCGGCCGTTGCGCGCGCGCGGTCTCGGTTCCGGCCGCGAGCTTGGTCATGTTGTGCGGATCGATCACGAATTTCTTGGGCGACCCGTCGTGGAAGACCTTGTAGGCTTCGGGTGCCTTGTCGAGCGGGATCACGTCGGTGTTCAAGAGCGGCGTCAAATAAGGCATCCGCTCCCAAAGGATCGCCATCATCAAATCGCGGTTGTAGCGCATGACCGGACATTGGCCGGCCGTGAGCGACGGCGACTTGACCCAGGATTTGGGGAAGGCGAAAGCCATCTTGCCTTGTTTGTTGAGTTCGGCGGGCGCCCCCGGGTCCATGTCCGTGTAGACGCCTATAATCCCCATGGCGCCGGCGGGCTTTACCACTTCCATCAGTGTGTTGATGACAGCGTCTTCTTCGTTAGCGCGGCTCTTCGCTCCATGGCCGTGGCACTCGAGTCCGACGCAATCGACGCCGGCATCGACCCAGCGTTGCCCGAGAATCGCTTCGATCTGATCCGGAACCGGTGTGGTGGATGAGGTGTCAACCACTTCGTAGCCCGCCTTCGTCACCAGCGCGAGCCGCTCCTTGTTCTCGTCGCCGACGATGATGCAGGACGCGCCCAGCAGCTGCGCGCTCGCAGCGGCGCAACGGCCGACCGGCCCGGCGCCGGCGATGTAAACCGTCGATCCCGTGCCGACTCGGGCCTCAATGCATCCATGATAGCCGGTCGGCAAAACGTCCGAGAGCAGCGTCAGGTCCCGGATTTTGTCCAGCGCTTGGTCCGTGTCGGGAAATTTCAACAGCTGAAAATCAGCCCAGGGCACGAGCATGTACTCGGCTTGGCCGCCCTGCCAGCCACCGAGATTGAAGCCATAGGCGCCACAAAAGCCAAGTTCCTCGTTCGCGCGCAGGCAAACATCAGTGTGGCGCTCCTTGCAGTTCCGGCAAGTGCCGCAGGCGACGTTGAACGGCACCGAGCAGATATCCCCTTTCTTGATGTATTCGACATGGGCCCCGACCTCGACGACTTCGCCGGTATTCTCATGGCCCATCTGCATGCCCGGGGGCGCTGCAAACCGGCCGTTGTAGATGTGTAGGTCGCTGCCGCAGATGTTCGTGGTCACGAGTTTGAGAATGACGGCGTGCTCAATCTTGCGGCCCTTCGGGTCAGCGAGCTTGGGATACCCCTTGTCCTGGACCTCCATCTTGTGCGGTCCCATGAATGTCACTGCGCGATTTCCGGCCATGTCTCGTTTCCTTTGGTTCGGGTCAGGAACTCGGCCATTAAATATCGGCGGGCATGCCGCAGCATTGATGGGCGTCAGCATTCGAGAATTTTTTGAAGGCGCAGATGCTGGACGATGTCCGCTGCACACCTCAACTCGATGCGGGCAATGTACTCGCCTTGCAGCTCTGGGCTCGCGGTCGCACAGGGCTACGCCGCGCATCCGCAATTGGAAAACGGGGTGTCTGCATTGATCGACCACAATGCATTATATTCGGAGCGTCGTGCTGGGGGTCGCCCTGCCGGTCTGTGCGAACCCTTGGGTCGTGAATGGTGAATCAGATGACACGCAGGCCAGGACCCAGTCGTCGAGGTTATCGTCCGGGGCACTTCTTCGACGTCGAAGTAGAAGCCGGAAATCGTCAGGAACTTGCCGCCACCCTTCGCAACGTGCCGGACGGCGTGGCCGGCCTTCTCCACCTCCTCGATGCTTTCGAGCGTGAACTTGGCATACTTCGAATCAGCGGCCGTTCCGGTGCCGCCCGCCAAATAGACCTCGGCCACGGTCAAGCCGCCCTTCGCCAGCAGGCCGAGCCCCGGGGTGAACAGCTCGACGGTCGTGATCACGACCCCGAGGCCCGGGGAATTTCACCCCGAGCCTCTCACAGATGCCGGACGTGAACCTCTCGATTCATCCGGCTCGTGTTATCGCACGAAGGCTGCCGCCTTCCGCTGAACCTTCGGGCTCCTCCGGGTTTGATCCAGTTGGCCCAAGCTCAACGGCGATGACCCACCCCCTTTGCTCCACGGGCATTACCCCGCTTCGTCGCTACTACGGGGCAGTCCGCCCCTCTCCGGCGCATCGGTACTTTCGGCCTCGCGGTTGGAGCCGCTTGCGCCTTTTCCCTTGGCATCGCCGGCCAGGTTCTCACGTTCCGTACAAGAGCCAGATTGAGCTTCGCGCCGTAACATGCCGGATGCCGCTTGGGCAGTCTCACCTCATCGGCATTATTCTTGCTTCGAGGAGGCGGCAGGGAAGCGTTGGTGCGGCGGGCAATCATGCATTTTTATCGAGCGCTCATTGTAATCACACTAGCCGTCTGCCTGGTGGGCTGCGGAAATGGGCCGCAAGGCGACAAGGGGGATCCTGGACCGGCCGGGCCCCCGGGTGAAAAAGGCGCGGCAGGACCAGCCGGACCAGCCGGCCCTCCCGGTATGTCCTCCGCGGTTCGGGTCTTCCGCGCCAACTGCGATGCGGCGAACTGCACGGTGCAATGCAGTGACGATGAAGTGCTGCTCATTGCCTATTGCGGCCCCACGAGGAACCCGGCCATCTTCCCGACCGAGCGATCCGCATCGTGTCGCGTCCGCAACACGGCGAATAATCCGCTGATCGCTGCCTGTGGGAAGACCGCATCTCAATAAGAACGGCGGTGCAAAACGTCTGCTGCAATATTTTGCAGAATTGCGAAACGCACGAGATCCGCGCCGGCCGGCGCGAAAGGGGATTTGGCCGGTAGGCGCTGTATGAGCTTCGTTGTCTCAGGACGGTGTGGCAATGTCTAAACGAATTTCCTTTCACGGACCTAACCGGTTGACGCGCCGCGGGGCCGTCTGCATCGGCGCCGCGGCCGGAATAGCGGCGTTGTCGGCATCACACCTGCGCGCGATCGAGCCGATTCCGATCGCACTGCCAAATTTTCTTGCCGGTGCCCCCGACGTTGCCGAACTAGCCTCTTTGATTCCAGGGATCATCTCCGCCAACCTCGAAGACAGCGCGCTGTTCGCGCCTATCGATCAGGCCGCGTTCATCGAGAAAATCACGAGCTTTGACGCAATCCCGCACTTTGCTGATTGGCGCGCCGTCAGTGCTCAAGCGCTTGTGACCGGGCGAGTCACCCGCCTACCCGACCGCCGGATCGCGGCCGCGTTCCGGCTTTGGGACGTGGTCGGCGCCACACAACTCGGCGGCCAAACATATTTCAGTAGGCCGGACAATTTCCGCCGCATCGCTCATATCATTTCGAACCAGATCTACGAAAGGCTCACGGGCGAAAAGGGCTACTTTGAAACGAACGCGCGACCGCGATGATCACGAGGTTACGGGGGCGCCGCGCGAGATCCTGTCTGCAGCGGCGGCTTCCTCCGGAGCCGGCGCAGCTGCGGTCTCGGCGACGCCCGGCACTCCCTCGCGGGTGGACATCCCCTCCTCGTTTCGCATAGCATCGCGGGCGCACGCGTATCGTGTCACCGTCAGCGTGCAGCTGTCAGGCCGCGGACGCTTTGCGCGGGAAGCCGTGATCGAGCCCGATCGCCGCCTCGACCATCCCGAAATACGCATCGCCGCTCCCCGCTGGTATAGGGCCTCCGATGAGCGTCGAAGGGCTGCTCGACAGCCGCAACAATCTCGTCTTACGATATTCCCAGCCAGTGGCATGCAGCATCGCGAAGGCGGAAGGGCGGCGAGAGGCCACGGCGCACATACAAATTGCCGATTCGGCCAGCGAGCTCGGTGAGCGTCAGCCTGACAATGTTCGTGGGGTCGAGTTCACCGGAAAATTTGATCGGCAGCCTTTCCCCAGATAGTTGCCGTCACTACGGGGGCCGGTCACGGAAGCAATGGGCCAGAAGGCGACATTCTCTGCTATGGTGGCTTCACAGTCTGGCGTTCCTAATTACCAATCCAATTACAGGCTTCAGAAGTCGCGCGAGTAATGATACCCTCAATGTATTGAAGGGAGGTCGCTATGGCACAGACGAAGAAAATTCCCGCGGAAGCGGTAGAGCTGTACACGCGTTTTATTCATGGCGAGATCAGTCGTCGTGACTTTTTCAGTGGGGTGGAGGGTTTCGCCGTCGCCGGCCTTACTGCCACGGCGATCGTCGAGGCGCTGATGCCGAACTACGCCTTGGGGCAGCAGGTCCGCAAGAACGACGAGCGCATCAAGGCGAGCTACGAGACCGTGCCCTCACCGAATGGGAATGGGTACATCCGGGGCTATTTTGTCCGGCCGTTCAGCGCCGATTCACGCTCCGAGACGCCGGCGAAACTGCCTGGCATTGTCATCATCCATGAGAATCGTGGACTGAATCCACACACGGAGGACGTTGCACGGCGCTTTGCCCTGGAGAATTTCATGGCATTTGCGCCGGACACGCTTTCGTCGGTCGGCGGCTATCCGGGCGACGACTACAAGGGCGGCGAGCTGTTTTCCAAGATCGACCCCGCCAAGAGGACCCAGGATTTGATCGCCGCGGCGCGGTGGTTGAAATCGCGTCCGGACTGCACAGGAAAAATCGGCGCCACCGGCTTTTGTTTTGGCGGCAGCATGGCCAATGCCTTGGCCGTCCTGCTGGGCCCGGATCTGGCGGCGGCTGCCCCGTTCTACGGTGGCGCGCCCATGTCGGAAGACGTGCCGAAAATCAAGGCGGCCATCCTCATCCACCACGGCGCACTCGACAAGAGGTTGTCGGAGGCCTATCCGGCGCAGGAAGCGGATCTGAAGAAAAACAACATCCGGTACGAAGGCCACATTTATCCGGATTCGGTTCACGGTTTCTTCAATGACGCGACGCCGGAACGCTACAATAAGGCCACGGCCCAGCAGGCATGGACGCGCACCATCGAGTGGTTCAACCAGTATGTACGCGGAGCCCAGGGATAATCCGACAGGGTCGGAGTGGTTCCGAGGCCGCACCTCGTAAGGTGATGGCATCGGGACCATCCCCCCTTCGCCGTGCCCGGCTCTCTCTTACATGACAGTCGTCGGGAGCGTATCTGGAAGATGTGCGGGCTGTGATCTAGATCATTTCGCTCCCGTATTTCTTAGCGCTGCCATGGCAACCAACAAACCAGACCAGACAATGCATCAGACAAAGACATAAGAAGGGCAGTTTTGGATCACATTCGACCGTCACGACGCGCCGTCGCCAACGGTCGCTCTGCCTCAGACAGCGAGATTTGGTCACATTGTTGTTGGCGGTCGGCGGCTAACCTTTGATGGTTTCCGTGCTGAGGTCGAGCGGCACCAAGTCAGCGGACCACAAATACCAACTTGCCCTGCAGGTGGCGTGCTTCACTCACGTGATGCGCCTCGATGGCGTCGGCAAGCTTATACCGAATGATCGTTGGCGGCCGCACCGCACCGGCTTCTGAGAAGGGCGAGCATCCGCTCAAGATGCGCGAGGTCGTGCGCTCTCGATCGGCGCAAATCCAAGTTCTGGACACGGCCGGCACGATCTGTTGCGATACCAAACTCCCTTATCACTGAGGAGCTTCCTTGATGATTGTCATCGATTCCCAGGTCCACGCCTATGAGGCGAACACTCCGAAGCGCCCCTGGCACAGTGTGCCGAACTGGCCCGATCACGTTACGGGTGACGAGATGGTGGCGGCGATGGACAAAGTCGGCGTCGACGGCGCGATCTTCATCTCCGCCTTTTCCATGTACCGCTACGACGCCAGTTATGCGGTGGAAGTGCAACGGGCCCATCCCGAACGGTTCGCGATCGTCAAGCCGGTCGACCCAGACGATCCGGCGGTGGCCGACGTCATCGCCGACTGGAAGAAGACGCCGGGCACGGTCGGCATCCGCATCATGATGACGAAGGAGGCGCAGCGCGAGCCGAATGATCCGGGCCTCGACCGGATTCTCCGCGCCGCCGTAAAGCATGACTTTCCGGTCAACATACTTTGCTGGGGCAACCTGGACGCGGGCACGGCGTTGATCGACCGCCACCCCGATGTCCGATTCATCATCGACCATCTCGCCATCCTGCAACCCCGCACACCGCCCGCCCCGCCGCAGCCGTGGACCAATCTGCCGAAGGTGCTGGACCTCGCCAAGCGCAAGAATGCAGTGATCAAGGTGAGCGGCGCCTGTACGTTGTCCCGGGAGCCTTATCCCTTTCCGGACATCTGGGCCCCGCTCGCCCGCGTGTTCGATGCCTGGGGTTTCGACCGCTGCCTGTGGGGCACGGACTGGACTCGCGCATACGCAGTCGTCAACTACGAGCAGGCTGTCGAGCCCTTCCTCAAGACCGACCGTCTGAGCGATGGTGAGCGAGCGATGCTGATGGGCGGCGCTTGCGCCAAGGCCTATGGCTGGTCGCCGAAGAAAGCTTAGGCTTGTGCTCGGCGGCTCCGGGTCAAAAGTAACGTTGCATCCGACTGGCTACCACGGCAGGAGCGCCCTGGTAACGATACCCTGCGGTGACCAGTTCCGGGGCTGACCACGAGCCTACCGCGCGTCCCCGAGAAGAGCTAGGGTCCGCTTGTCCAGTTCACCAGGGAGGTACCAATGAATCGAATGAACATAGCCGCTCTGACGGCAACTATCGCTCTCGGCGCCCTTATCGGGGTCGCTGGTCAGGCGAGCGCCCAGGGCGTCACTGCCTACGAAGGCGCCCGCGTCATCGTGGGCGACGGCCGCGTCCTCGACAATACGACGCTGGTCGTGAGCGGCACGAAGCTCGCGCAGGTCGGCGGCACCGCGCCCGCCGGCGCCACGCGCGTCAACCTCGGCGGCAAGACCGTGATGCCGATGCTCATCGACACGCACACGCATCTGAGCACGACGCGCGAAAAGCTCGTGACCGACTTGAGGCAGCGCGCCTATTTCGGGGTCGGAGCCGCGATGAGCCTCGGCACCGACAACTACGAGCTGCTCGATCTCCGCAACAAGGACAACCCCGGCATGGCGCGCTTCCTCAGCGCCGGCAAAGGCATCAGCAGGACCGAAGGACGCCCGACGTTGGAGATCAACAGCGTGGAGGAGGCGCGCAAGGCGGTCCAGACAAACGCGGCGAACAAGGTCGACATCATCAAGGTCTGGGTCGACGACCGCGACGGCAAGGTCGACAAGGTCCTGCCGTCTCAGTATGAAGCCGTCATTGACGAGGCCCACAAGAATGGCCTTCGCGTCACCGCGCACATCTTCAACGAGGCTGACGGGAAGCGGCTCATTCGCGCCGGGATCGATGCGTTTGCACACAGCGTACGTGACAAGGACATCGACGATGAAATGTTGGCGCTGTACAAGTCAAAGCCGAACCTTGTCGTTAACCCGAACCTGCCTGACCGCGGCATCAAGCAGGATCTGAGCTGGTTGAAGGCAAGCCTCGCACCCGCCGACTACGCCAAGCTCGAAGATGGCAACACCGACCGGCCGCAGCAGCAAGCCGCTTACGGGATTCAGGCCCGCAACCTGGCGAAGATCAATGCGGCCGGCGTGAAAATCGTGCTCGGGACCGACGGCAATCGCGCCTGGAGTCCCCATGAGGAGGCGGCCGACATGGTGGCCGCCGGCATGACGCCCATGCAGGTCATCATGGCCGCGACAAAGAACGCGGCCGAATTCCTTAAGATGTCCGACACCGGCACGCTCGAAGTCGGCAAGAACGCCGATTTTATCGTGCTCGATGCGAACCCCCTTGATGACATCACGAACACGCGCAAGATCTCGCAGGTGATCCTGCGCGGCGCGGCTGTCGACCGCTCGAAGCTGCCGAACTGAAGCCGCCAAACTGCAGCCGCCAAGCGTCCGCTTGCAGCGGGCTCTAGGCACCGATGATTAATAACCGGGCCACTTCTGTTCCCTCCCCCGCTTGCGGGGGAGGGTTAGGGAGGGGGCTTTGTAGCGAGTCCATACCGTGGGATTTCGGCCCCCTCCCTGCCCTCCCCGCAAGCGGGGGAGGGGAAACGAGACACGCCATGAACACGATCCGCAGCTGCGCCGTCGCACTTCTCCTTGCGGCCCTAACAGGTATTTCGGCAATCGCGGTCGCACAGAGCGCCCAAATCGCGGTCGATCGCGAGGCTTGTATCAATCCCACGGATGCTGCAGCACCCGAGCGGGCGATCACCGCCTGCACCCGTCTCCTCGAAGCCTTTGCGCGGGGCGAAATCACCAGCCCGGAGGGCGCAGCCGTCCATGTGGCGCGCGGCAATCTCTACGCGGTTCAGGGCGACGTCGAGCGTGCGATTGGGGACTATGACCGCGCGATCATGCTCGACCCGAACCGCGCGGTCGCCTTTTTCAACCGCGCTGCCGCGTTGGCTGCGAGCGGAAACATCGACCGCGCCCTGGCTGACTACGACCGCGCCATCGAACTCGATCCCATGGATGCGGATGCCCATATGGGCCGCGGGCGCGCCCATTACCAAAAGAAGGACTATGCCGCTGCAGTCGCGGACTATGACGCGGCGCTCCGCCTTCTCCCAGGCGAGGTTGAGGCATTGGCGGAGCGCGGCGATGCTCTTGAGCGGGCCGGCCTCTATGATCGCGCCGCGGAGAATTACAGCCGTCTCATCGCCATCGCGCCCGGCAACGCGAAAGCCTGGAACAACCGCTGTTGGGATCGCGCGGTATTTGGCCTTCTCGAGGACGCGCTTGCAGACTGCAACGAAGCCTTGCGGCTGGCGCCCGATGACCCCGACGCACTTGATAGCCGCAGCTTTACATATTTGAAGCTTGGCCGCTTCGCGCAGGCGATTGTCGATTACGACGCGGCGCTGGCCCGTAATCCGCGAGAGCCGGGCTCTCTTTACGGCCGCGGTCTCGCGCGCCTGCGGGGTCAAAGCGATCCTGACGGTGGCCGCGCCGACCTCGCGGCAGCGAAAGCGCTCGCCCCCGGAATAGCCGAGGAATTTGCTCGCTATGGGCTTCGCGAATAATCAACCATCGCAAGCGCGCCTGTGCGATGGCCCACGTGGTCGGCCTTGGGTCAAACGCGTCGGATCAGGAGAGGCGCCGACAGCTCCGGAAGACCCCGATCGCGTGCGGTCCGGCGGCCGGGCGGGATCGACGCGATGAGCCCAGAACGGACGTTTGCTTTTTGAGCCGAGCGTCACTCGCTGCTCTCGAACCGCTAGATTAGCGGTGCACTTCTTCGGCCAACTTAACTGCCTGGAATGTTCTACCGCCCTGCGTAAGAGTGATTGCGGGAGGTGCCTCGGACGTGGACACAACTCGAACCTGTATCTGGGGTGTTTGTGCAGAGAGAACTCCGCGCGAGGAAGACGTCAATCGGATTGGATCTTGATCGCCGACCCACAGCAGAAGCTTTTCGCCAGTTTTCTCAATTCGGAACACCCTACTGGCACTATCGCGATAGGTACCGTCGAAAGCGTCAAGACCAGGTGCGGTTGAGGTTTCGCCCATGGCTTGCGACGCCGTAGGCCAGCCATATTCTCTCTCGATCGAGTGAAACAGCTCTTCGAGAAGAGACCACCCTTGATTCGAATTGATCATGACCGCGGCGCCTTGGCCGGTGGCCGGATAAAGGCGCAGATCAGCTAGGAATCCGTGGTTCCAACCGCCGTGTCCGAATCGGAACGCGTCACCTTCTCCTTTACAAAACCAGCCTAGTCCGACAAATTCGCCGCCTTTCGTTTCGTCGGGTAGCTGCGGGCGCAACATAGCCGCAAGACTCTCTCGAGATAAACCGAGGCCCATAAGCTCTCCGCGGAGGCCCCGCATCAGCGCGGCTCCCAAACGGGCAAGATCGCCGGCCGTGGTCCAGAGTCCAGCCGCTCCCATTTCTGGATAGACGTGCCAACCGTCTGGTATTGGAACGCCGCTTACGGGGTGGCCTACCGCGGCACGATCAGCGAGTATCGGTGGTGGCGGCTGTTCGAAACCGCTATTCTCCATCCCGAGTGGAGCGAGTGCGAGCTCGCGCATTAGGTCCGGAAACGGCAATCCGACAACGTCAGTCACTGCCAACTGTGCAATAGTGGTGCCGCCGCCGGAATAACGGAATTGCATGCCCGGAATGAGGTCAACGAAAATAGGCGATGTATTTGCTGGAGGCGCACCATCCAAAATCTGCACAATCGACGGCAAACTGCCGCCAGCCGGATAGCCGGGAAAGCCGTGCACCGTCGTCCCCGCGGTATGGCTCAACAGTTGGCGGAGATTAATCCTTGGTATCCAGCCGTCATCACTTTCGGGCACTTGCCACGATTTGAGATAGGTTCTGATGTCAGCATCCAGGTCGATTCGTTTGTCCTGGCATAACCGCATCACCGCGAGCGCAAAAACAGGCTTGCTGATTGAAGCCGCTTGAAATGGTGTATCCGGCTGGACTACCGCTCGATCTCCCATCTTCCGGATTCCGAAGCCGCTGGCCCAGGCAACCTCGAAATTGTCGATTACGGCGACGCTAATGCCGGGAGTACAGAGCTCGCTCATCCGCTCGCTGAGCGAGCGCACACTCCGCTGCGGAGGGCGACAAGGAGCCTGCGGTCTCAGATCGGCAATGACATGCTCGACCCGCGCACTATCTTGCAAAAGCATTGACCACCTCTTCCGGCCGGCGATCATGATGGTTGAATCAGCTCGACGCCATTCAAATTTGCTGCATGTTGACGAACCGCAGACGCAAAAATTTCCGCTCCGGGTCAGTCGCGTCGGCCCGACGGCCAGCCCCATGCCCGCATCGCCTCCGATCGCGCCGGTTTTGTTGCAAGCCAGTTACCGGTAGGTTCAAATCAACCAGCGCGAGGGAAGCAGATGCGCTGGCGTGATGTCATGGCGGGGCTTGGATCATGAAGCTCGAACCGCTGGACTGAAGACCAAGGAGGACGACATGGAGGCGATCATTTCGAATCTGGTGTCTCGTTTCGAGAAGGGTTCATTGAGCCGTCGGGATCTCGTTCGAAGCCTTGCGATGCTGGCAGCCGGCGGGACGGCGGCGAGCGCGCAGGAAGGTCTCAACTTCGGGGCTGCGACCATCGACCATGTCAGCATTCAGGTGGCCGACCTGAAACGTTCGAGCGAATTCTATCAGAAGATGTTCGGCTTCAAGGAGGTGAGCGGGGAACCGGCACGCAACATCCTGCGGCTCGGCAATACCCGCACGCTGGTCTCGCTCAATCTCGAAAAGCCCACTGCCACGGTGGACCACTTCGCGATCGGGATCCCGCGTTACAACAAGGAAGCGGCCGTGCGCCATTTCACAGAACGTGGCGTCAAGCCGGTCGAGGGCAACTTTGCAGGCTTCCACGTGCTCGATCCGGACGGAATCAGGGTGCAGATCAGCCCGCAGAGCTGACTACGGAGGGAGGGTACGGCAGACGCCGTTACTTCCGTGATTGCCCGAAATAACTCAAATCCGGTGGGGGCTGATTCCTATAGGCCGGCATCAGCTTGCCATTGGTCGCGTTAACAACGTAGGCCTCGTCGCCGATCTTGACCCAAACGTTGTCTTCCGGGCAGGTCTCCAACAGCCACACCGGGCGAGGATCCGGCTTGCGGACGGCCTTCTGGACTTTGGTGTAGGGCCGCGTCATGGCGTGATCTATCACGGTGATCTCGTCATAGAGCGTGTTGCGGTCGGCCTTGTCGAGATAGAACCGCTCCTTGATGACGGTCTGGTTGTCCTCGTGAAACGGAATGCCTGAAGCTTCATAAGCGCGTGGCCCCCGCAGGTATCGGGTCTCGACTTCGAGCGCGGTGTACTTGCCGTCGCCGTTCTCGTCGATCCACCTGCCGATCGAGTAGCCCACAAGCGTGCGCTCGGCATCCGCCGGCCAATCGCGACCGTCGGTGTAGATCCGCCGATACACATCGTTGTTGTGGCTCATCAG
>Ga0210402_10004629_pt1 | contig 12501 bp, 4 predicted proteins | sample IncBWC7MmetaG_FD_161055 | JGI IMG/M metagenome (GOLD analysis project Ga0210402, IMG submission 161055) | Forest soil microbial communities from Barre Woods Harvard Forest LTER site, Petersham, Massachusetts, United States - Inc-BW-C-7-M | ecosystem: Environmental > Terrestrial > Soil >...
GGTGGCGGTGGTGGCGGGAGCGGCGGTTCGGGTGGTTCCGGTGGATGCTGCGGCGGCAACCTTTGCGGTGAGAGCGACGAGCCCTCAGCCGCGCTCGAGAGTCCCGCCTCTGGGCGAGGCGTTGTCGAGTCCGCCGCAACGCCGTCCGACGGCGCCGACGATGCGATGAGCTTCGAGAACGTGCCGGAATTCATTGCCCCCTCCGTTAGCGCGTCAGCGGTGCAAAGTCGGTCGACACGGCATCGTCCTTGACATTGAATGCGAAAAACAACGCGGGCAGGTATTGACCCGTCTCGACCAAGGCTTCGCTGTCGATGGCACGGAGCTTCGCGAGATCGAGCGTCTCCACCAGCACGCGATACATGGCGGATACCGACCAGTCCTCATCGGGCGCCGGTGGAACCGCAAGCAGCACACTCTGCGGTGCGCAGGCATCGGGCGGGTTGTACTGGAAGGTGATCGCCGTCGTTTCCTCGCCGCTCGGGACGACCTCGATCCACTCGTCGATCCACAAACCGGCGAGCGGCTGCGTGACATCGAACGCCGCAGTCGCTTGCACGACGAGCGAGACCTTGCCGACAGGCAACGCCTCGTTCTGCGCTGAAGGCAACCCGACCCAACGCTCACCGGCGATAAACGGCAGCTGCGCCACCGTCAGTGCCAGGCGCTCGCCGGTGCCGAGGACCTCCGCTCCGCGCAGGCAGGCGCTCAAGTGCGCGATCGGATCGCGCACCCGGGCGCAACGGGTGAACCACGTAAACGCGGCGAGCGGGTCGCCACCTTGCGCTGCCGTGCTGGCGGCTTTCGCACTGGCGAGCTCGGCGGCGGCCGGTGCCTCGCAAGTAAACCGCGGCAACACGATGAACGACGAGCCGAACACCGCGCCCATGCGTGCAACGAGTTGATCGCGGCGCGCTCGTGGATCGGCAGCCGGCGCCAGCGCCCGCAGCTGAGTGCCCTGGTCGAGCCGGTTCTTGCTGTCGCCCAGCAACGCAACCGCCTGCTTTGCGAGCGCTCCGCGCGTCGCCGGATCGTCGCCGATGGGCACCGACGGAATGCCTGGCGACGGACCGAATGCCGCCACTGCCAGCAGCGAGCTGCGAAGGGCTTCGGCGCTCGCCACGGCGCCGCCTAGCGCAAGCGTACTCAGCGCACTGTGCGCTGCCTGCAACGCTACTTCCGCTGCATGAACGCGAGCCTCCAGCTCGGTCAGGTTGAACGTTGCGGCCGATATACGTTCCGGAGGGCTCAGGTCCTGGGGATCCACGCCGCGCGAGTTCGCCAGAAGCTGTCGCGCCGCGCGTGCCTGCTCCAGCACATCGAATAGCGTCAGCTCGCCGGCGGCGAGGTTGGCGGGTCGTGCATGCTGGATGCGCAGAGTTGCCCCGGCCGCAAAGCCGACGGCCGCGTGCTGCGCGAGGTAGAGGACGCGCGCCTCGATTTCGCTCGACGAAGTGTCGGACGACAGTGCGCCGGCGCTTGCCGGAACGCCGTACACGACGTCGAGCGGTGCGAGCGCGAGATCGCTTAAGTGGAACACGCGCGATTCCGCGACAGTCCCCGTGGCATCGTCGAGTCGCTCGACGGTGCAGCGCACTTTGCGCGGATCACCGAACAGCCGGGCGGCCCAAGCATTGAGCATGGGCTCGGCGCGTGCCCGCGGTGTACCTGTCGCCCAGCCAGCCGACGCTGCCGGCGCGCCGCTCCACAACAGCAGCACCCGATGCGTGAGCGCGACGCCGCTGCGGGGAATGCGCGCGACCTCGAGCTCGGGCGCCGGCGCGTCGCCCTGAGCAATCGCCACCAGCGTGGCCGCGGTGCGCCCGGTGTTGCCGCGCGCCAACTGGTACGCGGTTTCGGCGGTGAGCGCATCGGAGAGGCCGTCGATCGCGGCACCCAGCGCATCGAGCTCGCGGCGCAGGTTCGCAAGCTCCGCCGGCGTGGGGCTCGCCTGCTGCAAAGCCTGCAGGACCTCGTTCTGCGCATCGCGCCATTTGCTGAAGAGGGTCAGGCCGTCCACGACGTTGTTCGCCGCGATCTGCTCGACCGGCAAGCTGGTTTGTTCGAGTCTCTTGGCCGTCAAGGGAGCGAGGTTGCGCAAGGGTGCGATGAACCGATCGAGCGCGAGGTCGTGCAAGCTGCGCTCGAACCGATAGCCCAGCAGCGCTCCGAGCGGCTGTCCCTGTCGCATGCCGTCGATGAGTCTGGTTGCCTCGCGCACGCGCCGCGAAGACATGTCGATCGCGAACGACCCGTCGGCTTGCGGCACGCCGCTAGGGCCGAGGTGCGCGTTGCGCAGCAATGCCGCCGCCGCGGCATGCGTCATCGATGGCGCATGGATAAAGCCGCTGTCGTTCGCCGGCGCAAAGAGCGGCGCCGGCTCGCCGGGCAGAGGCGTCACCTGCACTGCAGCGGACGGGGGCATCGGTCGCAGGTTTTCCACCCAGCCGTAGCCCCCGGCATAGAGCCCTGTCACACCGGCATCGCGCAGCGCGGTCAAGCGCTTGACCGCGAAAGAGCCGATCCATGCATCGAGTCGATTCGATGCGAGGTCGAGCGTGCTCTGCATCAACAATTGCAATGTCTCGCTGTCGAGGTCTTGAAGCCGGGTCAGGCTCGAAAGAAAGTCGCCGAGCGCGGCGAGTGCGGGGGCGCCGGTCGCATCGATCGAACCCTGCAGGAACGCCTCGAGAAACTGGCGAATCGATCGGTCACCGGTGACGGTCGGCACCTTCGAGTCGAGTTGACGCTTCCAGGTGAGCGTCGAACCTGCGCCGGTGACAAGATCGATCAATTCCTGATCGCGCAGAAGCGCGGGCACGCTTGCACCGGGGCCACTGCCGGCGATCGATGCCGTCGCATGCGAGAGCTCGCGCAAGGCAGCATGGCGCAGCAGCGTCTGCAGCAGGCTCGTCGCGGCGCCGGTGGCAGCAGGGTCGGGTCGCGCCGCGATCAGCCCGTCGATATGATGCTCGGCGAGAAGCGATGCGATGTAATTGGGCTGCAGCGCGGCCCACGGCGATACCTCGCCCGCCTGTATGAGCGGGGATTTCACTGGCCAGCTCAACTCGGCAAAGATGGCGCGGGCGAGCCGCGGCCTCCAGGCAAAGCCCAGCCGCTGCAGGATGCCGCCGGTGATCGCATCCTGCGCGGCAATGAAGCCGCTTGCCTGCAGGTCCTCGCCGATGAACGCGCGCAGGTGTTGCAGATAGTGGCGGCCCAGCAGGTTGCGAACGCGATAAGTCCCGGACAATGCTTCGGTACGCATGACATCGGCCAGGTCCGCATCGGGATCGGCAGGATTCTGGCGCAGGCCGACGCGCGCTACCTGCTGGAGCTTCGGCCGCCAGAAGTTGTCGCGAAGGTTGATCAGAAGAGCCTTCAGAAAACTGTCGCGGGCCAGCGCGGCTTCTTCGCCAGCGCGTGGCTTCCACAAGTCGAGCGAGGTCACGGGCAGCACGCCGTAGGGCTGGCGGCCGCAGCGCAATGACGGAAACGGCCCGGCGCCGCGCACGTTCGCCATGAAGTGGTCGCGCGTCCAAGCCAGCGAATCGAGCGTGAGGCCGGTGCCGTCGAAGCCGATCATGTTGCTGAGGAAGTAGCCCCAGCTCGACTGCCACAGCGCGCAGTTCATGCTCCGCTGCGCGAGCTCATGTTCCTCGGCGGCCCGGCCGATGCGGCCAAGCACTGGCGCGATGCGTCGAGACGGCAGTCCGAGCGCGGCGCCCAAGTGCAGCGCATTGGTGGTGCTATCGAGCGTCGTCGGATCGGTCGCGACTTCGATTGCAAAGCTGCGCTCATGGCCGGGATCGTCGCTGCCATAACCTGCGCGTCGATCCGCGGTGTTGTTGGTGGGCGTGCCGAGGTGCAGAAACTCGAGGCCATCGGTGTAATGGTGCGCGTCGAGAAGGTCGGCCAGGCTGGTTGCGGTGGTGTCGGCGCTCGACGATGCGGCCGCGCCAAATACGAACAGGCTATCGATCCCCGCGGCGAGCATCGCTGCCGGAATCGTGATGCGCAGCGCCATGCCCGCGGCCTCGGCCGCATCGAAATCGATCATCCACTTCATCCCGTCGTCGATGGCAAGCGTTTCCACACCGACGCTAGCCGGCTGCGCCTTGGGATCGGGTCCGACCGCCAGAGGTTGAACTATGGCGCCGCCGCGCACCGCGATTGCCGGCTGACCGCCCGAGGCCACGACCGCAACCCAGAAATCGGGCATCAGCCGCGCGAGCGGCGCCCGGCGCCACGCGGCATGCTGTCCGTCGTCGACGACCGCGACTGACGGGAAAGCAGGCGCCACCGGGAGCGGCTTATCGGGAGCAATCGGCGAGGCCGGACGCTGCTGCGGATTGGTCGGTGCGAGCACGCGCGCGATCCATGCGGCACGCGCATCGCGGAAGCGGTCGGCGAGCTGGCGCCACGCGGTGGCCTGCGCCTGCGGATCGTTGCCAGCGCGCCAGCTCTGCTCCCAGTAGTGCTTGCCCCAGTCGAGCTCGTCGGGCGTCAGCTCGGGCTCGTGCGAATCGAGATGGATCTTGTCCGGGTAAACGCGAACGCGCAGCTGGCTGGTGCCATCGGGTTGCGGGAAAAAACGCGTTTCCAAGCGCACCGGCAAGAGTGCCAGCGGCCGGTCGCTGGCGCACAGTCGCTGCTGCATCAAAGGCGGCACATCGGCCGCAGCGGTCGCGGGCAGTTTGAAAGTCGTGTTGAAGAGTGCCGTGGTCATGGGCGCGCTCGTCAGGCTGATGCAACGAACTTCGACGCGTGAATCGCAATGCGCACCGGCTGTTGCCGCACGATGCCGGCCATGTGTGCCGCATTGCGTCCCCACTGCAAGCCGCCGGTCGCAAGGCCGGACGGCGGGCCGGCCACGACGCTCACATGCGTGCCGGTACCGGGCGGCGTGCCCACGTCGAGGCCGAAGCGCGGCTCGGTGGGATGCTCCTGGATCACGATGTAGTAGCCCGGTGTGCCGTCGGTGCCGCTGGCGGCGGGCGCGGTGACATCGAAGCCGAAAAATGATACATCGGGCGGCAGGTCGCCGCGAAAGGCCGGCGGCAATTCAAGCGCCGGATCGATACTGGGTGAGCGCGTCCCGCCGCTCATCAGTGCCGGGGTCGCATAGATGATGGCATTGGGATAGCGGCGCAGCAATGCGCTGCGCATCAGCATCACGAACTGCTCGCGTGCAGGTGCGCCGACGGCGTCGCCGAGCGAGCGGTCGCCCCAAAGATTGAGCGGCTCGATGTCGACTCGTGGCTGCGGCGTGGCGGCAACGTCCCAGAACTGATCGAAGCAGGTGCCGCGCTGGTCGGTTGGAAAACCGCGCCACAAGAGCTCGGCGCCCATCTCGACATTGAGACCGACCAGGTAGGCCTCGACAAAGCGGCGATTGGTCTTCAAGCCCAGCACCGTGTCGGGAAGGACGCTTTGCAGTCCGGGCAGCAGCAAATCCTGAGACAAGTCGCGCAGCGGTTCGTACATGGGCTGGTCGAAGTGCGGCGCGGCCATCACGGTGTCGATGCCCACCGGCGCGCTCGCCGGCGTGTCCGTGGGCGGCGCTGCGTTGGCGCCGGGAGAAACGACCGCGCGCGCCAGCGCCACCAGAGTGGTTCGCGGCTGCAACTGCGAAAGTACGGAAGTGAGCAGCTCGCCGATCTGCAGCGGCACGCGCAGCGGCGGCAGGATCAGCAAGCGCCCAGGGTTGAGACGCTGGAGATGGTCGCGCGCCGCGACGCGAAAGTCGCGCGCGGTCGCGCTGTCGGCGGAAGGCGGGAGCGCCTGCAGCGGCGGCACCGTCACCGGCTGCCCTTCCGGCGAGATGCGAAACAGCGGGCGTCCTCTCATGTTGGTCACGGTCGAGTCGGTAACCACGCCGAAACTCGAAATGTTCGCGGTACCGGGCAATTGCTGACGGACCGCGTTGATTGTTGCCAACGTCACCGCCGGCGGAGTGACAAAAAAAATGGCGCCACCCGTATTGAGCCGGCCGATCCAGGTCACCGAAGCCGAGCGCTGCACACCCTGGGCCGCGACTCGCCGCGTGAGCGGACCGCGCTGCCTGCCTATGCGCCGCATGGCGGGGCTGGCGGCCTGGACCGGCAGCGCACTCTGTGTCATGCGGGCGACGACCGTGCGGGCGACGGGATCGCCCCCGGTCGCGATACGCACGCGCCCGAAGGCGGGAGCAGTGACGCGAAGCATCGCGTCGGGACCCAGACGCGAGAGATGCCGCGCGTGCAAACTGTTACCGACCGCGAGGCTCATCTGCATTTGCCGCAGGCGCGCATTGGCGCGCTGCAGGTCGGCTGCCTGTTGCCACGCCGCCGCCATCAGCGCCTCCTGCTGCTGCTGGATCACTTGGGTGCCGAACGCCGCAACGGCGCGATAGCGCGGATCGAGATTGAGCTGATCGAGCCATCGCGCATCGCCGGGCGTCACGGTTGCCCGTGCGGCGTACCAGCGGCCATACAATGTTGGCGCGAGCAGCGGATCGGCATGCGGATCGGCAATCGCACTCTGGCCGGGCGCATTGACAATGGCGGCGAGCGCGGCTTGAAAGGGATTCTGCGTGCCCGCGGGCCACGGCGGCGGCGCATCCTGGGCATCCATCGGCTGCAACGCGCCCTCGAGTGCGAGCGTGGTGCCGCTCGCCACGCTGCCGGGCAGCACGAAACCTGGATGACTGATGTCGATGGGGCGCTGCCCGAGCTCGGGCGGTGTCGGTTGCGGATGCAGTTGACGCACCAGCGATTCGAAGTCGCCGCCGGGTCCGGTGCGAAAACGCCACTGATGGTAGATCGGCAGCGTGACTTGATCCGGTGCCGCCGGCGTCATCGACCAGGCGGCTACGAGCGCGTTGGCGGCGTTGATGTCAGTGTCGGCAATCGCGATGCCGAGACCGGCCTTTCGCCCGAGCTCGAAGGTTGGCACGACACATGCGACGTAGCTCGTGTCGGGTTCGAGCCGCCGCGGACACAACAGTCGCGACAGCGACAGCGCGGGCGCGCCGTCGAGTGCCGCATGTACCGACGCCGAGCTCGCATCGGACGCGGCAGCCTGCGCGTGGGCCCACGCCCAGCATTCGCGAAGATCGGGCAATTCATCGCCTGGCCGCGCCGGCGCCGTAATCTGCAACGCAGGGAGCGGCCCAGTGCCCGCGGGTTCGATGCTCACTCCGTCCTGCTCGCGAACGACCACGAGACACAGCCAGGGTCGCAGGCGCCCATTGCCGTCGGCACGCGCCGGCGTGAACAACCAGGGACAATCGGCGCGATCGAATTCCACGCAGGGAAAGTAATTCGGCTCGAAGCTCTGGCTGTCGGGCGGCGGGTCCATGCGCACGATTTGCCGTGCGTCCAGCCCGACGACATCGGCCGGACCGCGAAGGTGCACCGTCATTGGAATGGGTGGATTGCTATTGACCGTCAGCGCAACCGACAGGTCGGCAACCGCACTTTGCGGAGCGAGCGTATCGGCCGTGGCGATCGTTGCCGCGGCACCCTCGCGTGCCCAGGGCAGGAAGCTCAAGTTGGCAGTGGCATCGGGCATGACGAGTCTCCTGTGGTCAAAGAACTCAAGCGGTGAGCTCATGGGTGGGCACCATCTGCCAGTTGGCGGCGCCGCGGTTGAGCGTATCCAGTGCTGCTCGATATTCGCTCCAGGTGCGCACGCCCGGAGCGACGCTGGCCGCCGCACCTTCGGTCAGCGGCACGATGGTCCAGCGCAAGCTCGACAGCATGGCTGCCGGCGGCGCAGCGGCCTGCCGGTAGCGCGCTTGTCCCACGCGCCGGAGCGGCGCCCGCGCCGCAGCGCCGGATTTCGCTTGCGCCAGCAACAGCCCCACGGGAAGCGTGTAATGTTGATCCTGCGTCACCGGCTGTGGCAGCGTATCGATGACGATCGCTTCGTAGGCGAGCGGCGCCGGTACCACTTCGTCGAAGCTCATGCCGCTGCTGCCGATGGCGATCCCCGCATCCATTTCCTCGAACGAGGGCGCCGCCAGCTTCTCGTCATCGCTCATGGTGAAGTATTGCGCTGGAGCAAACTGCCCGCGCACCGCGGCCACGCTTTGCACCTGGTTCTGCAGCGTCGCAGCAACCTGGAAGCGGCGCGCCCCGGCCACCGGCGCCCCGCCGTAGGTGTCGATGTCGCGCCCGGTGTTCAAGGGCGCCACCTGCTGTTGGACCAGCAAGGTGCCGAGCGGATCGAGCACCAGCGTCGCGGCCGCGGCCAGCTTGCGCAGCGCCACCCCATGATGGCTGCGGCTCTGCACGCTCCAGCTGGTCGCCGTCGACAGCGCCTGCGTCAAATCACCCAGGAGGTCCACCGCCGCCGGCAGCGGCGGCGGCTCGCCGTCGACCAGGGTCTTGTCGAAACGCACCGAGAAGTCGCACCAGAAGATCTCGAACGAAGCCTTGCCGGAGACGCGCAACGGCCGCGGCCCTTCCAGCTCGCCTTCCAGCGACACCGAGAACAGATTCGAGGAGCCGCGCTTCAACGCCACCTTGGCGTGGAAGTCGGCAACAAAGTGCAGCGGCACGATCTGCACCAACACGTCGTAGCCGATGTCGCCTTCGACACTGAAGCCGTAGGCGGCCGCATACAACTGCGCCCGGGCCCCGAACTGCACCGTGTTGGCGGTGATCGCAAAGTACGATTCGCAGGTCAGCCGCGGGTTGTTGCCCGAGCTCAAGGCAATGGCAATGCGCTCGAGTTTCGGCAGGTCGGCGGGTGGCGTGAACTGCGGATGCAGTCCGCCCACCGCCAGCACGAAGGTCGATCCCGGCCCGGAGCCCCAGTTCGCGCGCAGCGCCATCGCCCCGGTCAGCGCATAGGCGTGCGCCAGCCGCGAGTCGACCAGCACCGCGTCGATCGCGGCGGTGTCCTGGTCGAAGTCGATCACCCCCATCGCATCGAGCTTCAAGCGGATCAGATCGTTGTCGGGCGACGGCAACAGCGCGCTGATGCGGCCCAGCACCAGCAGCCGCTTCCTCGCCCCGAACTCCAGAATCAGCGCCAGCTCCAGCAGCACCAGGGTCGGCGTGAACCAGCCGATCTTGGCCAGGATGCCGAGCAGGTAGCTGCCGCTGTGCGCCGGGAACACCGTGCCCAATGCGCGAATGATCGCCGGCGCGTTGGCCACCGCGTCGCGCGGAAACAGCAGTGTGCCCAGCGTGTCGTTCTTCAATCCCTGGCGCAGCGCGTCCTGATCGAAGGTGCGGTTGATCGCCACCATGCCGCCAATGCCCAGCAGCGTAAAACCCATCCCCAGCGGGATCGGCTGAAAGTCCTCGGCGGTGATGAACACCAGCAGCGAATAACCCGGACTGCCATCGGGCATCTGCGTGGCAATCAGCCCGAACGCCGTCAGCGTGATCGCATCGTTCAGCGACAGCTGCAACACCCCGCCATACACCGGCTGCACCGGATCGTGAAACAGGAAACCACCACCACTGACCACCCCGCCCGCCTCCACCGCCAAACCAATCCCCGACGGCGGCTTGAACCCCAAACCAACATCGATCGGTCCGAGATTGCCAGTGGGCGGATCCGGGAACCGCGTCGCGAGCTTGAACCCCACGCCATCGGCGATCGCGGTGACCGGGCCGATACTGCCGCGAATCGTGACGCCGACCTCGAGATCGACGCCCTGCGCATTCGGTCGCAACGCAAACGAAATCGCCTGAAGCGCGACCGGACCGAATTGAACCGTCACCGGGACGCTTGTCTCGAGGCCCGCCGATCCGGTCAGATGAAATCCGGTCTGACTCGAGAGATGAATGCCGAGCGACAAGTCCGCCGACACGCCGCTTCCCATCAAACTGCCGACGAAGGAATCGCCGTCATCCGCCGAAGGCTTGACGACGACTCGAAGCTGGTCGAGCTTCAAGTCTGCGAAGGCATCGACCATCGTGCCCGACAGCTTCGCACCCACCGACGCTACGAACGTATGCACCGAGACGTGACTGCTGTCGAGCGTCCCGATGAGCACGCGCTCCGGTTGATCGGGCGCGGGCGGAATCGTCAACTGCAACTGGACATCGGTCGGCGTCGTCGGCGCGTGTCCGCCCAGGAAACCGGCTTCGATCTGCGGGTCCTGTCCCGGCGCCAACGTCAAAGCGACGCCCTGCGCGAGATCCGCATCGGCGCGCAGCGATAGAGAGACGACGTCACCGCTGGCAACGCCGGTCGATGCGCTCAGACGCGCAAAGGGAAGAAAAGCGAGGGCCGGACCGCGGTCGGCAGTAGGCGGTCGTACGACCAACCTGACGCCGGCCTCGTCTTCGGGCGGCACGCCCAGCGCCTCGCCGAGATCCAGCACGATGCCGAACTCACCGGCCAGCGGCTGCAACGCACCGCGGTTGGCGAACGCAAGCTGCTCCGGGTTCAACCGGAAGTACGCAAATTCCCAACCATACCCCTCGAGCACGCTGCCGACATCGACCAGAACGTTTGGAAGCTGCGGCGTGGCCGAGCTCCAGGCGTAGGCTTCGCGAAACCCGCTCGCCGGATCGGTAAGCAGGGTGCCTATCCTCGACCACTCCACCTGCCGCCGCAGATAGGGCTGACGAAGCCCGATCGGCGGCATCTCGATCAACCGGACGATTCCTGCAAGCTTCAACAGGCGGCCGATCCGGAAGCGACGGCCCAGCAGATATTCGACGACACAGTAATCGAGAAGGTCGCGGCCGATCGTCTGTTTGAACGACGCGACATCGATGCCACTGGGGAAAGCATTGTCCGGTCGAGTGCGGATGGCATCGATGGCATCGACCATCCCGGCGATTGCGACGAGCAGATGGCCGGTGGAAATCTCGTCGGGATCCGATCCGATCGCGTCGAGGAGGCTTGATCCAGCCTGCGCCAGATCGAGCAGGGGTTGCGGCACCGAGGCGGCGGTCCAGCCGAGATCAGCCAGCAGTCGTGTGAAGGTTTCGGGAGCCTGCGCAGCATCGACCAGCGGTGCGAGCACCAGTGCCATCTCGTCGATGACGCCGCGGAGCGCGTCGCCGTTGCCGCTCATAGCACGCTCACAGTTTCAAGAGAGCGTTGTGGATGGCAATGCCAAGGGCCGCGCTCTTTTCCGCGGTGTTGGGCCCGCTCGTCATGGACGAGACCAGCCCCACCACGATCACCGCGTATTTCATGACGCTGCGATGCGGAGCTGCCGGTGGCGGAACCTCCTTGGTCTCGAGATAGACGAACTCGCACAGGAGAGGATTTTCCGCCCCATCCTTATGCCTGAGGATGCCGATCTTGTTGAACTGCGTGGTGATGGTCGTGATGCTGGACACGCCGTCAGAGACGGTGTCCCGATCCGGACCGTCGACCAGGAAGCTCGGGAGAGCGAGCGCCCCTCCGTCAGACAGATTGTTGCGAATGGTCGTACAGCCCTCCTGCCCCGCGACCAGCACAGCGGGATCGACGATGAAACTCTCGCCGACGAGGGCGAGCATGTACGCGGTCAGCGCCGCCGCCGACCCTGGCACCCAGGATTTATCCCTGTTCGCGCCTGTTAACCATTTATCGTCGACCTTGATCGGATCGACGTAGACCAACTGCCGCGGGGGTGGGGGCGCGGGAGGATCGGTGCTGCCTGGGATGTTGTCGTGAAGACCGGACGAAAAGAGATGCATACCACCGTTGGGATGCTCAGCGAGCCCGTATGAGCGCTGCACCGACTTCAAGTAAGGTACACCGATTGCGCTGACGCAGGCGGTGGCGGCGACGTTGTCGGATACCGCGCCGGCAAGCCATAGGCGTTCCGAAAAGGCGAGAGGAGGTTTTGTCTTCCAAGTCAGATGACCTCCGCTCAGCTTGTTCAGAATCGCTGTCTGATCGGCGGGCGTCCGGGCATTTGGATCGGGTCCTGTGAAGTCGACGGGACTCTTTGTAAAGTCGAAAATCTTCGAGATGAGAGGCGGGCTATCGCCGATCTCCTTTATCTCTTGCGCAGAGAGCTTGCCCTTTTTCCACAGGCTTCGATTGCTGAACAGTGCGTCGAACTCCGCCGCCGTCGAAACGATCTGCGGTGAGAGTTTCAGGATTCGTCGAACCTCCAGGCGCAGCTGCATAGCAGCCAGCATCATCGCGATCTTGGCGGCGCTCCCGATCCGATAGGGCTCGTCTGCGTTGTGCAGCCAGACATTCGGAGGGTGGGTCGGAAAGGCGGTGAAGTCGATCACGCCAATGCTCGCGGCCGTCCAGCGTGCATCGGTCGCTACAAGATTCATTGCGTCGGTGAATGCTTGGGGGCCGGTGTTGACGGGTTTCGGCAGCCGCGTCGTCGAGCGATCGCGCAGAATGAAGATCTCGCCGGCAATCGTCGCAAGCTGGGCGTCCGATGGCGTGGTCATGTCGTGCAGTCTCTAGCGATGATGGAGCTCAAGCGGTGAGCTCATGGGTGGGCACCATCTGCCAGTTGGCGGCGCCGCGGTTGAGCGTATCCAGTGCTGCTCGATATTCGCTCCAGGTGCGCACGCCCGGAGCGACGCT
>Ga0210402_10004630_pt1 | contig 12500 bp, 5 predicted proteins | sample IncBWC7MmetaG_FD_161055 | JGI IMG/M metagenome (GOLD analysis project Ga0210402, IMG submission 161055) | Forest soil microbial communities from Barre Woods Harvard Forest LTER site, Petersham, Massachusetts, United States - Inc-BW-C-7-M | ecosystem: Environmental > Terrestrial > Soil >...
GTATCTGTACCAGTTTGAATGCTGGTGGCCCGGTAGCGAACGATGAGGAGGGTCAGGTCATCGGCTTGGCTTGCGCCGCGCGCAAAGTTTTCCACAGCTTCGAGGATACATTTTTGAAGCTGATCGAGAGGACATTCAGTCTGGCCGGTAAGCACCTCTCGCAGCCGCGGAACACCAAACAGCTGCTCATCGGTGTCCATAGCTTCGGTTACGCCATCGCTGAAGAGCACGATGGTATCTCCAGGCTCGAGTCTCAGGCGCGCCACGGTGTACTCGGCCTCGGGGACAAGCCCAACAGGATAAGAGCCCTCGCTAAAGGGCTCTTCCGCCACGCCACGGCGAATTAGGAACGGTGAAGGATGACCCGCATTGATGAATTCGAGGTGGCCCTCGTCATCCAGAATTCCGAAAAACATCGTGGCGTAGCGGCCGACTTCGGAGTGATCGCACAGAAAGCGATTCACGTGATTGAAGACCCTTGCAGGGTCGGTGCCGAGAGTCATGCCAGAGAGAGCGCCTTGGAGCATGGTTGTGAGAAGCGCGGCCCCGAGACCTTTGCCGGAGACGTCGGCGATAAGAAAAGCAGTGCGCTTATTGTCGAGCGGGAAAACGTCAAAGTAATCGCCACCGACGGACAGGCAGGGGAAATTGCAGCCGGCCACTGCGAGATGGGGATATTCCCGGAAATCGCGGGGGAGAAGCGCCTGCTGAATGTCGCGGGCAATGTCGATTTCCTGCTCCATGCGTTGGCGCTCGCGTTCGCGAACGACGAGGCGTGCGTTGTCCAGGGTGCTGGCGGCGTCGGCAGCGAGAGCGTCGAGGATCTGCCTGTCGAGTTTGGAAAAAGCCGCGGGGCGGCGGGAATCGAGATAAAGTACCCCGAGAGAATGGGCAAGCGCAGGGGTGCCGCTGGAATCGGCAGTAGTGGAGCGGTGCACCGAAAAGAGAGGGATGACCACCACCGCGCGGAGACGCTGGGCGATGATGCTTTGGGCGGATTGCAAGTCCAGATCGGCTCGCTCGATGTCTTCCGTGACTACGGGAGAATGCTGTCGAAGTGCGAGCTGAATGGCGGTCTGGCTTGGAGTAAGACTCTCCGGCGGAAGGCGCAGCCCGCCGGTGCGGCGAGCCAGCCGGACTTTAAGGACGCCGCTAGCGTCGGCCTCCAGCAGCATGCCGCGATCGGCGTCGGTCACAGAGACAGCATGATCGAGCATCAACGCCAAGGCTTCATCAAGCGGAACCTGGGAGTGCAGAAGAGTAGTGGCCTCGAGGAGCAGGTTGAGCTTGCGCAGGCCTCCGCCGACGGGTTCCGAGCTCGTGATGTGCTCGATCCGTGTGAGGAGATTGGGAAGAGAATCCTCGCCGCTCGAGGAGCCGGATCGAAAGAGGATTTCATAAGAGTCTTCGAGCCCGAAAGTGACGGAGTCGCCGTCATTCAGCGCGCGGCTCTCGACTTTCTCGCCGTTGACGAAGAGTCCTCGGCGTTGGCCACGGTCTTCAAGGTAGAGGTGGCCGGCTTCGAGTACTATGGCGGCGCAATTGCGAGAGATGCGCCGGTCGGAGAGCTGCAGATGATTGCCCGTTTCCGCACCGCGGCCAATCAGGAAAGGGGTTTGCGTGATCCGCACGTAACGGCGAGCGCCGTCAGGGGACACGATCTCGAGGACCGCTCCCCCCATAGACATGGAAGCTGTATCAGGCATGGGTTGCTCGCGACGGGATTGTAACACGCAGCCGAGCTATTCGTTCCGCAGGGCATCCATTGGGTCGAGATTCGCGGCGCGGAGTGCGGGCAAGTAGCTCGCTGCCAAGCCGATCGCTGCGAGGCTGATCGTGGCAATAATCAATGTGGCAGCATCGTGGGACTTCAAGCCAAACAGCAGCGCGGAGGCGGCGCTCGATACGGCAAGAGCGAGAGCTACCCCTATGATAAGTCCAATCGAAAGCAGCAACACGGACTCGCGCAGGACCAGAGAAATGATGGAGCGTCGGTCCGCGCCGAGAGACATGCGAATGCCAATCTCATTGCGGCGCCGCGCGACCATGTAGGAGATCACGCCGTACAGGCCGATGACTGCGAGAAGCACGGCGAGCATGCCAAAAAATCCGGAAAGCCGCGCCATCAAACGGTCACGTATCAATCCATCGTCAATCATTCGATGCAAATTATAAAAAGTGATATCTGCATCGGGGTCGGCTTGAATCGCCGTGCCTTTTACCGCCGAAAGAATGCCCGCCAGAGGGGCGCTCGAGCGCAGCAGAATCTGCGCGTCATTGCTGGCTTCCTCATTCTGCGCTTGTGGCGAATACACGATAACCTCTCGGTTCTCCCGCAGATCGGTGTACTTCGTGTCTTTGACCACCCCGATAATCTGATACGGCGCGGACGTCTTCATCAATCGCCGCACCCGGAACTTGAACTCCAGCGGGTTCTTTCCTTGCGCAAATTTGTCTACGAATGCCTGGTTGACGATGGCCACATTTGGCGAGCCCAGCCGGTCGTGCTCGTCGAAATCGTGGCCCACCAGGAACGGCGTCTGCAACGTCTCGAAGTATCCCGGGCTCACGTAATTGAATGCCGCTACAGGGACATCCTCCGGCGCATCGCCGGTCGCTCCCGCGAGGATATCGTGCCCGATACCGTCTCCGCTCAGAGGCACGATCGCAGCGGTCGCGGCGGCGTCCACGCCGGCGATCCCGCGCACGCGCCGCAACAGCTCGTCGGAAAATGCCCGCCGCCCTTCCGTCCCGAGTTTGCGAGCTGAAAAATCTATATCGACGACCAGAATACCGTCGCGCCGGAACCCCGGATCAAGCGTCGCGAGATTCTTCAGGCTCCGAGCGAAGAGCAGCGCTCCCACCAGAAGCATCAGAGACAGCGCGATTTGCGAAACCACCAGAACGCGCCGCAATCCGAACCGCGAGCGGCCCTGCGTCGTTCCTCGGCCGCCTTCCTTCAAAGCCAAACCGGGGGAGACACTCGTAGCTCGCAGCGCTGGAGCAAGCCCGAAGAGTACGCAGGTAAAGATAGCCAGTGCGGAAGTGAATCCAAGCACGCGCCAATCCGTACGCAGAGCCACGAACAGCGGAGCTTGTAGCGTGCTCATCGAGGCCACTAGGACTTGGCTTAAATCGCGCGCGAGCAATGCCCCGAGCGCGGCGCCGATCCCCGCCAGCAACAAGCTTTCTACAAGCAATTGCCGGATCAGCCTGGCTCGTCCCGCGCCCACTGCCATACGCATCGCCATTTCCTTTTCGCGGGCGTTTGCCCTGGCGAGCAGCAGGTTCGCAAGATTCGCCGAAGCAATCAGCAACACCAGGCCCGCAAGCGCCAGCAATAGACAGAGCGGCTGTGCATAGCTCTCCCGCAGATCTGAGACGCCTGACCCGCCGGGTTTGGCCACGAGTTTGGCAGCCAGCAGTGATTTGGCGTTGGATGCGTTGTACTCCGCAGGCATCGCCGCTTCGAATATGCTCTGTGAAACGGTGCGCAGTTGCGCCGATGCGCGTTCCACTGTCCAATCCGGCTTCAGCCTGCCCATCACCGACAGCCACCATCCAATCCCGCTTTTCAGTTGGCTGTTCTCACCATTGATGAGCGGTTCCGCACAGACCGGTACCGCCACGTCGAAGTTCCGTCCGACTTCTACTCCGTAAAAATCGCGTTCCGCGACGCCGATGATCGGAACCGAATGCCGGTTAATCGTAATCTTTCCATCGACCACGTCTCTGCGCCCGCCGTATTCCTGCTGCCAATAGGAATAACTGAGGACCGCTCCAGCAGATGCGCACGAAGGCTGATCGTCAGCAGTGCTTAGCAGGCGGCCAAGCGCGGGCTTCAGGCCCAGCGTCTCAAAAAATTCGCCGCTCACAAAAAGGCCCTGCACGTTGTGCACTTCGCCGGCGGGGGAAACGTTGAACTGCACCGGCGCCCAGGCATACACGCTCGAAAAACCCTGCTGCTTATCGCGAATCTGCTCCCAGATGGCGTACGTGAAGTCCGGGTATCGTGTGCTGAAATTGCCGCTTCTCGACCCACGTCGGTCAAAAACTACGCGCGCGATTTCCTGAGGATTCTTGACTGGCAAAGTGCGCAGCCGGACGGCATCGAGGAGTTGGAAGATGGCCGTGTTCGCGCCGATGCCCAGAGCCAGAGAAAGGATTGCCGCGCCTGCAAACACCGGATTGAATCGCAGCAGCCGGGCGCCGAATCGCAGATCAGTCCACAGAGTCTCGACGCGCGTCTCCCAGCTCGCTGCACGCACGCTCTCTTTGACCGCCTCCACTCCGCCCATTTCGAGGCGCGCTCTGCGCAAGGCCTCTTCGCGAGTTAGTCCCGAACGCATTTTTTCGGCCGCGGACTTATCCAGATAATCGCGCAGCTCTTCGTCAAGCTCCTGCTCTGCTTCTCTCTTGCGGAAAAGGCCGTGGACCCCAGCGGAAAGTGTCTTCCAGATTCCCATGCCGTCCTCCTAAGAAGCTGTCTGCAGAATTCTCGCGATGGCTGCAACCTGGCGTTCCCACTCTTTGGTCTCGCTTCTTAGTTTTTGCCTGCCAGCTCTTGTGAGCGAGTAGTATTTCGCCCGGCGGTTATTTTCCGAGGTTCGCCACGCACATTCGAGCAGTCCAGCGCGCTCCAGCCGGCGGAACGCAGGGAACAGCGAACCTGGATTGACCTCAAAGACGCCATGGCTGAGTTGCTGGATTCTCTGCGAAATGCCCCAACCGTGGAGCGGTTCGAGAGCCAGCGTCTTCAAAATCAGCATGTCCAGCGTGCCTTGCACCAGCGTCGCGGAAGTGTCGGTCATCGTCTCTCCTCCCCCTGCTTCTCTGGAGATTCTAGAGGAGTATATGGCGCTTCTCTCGATTGTCAAGAGAAGTCGCTCGATACCAGATAGACGCTGGGAATCGGAAAGCGTTTCAGCTAACCCGGTTTTTCCTGAAATGCTTCCGATCAGTGGGAAGCGGCGGCGAGGCGGCGCGTCACGTAGTCCGCGACATAGGCGTCGAAGAGCTCATTGAGCTGGTGCGTCACGGGGCCGGGACCTGTCGCAATTTTGTGCCCGGCGATTTCACCGACGCCGATGAGGTTGCGATTTGTCGACGTCATGAAAATTTCGTCCGCGGAATAGAGATCCTCGGGGTGAAGAGCCTGCTCAATCACTGCCACGCCCGCTTCGGGAGCGATCTCAAACAGAATCCCCCGCGTAACCCCTTCGAGGCAGCCGGAATTCAACGGTGGTGTGAAGACCTTCCCGTTTTTAACCGCAAAGATGTTTGCGGCCGTGCATTCGGCAATCTCACCACGCTCGTTCAGCAGAACGACTTCGTCGAATCCCTCTTTTTGCGCCTCCGCCACCGCCCAGACATTTTGCAGCCAGGAAGTTGTCTTGACGCCGGCAAGGGGCGAAGCAGCGTGCCGGCCATGCTCGCGTAGAGCGAGGCGGACCGGCTCGCGGTATTGCGGTAGTGCCGCGGTGTAAATAATCAGATCCACTTCGGGCTGCTTTTCGTCACTCTGCCAAAAGCCGACTTGGTTGTACACCAGATAAATGCGCGCGCAGCCTTCCGTCACTTGATTGGCGCGAATAACTTCGTGGAGATTGACGCGAACTTTAGCCGAAGTATAAGGCATGGGAAGGTGGATGATGGCGGCGTCTTTTTCCAGCCGGCGCCAGTGGCGCTCGTAAGCGAACGCCTCGCCGTGGAAGATGCGCAGCGTCGTAAAGAGTCCCCATCCGCATATCAGGCCGGCCTGGCCGGGCGAAAGCCGCACGTTTTCGATAGGCAGCAGGCTTTCGTTGTGGAAAATGTTCTTGTGAATCACCTTACCCTCGGCGTCTGAGCTTAGTCTAGTTTGTATTGTATCTGAAAAATCGCAGTCGAACCGCGCGAGGGCGAATCCATAACGTCTATTTTCCTTCGTCGCCGTCCCTTCCGTTCGAACGGAATGAGCAGAGAACGAAGCCGGGATTTTGCGAACAAAAAACAACGAGGGCGAGCCGAAGCTCGCCCTCGCCAGAAGTAGGATTAAGACAGACTCAGAAGATCAACTTTAGAGCAAACTGAATCTGCCTTGAAGAGCCGAAGTCGCCGGTCGGGAATCGCGTGCCTTGCACCTGCCCAAACGCGGAGTTCGTAGTGGTCAAAACCGGATTGCCGAAGTTCGGGTGGTTGAACACGTCGAACATTTCGGTGCGGAATTGCAAGTTGAACCTCTCCGTGATTTTGGTGTCTTTCGTCACGGAGAAGTCGGTGTTCAGGAAATTCGGTCCGGTGATCGCGTCTCGGCCGAGGCTTCCAGGATGGCAGCTCCCTGCGACGATCGGATAGTTGTTTCCCCCGGGTGTACCAGGAGTGCTGCTAAACGTACACGGGAACGCAAACGCAGCACCAGGTGTCGTCGCGCATGCCGGAATCGCCGGTGCCTTGCCGGAAGGAACCCCGTTGAACGGCTCGCAGAAAACGGCATTCGAGAAGTATTGGTTTGGATTGCCCGTGCCGTGAACGGGGCTCAGGAGATCCGGACGGACTGTCAGCGAAATGCCCGGTCCGGGGGCGATGGTAAGAGTTGGATTCAGCGGATTGCCAGTTTGCGCCTGCGAAACGATGCCAAACTGCCAACCGGAGACCAGGCGATTCGCCTTGAATGGCAGCTGGTAGAAGCCGCTTATAACGAAGCGCTGCCGCGCATCAAATTCGGACGGGCCATAGTCTCCCCGGATGTTGTAAGCGTTTTGAATGACGTAGGTCTCTCCGGTGGAGAGTGAGTTATAGTCCAGCGACTTCGAGTAGGTGTAGGACGCCAGGAACTCGAGGTTGTGCGAAAGGTGTTTGGTGGCCGTAACCCACAGGGCGTTGTAGTTGGAGTTGCCGTTGCTATTCACTTGGTTGATGTTGTTCAAAGCGCACGGCGGATTGGGTGCCAAGCACTGCGCCGGAATCACAGAGCTGGTTAAGGGAAGGGTTGGAAAAGGCTTAGTGGTGCCGTAGAACCCGTTCGTGACGAAAGGCTGATTGACGTTTTGTATGATCTGGAGGTGAGTAGCCTTTAACCCGACGTAGGCGACTTCCAGTCCAAGTGTAGAGGTGATTTGGCGCTCAATCGTCAAATTCCAATCCTGGGCGTACATATTATTGAAAGCAGGATTGATGGAAGCGGGGCCCAAACTCGTGGCGAAACCGCCCCCGGATGGAGCGGGGTTCTCAATGTTTGTCGCGCTTACGGAAATGGGGATGGCAAACAATGGGTTGGAACTCAATCCGGTCACGGTGTTCGTCGTCGGGGCTTGCGTGAGAATCGCGTACGCGGCCCGAACCGAGGTTTTACCGTCCTTGAAAGGGTCCCAAGCGATGCCAACTCGGGGCTGGAAATTCTTGTTGCTTTGCTGGTAGGGCTGTGTCGCAGAGACAAGTGTCCCCGTAGCCGGATCAAAGTTTGTGAAGCGGCCGCTCGCCTCTGTGGGGGTGGCGTTCCAGCTATAGCGCACGCCGATGTTGATCGTCAGGTTGGGTTTCCACCGGAAGCTATCCTGAGCGAATGCGTCGTAGGCGGGCTGAAGGATCTTGTCGTTTCCTGAACCCAGCTGTGTCGTGAACGAGCTCGCTTGATCGGCCAGGAAAGTACTCACAGAGCTAAATGTGAATGATCCGATGTTGAGGGCAAGATTGTTGTTGTAAGCGCGTCTGATCTCGCCACCGAAAACAAATGTGTGTCGGCCCTTTAGCCAGCTCAGACCGTCGTTAAGAACGATCGTCGTGTCACCGCGGCCTTGTGGCTCGCCAGTTGGTCCGCCAAAGCCCAAGCCGCCACCAACGTTAAAGAAGGGAAGGCCGGTTGCTGTCGGAGATCCCGTCGGCATCGCAATATTGAAGTTCGCGGGGTCCAACAGTGCGTTTGGCAAAAAGGTAAGGTGAATTCGGTTGAAGCCGAGGCGGACAGTGTTAGCCAAGGAAGCGCTGAAGGTGTGGTCCTCGCTGACTGTCAGCAAGTGCCGGAAGCCACTGCGGGTGTCGCCGTACCCCGGAAGGTTGGCAATGATTGCTCCGCCGGCAGTGGGTTCCTGTCGCAGGTCCTTTTGCACGACATAGTAGCCGTGCAGGCGATCATTCTGGCTCAACTCCACGTCAATGTCTGCTGAGCCCTGGTTCAGAGCTACGTTTGCCAGTGTGCCGCCGGTAAACCCGGTCCACGTTGTTGGATCGTTCGGGTTATCGGTCACATTGGGGCCCGAGCGCGCAAAGTTGGCCGCCGGAATCAGCGCAAGTAGGCTGTGAACTGCGGGCACTGCGGGGGCTGGTGCGACTGTGGCTAGCTGAGTCTGGCTGGGCACCACGCTCGTGACGGTCAAGCTTTGATGCTGGTGGAGACCTTCGTAGGCCAGGAAGAAGAATACTTTGTTCTTAACGATGGGACCGCCGAAGTCTGCGCCGAAATCATTGCGCTTGAAGGGAGCCTGGGGCAACAGCGTGCCCGCTGTGTTCTGGCTGATATTGAAGAAGTTTCGGGCATCGAGATCGTTATTGCGGAAGAATTCAAACAGTTCGCCGTGGTATTCATTCGTCCCGGAACGGGTGGCCAAGTTGACGATGGCGCCGGAGTTCCGGCCATACTCCGCTGGGAACGAGGAATTGTCGATTTTGTATTCGGCGAGCGTGTCAATCGGCGGTTGAAACGTGATCTGGTTCTGGACGTTGTCGTTCAGGTTGATGCCGTTCACCAGCCAGTTCGTTGTGTCTTCGCGTGCACCCGCCGTGTTGATTCCGAAGGAGCCTTGCCCGCGGAGCGGGGCTGACAGAAAACCGTTTGCCGGAGGAGTCATTGTGCCCGGCGTGAGCAAACTCAGATCCGTAAAGTGCCGGCCGTTCAGCGGAATTTCCTGAACGGTTTTTTCATTGATGACCTGGCCCATGCTATTTGTCGTGGTTTCGATGATCGCGGCATCGGCAACGATCTCGATTTTTTCCGTCGCCTCGCCGACTTTCAACTGCACGTTCTGAGTTACGGAAGTTGCTACGTCTAGTTTGAGATTAGAGATCGCCGCGGTCTGAAAACTCGGCGCGGTCACCTCAAGGCGATAAGTGCCGATCGGCAAGGCTGCGAAAAGATAGTCGCCTGCCCCGTCGGTTTGTGTAGCGGATTCCACTCCAGTGGCTTGGTTTGTCGCAACTACCTTGGAATTTGGAACTGCCGCCCCTGTTGGATCCGTGACGGTGCCGTTGAGCGATGCAGTAGATTGAGCGTGTGCGAGGCCGCCGAGCGCAAACGAAACTATCAGCAGCGCTAGTCGCAGCCAAACGGTTCGAACTGGAAAGGTACCTCCGCTTGCAACTTCCATTTTTCTAATCCTCCTCAGATATTCAGTCATAAGCAATTTTGATTGTTTTCTCGACCTGCCTTCGAGGTCCGGCCCACTCTCCTGGCGACCTTCAAAAGCGTTTCTCCTGTGACATCGGCTTCGTAAACTCGCAGCGCTCAAACCGTATGCCAGTCCTAGATTGCATGGCGGTACTTCTGCGTAACGCAATCAGGTGGCCAGAAACTCGGGAAGATACAGCCTTCTTAAGGTGTTTATATTTAATAAGTTAAGTCGAGAATACGCTCTTGTCGGGAGGCTGGCGGAATCGATCGATATGAAATCTGGAAGGCCGTTATCGAATACAGTATCCGGCTTATAGCCGATTTAGATGGTCTAGAGAGCTGATGAACGGGATGGAGGCAACAACCGGGGGAGGAGTTCTGTAACCAGAGGGGAATTTCAGGGATTGCAGCTAGCGGGGATGAGAAGCTGCTGGTTTTCGTAGATTCGGTCCGGATCGCTGATGGACGGATTGGCCGCTGCCAGGCAAGGCCAGGACGAGGAGCGGCCAAAGCTAACTTTGGCCAAATTCCACAAGGTATCGCCCCTGTGCACCGTAATGGTTTGGTTGACCTTGGCTCCAGCCTTCTTTGTTGATACGCGAACCCTCGCGGGCACCGGAAGATTGAGCTCCGCACCGGCGCGAATTTGGTTCGGGTCGGCGATCCAGCGGTTTGCCGCCAGGAGTTCCGGCCAACGATTCCCGCGTCCCAGGTTTTCCTGCGCCAATTTCCAGAGAGAATCGCCCCGCTGCACGCTCACGGTTTTATGCTCGGCGATGGCGGTGGCTGGCAACGGGCGCTGCGGTTGTATCGGACGAATCGTTGCGACGGGTGCGACAGGTTGCGCCGGTTTGGCCAAAACGGTTGGCTGCAACGGCCTTGCGGAAATTGCTGGTTGCGTGGGCTGGACGAAAGTGCTGGGCGGCGCGGACAAGGAAAAAACTTTTGGCTGCGTTGGAGCAACAAGGCGGGAGCGGGAGCGAACTGTTGGGCGCACACTTTCGTGGAAGTCAGAGCGCGCACTCGGACGAACATTTGGACGATCCTCTTCGCGGCCGGTGACCGCAACATCGGGTCGCACATCTACGGGAGCGCGGGGACGAACAGGAACGGCCGAGAAGGGATCGCGCCGAAAAACATTCGAAGGCAATCTGGGATGCAAAGCCGGTTGAGTCGGGCGTCGAATCTTCGAACGCTCCGGCATTACCGGAGAGGCGAGCGCGGGAGTTCCGATGGAGAGATGGAATGGCTCCGACTGTTTCGGTTTCAACGCTTGCAACTCTTTTTGCTTGCGAAGTTGACGAGCGACTTCCCCGAGCGAAGGTTGTTGATGTTGTGAGTTCGCGTCGAGAGCATCTGGAGAATTTTGTGGCGCGCCGGGCGAGCAATTATTTTTCTGCGCGCATTCATTCCGTTTGGCTTCGGCTTGCGCGCGATCTTCGGGAGTCAGAATGTTGGGATGTTTGAGATCTTCTTCAGTGTAAACGTGCCTGGCGCGTTTTTGTAATTCCTGTTTGCGGGCGTGTTCCTGACGGGCGGCTTCGGCGACGCTTTGGTCTTGTTGCTCTTGCGCGCGAGAAACGGCTGCGCCGAAAGTTGTCAAACTCAAAAATAGAATTGCGGGGGCAGCGAAACGGACGGGACGCGAGATTCTCCCCAAGCCTGAGCGACGCGGCTGGACGGACATGGGGCCGTTTAGGTCAGTCAGCAACATGGCAAACCGACTACGGGGGGACTCCGCGTAAAGGAATTGTAGCCGAATCGAGGCGATAGGGAAAATGCTTTCTTTTCCAGTTTCCTGAATGCAAACCGCTGGAGATGCGGATTTTATGCGGCCAGAGAGCCATATTTGACGTACTATCTCTGCGTTTTCTCTGTCGGGAAAAGGGCGAGGACCTGAAATGGAAAAATTCACTGAGCATGAGAGTAACGACGCAAATACTAGCGCGACAAAACTTGAGTGCGTAGCCGCTAAGCAAGAACGGCGCGAACCGGCGGCTGCAGGACGCCGAAGATTTTTGCAGGCAAGTTTGCTGGGCGGCGTTGCGGCAGCAGCCGGGCCAATTGTCACGCCGGTCCTCAGAGTAAGCGGGCCCAATCTGCTCGTGCCGGAGCATTCGGCACACGCTGCGGACGTGCCGGCGTTTGAGTTGGACGAGATCACGATTGGCGAATTGCAGGAAGGAATGCAGTCCGGAAAATACAGCGCGCGCGCGATCGCAGAGAAGTATCTTGCGCGCATCGCGGCGATCGATAAGAGCGGCCCGGCCGTGAACAGCGTCATCGAAACAAATCCCGACGCACTGGAAATTGCGGAAGCCCTTGATAAAGAACGAAAAGAAAAAGGACTGCGGGGACCGCTGCACGGAATTCCTATTTTGATCAAGGACAACATCGCGACGGCGGACCGCATGCAAACAACGGCTGGCTCGCTGGCCCTGGTCGGGTCGAAGCCGCCGCGCGATGCGTTTATCGCGCAGAAGCTGCGCGAGGCCGGCGCCGTGATTCTGGGAAAAACAAATTTGAGCGAGTGGGCGAACATCCGGTCGAACCACTCGATCAGCGGATGGAGCGGGCGTGGCGGACAGACGAAAAACCCTTACGCGCTGGACAGGAATCCCTGCGGTTCGAGTTCGGGAACCGGCGCGGGAATTTCCGCGAATTTGGCGGCGGTGGGAATCGGAACGGAGACGGATGGCTCGATCGTGTGCCCGTCTTCCGCGAATGGACTTGCAGGAATCAAGCCGACGGTCGGACTGGTGAGCCGCAGCAGAATTATTCCCATTTCGCACTCGCAGGATACCGCGGGGCCGATGTGCCGGACGGTGCGTGACGCGGCGATTTTGCTTGGCGCGATTGTCGGGGGAGACGTGGACGACAAGGCGACGGTCGGAAGCGACGGAAAGTTCTTCAAGGATTACACCCAATTCCTGAATGCCGACGGGCTGAAAGGCGCGCGAATTGGAGTGCTGCGGAAAGCGTTCGGATTCAATCCCGCCGTGGACAAATTGATGGAAGCGGCCCTCGATGTTTTGAAGAAGCAAGGGGCGGTGCTGGTCGATCCCCTGGAGATTGAGACGTACGGCAAATTCGGTGAGACGGAATTTCTTGGGTTCATGTATGAGCTGAAAGCGGA
>Ga0210402_10004633_pt1 | contig 12497 bp, 9 predicted proteins | sample IncBWC7MmetaG_FD_161055 | JGI IMG/M metagenome (GOLD analysis project Ga0210402, IMG submission 161055) | Forest soil microbial communities from Barre Woods Harvard Forest LTER site, Petersham, Massachusetts, United States - Inc-BW-C-7-M | ecosystem: Environmental > Terrestrial > Soil >...
CGTCACGAGCGCCTTGTTTGCAGCAGTGATCGTATGTCCGTGAAACTTACGATTCTAAATCCAAAAATCAGCGCCACGAAAAGGACCGGAGCCGCTCCCGCCGCAAGCATCATACTGAACGGGGCCAGCAGCCGCGCACCGGCCGCCGCGGCGAAAGTGACCCCTACAATCTTGATCGGGCCGCCCCATTCCACTCGATATCCCGTAGCATTTTGCACCAGCCATAATGCAGGCACCGCGCCGAAGCAGATTTCCACGCCTAGAACGGCCCATGCCACGCCCATGTAACCGAAAGCCGGAGTCAACGCGGCAATGGCCACGGTCTTTGCCACCACAGCTACGCTCACCACTTTCAACATCTGCTTCTGCTTGTGCACCACGTATAGCATCGGGCCGAGAGTGAAAGATACGCACTTCACTAGGCACAAAAGACTCAGAACCCGCAAGGCGGGCGCACCGGGCGAGAGATCCCGTCCTAGCAATCGCATGTAGAACTCAGCTGCCGCCAGCGGCGAGCAGACTGCTAGGCCCGCCACTATGGCGCCGGTCTCCAGGCCCCGCTGGCAAGCCCGATCGAACGCGCTCCGCAGGTTGGGCCAGTAGGAAGCGGCGATTGGGTAGAGGGTGGCAGCCATCGCCTGCTGCGCCATAAACAACGGCCACACGAATTTCTGCGCCCCCGAATAAAACGCCAGCTGCGAAACTCCTCCCACCCGGGATAGCAACAGAATATCGATCGTTTCGTAGAGAACGACCACAAAGCCGGCCAACCCGATGGCGGAGGAGGACCGCAATCCCCAATTCACATCACCGCGGGTTACACCTCCCACCGATAACCGGTAGCTGCTGTTGCCCAACACTGCACCTACGCCGAGATAAACGGCGCGCGAAAACACGTGACAGGCGGCCAGTGCGACGATTCCGCCCCCTAGGTAAGCGGTGAGCGCGATCAGCGGAAGCATCACAAGTGTTGAGAGCAGTTCGCCCGTTGCATCCCGCTCGATCGTGAGGCTCGCCCAAAACAGGACTCGGTAGACCAGCACGCCCGCGAAAAACACCAGGCCGATCCCGAGGACCGCTCCGGCTTCCACCAGTCGCGCCGAGTGGCCCATCACCGCAACAATGCCCAAAAGCAATCCAAACGCGGCCGGAATCTGCACCACCCGCAGCGCCGTCAGAGTGCGCAGCAGGTGTAGCCTCTGCCCCGGTTGTGCGCAGATATCGCGCACGAAGGCGTCCGTTGTACCAAAATCCAGCATCCACTCCGCAATTGTGAGGATGCCGAAAAGCAACGAATACTCCCCAAAAGTGCCTCTGCCGAAGGTGCGCACAATCATAGCCGCTGCTCCGAGGCGGCTTACGGCCACAAGTAGCCGCGAGGCGGTTTGGGTGACAGAGTTCTTGAGCGCCTTCCAACCAACGTCCTGGATCTCCACCACGGCTGCGCCGGTCGCTTGGGTCGCGCCGTTTGGGCTGGCGGCGGAAGAGCGCACTAATCGAGCTGTCGACTGGTGCACGACGGCTGTCCTCCTACCGGGGTAAAGGAGTGCTCGAAAACGGGCTTCGGCGACGCACCAGAACAGCAGGAATGTTTGCGAGGGAGAAAATACGCGCAATTGCCCCACCGCGGCACTGTGCACCGACGTCAGGCAAGGGAACCATCCTCCAGCGGAGGATTGCGGAAGTTAGCCGCGGGAGCGACAACCTGACTCGGCCTATCACCTGGCACCGACTGTCGCAGCCGCAAGTAGCGGATCGCCATGATAATTCCCGCTACGACAAAAAATACGCGCAGAGTTGGATTGACGCGAAGCGAGAAGCTGAGGAATCCGTCCACCATGAAGGCTAAAATTCCTCCTAGGCATCCTGCATTGATGGCGTATAGCACTTCGTTTTTAACGCGGAAATTCCCGATGGCCGCACCCAGTATGGCACCCAGCATCGAGAGATGAATCATCAGCCCCACGATTCCAGTTTCCGCCCACCACAGGTAATAGATGTGGTGCACCGGCGGCAACCAGCCGCGTGGGCCATAGGCCTCGCGGGAATACCGCAAGTACTGCGGCAGGACGTCCACGTACCCAGCCAGCCCGCATCCAAAGAAGAAATAGTCATTGATAATATTCTTCGCGTCGATCTTGAACTCCTCGCGACCATTCGTCGCCTCATCCTTGCTTTCGAATAGCCGGGTTGTGATCTGATTCCAGAAGATGAGACACGTCAGAGACAGGATCGCAGTCAACCCAATGGCCGCTATCAGGGAACGGTGCCGTAGGATCTGATGAAAGAACGTCAGCACCATGACAACCGCGAACGCAGCTGCGAAGCTAACCCAACTGGAGCGTGATTCCGTTGCAATCAGCGCCGCCATACCGATCGCGGCGGTCACCCCAGCAAACAACTTGAACCCGCGGGCGAACCGTACTTTCACCAGCAACACGGCCAAAACGATTGGTAACAGCACGGCCAGGAATATGCCAAAAATGTTAGGATGTAACAGCAGTGCGCTGACGCGCCAAACTTTCCCCGTCTGCAACGTCGTTTCGGCCAGTGTTTCGATCGTGTCGGCCGAAGTTTCGCCCAACTTTTCCAGCCCCAGGGTGCCGGAGAGTAGGTACTGCGCGATGCCGATGATTGACTGGGCCAAAACCGACAGCGTCAACGCCGAAACGCAGTGTAGAATCCAGCGAGGGGTTTCCAACTCATTTACCACGACTAGAAACAAGACCAGCACCTTTAACATGCGGACCAATTCCAGCATCGCGTCGCTGCGCCAGGGACCGACCACGACAGCCCACGACCCCATGACCATTACTAACATCCAGAAGAAGCTTGCGCGGGGGACCCGGATGCCTCGTCGGTGCCCGGCCCAAATTTCCCAGGCCTGACACGCGAGCAACGCAAGAATGAAAGGATCGCTGACCTCGATGCGATACGCGACTTCGGCGCCACCTTTATCCAGAATGGTCCCGAAGTATTTGCTCAGGTTCAAAGGGATGGTCAGCATCAAGCACCACAAGCAAACGAGCCTCGGATTTCCAGACAGGTATGACAGAATACCGAGCAGTAGCGTTGCTGACGCCACAGCGGTCAACTTGGTATTGCCGATCAGCGCTACCGCGGAGATGGCCAGCAGGCCGCAACAACACAGTCCCACGCCCAAGGCAGGAAATCGCCAGTCATAGTTGGGGGTGGCCGTAGTGTCGCTCATTTATCCACACGAAACAGTGCATCACCGCTAACGAAAGAGGGGTACGCTTTACCTTTGCTGCGCACCGAGGTGGTCAGTACCACACCCACTTTGCGGGCCTTGCAAGACTCGAGTGCATCTTCCGCGCTGCCGAGGTCCGTTACCTTGGTCTGCGCCTCGACAACGAACAGCAAAACGCAGCCAACGGACGGTGCCAGCGCTAGTGCCGTAGCATCATCGAGAACTGAACCTCCAGACAGAAGCACGAAGTCGTAGCGCCTCTCTGCCGCTTTGAGTAGCTCGCTCATGCGTTCGGGCGACGCCAAGGTCCCATCGAAGTTGCCACCGGCCGGCAGAAAAAAAACATTTTTGCGGCTCGTCGGAAGCACCACATCATCGAGGACTAGCTCGGGATCCGAGAGCAGGTCGATGAACCCACGATGTTTGGTGCAGTCCAGAATATGTGTAAGTTGCGGATTCCGCGTGCAGCCATCTACTAAGAGCACCGAATGGCCTAACTCCTCCGCCAGGCAGCACCCCAGCACCGTCGAACCGTGCACCCCTACTGCAGAAACCGTCGGAGTCACCAAAAGTGCAGAGCGAGAAGCCTCGCCGCGCGGCAGGTCGGAATGGATCCGCAGCGCCAAGCGGCGGAACGGCATCAGGTCCTGCTTGGGATTGGTCAGACGTCGCCTCAACGAACGAACCCAAGAGGAAACTGGGCCCGCCCCTCCGCCGTTTGAGTTACCGTTCGTCAACACTGGAGCCTCGTTCTTCAACTCCCGCTCATGAGCCGGCTCCGAGCCGGGCGGGGATAGAGCAATAGCCATCGCGGGAGCGGCGGACTGCTCTAGTGCAGCTTTCTGCATAGCTTCATAAATGCGACTCATCGTTTCCCTTCAGCAAGCCAAACGAAGTCTCTAGGTGCATAAATCTACGGTTCCCGGTTACAGCGCTGTGTCTCCACCTAGGTTCAATCGTGAGACGATGCTGCTCTAGCTTTAGCTTTAGGTCGTTCCACCACATCCAGAGGACGGCCGCCTACATGGACCGCAATCGTGCCATACAGCCGTCCTCCTTCTACGTGCTCCCGCTGCACCGTGCCGCTGGCATAGCTGGCCAACACCGCACCGCAAACGCCCAGAAAAGCACCAAGGAATAAGGCGCAGGGATAGAGAATCTTCAATCGTGGCCACCACTTGTTCGCTGGCGGGACCGCGTATCCGACAACCCGTACACTCGGCATCGCTTCTGTCACCGTCGCTAGGGACGCGCCGGCCTGTGCCTCCTTCAACGCCAGCGCCTGATATTTTTCCTGCGCCAGCCCAAAATCCCTATCTAACTCATGGAGGTGGGCCTGCATGGTAGGCACTTGTTGCAGACGTCTACGTAGCTGCTCCGCTGTACTCTGATTTGTGGCCAGGTTGGCAAGCGCCCCATTTAGTTCTACGCGCAACGAGCCTCGTGTTGTCAGCAACTGTTCGCGCACAGCATTCAACCCTTCGGTAGTTCCTCTTTCCACCTTTTCTGGCTGTTCGGACATCAAGCTGTCCAGCTTCGCGATATCTGCTTTTATTTCCTGAACCTCCGGAGAGTCTTCGCGATAGCGGTCAAGCGCCTGGATCAACGAAGTTTGCAACTCCAGCCGCCGCATCTTTGTTGTTTCGCGCAGCGCATTAAGTTCGTGGATGGCGCTGACCGTCCTCGTCTCTGGCTCGGATGTGAGCTGCCGGTCCACTTCGTTCAAGCTCGCTTGGATCTCCGAAACCCTCGCCTGCTGCGCCGCCACGCTCGCTTGCAGGTCAGTCATCTGCTTCAGCTGGATCGTCTCCTTCTGCAGATCAAACACTAAGTCGTTTTGGGCCGCATACTCCTTGCGGCGGTCGTCTATCAGTTTCAGCTCTTCCGACGCTTCGTCCGCCTGCCTGTTCAATATTTCGTAGGACTTTTGTGCCTCGGTTTCATACCGTCGGGTGCGCTGCGCCAGATATGTGTCGATCAACTTGTTGGTGATATCCGCCACGCGTCGCGAAGGACCCTTCACCGTGACCTTCGCCACGTTGGATTCACCCTCGAGTTGGACTGTGATGCCAGCCGCGAAGTCGTCAATTGTCTTCGCGAGGTCCATATCTTCCGGAGAGAGGCCTGCCATGTCCTTGTCAGGGAATAATCTGTCTTTCAAGGCTTTGTAATTCCTGCCAATGAAGGACTCTTCCCATATGAAGCTGATCTGCGACAAGATCGGGTGATACACGTCTTTCCAATGCAGGTGCTCGTTATCGATGACCTCCTTCAGTACAGGAACCGCCGTCATTAGCTGGATTTCAGTCCGAGAGTCATCCTTCCGGAACACGTTCCAGTTCACGTAGAACGCGTCGCGCGACGCGTCGATGTCCTTCTCAACCATGATAGCCGCTTCCACTCGATAGATCGGCGGGAACGCGTACAGGTACCATGTAGTTAGAGCGAGCGTAATCAGGCAGCCGGCGTAGACCACCATTCGATGATGGCGCAAAGCGTCAATAACGCTCTGCACTGATCTTTTGACATCAAACATGTCACGGTCAAAGCGTCCGTTTAGGTTCTGGTCTATGCTCATGGTCTGTACCTGAATCGTCCTTCCAAAGGCCCCAGGTTAAGATAGCGAGTCCTGATGGCTATCCTGATGTTTATCCTGCAGTCTTATCCTGAAGTCTTATCTCGCTAAATGACCCATTCACTTCGTAAATTGCTCGACGAGTTTGAAGTTGGCGTACGACCCCACCACCATGTTTACAGCGGTGGCGGGGCGATTGATGAAATCGTCGATAAATCGCTCTACTTGACTCCGGGCGCTTTCGGGCACAAAGACTATGTCATCCGGTTGTAGGAGCGTCGCACGTAGCGCCATGTAGATTCCTGACGTCCCTCCTGTACTGCTCTCAAGAGGAAGAGCCTGCAAGTGGCCATCGGCGCTCAGGCGAATGAGCGTCACGTGTCGCATGGAAGCTGATCGACGAAAGCCGCCCGCCAACGCAATCGCTTGTGCAGCGGTCGGTGCATCGCGGAACGGGATGGCAACGCCGGACGTGGGTTGCAGCTCGCCCGTTACGTAGACCATGGCCTGACGGACCTGCGTCGGGAGGACATAGACTTCTGGTTCGAAGAGCCGCGCCGAGAAAAGTCGCATCAGTTTCGCCGCGAGTTCGCTAGGTGTTAATCCCGCTGCCTGGATATCCTGCAGCAACGGTAGCGAAATGTATCCATCCGGACGGATGCTTACCACACGTGACACCTCGGGGGCGCGACGTACTACGATCTCCATAGAGTCGCCCGCCGCAAACACATACTCCTTATGGAACTGCAGCGACGATTGCGTTACCTCTTGCGGTGCGGAGATTTCTTTAAAACTCTTCTGTTGGCCTGCCACAGCAAATGTTGCCAATATAACCGTCGCGACCAGAGCCGCTAGTGTGCGGACTGCTGCAAGATCAGATAAGTGACAGACGAACCTTTTTGTGCTAAGCATGTCTTTCTCGCAAGACCTCCTTACCGGCCTACCAAACCTTCTCCGCATTACTCCCCGCATTACTCCGCTGATTGTGGAGCCCATCTCCGCGTCCACACACCGAATCCTGCGTCACTGGATGGCACACTCGTATTTGCCAGGAATTGCGGATTCTGGTGACCATCTTGCTAAGGCCCTTCAGACTCCTCGTCCAGGTCTCCAGGGCCGCTGACATTTCACGTGCTCCCTCTTCGGTGAGCCTGAATTCAAACTCCGCCGGCTCACCTAGCCGGTAGTAATCCACGTTATTTGGCAGGCCATCGGCTATCCAGCGATTCAGGTCAAAACGCAGAACCACCCGCACCGGCGACAGGATTTCTTCGAGCACCATCCCATCCGCATGCTTGAGTTGCTCGTAGCGGTGAAAATCGTCCCAGAACTCATTGAAGCCGGGGATCTGGGCTGTGACGCCCCGCTCTACCAGAATCTTCTTGCTGGCATTCATAGCGAGCCGGCAGATTTCGGTCCAGATGTGGAATGAGGCAATCGCTCGGTACTTATACATCAGGTTGTCGCCAATCTCGCCCCGCTCAAGTCTCTGGAAGTTTTCCTCATGGCTGTAGAACTCAAGGCACGCCTCGCGACTGGGGAACAACTCATTCGTGGTCTCCCGCACGAAGTCATCGAGAAACCGGCGCGTAGTCCCTTTTGACGCTTCGAGCCCAGCCAACATCGCGTCCCACCATTCGGATTTCTTGATGCCATAGCCCTGCACGAATTGCACTACGTCGGCAAACCAGGAGTCATTCCAGAACACGCTGCTAGTCAGGTGGTATTTGCGAGCTGTGATGTAGTCGTCGAAGGAAAGTGTGTCCGTTCCGACCACGATCTCTTCCGTATCGAACACCTTTTCATCGCCGTAGATACCAAAATTCTTGGGAAGAACGCGGAAGCGGGTGACGAAGCGGAAATGATCCCGGGATTCCTGCATCTCCATTTCCGCGCCCTTTAGCATCATGGCCTGGAAGTTATGGAGTTGATCGATGCCCGAGTCCAGGAGCTCATGCAACGCACGGAGATGGCTATTCAGCGTTTCACCAGGCAGGCCGAGAATCAGGTCAGAATTGGATCGCAATCCGCGTCCGCGCATAGATATCTGTAGTTGTTGGTACGCTTCCAGCTTGATGGTTTGCCGCTTTACATTGCGGAGTACATCCTCGTCGAGTGATTGGACGGCTTGGTAGAGCACCAGGGCCCCGCTCACCTGTTCTAGCGACTTGATAATGCGTTCCGGCCGGTTCTTGCCCGTAGTTGCATCGATGAAGGTCGGCCATCCGTAAGAGCGTTGCATCTCGCCAATGTAGCTGGAAATCTCAATATCCCGCTCGAACATCCCGTAGTTCGAATCGGCGATTCGAAGCGTACCCATATTGGGGCTATGCTGTTTGATTTTCCGCGCGATATAGTGAATTTCTTCCTTGGTACGGTCCAGGCTGTAGTTGTGGACTTTGGTGTACCAGCGTGTCCCTTGAACACAGAATGTGCAGGTAAACGGGCAGCCGCGATTGGTTTCGATCATTGGCGCAAGCTTTCCGTCAAAGAATTCGTCCTGGATTCCGGTCAACCAAGGGGAAGGAATATCATCCATCTCCTTGTGGCGCTCCCACGTGTCGTTTCGAACTACCTCGCCTTCGGACGTCCGAGACATGCACGAATTTAAGCTGCGAGTGCGAAGCTGCCGGATCGATTTGCCTGCGTCTAGGAACTGTCCCACGACTTCCGCAGCCAGAAAATCGCCCTCTCCGAGCACGTAAACATCGACATTCGGCCGCGAGCGCATATAGGCGATTTGCCGTGCAGGCTCTAGCGAGATATTGGGGCCGCCCACCACAACCAACGTATCTGGACGGATGCGCTTAGCAAGCGAAGCAAAGTGCAGGCTGAGCGCCTCATTCCACACGTAATTACTGAGCATCAGGACATCAGGAGCTGCACTTCGCAGAGCTTCCAAGAGCCGCTCCGGATACACAAACAATTTCGAGTTAACTTCTGGCACCTCCCGGTCCATTACGGCCTTTAGGTAGGCGATCCCCAACGGCATACAATCGTTTGCCAACACCCCTGAGTAGTCGTACCGTAGGTCAGCTAAATAGACAGAAGTAGTCATTGGCGGGACCCCTATCACCTAAACGGCCTTTTTCATCGCGAAAGCTAGCTGCCGCATCTGCCCTGCTTCGACCCCGGTAAGTAGTTCCTCAGTCAGTTGGTTGCGATACCAATCAACTGTTTCGAGCAACCCGGCGTCCATACCGTATCTAGGCGACCAATCGAGCAATCGGCGTGCCTTCTCGCACTCCATATACTGTTCTCGAATCTCTGCGCTGGCGTTGTTTTGGATTATGGGGATGAGGTCTGTCCTTCCCATTATTTCTAGCGTTTGCCGAACGACATCGATCACGCTGAGACGAGCCTCGAGACTGAAATTAAAGGCCTCTCCTGCAAGGGAGGGATTGCTGGCGAGCGCCTCAGCAAGCAACTGATAAGCCGCGGCTGCATCTTTTACGTAAAGGAAATCACGAATGAACTGACCATCGCTCCGAATGATGAAGCGCTCGCCTCTCAGCGTGGCTGCAATGGTGCCCGGAATCGTACGGCTGAAGTTCAAATCCCCGCCCCCGTAGAGGTTGGCGCAGCGCACAATTCCGACACCGAGCCCGTACGTGCGGGCATACATCGCACTGATCAGGTCAGCGCAGCTCTTTGAAACATCGTAGGGAAAGGTCCCGCACAGAGGGTAGTCTTCGCGATAAGGGAGTTTATTGGATGGACCGTAGGCCTTGTCAGAAGACGCGACAAGCACCTGCTGGACCTTCATTTGGCGCGCTGCCTCCAAAACATTCCAGGTCCCCTGCACGTTCGCTTGCAGGGTCGCCACCACATTCATTTTCGCCACGCCCACGATAGCTTGCGCAGCGAGATGGAACACAGTCACGATGGAATAATCTGCCAGTACTCGTTGCAACAGTTGCAGGTCTTCTACGGAGCCGTTCACCGTGACGACTCGATCTGCCCACCCGTCCTGGAAGAGAACACTCTTCGGCACTCGATCACGGACTAGCGCCACAACGTGGGCACCGTCTTCACAAAGTTTCTTGACTAACCATCCGCCCAGAAATCCTGTCGCGCCGGTGATGAGAACCGGACGGCCCCTCCAAAACTCGCTTCTTTCTGCGGCCATCATGCTTTTCCTCCCGCTGATAGGGCGTTCAATTTATCGAATTGACTCCACGGAGGGTTACCGCCGTTATAAGTCATTTCCATCTCCTGCTGGTCTTTGCTCGTGTCCATCGACTTCCAAAACCCCTGATGTCGGTAGGTGTACAGTTCGCCGCGAAACGCCAATTTTGGTAACACTTCGTTCTCCAGGTTTTGTCCATCCCAAAATTCAAAGGCAGCACGTTCGAACACGAAAAACCCCGCATTGATCCAATAACTATCTATGATTGGTTTTTCCCGAAACTCGCTGACTTTGCCATCGCCACCAAAGATGACCGTGCCGTATTGCGACCGCAGAGGCACTGATGTAACCGTAGCTAGACCACCATGGCCGGCGTGAAACTCTGCGAGCGCGCGCAGATCGACGTTGCCAAGGCCGTCGCCGTACGTGGCAAAAAATGTTTCACCCACATGGGGCGCGCAGCGGCGGATGCGTTCACCCGTGTCGGAACTGTCTCCGGTGTCGACGATTTTGACGTTCCACTCATTGCACCGTCCGTCAAAGTAATCCACCAGGATTTCCTTACGGTGACCGGCAGCCAATATGAACCGTGTGAAACCTTGTTGCGCGTACAAGCGCATCAAATGAATCAGGATCGGCGTGCCGTTAATCGGCATCATCACCTTTGGGAAATACTCAGTGAAGGGATAGGAGCGTGTTCCCTTTCCGCCACACAGGATCACCACGTCCATGATCGTTTCCTCCAAGTTTAATAAGCACCCTTGCCGGACAGAACCGCTGGGACCGACAGTAGCAACAACTTCACGTCGAGCCATGGAGTCCAGGTATCGACATATTCCAGGTCATACTTCATCCACCGCGAAAACTCGATGTCGCTGCGGCCGTTCACCTGCCATAGACATGTCAATCCAGGGCGGACACTAAACCGCCGCCGGGCTTCGCCAGTGATGCTCATAGCCTCGTGCATTGGCAGTGGCCGCGGCCCTACCATGCTCATGTCGCCCTTCAATACGTTCATAAGCTGGGGGAATTCGTCGATACTGAAGCGGCGCAACAGCCGACCAGTCGGCGTTAGGCGTGTATCGCGAGGATCTTTGAAAACCGGCCCACCAGTCACGGAACGCTTTGCGAGCGAATGGACCAAAGCCTCACTGCCGTTCAACATCGTGCGGAACTTATACATGGTGAACGGGCGGGCGTGCAGCCCGGCACGGCGCTGACGGAAGAACACTGGGCCCGGAGAGGACAGCTTCACTAAGACTCCAGCAACAAGAATCAGTGGCGAGAACAGAACCAAGGTAGTCAGCGCGAGCGCCACGTCACTGACGCGCTTTAACGCACCATGCACTCCATCGAGCCGCACGCCGCCCATCGCGATACTCACGTCGCCGCAGAACTGTTCCAGCCGCGCCTGGGTCAACTCTTTCCCCGAAGGCTGCAGTACGACCCGGGCCACGATCCCGTACTGCTCGCACAAGCTCACCGTAACCTGCTCGGCCGCGAACTCCTCAGTGCATACAGCTATAAGAACCTCATCGACAACGTTCAGTCGCAGCACCTCAGCGAGTTGCGATGCCAGCAGCGCGCGCTCAGGGTATGACAGATACTGACGCTCATGCGGCGGGCCAAAGCCGACGCAAGTTACGTACAATCCCCACTCGGGGTGTTTCTCGAATCTCGCTTGTATCGCGCAGGCGGTATCCCAGTTCCCGATGATGCAAACATTCCTGGTGTCATAACCGCGGGACCGGATCGCGTGCGCGAGTCGATAGCCGATTGCACGTTCCGTAAGAAGTACTACCGTACCGAGGCCAACAAACCAACCTACTGCTGGCAAACGGTGAAAATCTCGAATCAGCAGAACTGCGAATACCAGAACGCATCCGCCGACCAATTGTGCCGATACTAAGCCTCGGGCTACCCCCTTCGTTCCCTCTATTCGGTGGGATTCATAGATGCCGAAAAACCGGAACAGTGAAAGCCAGAACGGTGTTATCAGCACAGGTAGGAGCAAGTGCAGGAACGCGTTGCCAAAGGGAGGTCCCCAAATTTTCACCAGCAACGTGGCAAGGAGGACTGTGTCCGCCACGGCAAACCAACGAACTAGAAGTGTCGCGTGATACCTCATCCTGGGCGTCTCTCTGCCGGCCTCAACAGCGGATCCGATTCGCTTTGAGCGAGCGAGTGATGTTCTGAGGTCTGTCGGTCATCGAGCGTTACCGGAAGCACGCTCCTCTGCGCAGTTGCACGAACGCGAGCGGCGACCAGCTTAACTACCTGAGATTGAGAAAGAACAACCGGCTCACCTACTAAGTGGGCAACCAATACAATTTTGGCGGAGTGCTCGATTGTTTCCATGCGAAAGAACGCGGTAAGGAGGTCAGCGCCGCATGTGACGGCACCATGGTTCGCCAATAGCAAGCCATCGTAATGCGGTACAAATGGCTCCAGTACGGCACTCAACTCCGGTGTTCCCGGCGTCCCGTACGGAACCAGGGGAACTTGTCCCATCCCGGCGATCACTTCCGGTAGCAAAGCCTCGTCGAGAGCCCGGCCCGCAGTAGCAAAGCCTGTAGCGGTCG
>Ga0210402_10004636_pt1 | contig 12492 bp, 13 predicted proteins | sample IncBWC7MmetaG_FD_161055 | JGI IMG/M metagenome (GOLD analysis project Ga0210402, IMG submission 161055) | Forest soil microbial communities from Barre Woods Harvard Forest LTER site, Petersham, Massachusetts, United States - Inc-BW-C-7-M | ecosystem: Environmental > Terrestrial > Soil >...
CCGGCCGTTTCGGCTGGGGCTACGCCGGCGCCCAGAGATCGACGCCGTCGTAGCCCCAGCCGAAACGGCCGGGAAACTCATGGACCGGCATGACCTCGAGAAGGTTGATGCCGATCTCGCGCAACCCTTCGAGATGCTCGATTGCCGAACGCCAGGTGCCTTCGCGTGTGAACGTCCCGATATGCATCTCATAGATGACCAGGCCGCGAGGATCGACGCCGCGCCATGCGCCATCGCGCCATCCATACGACTCCGGATCGACGACCACGGAATGGCCATGCGGTCCGTCGGGCTGAAATCGTGAGGCAGGATCGGGATAGGTTGCCTGGGCATCGTCGAGCCGGAAGCGATAGCGGGTGCCGGCTCCTGCCGTTGTGATCAGGCCACGGAAGTGGCCGTCAGGCTCGCGTTCGAGCGGATGATTGGAATCACCGATGACGACACTGACCGCGCGATGGCCGGGAGCCCAGACGCGAAAGTCGGTACCGCTCGGAGTCAGTTCGGCGCCGACGGCGCGCTTCCTTGTGAACATCGCGAAGAGCACGACTGCAAGCGGCGTGCGACGTACGTATGATCACGCCGTGAACCTCCTCCACCTCTTCGACCTTTCTCTCGTTACGCGCCGCGACCAGGTTGCGCTCGAATGGCAAGGCGCCGCGTTCACATTCGGTGAGATTGAGCGCCGCAGCAACCGCGTCGCCCATGCACTCCGCGCGCGCGGGCTGGCGAAAGGCGACCGTCTCTGCGTCTACCTCGCCAACCGAATCGAGCTGATCGACCTCTACCTCGCCTGCGTGAAGCTCGGCGTGATCTTCGTTCCGATCAACATCCTCTACCGGGAGCGGGAGATCGCCCACATCACCGGCGATGCCGAGCCGCGGTGGATGATCACCGAGGCAGAGCTGCCGCAACTCGGTTCCGATCGCGACGATCGTCCGATCGAAGATATCGATGGCGATACGCCGGCGGCGATCATCTACACCTCGGGCACTACCGGAGCCTCGAAGGGGGCGGTGCTGACGCACAACAACTTCGCCGCAAACGCCGTCAACCTGTCGACGATGTGGCAAATCAGCGACCGCGATCGCTTCCTCCTGGCGCTCCCTCTCTTCCACATCCACGCACTCGGCAACGGCCTCCATTGCTGGCTGGCCAGCGGCTGCCGGATGCGGCTTCTGGAGCGTTTCGATCACCGCACGGCACTCGACGATCTCCGCGACTTTCGCCCGACGCTCTTCTTCGGAGTGCCGACGGTCTACGTCCGCCTGCTCGACACGCCCCCCGAGGCCGCGCGGGAGATCGGCGCGGCGATGCGTCTCTTCGTCTCCGGTTCCGCGCCGTTGCCGGTGCAGGTCTTCGAGCGTTTCCGCGAGCTGTTCAACCACACCATTCTCGAGCGCTACGGGATGACGGAGACGTTCATGAACATGAGCAATCCCTACGCCGGCGAGCGCCGCGCCGGAACGGTGGGCTTTCCGCTGCCCGGAATCTCGGTTCGCATTGAGGACGGGGAGCTTTTCGTGCGCGGCCCGAACGTCTTCGCCGGCTACTGGCGCCGTCCCGACGCCACCGCCGCCGCCTTCACCGACGGCTGGTTCCGCACCGGCGATCTGGCCACGCGCTCCGACGACGGTTACTACACGCTCCTCGGCCGCAAGTCCGATCTCATCATCTCCGGCGGCTTCAACATCTACCCCCGCGAGATCGAAGAGCTCCTGCTCGAGCAACCCGGCGTCGCCGAGGCCGCCGTGGTCGGGGAGCCGGACGGCGTTCGCGGCGAAGTGCCGGTAGCGTTCATCGTGGCCACGGATTTCGACCCCGACGCGCTCGAGCGTTGCTGCCGCGAGCAACTGGCATCGTTCAAGGTTCCGCGGAGGTTCGTGCACGTGGAATCGATCCCGAGGACGGCATTGGGGAAGGTGCAGAAGCACCTCCTGCCGCGATAGCCGAACTTCTCGCTATGACAACCTCGACCGCCAGTACCGAGGGCGTCTGCGATGATGAGCAAGCGCGACAAGCTCCAGGTAATCGTCGAACTCGCGGTAGATCACAAAGAAAGGGAAGCGTCGAAGAGGAAACCGGCGAACACCCTTGACGGCACGTATCCGTGGAATGACGCTCCCTGCCGCGGGATGGTCTGAAATGAGTTGAACGACGTCTTGAATCTCACTCCACAGACGGTCGCCAAGACCCGGGCGTTCCGCTTCGTACCAGCGAAGGTAATAATCAATCTCGGATTCCGCGGCCTCAGTCAGTCGAACCGGCTTGCTCACCGCCCGAAGATATCGCGCTCGATCCGCTGACGCACGTCATTCCAGTCGGATGACACATTGGTTCCGGCGTCGGAGGCCGCGCAACGGCGTTCAATCTCTTCCGCCCAGTCATCATCGATGACCGGATCGCTGCCAGGGTCAAGGCTCTCGAGCAAACGTGCGGCAAGCTCTGCGCGATCCTTTTCAGGCAGTTCAAGAACCTGGGACAGTAACGCAAATGTGTCTGTCACGGTTTGGACATTCTAGCGTGATAGGTGACCAAAATAGACAACTATGAGGGTCGTAATGGCGGCTGGCGGTTAGTATCCGATGTTTCATGTGCCTCATCGCCATCGCCGTCCACCCATCCCCGCGTTACCCCATCGTCATCGCCGCGAACCGCGACGAGTTTTACGACCGTCCCACCCGCTCCCTGCACATCTGGGACGATGACCCCAACGTCGCCGGAGGTCGCGACCTGCGCGCAGGCGGAAGCTGGCTGGCGGTGACGCGCGAAGGCCGCTTCGCCGCGGTGACGAACATCCGCGGTGTCGACGAGGCCGCGAATCCTCGGTCGCGCGGCGCCCTGGTCGGCGACTTCGTTCGAGCGCAAATGCCTCCGCTTGCATATGCGCAGAGCATCCGCACCGAGGAGTACGCCGGATTCCATCTCATCGCCGGCGACCGGAGAACTGTCGCCCACGTCGCCACCGACATCCCCGCTCGCCTGTTCGATGTCGGCATCTTCGCCATCAGCAACGCTCCGACTACCGTCGACTGGCCCAAGATCGTCATTGCCCGCGAGGCTATGGCGCAGGCATTAGGAGGTGACCCCATCGACGATCTGATGCGCTTCCTGACCACGCCACGCGGCGGCGTGATCGAGGAAGAGGTGTTCGTCGCGCTTCCCGAACGCGGCTATGGGACAAGGTCGTCGACCGTGGTGGTGATGACGGATGAGGAGATCGTGATGAGGGAGATGAGCCATCCGTCGGGGGAGGTTGTGGCATGGTTCGCGCGACGGGCAGTGGAGTGCGGCAGTCCCATGACGCGTTGACTTTCCGCCATGTGGCGACGATGATCACGCCAGATGGAGTATTGTGAATGACCACCCACTCAGGCGCAACGACTGAAACTGCTTCCGGGCCGACACGCGATGTCGAACGCTTTCGCCAATTGCTCGCTCGAGGTGGAACCGGCCAGCACTCCTATGCGCTCCTGCTCGGATTGAAGACCTCTGATTGGGCGCGTCTGCTTCGAAGTGTCGAGCGCGGATTCTCATTTGACGCACTCGAACACTTTCAGCGAAACGTCGGCCTCGGCCCCTGGCAAGTCCTTGAGTGGCTACAGATCGCACCGCGCACGCTCACCCGGCGAAAAAGGGATGGACACTTGCTGCCCAATGAATCCGACCGGCTCCTGCGTGCAGCTCGCATTCTTGGACGGTCGCTGGAACTATTCGAGGGAGATCGCGATGGAGCGGTCGAATGGTTGCTCAGTTCTCAACCCGCGCTTGGGGGAGCATCTCCCATGAACGTTGCGAAAACCGAGATCGGCGCTCGCGAGGTAGAAGACCTGATCGGCCGTCTCGAACACGGTGTCTACTCCTGACGTGGTCAAGGCCTGGCGTTTGGTCAAGGCGAGGCTCGCCAATCAGGCCTTCACCGGCGAGGGAGCGAGATTGTATGGGGGCAGGTGGAACTCTCCTGGAACACCGATCATTTACACGTCGGCAACCGCATCGCTCGCAGTTCTCGAGGTCTTCGCGAACGTTCAGCGATCCGGCCTTCTCGCTGCGTACATGCTCGCGGAATGTGAGTTTGACGAACGCCTCGTTACGCGCGTATCGATTGCCGATCTTCCCGCGAACTGGTGGCGCTCGCCGGCATCGCCTGAGCTACAGGTGATCGGTGACCGCTGGTCCATTGAAAGAACGTCTGCGGTTCTGCAGGTACCCAGCTCCATCATCGAGAGGGAGAACAATTTCCTGCTCAATCCGCTCCACGACGATTTCCGGCGGGTGCGACTTTCGCGACCGGAGCCATTCCGGATTGACCTGCGCCTGCTGTCGTAGTTTGCGCGAAGAGATCACAACCGTCAGAGCAATTGATCGAAGGTGTCTTGCCCCGGCTCAGCCAACAAGTACGCAGGTATCTGTTTACCGCTACGAGAGGATCGAGTGCAGTGAGGCGGGGTTGCGTAGGGCGGCAGTAGCGAGGGCGATGCCGTCGACTCCGCGCTTTCGGGCGGTGTGAAGGACGGTCATCAAGACTTCTTGTGTTATGCGCGCCGCGAAGCGTGTTGTTGCCTCCGCTCATTTTGCGATTAACGACGGCGGGTCGGATGGCCTGTTCAGCGAGGAAGTTGGTTGCAGGAATGGCATCGCGGTGGAGGAAGGTGAACAGTGCCTGACGTTCGCGCCGCAGGTGAGCTGTGAGGCGTCGGCAACCCGCGTGATTGGGGCATGAGTCGAGCAGCCGGTCGATCTGGGATTCCACTTGTCCGATGGAGACCATCAGTCCGTGCGGCCCAATCTCGGCCGAGTCCCGTCGCTCGCGGATCCGGATGGCTCGCTTGAGCATCTTCTTGAGCGCAACAAGCCAACGAACCGCCGCTTTCCCGGGTGCAAGATCGATCAGGTGTCCGATTCGGCGCAGGATATGGGCGAGACATGTTTGACTTGCCGCATTCGGGAAAGCGTTCGCACCCCGGTAGCCGATCCAGCCATCGCGAACGATCGTCCCGGCGTACTCACGGCCAATGAGCGCTTCCGCGTCAACCCGTCCGCGGCCGCGCGAAAACATGAAGAAGCTCTCCTCTCGCGTGGCCGCAACGTCCAGCCACGCTTTATGCCCTCCGATTTTCCATCCGGTTTCGTCCGGTGAGAGCATGGGCCGATTTCGAACCCGCTCCCGAACTCGCTCGTACACCGCTTCGAGGTGTAAGCCCAGACGCCCCACCGCCCGGTTCATCGTCGAGGCACTTGTGACCAGTCCGAACCCCTTCTCGAACAGATCGACGATCCGTGCGTACGAGACTCCGCACTCCTTGTTCAGTTTCGCCGCGAAGGCCACGGCTCGTGGCCCGATCTGCACCGCCGCCGACCCTACCGCCTCGGACGTTTGATCGGCGTGCCGAGCCCGCAACTGACGCCCGCACCTGGTACACCGGGCCACCTCGATCTGGAACTCCGTCGTCGTGGCCTGCTGGACCGGAAAGTCGGTCTGCCACTGCTTCTGTTGCCCGACCAACACTGCCGGCTTCTCACACCTCGGGCAATACAGCGGTGCCGGTACATGCACCACCCGATCGATCTTCACCGGCACTGCCCGACTTGCTCGCTTCCCGTATCGCTTGCCACGCCTGCGGCCACGCTTGGCTGGATTGGCCTTCGGTTCTCCTCGACTGAACGGTGCGGCTTGACGCTTCGCTGCCCGGCGAAGCTCTTCGTTGCTTCGCTCCAGCCGTTCGATTCTACGAAGAAGTTGCTCGATCACTCGATCGCGATCAGCGAGCTCTCGCTCAAGCTCCGCGATACGTCGGTCCTTCTCGTTTTCCGACTCCACCCAACACTCCCAACATCAGATTACTCCTGTTCGAGGCCCACGGCGGTAAACAGATACGTACGCAGTTAGACGAGAGTCGAAACCGAAAAGCCGCGAGAGTGTTCAGTACGTTACTGCGGGTCATGAACCGACGTCGGGCTCTGTATCCACTCGCGCGGGTGACGCCTGGGCGGGTGCAATTTGCATCGCCTCTTTCGTCCAGATAACACGCATCGTCTTTAGCAACACGGCGCCCAGTATATAAGCCGCTACCGCGCCACTGATTTGGAATGTGATGTCGAGACCTGCGAGTTGCAGCAGGATTGCTCGTATAACGGCGAATGTCAAAACCGCCGCCGGCAGCAGCACTGCCGAGACCACAAACACACCACGGGCAATAATGCTTTTGAAGAGCGCAACCCACGCCACGAGCGGCAGAGAATCTCCCTTTGCAGAGAGTTCGCTCAGGACTTGGACGTGGAGCAATAAGTACAACTGAAGCGACAGAATGATTAAAGGGGCGAACCATGTGAGCGCCTCCGAGGGTACACGAAGACCGGCAATGTCGACGTCACCTTTCGTCAGTCGAATCGATGCCCGAACATGATCGGATAGTTCACCGAGAGGAAGATTGCCAGTATCGGCCGGTGCAACGCTCAATAACGCGGCGAACGCTCTATCAAATTGCTGAGGCGTCCAGTCAGGGTAGTAGCGTTCGCATAGCCATGCAACCGGCGTCAGGCTTGGATATTCATCCATGACGGCAGACGCGGAGATGCGCATGTTTCGCGTTTGAAGCGGGAAATCAGGCGGCATGCCTCGCGGTACTTCAAGTACGTAGTCCGCGCGCCGCGAGTTGTCGGCCGAGTCAACCAATTTGAGCAAGTATGTAGTTACCGCGACTGGTTCATTCGCGATGGGAATGCCCTGTTCCGCTGCTGATCGGGCAGATAGGTTGGGAATTACAATTTCGCGTGACAGCGTTAGGTTGACTTTAAATGGCTTTTCGTCGTCTTCAATGGCTTCGGCGAAGATCGTAACTGCCTCGGGTTGGCGGGGCTTCGCCACCACGTGCGGTTGTCTGCCTCGATCCCAGAATTTCCGAAACTCGGTCAGTGTGCGTGGTGCAGGCTCTACCGCGATCGTCGTGCCATCCCAGGTTATGCTGGGCTCCGCGCCTGCTCCTCGTCCCGCGCGATGCACGGTCCACACGATGGATGGGAATTGGATCTTCCAATAACGTTTATATGTCGGGAAATCGAACGACGCATAGCGGGCTGAATTGGAGAACGGCGATGATTCGTTAGTCCACTGAGCTGTGGCATAGGCGGTCCACCAGTTTTCCCATTCAAGTTGCTCTGACAGATTTTGAATTCGGTTGCAATCCTCCAATGCCTTGCGAGTCGTGCGAGGTTCGAAGGACGCCAGCAAGGCAATCCAAAGCGCAGCAGAAGCAATGACGAGAGCAAAGTGGATCGTTCGAATATGCTCGATGAACGACTTGGCCCCCGCGTGATCATCGGACATGACTGCCAATATAAGCTATGAAGCATGTCACGTGGCTACCGGGATCGTCTATCGGGCGGCGGGGTGCCGCCTTTCCGTGAAGATCGGGTGGCGGGAATGACGGATCGTCGGTGGTTCAGGCATGGAGAATATCCGCTGATTGGGCCGATGAAGAGGATTTGAGCGGCTGTCGGCATCGCTCGCTACTCCCTTCGCCTAAACTACACCCCCACCCTCCTCAACCTTAACGCATTCCCAATCACCGTCACCGAGCTAAACGTCATCGCCGCGCTGGCGATCATGGGGCTGAGGAGCAGTCCGAAGAACGGGTAGAGCAACCCCGCGGCGATGGGGACCCCGAGAATGTTGTAGATGAAGGCGAAGAAGAGGTTCTGGCGGATGTTGCGCATCATCGCTTCGGAGAGGTTGCGGGCGCGGACGATGCCGCGGAGGTCGCCTTTGATGAGTGTCAGATGCGCGCTTTCGATGGCCACGTCGGTGCCGGTGCCCATGGCGATGCCGACGTCGGCGCGGGAGAGGGCGGGGGCGTCGTTGACGCCGTCGCCGGCCATGGCCACGCGTTTGCCCTGCTTCTGCAGTTTGCGTACGACGCTTTCCTTTGCGGCCGGAAGCACCTCGGCGGCGACGTCGTCGATGCCGAGCTGACGGGCTACGGCTTCGGCGGTGGCGCGGGCGTCGCCGGTGAGCATGGTGATGGCGATGCCTTTCTCCCGGAGCGCGCGCAGCGCCTCGGCGGTGGTCGCTTTGATCGGATCGGCGACGGCGATCAGACCGGTAGGCTTTCCGTCGATCGAGACGAAGACCACCGTCGCCCCCGTGGCGCGATGGACGTTCGCCTTTTCCTCGAGTGCGCCGACATCGCCGATGAAGGCCGCGTTTCCGATGGTGACTACATGACCATCGACTTTTCCGCGGACGCCTTGACCGGCGATGGTCTCGACTTCCGTTGCCGTTCCGATGTCCGAGGCGGCTGCGACGATGGCGTTGGCAAGAGGGTGCTCGCTTGCGCGTTCGACGGCGGCGACCATGCTTAGGTGGCTTTGGTCGATTTCAACTGCCACAACCTTCGGTTTCCCCTCCGTCAGCGTTCCCGTCTTGTCGATCACGAGGGTGTCGACCTTTGCGAGGAGCTCCAACGCTTCGGCGTTCTTGACGAGGATGCCGGCGGTGGCGCCGCGGCCGGTGGCGACCATCACTGACATCGGAGTGGCCAGGCCGAGGGCGCAGGGGCAGGCGATGATCAGGACGGCCACGGCGTTCACGAGCGCGTGCGCGAAGCGCGGCTGCGGTCCGGCGATCGACCAGACCACGAACGTGATGGCGGCGACGGCGATGACGATCGGGACAAACCACGAGGCCACGACGTCGGCGAGGCGTTGAATCGGCGCGCGGCTCCGCTGCGCTTCGCCGACCATGCGGACGATCTGCGCCAGCAGCGTGTCGGCGCCGACGCGCTCGGCCTTCATCAGGAATGCTCCGCTGGTGTTGACGGTGCCGGCAGTGACGCTGTCTCCAACGGCCTTCGCTACCGGTATGGGCTCGCCGCTGATCATCGATTCGTCGACCGAGCCGCTTCCCTCGATCACGCTGCCGTCGACGGCGATCCGTTCGCCGGGACGGACGCGGATGCGCATGCCGGTGGTGATCCCGTCGACGTCGACGTCGGATTCATCGCCGTCGTCCATCACGACGCGGGCCGTCTTCGGCGCCAGGCCGAGAAGCGAGCGGATGGCACCCGAGGTCTTCTCGCGAGCGCGCAACTCCAGCACCTGGCCGAGGAGGACGAGCGTCGTGATCACCGCGGCCGGCTCGTAGTAGAGCGGAAGCACCCCCATGCTGCGGAACGACGGCGGGAAGGCGCCGGGAACGAGCGTGGCCGTGACGCTGTACGCATAAGCGGCGCCGGTGCCCATGCCGATGAGGGTGAACATGTTGAGATTGCGCGACACGATCGAGGCCGCGGCGCGCTCGAAGAACGGCCAGCCGCACCAAAGCACGACGGGTGTAGCCAGAGCCAGCTCGACCCACGGGAGCCACGGCTTCATCGTCAGGTCGCGAAGCGCGCCGCCGAACAGATCTGCCATGCCCAGGAGCAGGAGAGGGATGGAGAAGATGAGGCTGATCACAAATCGGCGCTGCATATCGAACAACTCCGCGTTCGGCGCATCGTCGAGCGACGCCGTGGCCGGCTCGAGGGCCATCCCGCAGATCGGGCAGACCCCCGGCTTGTCGCGGACGATCTCGGGATGCATCGGACAGGTGTAGGTCATCGCGGGTGAATTCATATCACCGGCCTAGGTGTGGCAACCGTGACACTCATACGCTCCGTATTTGCTGCTAGACTCCCGCAATCCCGTGAAGCCAATCGATGCTGAGGATATCTTCCTCACGAACCTGACCCTTATCGATAGGGCGATCAGCTACGTCTGTCACCGCAATCGTATCGATCGCGATGAGGGGGAGGAATTCGGCTCGTACGTCAAGTTCAAGCTGATCGAGAGCAACTACGCCATCATTCGCAAGTTCGAGGGACGCAGCGCCTTCTCGACGTACATGACCACGGTCATCCAGCGGATGTTCTTCCAGTACCGCGTGCAGATGTGGGGGAAGTGGCGTCCGTCCGCGGCGGCCAAGCGGCTCGGGAACAAAGGCATCACCGTGGAGCGGCTGCTCACGCGTGAAGGGTTCACGTTCGCCGAGACGATGTCCATCCTGACCTGTGGCGATGATCCGGCCTTCAGCGTGGCCGAGGTCAACGCCATCTATCTTCGGCTGCCGGTGCGGCAGCCGAGGCCGGTGCTGGTCGCGGCGGCCGAGAACACGGACAATGGTCCGTTCGTCGAGACGGAGAACGAGCTCTTCAGCGGCGAGCGGGGGGAAGCGGCGCGGCACACCGTGGCCATGGTTGACGCGGTGATGGCGTCGATGGAGCCGGAGGATCAGATGATCCTGAGGATGCGCTTCTGGGCCGGGCGGAAAGTTCCGGAGATCGGACGGGCGCTGGGTCTCGACGGGAAGAAGTTGTATAAACGCATCGACAAATTGCTGTCTCAGTTGAGGTTTACGTTGGAGCGGGAGGGTATTGCCTCCGCGGATGTGTGCGAATTGATGAACCATTCCGACCACGAGCTCTCGTTTGCGTTTTCGGTCTCCGAGGGAAAAGCTGATCTCCGGCACTCTAAGCCGGTGAAAGGCCTCGGCAGGGCGAAAGGGCAACTGAGAAAGTGACGGCGATGGAGCACACAGGTTTTCCTTCCGACGAGACGCTCGCGGCATTCATCGACGGCCGTCTCGATCCCGAGACGCGAGGCCAGGTGATCGCTCACATGGCCACCTGCCCGGAATGCTATTCGGTCTTCATGAGCGCGACGGAGATGGCCGAGGTGACCTCGGCGCCGAATGGCTCGCATCGGTCATCACGGCAAGCCTGGCTGGCGGTGGCTGTCACGGCGGTGGCGGCGGCGTTTTCAATCGTGTTTCTGGTCACGCCGGTCCGCGATCTCGTGTTCCCGCATCATGACGGCGGGCTGGATGCTCTGGCGAAAGCAGCTCCGGAACAGCGGACGATCGCCGGTCGAATCTCCGGATTCCCGTACCAGCCGATGGTGCACCAAACGCGCGGCGAAAGGGTCGATCCGATGAGGGACCCCGCGAATGCCAGTCTCCTGACCGCCGCCGCGTCCGTACAACGTTCGCTCAATGAGCGGCGTTCGCCCGCGAATCTGCATGCAGCCGGAGTGGCCAACCTGCTTCTCGGCCATACCGACGTGGCCGTCGATACGTTGCACGAGGCGTTGCTGGCCGAAACCGGCCGGCACCGTGTGGCGGAGGCGATCGATGATTCCAATGACGTGCGGCTGCTGAACGATCTCTCCGTCGCGCTGTCGAATCGGACGGCTGTCCATCCGAAGATGGACGACGAAGCTCTTCGCTGTGCCGACAAGGCGTGGCTCATCGGCAGGACGCCGGAAGCTGCCTGGAACCGCGCTATCGCCACTGAAACGCTCAACGGCGCCGGCTCCGACGCCGCCCGGGCCGCGTGGCACGTCTACCTTGCCAAAGATCCGGCCTCGAAGTGGGCGGAGGAAGCGCGGAAGAGGATGGAGCCCGAGTAGGCAGAGGGACCGGCTGACACGAATTCAGAGTTCAGCCAGGTCCGATGCGCCGCGTTAGCGGCGACCAGAAGATAGCCAGGGGTGCGAGCGCTTTTTGCGAGCACCCCTGGAACCCGATGCGTCTGAAAGCGTGCCGCGTCAGCGGCACTGGATGGAGTCCGGGATTACTCCAGTGCCGCTGACGCGGCACCCAATCAGGACATCTCTTTACCAGGGGTGCTCGCAAAAAACGCTCGAACCCCTGGCTACCTTCTGCATGCCGCTGACGCGGCGATTGGCCTTGTCCGGCGTGCGTCGACACGCGTCCGGATCTATGATGATGTCTATCGGAGGAACCTTGCCGTGATCGGAGAATTTCGGGGATTTCTCACGAAGACGAATGCGCTGGCGCTGGCTATTGGGGTCATCATCGGAGCGGCGGTCAGCAGCGTCGTGTCGGGGCTCGCCTCGGACATCCTGATGCCGGTGATCGGGCTTCTGCTGCCCAAGGGCGACTGGCGGCAGGCGAGGATCCCTATCTCGTCCGTTAAGGATGCCGCGGGGAAAACGATCAGTGAAAGCGCCATTCTCTATGGCCATTTCCTCGGCACGGTCCTCGACTTTCTGATCATTTCTTTCGTCGTGTTCCTGATCGTCAAGGCGCTCGTGAAGCCCGCGCCGGTGGAACCGACGAAGACCTGTCCCGAGTGTCTGGAGAAAGTGCCCGTGGCCGCCCGGCGATGCCGCGCCTGTACCTCGGTGCTGAGTTAGTTCCCGGAGTCCGTGAATACACTCCCGGAGTCCGTGAATACACTCCCGGAGTCCGTGAATACACTCCCGGAGTTCGTGAATACACTCCCGGGGTCCGTCAATACACTCCCGGAGTCCGTGAATACACTCCCGGAGTCCGTGAATACACTCCCGGAGTCCATGAATACACTCCCGGAGTGTCAACGGCCATCCAACTTTCCCCCCGGTTGGCCAGCTAATAATCCCCCCTCTGGGCGTTAGTTTGTTGATCGATGGAGACGAAGGTTTTGATTCTTCGTCTCTGCCTCAAGGCTTTTTGTTTCC
>Ga0210402_10004637_pt1 | contig 12491 bp, 13 predicted proteins | sample IncBWC7MmetaG_FD_161055 | JGI IMG/M metagenome (GOLD analysis project Ga0210402, IMG submission 161055) | Forest soil microbial communities from Barre Woods Harvard Forest LTER site, Petersham, Massachusetts, United States - Inc-BW-C-7-M | ecosystem: Environmental > Terrestrial > Soil >...
AACGACGTGCCGAAAATGAGCGACGCACCGTCGAGCGTGATCAGCGATTCCATCGTCTTGGCGACCGCCGCGGTCTCTGGAACGTTCTCTTCCTCCACGATCTTCATCCCCGGAATTTGCTTGAGTGCGGCAGCCGCGACGGCATGAGATTGGTTCCAGCCGAAGTCGGCGCGCGAACCGACATAGATGAAGCCGACGACCGTGTCGGCCGCATGAGCCTTGAATGAGCCGCTGGCGATTAGAGCGCTGGTGGCTGCTGCACCCGAGAGCACACCGCGCCGAGTAGTGAGCGTGTGCGTCATGCTGGTCTCCTCTGTTGGGGCCGCGACAGATGACCTACGGCCCGATTGAACACGCGTCTTCGTCCTGTGTCATCGCCCCTTTCGACTCTGAACTTTGCGGAATTCCACCGCGCTCGATCCGGCCATGATCGGTGCGGAATACCTTGACAGGATAGCCTCTAGTTGCGGCTCAGCGGCGGGTTCATCTGAAAGCCGCGCTCGCGCTGCGACCGACGAGAGATGCCGTTCCATCAACAGAGATGCAGCGGCTTCGTCGCGCCGTCGCAGCGCCACCAAGATTTCATGGTGCTCATTGACGGCACACTCGGAGGAATGCGGCCGTCCGTAGAGCGCGAGGATCACCGAACAGCGCGACACCACCTCGCCAAGATATCGTTCGAGCAAAGCGTTGTCGGTGAGCCGAGCGAGGGCCGCGTGAAATTCTCCCGCGAGGCGGATCGATACATGCGGGTCATTGCCCCGCGCGGCAACTTCCTCCTCCCGAATTCGACCTTCGAGCTCGGCACCGCATTCCGGCCGCCACCCGGCAATCACCAGGCGGATCACCTCCCGCTCAAGAACGATGCGCATGCCGAAGGCATCGCGCGCCTCCTTGAGGGTCGGCCGCGCCACCATTGCGGATCGGCGGTGGCGCCGCTCGACCAGACCTTCACCGACGAGGCGAGCCAGCGCTATTCGGACCAGGGTCCGGCTGATCCCGAAATGGGCGCCGAGTTGATCCTCGCGGAGCTTGGTGCCCGGCTCGAGCGCCTGCTCGATGATGGCGCGATGGAGCGTCTGATACGCCGCATCCGCACGCTCGGAGGCCCTCTTCACGTCCGCACTCCGCTCTGATGGCGCCGCCGTCCCCGAAACCGCAAAGGGTCAGGACCTCCGCCGAACGTCTTGTGCCCAAGCAACCCAAGGCTCGCATACAAGATTGAGGAGCGCAATCTCAACTTTTGAGCAATAATTGCTGAAAGTTTGGGCGCCAATACAGCAGAATTGACCGACACGCCGGCAACGAAGCATTGCCGCCCCCATCCATTCTTGTGTACAAGATAGTGTCCTCGCAACGGGAAGATCGTCATGGCACCTGCGCAAACGAACCGGCAATTCACGGCGAAGATCGTGACCCTGCGCCTGAATCGGCAACAACTCGAGCTCATCGATCGCACCGTCGCCCGCGGGGTGGCGCCGGATCGCGCCAGCCTTGTACGGCTCGCGTTGAAGGAATACGCCGCCTCCCGCAATCAGCTGAAGCAACGGAACTGACGATGGGTGTGAGTGAAGTCATTTTCGAGCATGTGATTCAGCCCGGCACCGGCAAAGCCGTCGAGATGCGCGCCGGTCAGATCTTGCGCATCGAGCAAGTTGAGGGGGGCCAATGTGTCGACTTCAACTGCTTCAATCTCAACGACTACAAGGAATTCATGCATTGCGGCCGGACCCGCACGGTGCACGGCTTTCACCCGTCCAAAGGCACGTTCCTTTGGTCCGGGCCGCCGCGCGAGCACGCAATGATGTTCATCCTGGAGGACACCTACGGCCGCAACGACGTGCTCTTTCCGCGATGCAGCGCTTATCTTTACGAGAGCGCCTATGGTTTCGGCGTTCATACCAATTGCCAGGACATTCAAGCTGAGGCGCAGCGGGAGTACGGCCTCACTCCCGATGATGTCCACGACAGCTTCAATTTCTTCATGTGCACGGAAGTGAGCGGTCCGCACCGCGCCCAGATCACGCGACAAAGCAGTCGGGCCGGCGACTACGTCGATCTGCTGGCGTTGATGGACGTGCTCGCGGTTACGAACGTGTGCGGCGCCGACGTCATGCGGACCAGCAATTTCGCACTGAAGCCAATCCGTCTGTCCGTTCGCCAGGCAACGGACGCCGAGCGCGCGGCAGCACCGCCGACGCCGATCCTGCGCAGCCAACGCACCCCGGAGTCGTTTCGAGTTCGCAATATCAAGGCCGATCGCGAACTCCGTGCCGACCCGACGTACCGGCCTGAGTTCAAGAATGTCCCGCTGATGGTGGAGGATGTTCCGGTCGAACTGAGCGCCAATGAGATGGCCATCCTCGCAGCGGTTCGCCAGCCAATTTACGGCGATGACGACGGCGCGGCCCTACGTGATGTCCTTTTCTCGTGGTGGGAGGAACGCTTCCTTGCCGGCAGCAGCGGCGCGCCGGTCATTTCCAACTCATCGGATAGCCCGTGATGCACGACTCAATTCGCGCTCGGGCGCTTCGCGTTTGTCGGAGGCTTCGCGTCGCGCGGCGTCGCGCGCCGCTGACCTTGACGATCGACCGCGCCACGCTTTCGTGCTGGTGAACGTGAATACCGAGTTCGAGTGGCGCCACGGCAATGACTCGCATTTTGACGCGCACGCACGTCGAAGGACTGCTGACCATCCGCGAAGTCATTGACGCGGTGGAACTCGCTCACGCCGATCTAGCCAACCAACTGGCGATCCAGCCTGCGCCGAGCACGCTGAGTTTCGACCCGTCGGACTCGGCGGTTCTTCCGATGGCAGCGCGCGCCAAGCGGCAGGGTCTGTCGGTCGTAAAGCTCCTGTCTGACATCCCCAACAACGCGGCACGAGGCCTGCCGGTGCAGCGCTCGGTCATCGTGCTGGTGTCCGAGGCGACCGGAGCTTGCGAGGCGATCATCGACGGGCAAATCCCCACGCGCCAGCGCACGGCTGCGGCAAGCGCCGTCGCGACGCGCCATCTCGCCCGACGGGATAGCCGTGTCCTCGGGCTGGTCGGTGCCGGAAATCTCGCCGTTGAACACGTGGGTGCGATAGCTGCCGTGCTGCCGATCGTACGTGTGCTGGTTTGGTCGCGGACACATAAGACTGTCGACAGCTTCATCAAGCGCGTGAACAGCCTTCATCCCGGTCTCGAAGTGGAAGCGGTCGGATCGGCTGAGGACGTTGTACGGCGCTCCGAACTGGTGTGCACGCTCACGCCGTCACGAGAGCCACTCGTTCGTGGCGAATGGTTCAGCGCGGGCCAACATATCAACGCAGTGGGCGCTCCCCCGCGCGCCGACCATCGGGAAATCGATTCGATCGGGATTGCGCGCGCGAAGCTGTTCGTGGACAGCGTCGCCACCGCGCTGAAGAAGTCGGGAGATGTGCTCTTGGCGATCGCCGACGGCGCCATCGGCGAGGGCGACGTGCATCGGGAGCTGGGCGACGTCATCTCCGGAAAGGCGCCCGGGCGTTCGAACGCCGATGAAATCACTTTGTTCAATTCAGTTGGAATTGCGCTGCAAGATCTCGCGATAGGCAGCCTTTTGGTGCAACGAGCTCGAGCGAACAATATAGGGCTGGAACTGGACATGTCGAGTTGATCAACCAGCCCAACAGGCGAACCTCTGCTGCTTCCTGCTCGCGAACGATGATTTCTGAATCTCATTATATGGGGCACGCAAGAAGGCCACAGGCTGGATCATCGCGCTGCTTAGCAAATTTGCGAATAATGCGCCGCAACTGTGGTTCCTGCACAAATTTGGCCGCATCCGCGGGCGTATGCCACTTGCGATCGAACATGAGTCAGCCAAATCGAATAGGCAGTTGACCTCGCAGCCCGACCCGCTACTCTCGCAATGCGGAATATCGCGCCACTGAATTCCCATACAAGCAGCGACGGCACTGCGGGAGGCTATCTCATGATTTCACCGTTCCGGCTCGCGGCGGCGGGCCTGATTGCCCTCGGAACAACTTGCATCTCGGCGGTCGCCATAGCCCAACAGGGGCCGATCAAGATCGGCATCCCGACTTCGATCCAGCTTCAAGTCGGACGCGACACGCAAAACGCCGCCAAGATGGCCGTTGAGGAAATCAACGCGCAAGGCGGCTTGCTCGGACGCAAGCTCGAGATCGTCGTCGCCGACGAAACCGAAAATCCGGAGCAGGGTATCGCGGCGATCAAGAAGCTGACCGCTGACGACAAGGTGGACGTTCTGATCGGCGGCTATACCAGCGGTGTGACATTGGCGCAGTTGCCGCATATCTCCAATGCCAAGACCATCTATCTCGGCATCGGGGCGGCATCTCCGTCCATCACGGCGAAGGTGAAGGCCGACTACGACAACTACAAATACATTTTCCGCGTTTGCCCGATCAACGCCGCGCATCAGGCCCGCGCCCTGGTCGATTTCATCAATGGCAAGCTGAAAGGCGACTTGAAGTATTCGAAGATCGCCATTGTTGGTGAAAATGCTAAATGGGTTCAGGACCTTGTGCCGATCCTGAAGAAGGGAGCGGCGGATGGCGGCAGCGACGTGCGGCTGGCTGAGTTCTTCGATACATCGACATCGGATTTTTCCCCGCTGTTCGCAAAGGTCAAGGAAAGCGGCGCCCAGCACCTCATCGTTATTCTCTCTCACGCCTCCTCGGACATCTTCGTCAAGCAATGGTATGACGCGCAGGTGCCGATCCCGATCGGCGGCATCGACGTAAAAAGCCAGGACGCTGACTTCTTCTCTCGCGTCGGCGGCAAGGCCATCTCGGAAACGGTCGCGCTGTTCGCCATACGCGCGCCCATGACCCCGAAGACGATTCCGTTCTGGGATGAATTCGTCAAACGTTTCGGCACAGCGCCCGTCTACACCGGCGTCGGCACCTACGACGCCGTCCACGTCTACGCGGAAGCCGTCCGGCGCGCCAACTCGCTCGACACTGATGCGGTCATCAAGGCGCTCGAGAAGACCGACATGGTTGGCATTGCCGGCAAGATCCAGTTCGATGAGGTCCATGACGTCAAGACCGGCCCGGGGCTGCAGAATCTTATTTTTGTCCAGTGGCAGGGAAACGCGGATCGCGTCGTGGTTTGGCCGAAGGACTCGCAGACCGGGAAGATGATCTCCCCGCCCTGGCTCGGTAACTGATCTTGCTTCAGTTCGCGGAAACGGCCGGCGGCGCGGCTGCCGGCCGGAGCACCGGCGCGGCTTCGCTTTCCTGGTCTCACGGCGGGCGATCATGCTTCAAATCTTGATCTACGGAGCCGTGTCCAGCGCCATCTACGCGATGCTGGCGGTGGGTTTCACCTTGATCTTCGGCGTGGCGCGCATCCTCAACCTCGCGCACGGCTCGTTCTACGCACTAGGCGCCTATTCCGCCTTCACCATGACTTCGCTGCTCGGCCTGCCGCTTCTGGTCGCGGCACCGCTTTCCGTTCTGGTCGTGGCGCTTTTTGGCGTGGCGATGGAGAGGTTTCTGGTGCGTCCATTGCGGCAATCGCAGCTCGCGGTGCTGATGATCACGCTGGCCGTATCGCTCGCCGTCGAGCAGGCCCTGTTCCTCATATTCGGCTCCGAGTACCGGAATGTCCCGTCCTTCATTGCCGAGAAGATCGCGATTGGAGGTGTGGACATCAGCGGACAGCGGCTGCTCGCGCTCACTGTCGGCGTAGCCGTGCTGTTGATGCTTTGGCTCATCATTCAGCGCACGCGGCTCGGGGCGGCGATACTCGCGGTGTCGCAGGACCCCGAGGCCGCGCAATATATGGGCATTCCGACCAATCGCATCTTCTCGATCGTCATGGCCATCTCGGCCGGCACGGCCGCACTGGCGGGCATCCTGGTTTCTCCGTTTCTCACCGTGCAGCCTTCGATGGGCCTGCTGCCGATGGTCAAGGCCTTCGCCATCGTGATCGTCGGCGGGCTCGGCTCCATTCCGGGCAGCATCATTGCTGCGCTCATCCTCGGCTATTCCGAAACGGCGGTGGCCTATCTGGCTTCGACGGCATGGACCGAGCTGGTATCGCTCGTCGCTGTGGTGGCCACGCTGATGATCAGACCGTCAGGAATCTTCGGCCGGCGGGCGGCGTTCTGATGCAGCGAATTCCCTGGATCGACCTTCTTGGCGGGCTGCTTGTCCTCGGGATTCTGGCGCTGGTGCCGATGTTCGCCACCAGCAACTACCTGACCGGTGTCCTCACGGTCTGTGCGATCTACGGCATTTGGGCGTCCAGTTGGGATTTCATGTCCGGGTTGACCGGGCGCGAGAACTTCGGCCACGCCTTGTTCATCGGCTCCGGCGCCTACACCGCGGGTTTCATGGCCACGGCCTGGTACCTGAACCCGTGGTACAGCCTGCCCGCTGCCGTCGTCGTCGCTGTCCTCTTCAGCCTGATCGTCGGTTTCCCGACGCTGCGCCTGCGCGGTCCTTACTTTGCGCTCGCCATGCTGTCGGCTTCGGCGATCATGCAGCGCCTTTGTCTCATCTACTGGGAATATACCGGCGGCGAGGAAGGTCTCTACGGCCTGGACCCGATCATTCGCTCGCCGCTCTACTACTACTGGTTCGTCCTGGCGATTCTCGCCGTCACCGTCCTCAACGTGACGCTATTGGCGCACGCGCATTGGGGCTTGCTGCTGCGCGCGATCCGCGGCGACGAAGCGACCTGCCAGGCCGCCGGCATCAATGTGACCTTCTACAAGATCGCATCGCTCATGATCAGCGCCGCCTTCACCGGGCTCGGCGGAGCGCTCTACGCCCACTATCAGCTTCAGGTCAGCCCTCCGCTGTTCTCGGTGGTCGTGTCGATCACCGTTATCATCATGGCCTATGTCGGCGGCGTAGGTTCGATCTACGGCGCGGCAATTGCAGCCATCCTGCTGACGCTGCTCACCGAGATGCTGCGCGGTTTCGGCGAGTACCGGCTGTGGGTCTACACGCTCACGCTGATGCTCATTCTGTTCTTCCTGCCGGGCGGCCTCGTCGCCCCGACCTGGCGGCGACTGACGGCGCGGCTGCGATGACCGCGCTGCTCGAAGTACAGGAGGTCACGAAACGGTTCGGCGGTCTTACCGCCGTAAGGAACGTGACCTTTTCGCTGCAGTGCGGAGAGCTGACGGGAATCCTCGGCCCCAACGGCGCAGGCAAGACCACGCTGTTCAATGTCCTGACCGGCTTCATGCCGCCGACCTCGGGTACGGTCCTCTTCAACGGCGAACCGATCCACCGGCTCGCGCCGTACCGGGTTGTCAATCGCGGCATCGCCCGCACGTTTCAGCTGGCCCGACCGTTCGCCGGCATGAACTTGTTGGAGAACGTTGTCGTACCCTGCCTTTCGCCGCGCGCCGCCGCCGACGAGAACAAGGAGGAACGATCGCGGCATCTGCTGGCGCAAGTCGGACTGGGCGGCCGCGAACTCGAACCGGTCGAGACCTTGCCTTACGGCGATCTGCGGCGGCTCGAAATCGCGCGGGCGCTGGCGACACGGCCGCAACTGCTGTTGCTGGACGAGGCTTTTGCCGGCCTCGGCAGCGGCGAGATCGAGCCGGTCGCTCAACTGATCAGGCGGCTGCATCAGGAGGAAAATCTGACGATTCTTCTGATCGAGCACAAATTGCGGGAATTCATGGCGCTGGTGTCACGGGTTATCGCCATGAACTTCGGGGATGTGATTGCGATCGGCAAGCCGCAGGAGATCATCAAGGACCCGAAGGTCGTCGAGGCCTATATCGGGGCCGCGGAGGACGAGCATGCCTCTGCTTGAGGTATCGAACCTGCGCGTCAGCTACGGCAAGGCGCTGGCGATCGAATCGGTCTCGATCGAGGTCAACAAGGCTGAACTCGTCGGCGTTCTCGGTCCCAATGGCGCCGGCAAGACGACCTTGCTGAAGGCAATTTCTCGCTCGATTGTTTCCCAGGGCAAGCTCACATTCAAGGATCAGCCGCTTGCCGGACTTGCGCCGTACGAGGTCGTAGCGCGCGGCATTTGCCACTGTCCCGAAGGCCGCCGGCTGTTTTCCGAACTTTCCGTCCTGAAAAACCTTCAGCTCGGCGCCTATCTGCGCAGGGACAGGATCGCAATCGACGCCGATATGGAGCGCGTGTTTGCGTTGTTCCCGGTTTTGCGCGAGCGGCGATGGCAGCAGTCGGGCACGCTGTCCGGCGGCGAGCAGCAGATGGTGGCCATCGGCCGCGCATTGATGGGCCGCCCCGAACTCTGCTCCTGGACGAGCCCTCGGTCGGCATCGCGCCGCGGCTCAAGCGAATGATCTTCGACTCCATTCAGCGGATCACGAGCGACGGCACGGCCGTTCTGCTCGTCGAGCAGGACGCGACCTCGGCGCTGCGGATTGCCGATCGCGTCTACGTCCTGGAGCATGGCCGCACGGTTCGTGAAGGACGCCCACAGGAACTTGCCGGCGAAGAATACATCAGACAAGTCTATCTGGGGGTCTGAGCGCGTTGGGCTCACTCCCGCGCGGGGTGTGTAAGAACATATAGAGAACGAAATTGCAAGGCCCGGAATGCCAGGAAACGTCCGCTGGATTTCTGCCAACTGTGTCTTCCCAACACTAGGCGAGTTCACCTCGGGGTTTAGGCTCAGCCCGTCACGACGGGGGATATCTCTATGAAGAAGCTCGCTCTAGCAGCGGCCGCCGTGCTCACTCTCTTGAGCCTCGCCGGTTGCGGGACAGGCGTCGGCAAAGGTAAAGCGCCGCCGCCAGTCGTCACGAAGGGGTAGTTGCTGAACAGGACTAGGAGGGGACCCGCGGGGTGCGGGTCCCTTTCTATTTGCGCGCCACAAGAAAGAACCTCAGGCGGTCTACGCAGGCCTGGGGTTCGGGGGAGTTTGTTCACTAAGGCTTCTGGCCGGGCAGCGGAGGCGTCGCCTTAGCTCAGCCGAAATGGTCAATGTGACTTATATCCCACGGGTCCCCTTGCGGAGAAACTGACCCCTCACCCACCACCAGCTCAAAAGCCGAAGACCAAAACCCACAACCAAATCCGAAAATATTGCCACCGACTTTGGCACCCATTTGATGCGGTGGTATTGGCTGTGAGGGGCAAACCATGAGCACTTGCAAGGTCTATTGGATCACTTGCTTAGCCCCTTTGGGGCAGCGCCATCAATTCGAAGGAGCTAAACATGACTGGACCGCGCCGACTTGCGTTACAAGGCTGGATCGTGATCGGGCTGCTGGTGTTAATCCTGCTTGGAATAGTCGGCTTAGGTGTAGAGATAAAAGTCCTGCCGTACCTATGGCGTGGTGACGCGCCGAGCGCCGACTTGGAGAGATAATGGCGGAACAGTTGAAGGCCTCCGGCACGAGAAACCAACTCATTGGACCAGGAGTTTGGGTGGGATTTCAGATAGCCCACCAATAGAACCCCCAATCACCGCTCAAGCAGGCATCGACAAGAACCTCGCGAACCGTGCACGCGGTACGCCTTGCGCTTGCTAATCGCGCGCTACGCCTCCGCCGCGCAGGATTTGCGGAGCGGCGCCAGGCCTTGTGCTGTGCGGTGGCAGACAAGTCTTCTGGGGGTCTGAGCGCGCCCCGCGAAGGATGCTGCCGAGGCACCCTCGAAACCGGCGCTACTTCCGCCACGCCATCACCAGCGGCAGTGGCTCGCGGCGCAGCCGCCATTCCATGTGCGTCGCCGGCGGCATGCGCCGCGGCCCGCCGGCGATCACTATTGCGGCCGCCGCCCGCCGCTGCGCCTCCGGCACGGAGGAAAGACCGCCCATCAGGCACGGCGCCGGCTCGCCGAGGCAGCGCCGATGGCGGCGACACTTCTTGACGCGGCAGGAGCGCCAGAACTTGAACACCTCGCAATAGAGCCGCCACACCGCCGCATGCGCCGCATCAGAGAGCGCCAGTCCCTCATCCACCGTGCGCCGCTTGGTGAAATCCTTTTCACCCGGCGCCCGCCGGCTGTTTCGCGTTCCTTGTTGCGACATTGGCATGCCGCGCTCCTTCCTTTTTGCATGGACTTGTTCAGCCGCCGGGGCTCGCGCCCTCCCTCTCCCCGCGTGCGGGGAGAGGGTCGGGGTGAGGGGGCGTTTCCGCCAGGCTCAGACTCGCCGCAACGCCCCCTCACTCGGATTCGTCGCTTCGCTCGACGCTCCAACCTCTCCCCGCGCGCGGGGAGAGGTGAAAAAGCAAATCCGCTCTCGCGGCGCGTGCGCGCCCGAGTTCTGCCAACGCCAAGAACAGGAAAGCGCTGCGAGCGTGATCCCGTCAGGGTCAGGCCGGCGGTGGGACCGGCGTCGCCATGATCACGTGCAGCAAAGTCCGATCCGTAGCCCGGATGAGCATTTGTACCCCGGGTGAAGCGCAGCGAAATCCGGGAACGATCGCGCGGCTTGCAACGCCGACCCCGGATTTCACTTCGTTCATCCGGGCTACAAAAGGAAAAGGAGGCGGAACGCCGGCAGACGCGCATCTCCAACCTCCGCGCCCCCTCCTCTGTCCTCCCCCGCGTGCGGGGGAGGACAGAGGAGGGGGCGCGGCGCGCGTCCACGCAGACAAGTGTACGCAAGTCTGCGCACACAAAATCCACGCGACGCGCCGCCTGTCGGCGTTCCACCGCGGCGCTTGCTGCAGCGAGCCAACGCCGCAGCTCAGCTCCGGACGCGCTTCCTGGGACGCGGAGTTTCCTGTCCCAGTCCAGCGAGCTCCTCGCAGGCCGGTCATAGTGCCGGCCGGGCGTTGCTCCGAAGCCGCCCGGGAGCGCCGGTGACGAGCCCGCGCCCGCGGGAACCGCCCCCGCTCCGTCGGCCGGTGTCGCCGGCCGACGTCCTTCGCAAGCCGGGATTCGGTGCGGATGGTAACGTAAACGGGGACGAATGTCAATGAAAATGTGACGGCGAGGACGGCGCGCAGACCTCACGCAGCGCTCCGCGGCTCCATATCACGGAGAATTCTGACGAGATGCACAACGTCGGCCGGCTCGAACACGCCTTCGACGCCGTTGCGGTTGAAATCCGTGAAGGGAGGTTCGTAGAGCAATTCAGGATTCATCACCCCGCGTGCCGTGAGGTGGTCGATGATGAGGTCGAGGAATTCCAGTTGATCCGCGGTGAGCCTGCGTCCGTCCAGGAATTCGGCAAAGGCATGTTTGGCCGTCTCGCGATCGAGCCCGACAAGTCCGCGGACCAAACGTGGCAGCCCGCCGTCGACCTGCAGCGTCCCGAGCGCTGTTTCGTCAACGCCGGCCGCAAGAAAGATGCGCTCAAGTTCCTTCAGGTCGGTCGGTGTCAACGGCTCGTTTCGCCTGACCTTGAGCACCGCGATGTGGTTCTCGTGCGGCTTGAGAAACACCCGCGCCTTGCGGCGGAAGGCTTCCATGTCGGTGCCGACGGCAAGTCCGGGCACTGCGATATCGGCGGCTGCGCCCGTCGCGTCCTCAAAATCCGAATAGAGCAAATTGCGCTTCTTGTATTCGATCAGCTTGACCAGAGCGCGCAGCCGCCGGCGCACCGTTTCCAGCATCGGCAAGGTGATGTCCTGCCAGAACTCGTCAGTCTGAATTTCGAGGATCAGTGCCATTTCCGCGGCCACCATCGGCACGTCTCCAAGCTCTTCGAGCAGCGATGCGATCTCGGTGATCCGCGTTCGCACGCCTTGGAAGGCCGGATCGACGCGAAGGAGGGCGAGTTCGGCCCTGAAGACGACAAGATCAAATTGTTTGGCGGCGAGGTCGTCATCAACGACGGCTGACGGAAGCCCAGCAATATGCTCGATCAATTCATGCCGCGCGTCGGCGTCGATACGCGTCCATGCTTCGCCGGCGCTGTATTTTTCCACGTAGCGGCGATGCGGACGGACGAGAAAATTATCAGGGGTCATGACCGCAATCTCATGGCGTAGTTCGGCCGCAAGATCGTCGCGCAGCTTCTTGATCTCTGCCGCGCGATCGGCGTCGGAATGCGGTTCGCCCAGGTGGCTGACAGAAGTCGGCAGTTGGCCATAGGGTTCGGCCGGCGCCAGGTCCGGACGTTTGCCGTCGACTTCGCCGACCACTTCGACGCGCGCCGCGAAGAGCCGCTTTGCCAGCGAGTCCGCGCCGGCGCCTTCGGTCACGTCGGGGTTCTGGCTGAAGAACTCGAAATTGCGGCACCAGTCGAAGATGGAAAAGAATTCCTTGTCCCGTCCCGGGCCGAAAAGGTTGGGACAAAGCCGCGTGCCGCGGCCGATCATCTGCCAGAATTTGGTCTTCGATCGCACCGGCTTGAAAAAAACGAGATTGACGATCTCCGGCACGTCGATGCCGGTGTCGAGCATGTCGACCGAGATGGCGATGTGCGGCGGCTTGTTGGGATCGTAAAGGTCAAGGCGAATTGCGACATCGCAGAAGCCTCAGGCCGCCGTCGCCCTGACTTCGAGCTGCACGCCGGTTTTCTTCTGCAGAACGCGGATGACATCGGTGAGATTAGCTGCGGTCGGATTGCCGT
>Ga0210402_10004638_pt1 | contig 12491 bp, 9 predicted proteins | sample IncBWC7MmetaG_FD_161055 | JGI IMG/M metagenome (GOLD analysis project Ga0210402, IMG submission 161055) | Forest soil microbial communities from Barre Woods Harvard Forest LTER site, Petersham, Massachusetts, United States - Inc-BW-C-7-M | ecosystem: Environmental > Terrestrial > Soil >...
ACGTCTTCCTTGTAGCGATGGTAATGATCAGCGGCGCGGTCCGCATTGCTGTGATCCGCGATCTTGCCTGGCGTATGCGCGTACGTGTCCCATATCGAGCGGCCTCGGCCATCCTCATCAACGGCGCCTTCGATCTGGCAGGCGGACGTGGCCGTGCCCCACAGAAAGTCACGCGGGAAGCCAGGAGGGGCGCGCCGATCTGTTGCACGTCTCGCCGGATCGTCTTCAGATCTTGCCCATGTGGCCGCGAGTGCGAGCGGAGAAAGTGCCGCCATCTTCGAAAAACGCCGACGCGAGAACGAGCCGAACATCGCCTTCTCCCATCACCCGCCGGATGCCATTCCGACCACTTGCCATAGCGCGATTATGCCTGTTCCCGAAGCCATCGCCATGGAGCGAGGCACATTCAGCCGCGCGGATGCGTGTTGCGATAGACCTCGATCAATCGTTCGGTGTCGATGCCGGTATAGACCTGGGTGGTCGAAAGCGAGGCGTGGCCGAGCAGCTCCTGGATCGCGCGCAGATCCCCGCCGCGTGACAGCAGATGCGTTGCGAAGGAATGCCGCAGCGCATGCGGCGTGGCGCTGTCGGGCAACCCGAGCGCGCCCCGCAGCCGTTCCATCGCGAGCTGGATGATGCGCGGGCTGAGAGGTCCGCCGCGGGCGCCGATGAAGATCGGGCCTTCTGCCGGTAGCGGATAGGGGCAGGCCGCCACATAATCGGCGATCAGCGTCAGCACGTTTTGCAGCACCGGAACCATGCGGGTCTTGTTGCCCTTGCCGGTGACGATGAGCACGTCGCCCTCGGCGGGGCGCGGGACGTCGCGGCGTTTCAATCCGAGCGCTTCCGAAATACGCAAACCCGAGCCGTAGAGCAGCGCCATCACGGCGGCGTCGCGCATGAGCACCCAGGTCTCGCGGGTCTCGCCCGCGCGCTCGTCGGCATCGGCGAGCCGTTTGGCGGCGTTCATCTGGATCGGCTTGGGCAGGCTTTTCGCGATCTTCGGCGCGCGGATCGCGGACAGCGCGCCAAGCTTGCCCTTGCCCTCGCGTTCGAGAAAGCGGCCGAACGAGCGCAATCCCGCCAGCGTCCGCATCAGCGAGCGTCCGGCGATCTCGTCGGCGCGCCGCATCGCCATGAAGGCCCTGATGTCGGCGGCCTCCAGCGCCGCAAAGCGTGTCAGTGTGACGCGCTCGCCCCAGTGCTCGCAAAGAAAATCGAGACATTGCCTGACATCGCGGGCATAGGCTTCCAGAGTCTTTGGCGACAATCTGCGCTCGGCGCGCAGATGCGACAGCCAGCCCGCCAACTCCAGCGCGATGGTTTCATCGGCGGAGGCGAGCGCGATCGGCGGGGTGGCGGTGGCGGATGACGTCATGGGCGCTATGGCTGCCGTGATTCCAAATGACTATATCGCACCTCCTTCGTTTACTGTTCGCTAAGTTTCTGGACCGGCCCCCTGATTCTTGAACCGATGGACCACGCCCCGCGCACCGGCACTTCACCGCCAACATCGACGCGCGTCGTCGATGTGCTGGTGCCGGTCGCGCTCGACCGGACCTATTCCTACCGCGTGCCGCGCGGCATGGAGCTGAAGGCCGGCGATCTCGTCGGCGTGCCGCTCGGGCCGCGCGAAGTGCTGGCGGTGGTGTGGGCGGATAACGCCAATCCCGAGCCGCGCCTGCACAACCGCCTGAAGGATGTCAGCGAGAAGCTCGACGTGCCGCCGCTCAGAAGCGAGCTCCGCTCGCTGGTCGACTGGGTCGCCAACTACACGCTCTCGGCCCGCGGCATGGTGCTGCGCATGTGCTTGCGGATGGGCGAGGATCTCGGCCCGGAACGGGTGCGGATGGGCGTGCGGCTTGCGGGCGCGCCGCCGAAACGGCTGACACCGGCACGGCGCCGGCTGATCGAGGTGCTGTCAGACGGGCTCCTGCACGGCAAATCGGAGGCCGCGAAGGAGGCCGGCGTCAGCGTCGGCGTCGTCGACGGCCTCGTTGATGAAGGCACGTTGGTGACCGAGGCGATGCCGCGCGCAGTGCCGCCGCCTCCGCCCGATCCTTCCTATAGGCGTCCGGAATTTACCCGCCAGCAGCGAAGCGCGGTCGATGCGATGCGCGCGCTCGCTGCCAACGGCACGTTTCACGTCGCGCTGCTCGATGGCGTTACGGGATCGGGCAAGACCGAGGTCTATTTCGAGGCCGTCGCCGAAATCATCCGGCGCGGCAAACAGTCGCTGATCCTGATGCCCGAGATCGCGCTGACCGGGCAATTCCTCGACCGCTTCGCGCAGCGTTTTGGCGTGCGGCCGCTGGAATGGCATTCCGAACTGACCCCGCGCACCCGCGCGCGGAACTGGGCCGCGATCGCGGCCGGCGAGGCGCCGGTCGTGGTCGGCGCGCGCTCGGCGCTGTTTCTCCCTTATGCCGATCTCGGGCTGATCGTGGTCGATGAGGAGCACGACCAGGCCTACAAGCAGGATGATGGCGTGCATTATCACGCCCGCGACATGGCGGTCGTGCGCGCCCACATTGCGAAGATTCCGATCGTGCTCGCTTCCGCCACGCCATCCGTCGAGACGGAGGTGAACGCCCGCAAAGGCCGCTACCAGCGCGTGGTGCTGCCGGCGCGGTTCGGCGGCCAGAACATGCCGCAGATCGAGGCGATCGATCTAAGACGCGAGGCGCCGCCGCGCGGCCGCTTCATTTCGCCGCGGCTCGCCGAACAGATCAAATTCGCCGTGCAGCGGCGCGAACAGGCGCTGTTGTTCCTCAATCGCCGCGGCTACGCGCCGCTGACCCTCTGCCGCGCCTGCGGCCATCGCTTCGCCTGCACGATCTGCGATGCCTGGCTGGTCGACCACCGCTTTCGCCAGCGGCTGGTCTGCCATCATTGCGGCTTCTCGATGCCGCGCCCGCCAGTCTGCCTGAACTGTGCGGCGGAGCAATCGCTGGTCGCGGTCGGTCCCGGCGTCGAGCGGCTGCAGGAAGAGGCGGCGTCACTGTTTCCGGACACACGCACGATGGTGCTGTCGAGCGACCTGATCACGTCGATCGAAACCATGCGCAGCGAATTGAACGAGATCGCGGCGGGCCGCGTCGACATCATCATCGGCACGCAATTGGTTGCGAAGGGCCACAATTTCCCCAGGCTAAATCTGGTCGGTGTGGTTGATGCCGATCTCGGCCTCGGCAATGGCGATCCGCGTGCCGCGGAACGCACCTGGCAGCTCCTGAACCAGGTGATCGGCCGCGCCGGGCGCGATCAGGGCCGTGGCGTCGGCTATTTGCAGACCCATCAGCCTGAACATCCCGTGATGAAGGCGCTCGTCGCCTGCGACCGCGAGGCGTTCTATGCCAATGAAATCGAGGCGCGCGAGCGCACGCTCTACCCGCCGTTCGGGCGCCTTGCCAGCCTCATTGTCTCAGCCGGGGACCGGCCGACCGCGGAGGGATATGCGCGCCGCCTCGCCGCGGTCGCCCCACGCGACGAGCGGGTGCAGGTGCTGGGGCCGGCGGAAGCCCCGCTTGCCGTGATCAAGGGCCGCTACCGGTTCCGGCTGCTGGTGAAATCGGCGCGCGGCTTCGACCTCTCGGACTATGTGCGGGAGTGGCTTGCCGCAGGTCCGAAGACGAAGGGCAACCTCAGGCTTGAGGTCGACGTCGATCCGCAGAGCTTTTTGTAGCGCTAGTTTCGCTCGCCGACGTGTGTGCCCGGCATGACGGTGGCAAGAGGCCGAGAAAAAAGCCCGCCGTCGGTGGCGACAGCGGGCTGTTTCGGCGTGCAAAAGGCCTTCGCCCGTTCTGGGCGCGATGCTCAAGCACGTGAGGTTTTGGGAAAGGGCGCGAAAAGAGCGCCGGTGGGGTTATGAGCCGGCCGGCTTATGAAACGACTTCGGCGGTGACGCGTGCGAGGCCGTCCATGCCGAGCATACGGGCTGCACCCTTGGACAGGTCGAGAACCCGGCCGCGGACGAATGGGCCGCGGTCATTGACCGTGACGAGGACGCTGCGTCCGCCCGTGCTGACCCTGAGCTTGGTGCCGAATGGCAGCGAACGGTGGGCGCAAGTCATGGCGTCCTGATTGAACCGTTCGCCTGAAGCGGTCTTGCTGCCGGATTCATTGCCGTAATACGAAGCGACACCGGAGAAGCTCCGTCCCGACCCGGACATCGATACGATTGTCGCATTCGCGCTACGCCAAGACGAACTGGGAGAAGACGAACCGGAGAAAGACGACTCCTGTGACCCCGAAGCCGCCCCGTCATTGCTGGTCGCCCGCGCCACATTGTGGCTGTGGCGGTGGTGGTACGCGTGGTGGTGGTACCTGGATTTGGCCGACGCTTCCGTAGCGGTTCCGCCAGCCAAGAGAGTTGCCGCGACGACGGCAAATGCCGTCCGCGAGCGGGTGACTTGGCCCCCCGCCTTTACGATTTTCGATGCCAACATTGATCAGTCCCTAAGATAGTATTGCCACATCCGTGACAAGTGGAACCCCCGCTCCATTTGCAACGGCGGGCCGTTTCGTTGCAGAATGCGGCACGAATTTGGCAGTAATTCCCGTTAGATCACGGTTGAAATATCTTGTGACCTAACATGCCTATTCGAGAGATGTTCCGTAATCTTTAAAATTTATGGTTTTTTAACAAACTTAATACCTGCGAATACTGATGACTCAAGTTATCCGCACATGAGAGCAGTTTTGTTCAAGTAATGGTACCCAGGAAACCGGGGCGGTGTCAGAGTGCGGATGCTTGCGAAAATTCGAGTCACCTATGCAGCAGACGATGAAACGATTTTACCGATGGCGTGCTCGCTGCGTGCGGGACCAACGCGGGGCAATTCGAATCGTGCCAATCGAATTGCGAGGGCGTCGCCTGAGGCTCGGGAGAAGTGCAGGCGGTGGTTGCGATCGCTTCACGGCGTCGTGTTGCACCTGCGCGGCTGCTATGTTAGCAAAGCCACGATTTTTGTGAGCCGGCATTCCTGTGCCGGCCGAAAATCGAAGTCCCGCTTGAATTCCAAGGGCTTGGATCGCTAGGCGCCGATGCTTTCGGCGACGGTTTTTCCCTTGCGAGTTTAACAGCTAACAAAGAGCGCGTCTGTGGCTGCAGAAAATCCGTCCGTTTCGGGAGTGTCCGGCCGTTATGCAACGGCCTTGTTTGAACTGGCTCGCGACGAAAGATCCGTCGATGCGGTCAAAGCCGATCTCGACAAGTTCGCGGCCATGCTTGCTGAAAGCGATGATCTGAAACGGCTGGTGCGCAGCCCGGTCTTTGCGGCGGAAGCGCAGTCGAAGGCCTTGGCCGCGGTGCTCGACAAGGCCGGCATCTCCGGCGTATCCGCCAACTTCCTGCAGGTCCTCACCGCCAACCGGCGCCTGTTCGCGGTCAGCGACGTGATCGGCGCGTTCAACGCGCTGGTCGCCAAGTTCAAGGGCGAGGCGAGCGCCGACGTCACCGTGGCCGAGGCGCTCTCGGACAAGAATCTCGACGCTTTGAAGGTTGCCCTGAAATCGGTGACCGGCAAGGACGTCACGCTCAACGTGAAAGTCGATCCATCGATCATCGGCGGGCTTGTGCTCAAGCTCGGCAGCCGCATGGTCGATAGCTCGCTGCGCACCAAACTCAATTCGATCAAGAACGCGATGAAAGAGGCAGGCTGATGGACATCCGGGCCGCGGAAATTTCCGCAATCCTCAAGGACCAGATCAAGAATTTCGGCCAGGAGGCCGAGGTGACCGAAGTCGGGCAGGTGCTGTCGGTCGGCGACGGCATCGCCCGCGTCTACGGTCTGGATAACGTCCAGGCTGGCGAGATGGTCGAGTTCGAGAACGGCACGCGCGGCATGGCGCTCAATCTCGAAACCGACAATGTCGGCATCGTCATCTTCGGTGCCGACCGCGAGATCAAGGAAGGCCAGACCGTCAAGCGCACCCGCGCCATCGTCGACACGCCGGTCGGCAAGGGTCTGCTCGGCCGCGTCGTCGATGCGCTCGGCAATCCGATCGACGGCAAGGGCCCGATCCAGGCGACCGAGCGCCGCCGCGTGGACGTCAAGGCGCCCGGCATCATTCCGCGCAAGTCCGTGCATGAGCCGATGGCCACCGGCCTGAAGGCGATCGACGCGCTGATCCCGATCGGCCGCGGCCAGCGCGAACTGATCATCGGCGACCGCCAGACCGGCAAGACGGCGATCGCGCTCGACGCGATCCTGAACCAGAAGCCGCTGAACGCGACCGGCGACGAGAAGATCAAGCTTTATTGCGTCTATGTCGCGATCGGCCAGAAGCGGTCCACCGTCGCGCAGTTCGTCAAGGTGCTGGAAGAGCAGGGCGCGCTCGAATACTCGATCATCGTGGCGGCGACCGCTTCCGATCCGGCGCCGATGCAGTACATCGCGCCGTTCACCGGCTGCACCATGGGCGAATACTTCCGCGACAACGGCATGCATGCCGTCATCATCTATGACGATCTGTCCAAGCAGGCTGTCGCCTACCGCCAGATGTCGCTGCTGCTGCGCCGTCCGCCGGGCCGCGAGGCCTATCCGGGCGACGTGTTCTATCTGCATTCGCGGCTGCTGGAGCGCGCCGCCAAGCTCAACGACGACAACGGTAACGGCTCGCTGACGGCGCTGCCGGTCATCGAGACCCAGGCCAACGACGTGTCGGCCTACATTCCGACCAACGTGATTTCGATTACCGACGGCCAGATCTTCCTGGAGACCGACCTGTTCTTCCAGGGCATCCGTCCCGCGGTGAACGTCGGCTTGTCGGTGTCGCGCGTCGGATCGTCGGCGCAGACCAAGGCGATGAAGAAGGTCGCCGGCAAGATCAAGGGCGAGCTCGCGCAGTACCGCGAAATGGCCGCGTTCGCGCAGTTCGGCTCCGACCTCGACGCCACGACGCAGCGCCTGCTCAACCGCGGCTCGCGCCTGACCGAGCTGTTAAAGCAGCCGCAGTTCTCGCCGCTGAAGATGGAAGAGCAGGTGTGCGTGATCTGGGCCGGCACCAACGGCTACCTCGATGCGCTCCCGGTTAGCAAGGTGCGGGCGTTCGAGGACGGCCTGTTGTCGCGCATGCGCGGCAAGAACGCCGACCTTCTCAACGCCATCCGCGACAGCCGCGATCTCTCCGACGACTGCGCGGCTAAGCTGAAAGCGGTGGTCGAAGACCACGCCAAATCGTTTGCCTGACGTGGGCGATCGCCGGCAGAGCGCAGGCGCATCTTCGCGCATGATCTTGCGGCCTTCCATGTCGCGAGGCATGGATGAAGAAACAGAACGTGGATTGCCCGGCACGAGGCCGGGCATGACGAAGAATCGAGGTTTGCGATCAGGTCGATGCACCGGGTCGCGGGGGCGAGCTGAAGAATGGCGTCACTGAAAGACATGCGGGTCCGCATCGCCTCCACCAAGGCGACGCAGAAGATCACCAAGGCCATGCAGATGGTCGCGGCCTCGAAGCTGCGGCGCGCGCAGAGTGCGGCGGAAGCTGCCCGTCCCTTTGCGAACAAGATGGCCGGCTTGATCGCCAACATTGCGAGGGCAGCCGCGGGCACGCCCGGCGCGCCTGCGCTATTGGCCGGAACGGGCAAGGATCAGGTGCACCTGCTTCTGGTCTGCACCGGCGAGCGTGGCCTTTGCGGCCCATTCAACTCCGCGATCGTGCGTCTGGCGCGCGAACGGGCGCTGGCGCTGATGAACGAGGGCAAGGAAGTCAAATTCTTCTGCGTTGGCCGTAAGGGTTACGAGCAGCTTCGCCGCCAGTTCGAGAAGCAGATTGTCGAACACACCGACCTGCGCGGGGTGCGTCAGCTCGCGTTTTCCAATGCCGAGGCCATCGCAAAGCAGGTTCTTGCCCGCTTCGAGGCCGGCGAGTTCGACGTCTGCACGCTGTTCTATTCGAGCTTCAAATCGGTGATCGCGCAGATGCCGACCGCGCAGCAGATCATTCCGCTGGTGGTCGAGGAGTCCGCCGATGGCGGCACGACGACCTCCTACGAATACGAGCCGGAGGAAGACGAGATCCTGGCCCGCCTGCTGCCCCGCAATGTCGCGGTGCAGGTCTTTCGGGCGCTGCTTGAGAACAACGCCTCGTTCTACGGCGCGCAGATGACGGCGATGGACAACGCCACGCGCAATGCCGGCGACATGATCCGCAAGCAAACCCTGGTCTATAACCGAACCCGTCAAGCCATGATCACCAAGGAGCTGATCGAGATCATCTCTGGCGCCGAGGCGGTCTAGCGCAAACGAACTGACGACAGAATTCGAAGGAGAGCATTCCATGGCTACAGCAGCCAACCAGATCGGTCGTGTCACCCAGGTCATGGGCGCCGTCGTCGACGTGCAGTTTGAAGGTCACCTGCCGGCCATTCTCAACTCGCTGGAAACAAAGAACGGCGGCAACCGCCTCGTGCTCGAAGTCGCGCAGCATCTGGGCGAGTCCACCGTGCGCACGGTCGCGATGGACGCGACAGAAGGTCTCGTCCGCGGCCAGGAAGTGACCGACACCGGCCAGCCGATCGCGGTGCCGGTGGGCGACGGCACGCTCGGGCGCATCATGAACGTCGTCGGCGAACCCGTTGACGAAGCCGGCCCGATCAAGGCGGAAGCCATGCGCGCCATCCATCAGCCCGCGCCCGACTACACCGAACAATCGACTGAAGCCGAAATTCTCGTCACGGGCATCAAGGTCGTGGACCTGCTCGCGCCTTATGCCAAGGGCGGCAAGATCGGTCTGTTCGGTGGCGCCGGCGTCGGCAAGACCGTGCTGATCCAGGAGCTGATCAACAACGTCGCGAAGGCGCATGGCGGCTATTCCGTGTTCGCCGGCGTCGGCGAGCGCACCCGCGAGGGCAACGACCTTTACCACGAATTCATCGAGTCCGGCGTCAACAAGAAGGGCGGCGGCCAAGGTTCGAAATGCGCGCTCGTCTACGGCCAGATGAACGAGCCGCCGGGGGCGCGCGCCCGCGTCGGCCTCAGCGGTCTGACGGTCGCGGAGCACTTCCGCGACCAGGGTCAGGACGTGCTGTTCTTCGTCGACAACATCTTCCGCTTCACACAGGCCGGCTCGGAAGTGTCGGCGCTGCTCGGCCGCATTCCCTCTGCCGTGGGTTATCAGCCAACGCTCGCCACCGACATGGGCGCGCTGCAGGAGCGCATCACCACCACGACCAAGGGTTCGATCACTTCGGTGCAGGCGATCTACGTGCCCGCCGACGACCTGACCGACCCGGCGCCTGCGACCTCCTTTGCGCATTTGGACGCCACCACCGTGCTGTCGCGCGGCATCGCGGAAAAGGGCATCTATCCGGCGGTGGACCCGCTCGACTCGACCTCGCGCATGCTGTCCCCGCTGGTCGTCGGCGAGGATCATTATTCCACCGCGCGCTTGGTCCAGCAGATCCTCCAGCGCTACAAGTCGCTGCAGGACATCATCGCCATTCTGGGCATGGACGAATTGTCGGAAGAGGACAAGTTGACGGTGGCGCGCGCCCGCAAGATCGAGCGCTTCCTGTCGCAACCCTTCCATGTCGCCGAGGTCTTCACGGGATCGGCGGGCAAGTTCGTCGATCTCGCCGACACCATCAAGGGCTTCCGCGGTCTCTGCGAAGGCAAGTATGACCATCTGCCGGAAGCCGCCTTCTACATGGTCGGCACAATCGAAGAGGCGGTCGAGAAGGGCAAGAAACTGGCGGCTGAAGCCGCTTAAAGCGAACAGGGAGTAGGGAGCAGCGTATAATTCAAGAGCTGCTCGCCTCCTTTCTTCGTCACTCGCTAATCACTACTCGCTATTCGCAGGTTCTCCATGGCTACCTTCCACTTCGATCTCGTCTCTCCTGAAAAGCTCGCTTTTTCCGGCGAGGTCGATCAGGTTGATGTTCCCGGCACCGAGGGTGATTTTGGCGTTCTGGCGGGCCATGCGCCGGTTATCGCTGGAGTCCGCCCCGGTATCATCACCGTTACCGCCGGCGGCCGGCGAGAGAAGATCATCGTGCTCGGCGGCATTGCCGAGGTGAACGAGAAGGGGCTGACCGTGCTCACCGAGGTCGCCACCTCGCTGGATGAGCTGGATCGCGCCCAGTTCACGGAAACGATTTCCGAGATGGAAACCAAGCTCGCCGAAAAAGAGGGCTCCGAGCTCGACCGCGCTCTCGAGCGGCTCGATCACTACAAGAGCATTCAGCACGAGCTCAGCACCACCGCGCTGCACTAGAGCCTTTTCCGTTCTGATTGAATCGGAACGGAGGCTCTAGTCTCTTGTTTTGATGCGTTTCCTTCACGCGAACCGGTACCCACCCCCGGATCAAGTCCGAGGGCATGCTTCGCTCGAAAACGCTCTAACGGCCCTGACCCTGAGTTATTTAGGAAATTCGGGATCGATGCCGCCCGCCACCCTGTGACGAGCGCCCGAAGTCGGTTGCGCCTTCCCCTTCCTGACGGCATTCTGCAGCCGGTGATCGTCTTCCGGCGGGGCCCTCATGAAGCGCAAGATCGCGGCGATTTTTGCGGCTGATATTGCCGGCTATTCGCGGCTCGTTGCCGAGGACGAAGAGGAGACGCTGCGGCGTCTTGCCGCCTATCACGCGGTCATCGACGATTTCATCGCGAAAGCGGGCGGCCGGATTTTCAATACCGCCGGCGATGCGGTGCTCGCCGAATTTCCGAGCGCGGTCGAGGCGGTGCGTTGTGCGATCGACATCCAGGAGAGCCTGCGCACACGCAACATGGCCTATCCGGCGAGCCGACAGATGAGCTTTCGCATCGGAATTACGATTGGCGACGTGGTTGAGCGCGATGGCGATCTGCTCGGCGACGGCGTCAATATCGCCGCGCGTTTGCAAGGGCTCGCCGAAGTCGGCGGCATCTGCGTCTCACGCGCGGTGCACGAACAGGTCGTCAACAAGCTTTCGGTGCAGTTTGCCGACATCGGCGCGCAGGAGGTGAAGAAGTTCCAACCCCGGTGCACGTCTACATGGTGACGATGCGGCGCCCGGACGGGAGCTATGCGCCACCGCAGGTCAAGACACCGCCGGCGAAAGCAAAGGTTAGGCTGAACTGGCTGTGGCCGCTCGCCGCGACGGTCGTCAGTATTGCGGCTATCGGCGTCGGTGGATTCCTGTATCTGACCAAGCTCGAAATGGCGAACCGGCCGAAAGAAGCGCCACCGGAGAAGCAAGCGTCGTCGTCCGCGTCGCCCGTGACCGCGCCGCATATCGTGACATCGATCGCTTCGACCAAGCCTGCTTCGACCACATCTGCTCCGACCACATCTCTTCCGTCGCCGCAGGCCGCAGGCGAAAAAATTGCGCCTGCCAGCGTGCCCTTCATCTCCGAGCGCGCACGTCGTGAGCTTGCAAGGGACTACGTCCCGGCGGCCGGCTTCAAGGCTTTCGCCTTGAACACCAGCGGCTTTGTCGGTTCTTCGGCCGGCCAGCCCAGTGAAGACGTGGCCAAGAATGGTGCGCTCGACCAATGTTCACGGCGCGCGGACGCCGCACAGTCGCCGCGGAAGTGCGAAGTTTATGCCGTCGGCGACACCGTCGTCTATCCGCATGGTCCGCCACCGATGCCCCCGGAGCCATGGGTCAGGCACGACGCCGCGATCGAACGGCCTTTCGTGGCGAAGGACATGCCGCTGGTTCGCGACCAGAGCCGCGAGCGGCTGGAGAAGAGTTATTTGTCGGCCAAGAAGTCGAAGTCGATCGCGCTCGCCCCGGGCGGCCAATTCTTCTACTACCCCGGCAGCGACTCGGCAGAGGAGTCGGCCCGCCGGACCTTGGAATCCTGCGGCGCGGTGGCCGGCGTGCCCTGCATGATCGTGGCCGTAGACGACGTCTTCGTCGTGACGGTGCCGGGCTTGATGAAAACGACCGGCTTCTTTCACGCCGCGACCCATTCGTCGATCGCCGCCGATGCGCGCGACGACCTGGCGCGCAAGCTCGACGAAGCCTCAACCGGCTGGAACGCGGTCGCGGTCGGCACGTCCGGCCGTCCGGGCGTGGGGCTGAAAGCCGCCTCGGAGCAGAATGCAGTCAACGACGCGCTCGGCAATTGCGCCAAGCGCGACAGCGATTGCCATGTGATTGCGATCGGTCCCTTCCTGGTGGGACCAAACTGAAGTGCCAAACTTGTCTCAAGAGACTCGCCTTAACGAGACTCGCCACGGACTGAGAAGGAAAAGAGCGCCGGCTCAGCTTGCAAACGGTGCAAAGCACCGCGCAACTTCCCGATACACCTCGCGCCGGAACGGGACCACGAGGTCGGCGACGCGGTCGAGCCGCTCCCAGCGCCAAGCGTCGAATTCCGCAGGCTGGCCATTGCGCGGCGTCAGTGGATCGATGTCCGCATCGCATCCCGCAAAACGCAGGGCGAACCATTTCTGCCGCTGGCCGCGGAATTTGCCGAAACGGTGCGGCGGTCCGTCGTATGGCGGGAATTCGTAAGTGAGCCAGCCGGTTTCGGCGAGATAGCCGGCTTCGGCTA
>Ga0210402_10004640_pt1 | contig 12489 bp, 12 predicted proteins | sample IncBWC7MmetaG_FD_161055 | JGI IMG/M metagenome (GOLD analysis project Ga0210402, IMG submission 161055) | Forest soil microbial communities from Barre Woods Harvard Forest LTER site, Petersham, Massachusetts, United States - Inc-BW-C-7-M | ecosystem: Environmental > Terrestrial > Soil >...
AACGCGACGACTTACGCGCGCTACTCGCCAAAAACCAACCGCCCACGATCGCTTTAGCGGCGATCGCAGCCGGAGCGATAGTCGGGGCCCCAGCTAATGCGTGGAGTTCGAAGTAATATCCTTCAGCGTCGCCGTTTGCATTGCAGATATCTGCATTTTGCTTCTTTGTGGAGTGCTGTACAGCGCATGCAACAACGCCTTGTCCCACTCCGTCATTTCATTGGGGCGTGACGCGACGGATCCCCTGAATACGCTTAAGATCGTCGGCGCATCACCTAGATCCTTGTCCAAATTGATCTGAGCCAATCCGATAACGCCAACGTAATCCGCCAATTGACCAATATTGATATCACTGACTTTCTTTGCATCGACGACAACGATGACCGATAGGATGTCTTTGGTCACCAATGAAACATTCGTGCGTGAACCGTATATTGAGGGTAGCGAGTTATGAATAGGCTCGGGCCCTCTAGAGTTGTTGAATGTCTTCGCGTGTTCCGAGCCGGTGTCGAACAGTTCAGACATCATGCTGGCTCCGTCGATACTGGTGGCACCCGTGTTGTACCAGACTCGAACCGGTCGTGATATTTCTACAAACTTCTTAAGTTCTTCGCCGGTCTCATAATTAAACAACTGCCCACCATTTTTGTGGGTCAACTTAGTCAGCCGCGGTGCGGGATCATCCGGCGAAACGATGACAAAGAAATTCGGTTTGCATTTCTCCGCTCCCAACGGCGCTCCCGCAGTTCTGGCAATTTGCGACACCCGGGCCAGAACGAATTCGCCCAGCTCTTTGCTAACACCGGCAACCAGAGGGCATACAGGAGCATACGTCCAGCGCTCAAGAGATTCATCATAGTGGGACTGGGCAATTGCAGTCGAGACGAACATATTCACGTCGTGCTCGAGTTTTTCCCGTTCTCTCTGTGCTTGAACAGTGATCGACTCCGGCGTGTCGGCGCTAACTGCGACGGCGGACGCTGTGAGTACAACGGCGACCGCAGATATCCAGCCGGCGCGGCTTAATGCTGATGGTCGAGCGTCCATGACCCCTCCGTGAAACCGAGTTCCATTCCTTACCCTTTATGATAGTCCTACCCGCGGTCGAGCGGCTCGAATTCGCCCGATCACACCCGCCCCTTGCCCTTTAGATACCCTCAAAAATGGGATATAACTTCAAAAACCAATAGATTTAAGTCCGAATGTGATACTTCCTCTCCTGTCGCGTATATAGCTGCATGACTCTGGAAGTTTCCACGTTTGAGCAGCGAGTCAGGATGACACAGGCGTTGCCCATCGATTGGGATAGGATCTAGGCGGAGCACGCGCCACGCGTGTACAACCACTTTCGCTTCCGATTGGGCACCAACGCAGACGTCGAAGACCTGACATCACGTACCTTCGAGAAGGCCTGATCGTATCCGCGTCCGGATGCTTCGGAGTCGACATACACATCGGTGAGTCGGATAATGTCCCCAATGCAAGACACTCTCCTCCTTCGCTTCGCGCGACACGGGACGTTGCTACTGCTTGCCGGTCTCCTCACAGGCTTCGGCATTGGCAAATTTCATAGCCATCATTTCGGCAACGCAGCTCATCTCACAGGACTCATCGGCGGGTTCGGCTTAATCGCAGTTGGATGGCTTTGGCCGCGGTTAAAACTCGGGCCGAGTTGGTCACAGTGCGGGGCATGGTGCTTCATCCTCTCCATGCACTTAAGTTGGCTCGGGCTCGTCCTGAAAGCTGCCCTCGGCAGCGCGCCTGACGCGCCATTGGAATCCGTTGGCCAGAGTCGAGTCACATGGAATGTGATCTCCGACTCGATTATTTTAGTGGGCGCAGTTCTCTCGGTAATCGCGACGCTTATCACACTAGTGGGCCTTCGCCCAACACGTCAAAGCGGTGGCGCGGCCAGGTGAGCCTGAAATGCGCAAGGCGAATTCGCTCACGCGCAGACCGCCGGGTCGCGATCTGGATATTGATGACCAAGTACAAAGAGCTTGGACAGATCATGGACGCATTCTTGTTGGAACATACGAGTAGCGATTGAGCATCTCAAGCGCAATCTGCCGCGAAATAATAGACCCGCACGACGCGACCCATGACTGTGACTCAACAATGTATCGCCCGCTTCGGGCCTTGGACCGCGCTGGCTCTTTCGCTCGGACCTCGCGGTCGCCGGAAGGATCCATTCAAGCATTATTTTGGAAACCAGCCGCCGAACCGATGATACGCATCAATCCTTCCCAACGGGCGAGTGGTGGACTTGGCTGACGGCCTGCGGCTGTCGTCCGCGATTGGTCGAGGAGTCGCACCATTCGCCGCCGGTTGCGCTGGCGATGTTTCACAGGTTGTCTCGGTTTCCGATTCGCACGGCACCAGCAGGACCAGATGGCCATAAAGATCGGCGTCCTGATGCGGGTTGACGCCATCGGGAATGGACTTGGCCAGGATTTCCCCGCGGTCGTTAATATTGAGGGCGAATGTCAGTTCCAAGCCGGATCCCGCGGGGATGAGCCTGTTTAAGTCAAGCATGGGCCCGCCGTCTTCCCAGAGAAAGGCGTGCAGGAAGAAGCTACAGTCCGAGGTCCCCCCAACAACCTGACCGCGCGCGTTCTCGCTTTGCGCTCGACCACAGGGATCTCCTTCCACAGTGCCAAGATCCCGGATTTTCCCCTGCTTCCAAAGCACAGGATGATGTGTCTGGTCTGAAAGGTCAGCGTAGCCAGCGACCTCGCCGGTCTCATTGAGCCAGACAGCTACAGAGTTGTCACCGCCGAGAGTGCCGAGGTCCTGCATCGCTCCGTCTTGCCAGAGAAAGGCGTGAGTGCGGAGATCGCCGAAAAGATCAGAGTTGCCGATGATCTGCCCATGAGAATTGGCACATTGGGCGTTGCCGATGGTTCCCCCAAGCGTACCGAGGTCCGTCATTACCCCATCGCGCCAGAGGAACGGATCAAGGGTTGGCAGACCCGTCCCAGGGTTAGGCTTGAAGCCGGTGTAGGAAGCACCCACAATTTGATCGGGAGGAAGGACACCGCAATTTGCGCCAGGACCCGCGTCGGGCCCGCCCAGTGTACCGATGTCCTGCATCGCACCATTCTTCCAAAGGAATGTATGGATTTGCGTCCCTGTGAGAAAGAAAACAGAAGAGAAGGGATCGGGTATTCCGTTGTCAGAGAATCCGACGACCTGATCGCCGTCGTTAACGTAAATCCCCAGGGCTTCCGTTCCACCCGGCAACGTTCCGAGGTCGGTTATCTTATCTTTTCTCCAGAGCACGGCGCGGAATTCCGGGATACCAAGATTGGGATCAATCACTGAGGTCGAAGACTGGCCAGTCACCCAACCGTGGGAATTAATGGACCCTGCAGCACTATTGTTCTTCCCTGAAAGGGCGCCAAGGTCGGTCATCACACCATCCTTCCAGCGAAAGGCATGCCCCTGATAGCAATCCGGGTCGTAGCAGAAATACGCCGAGTTGGGATCAGGGAGAGGTGTGTCGGCAAAGGACGCAACGACGCCGGAATTGTTCAGCAATTGGAAGCCTTCTCCGTTGACCGAGCCATAGCCAATGGGACCGCCGAGTGTGCCGAGATCGATCAGTCTGTAGTGATGCTTATGGCCTTCACGTTGGTCCTGCGCGGCCACCCACGCCGGCATCGCGAGCATAGCTAAGACGATCGTTCCCAATGCGGCATGCGACACTTTCCTGACATTCATGATTCCTCCCAAGTGGTTGAAGCCCTTTGCAAACCGGTCGATCGCGGTTCGTGGCGGGGGCACAGTGCTTCCGAATGGGTGCTGTGCTCAATGCACTACGTCTGAGAAAGTTCTTAATTTCTTCTAATTTCCATAATCCATTGAGATACCAAAGGGTTAAAGAAGCGTATCTCGGCGCCATGCAGCGCTTGGTCTTCTGATAGAGTCGGCTGAAAACGCGGATTCGGCTCGGACCGCGTGAGTTGGTCCCTTGAACTATAACCGCTCTCACAACCTCATCCGATTTGGGCCATTCGAACTCGACCTGCGAGCTCGGGAGCTGCGCAAGGACGGACGCAGCACAGCGCTTCCCGAACAATCCATAGTGATACTGGACATGCTGCTGGACCGGCCGGGCGAACTTGTCTTGCGCGAAGAGATCCGTTCACGTCTCTGGCCCAACGACACGGTCGTCGAGTTCGATCACAGCATCAACACGGCCATTCGCAGACTGCGTCTGGCCCTGGGAGAGTCCGCAGACAGCCCTCAGTTTATCGAAACGCTTGCGCGTAGGGGCTACCGCTGGATCGGGTCGGCAGAAGCGCTCAAGGTTCGGGAGCCTAAGTCAGCGCTTGCAAATCCGGCGGTCGAGCCCGCCCCTCCCCCCCTATTCGACGGCAACTTGACCGGCAAGAAGGTTACGCACTACCGAGTCCTCGAAGTGCTCGGTGGCGGCGGCATGGGCGTGGTCTACAAAGCTGAGGATCTGAAGCTGGGTCGCCGGGTCGCGCTCAAGTTTCTTCCCGACGAATTGGCAATGGACCCCATTGCGTTGAGGCGCCTCGAGCAGGAAGCTCGAGCGGCGTCCGCACTGAATCACCCGAATGTCTGCACGATCTACGAAATTGCGGAGCATGCGGGCCGCTCGTTCATCGTCATGGAGCTACTGGAAGGCGAGACTCTTCGAGAACAGATCGCGGCGCAAGTGGCCGAACACCGGCGACCGACGATTGAAAAGCTGATCGATCTGGGCATTAAGATCAGCGACGCATTGGCAGCGGCGCACGCCCGCGGCATCGTTCATCGCGACATAAAGCCCGCCAATATTTTCGTTACGCGCACGGGAGTCGCCAAGATTCTTGATTTTGGCGTGGCGAAACTATTTCGACAGCTGATCACGGACCAAGACCAATCGCCCGGAAGCATTTCGGGCGATATCCTAAGACCCCACCGAATCGAGTCGGTGGCGCATGCACCGTCTAACGATCCGTCTTTGACTCGAACGGGCCTGGCGATGGGTACTGCCGGCTACATGTCGCCGGAACAAGTCCGCGGAGAGGTGCTCGACTCTCGCACCGACCTTTTTTCATTCGGTCTCGTGCTCTACGAAATGGCGACTGGGCGGGCGGCGTTCGATGCCGCCACGGCAGTTATCATGCGGGAAGCGATTCTGAACAGCGAGCCGACAGCCGCGCGCGACATCAATCCCGACATTCCGGAAGCGCTGTCGCTGATCATACGCAAGGCGCTCGAAAAGGAACGGCACAAGCGCTACCAGACCGCGGCGGAGATTCGCGCCGATTTGGAGACTTTGCGACGCAAGGCGGCGCCGATACGGCCATTCCGCTGGGGGAGAGTCGCGGCCGGCGGCCTCGCTCTTGTGATCATCGCCACATCAATTGTCTGGGTTTCGCGGCAGGCGAAAGTTCCGGCGTGGCCAGACCTGAAGCTGCAGCAGCTGACTGCAAATTCTTGGGAGACTCCCGTCACCGGTGGCGCGCTTTCGCCCGACGGCCGCTACCTCGCCTACGCCGACGCCAAAGGCGTGCAAATCAAACTCGTCGGCTCCGACGATGCACAGCGGGTGCTTAAGCCCGACGCACTGGGGGGCGAAAACGTCGTTTGGGAAATCAAATCGTCCACGTGGTTTCCCGACAGCAAACGATTTCTCGTCAACTCCCATCCCGCGAGGGAAACCCAAGCCGCGTGGTCGTCGTTGACCAGTAATATTTGGACAATCTCCGTGTTGGGTGGTGCGCCGCGCAAGCTTCGCGAGGCCGCTTTCGCATGGTCGGTCTCTCAGGACGGCGCTTGGATTTCCTTCGGAACGGACAAGGGACCGGAGGGCGAGCGCGAGCTGTGGCTCATGGGACCCAACGGCGAGAACGCACACAAGATCTTAAGTGCGGACGATGCACGGGCAGTCTGCTGTCTGCACTTCTTTCAGGACGGGAGGCGAGTCGCCTATGTGACGACCGACGCCTCCGGGGATACGATGGTCGCGCGCGACCTGAATGGCGGGCCCGTGACTACGCTGGTGACACCGCCCGCCATGAGGGCCATGGGCGACTTCGCGTGGTTGCCCGACGGACGCCTGATTTACTCTGATCCTTGCGTGTCTGTCATGAGAGTCGACACCCCCTGCAATCTTTGGATTGAACGGTTCGACACGCACTCGGGTGTGCTGACCGAAGGAGCGCGGCGGCTGACGAAGGTAACGGGGGCCTGGCTCAATAGTCCCAGCGCGACGGCCGATGGCCGGTCCGTGGCGTTCCAGCAGTCCACAGGGCAAGGCACCACATACCTCGCCGACTTCGAAGCAGGCGCGAGTGAAGTCCGCAATGCAAGGCACTTCACGTTGGATGAAGGTGATGATGCGATTACCGATTGGACGCCGGACAGCCAGATGGCGATCATTGCAAGAAGCCGCGGCGACTACTACGCGCTTTACAAGCAGCCCTTGGGCACCGACGCGCCGCAGCCCATCGTGGCGAGAGCCGACGGTGGGCTCATCGAAAACGCGGTCCTGTCTCCCGATGCGAAGTGGGTCATTCTTCAGATCTTTCCGCTCGCTGCCCACGGCCCCGGGTGGCCCCGGAAGCAGATTTGGCGTGTCCCACTCGGCGGCGGCGCATTAGAGCAGCTATTTTCGGTGGCACCCGCGAGTTCATTGTCCTGCGCACGGGCACCTTCGACCCTGTGTGTGATCGGTGAGCCGACCACAGATCGCAAACAAGTCATCGTTTATGTCCTTGATCCGGTCACCGGGCGAAGAGGTGGCGAGCTGTTGCGCTTTGATCGTTATCTCAATCCGGATGAGGACAGCGGGCCCTTGGCCTTCGCCTTGTCGCCGGATGGGCAATGGTTGAGTACGTCGGTGGCGCCGGCCGGACCGCTGCGAATTCTATCGTTGCGCGGTGATGCGGCGCGCGTACTGTCCGTCAAGGGACTGAACGTGCAGCTTCCTCAAGCGGGTTGGATGCCCGATGGGAGAGGATTGATCGTGACGAGCTGGGGTGATGAGGGCGCCGCCGTGCTGTATGTGGATATGCAAGGCGGTGCGCGAGTGCTCTGGAAATGCGAGTCAGGGCAAGCGTGTTTCGGATTCCCATCTCCCGATGGGCGGCACCTCGGAATCTACCAGATCAGGCTGACGTCCAACATTTGGATGCTCGAGAATTTCTGAGCTCGAAACGCTCTGCTCTGCCTAAAGACATCCAATAATGCCCCCAGTACATCTTAAGGCCGGCGCGCTGGTTGTCGCGGGATTGGGGATGGCGATACCGCTGATGACGCGGGCGGCTGACGCGCCGCGTTCCGATGCGGGCGAATTGGAAGAAATCATCGTGACGGCCACGAAGCGCGCCGAGCGAGCTCTGGATGTGCCTGACTCGATCAGCGTCATCGGCGCCGGCGAACTCGAGAGGCTGCATGTGACCAGTCTGCAGGAATTGACCGCTGCCGCGCCCGGCCTCATCGCCCTGTCCGGCGGCAGTGTGGGACAGACGAGCATTATTCTGCGCGGCCTTCCGGCATTGAACAGCGGATCTCTGGTGGCGACCGTCATCGACGATTCGGCGGTGGGATCCAGTGCGGCCTGGGCGGACGAGTCGAGCTTCGAGCTTGATATGCTGCCGTACGATATCGAGCGTATCGAGATCCTTCGCGGCCCGCAGGGCACTTTATACGGCGCCAACTCCATGGGCGGCGTATTGAAATACGTAACCAAATACCCGAGCTTGACAACCACCGAGGCGCAGGTGGGTGGCGAAACCTTCACCATCAAGGGCGGCGGCACGCTGGGCGCCAGTGCCCGCGCCATGTACAGCATGCCGCTGGTTGATGGCACGCTTGCTGTACGCGGCAGCCTGTATGGGCAGCAAACGCCCGGCTACATAGAGAATCCCCTGCGGGGGTTGAACCACGAAAACAGCCTCTCGCAGAGCGGTGGCCGTCTGGCGATGCTCTGGCAACCCGCGACCGACTTGCAGGTAAAACTGCAGGGGATCTATCAACGGACCGCTTCCGACGGAAACGCCAACACGTTCGCGAGACTTCTCGGCACACCGCAGGACGCTTACTACCGGCCCGGAAACTGGTTGGACGGTGATTTGACCTATCGCCACGTGATTCCAGAGCCATTTTCGAGCAACTTAAAATTCATCTCCGGCTCGCTCGATTGGCGCATGGCATTCGCCGATTTAATTTCGGTGAGCAGCTATTCCGATAAGCTGACCTCGGGAACGCAGGACTTTAGCGCCGTACTCGGCTACTTGCAGCCGATGCTCGACCCGAACGTTACCTCGACGCTCAGCCGCGCGCGCTTCGATGTGAGTGTAAAGAGATTTTCGCAGGAACTGCGACTGACCTCTGCATCCGGTCAGCGGCTCGAATGGCTGGTTGGCGCCTACTACTCCCATGAGAAGGCCACTAACAATCAGTACGTAGATGCGCTGGACGGTCAACTCGAGCTTATTCCCGCACTCAACCCATTCTTCGCAGCGCACATACCGTCGTCTTACGACGAGGCCGCAGTGTTTGGAACGTCGACCTACAGGATCACCGATCGATTCTATCTGACAGCCGGCCTGCGTTGGTTGACAAACAGGCAAACTCTTGCGCAAGAAATCCTGCCGGGCGGGTTCATCCCGGCAAGCCAATCCGCTTCGCGATCTTCTGAAACACCCACGACTTACGCATTCGGCGCACGCTTTCGGCTGCAGCCCGACACGATGGTCTACTTACGGGTGGCAAGCGGCTATCGACCGGGAACGCCGAATTCCGTCCTTCCCGCGTATCCACAGATTCCGCCGCAAACGAACTCTGACACAATGGTGAACTACGAGATCGGACTCAAGTCCGAGCTCATGAAACGTAAGGCAGCGGTCGAATTGGCCGCATTCAAAATCAATTGGTCCGATATGCAGCTCGACATTTTTACCCCGGACGGCCACATCAGCTATGCGACCAATGCCGGAAAGGTAACCAGCGAGGGGTTCGAATTCGCCGCGTCGTACTGGCCCACTAATGCGCTTCGGCTTGAGGCCAACGCTGCCTACTCGGATGCCTACGCCACCGAGGCTGCGCCGGCGGCAAGCATTTTTGTCGGCACCCGGTTGCCCTCGTCACCGAAGTGGACGGCCGCTGCGACAATTGAATACCGGATGAGGGATTGGAATCAATGGACGCCTCAGCTCAGCGCCACCTGGCGTTACATCGCCGCGCAGTACTCGACGCTTTCAACCAATCCTCCGCTTGGTGTGGTACCGGACTACTCGTGGGTGGATGTCGATCTTCGGATGGTCAAGGGCCGCTATAGCGTCTCTCTCTACGCGAAGAATCTCCTCGACAAGCGCGCATTCAACTTCGGAGGACCAGTCACCGACAGTACGACCGGGGCCAGCTCTTTCGAGGGCGTTCCGATATTGCCGCGCGTAGTCGGGCTCAGTGCTAGCGTACGACTCTAGCTTCTGGTGCTTGTGGTGGAAAGCATGGTCGCGCCGGATGCGGCCTCCCCTTCAAATTACCGAGCCGCCCGATTTCCAGACTCTTCCATGACCCGGCCGGCGCTAGCGCCCGTGCCAACACTCACGGGGAAAGCGATCGATCGGTAGCGATCGTAGTCATCGCCAGTTGCGGCCATGTTCATAATAATAAGGACTGCAATAGACCGCCGCGTACTGTTCTCCGACTGGCCGGGCTGTTCACACTTCCCTGTGTTCGCCCAGCACCGGCGACCCAAAGGCGTGACTTTGGGTCTCCTTCCGGATTTTGGGCGGGGACGCCCCTTCAATCCGGTGCGACATCCCTGTCGCAAGGCGGAGCAGCATCAAACGCATCGTTCTATGCACCGCCTGCCGCAATCTCACGAACCCTTGTGCAGATACCCTCAAACAGTTCGCGCACATCTACGTCTTCGGTTCAATCCGCTTCGAAATCATCGTCAAGGGAAAGCGAACAACGCTGGTCCCATCCAGTTGAATTGCCGGATCACGACCATTGTCGTCCTCTACCGCTACCCAACGCATTCCCAGTTTCTGCACCAGGGCATCTCCAAGCGTTATGCCAAGGCACTGTAATTTGACTGTCTCAGAGGGTTCGATCCACTTAGACCGAACTATTGTCTCCAGCAAACGTAACTACGCCCGACTGGCCCAGCACCCCTACGAAGTATTCACCTTGATCTACCTCGACAACCGCCATCGCTTCATTGCAGCTGAAGACCTATTCCGCGGCACCATCGACGGCGCCACCGTCCACCCGAGAGAAGTCGTGAAGGAAGCCCTGAAGCACAACGCCGCCGTGGTGATCATCGCCCACAACCACCCGAGTGGAATAGCCGAACCGTCTCAAGCGGATGAAGCCATCACCCGCCGCCTGAAAGAAGCCTTGGGGTTAGTCGACATCAGAGTGCTTGATCACTTCATCGTCGCCGGCCGCACAACCACCAGCTTCGCCGAGCGCGGGTTGCTGTAGCCCTCGACATGGCTCCTTACGTCGCCATGTCGTTTCGGTCGCCGGCGAGTCAGGCGCGCGAGCCCGACTCGCCTCTGATTGCTTGGCGGAGCGAAACCAGCGGCGCTGCAAATCCTAGGTGAATCGTTTGTCAGCGCTATGGCAGTTATGGTCTATTGTGGCGCGGCTCATACAGACCGAGACTTCCACCCCCGGGCAATTTGACGCGCGTAGAACGACCCCAACCTTGTTGTGTGACCGAATCGCACTCCACGCTTGCTCTATTTAGCGTCTTGATTTCGGAATCAAGATTATCGGTCATGAGATAGAACTCGTGTAAGTCATTCTCGTCGGACGGATGAACCGCAACCTCCGCAGGCGGAAGCTTAAAAATCAGCCAACCTTTGTTTGCGTCCACGTAGTCAAACTTAAGAATATTCTTGATAAAGCTTTTGTCGGCTTCAGCATCCTTCGAATAAATGATGATGTGCGCCCCATTTATCATCGTACTGCTCCAATCAATAGACTTCCATGAGTAGACCAACGCCGACGACCCTTGTCAAACGTGTTAGCGTAGCCTGACACTATGTATATGGCAAAATCACACGCAAGCGCTAGCGCGCTCAGGGAAGTACTACGGGTATTCGCGTTGTTTGGCCACCCGCTTCGACTAGTCATCTTTCAGCGCCTCGCGCGCGCTCCTATGACCGCTGGCGAGCTCGCTCGCGGCCTGCCAATCTCGCGCACAGCGATTGTCCAGCACCTGAAGCTACTGGAAGGCGCTAGATTGGTGCAGGCATCGTTCGATGGCCGCAGGCGTATCTATCGCGTCCGTGCCAGCGGTCTAGCACCACTGGAAAATTGGCTAGCACAGTACTTGCGCGATTTGTCCCCAACAAATATCCGAAGGCCCTCAGCGACGCTGGGGCAAGCGCGGCCCATGACCACGCAACGTAAAAAGCCGAAGAAGCCCGAGAGTTTTGCCGCTGGCGTCGGTCGCGGAATGCGACGTGCCGCTAAGACCGCGCGCAAGGTCGCGCGCATGCACGGTACGCCCGTGTATTTTTGGAGGAACGGCAGAGTCGTCGCGGAAAAGCCATAAACCGTCTCGGCGGCGCTCGTTACCTCGCGCCGAGGCGAGCCAACATCGCTGAAACTTCTTCGGGCGCTATGTAGAACTGCTCGCAGACGCGGCCCCATAACATCGCGGTCGGCACGTTTCGGTCCCCACGCTCCTTTTGCGTTTGATGCAAAACGAACGAGACCACGCGCTCCTCGCGAGTCAACCCGTCGCGGACGCCAGGTATTGCATCCAAGCGCTCTCTCATGGGAAAAACCTAGCATCGGGTTCTCGATAAGTCGAGCTCCGGCGGCGCCTCGGACGCCCTACTCGCTCACCTGACTCCGCCACGCCAGCACATCCGCCAGCTTCCAACGTACACTCCTAATTCCCACCTTGATCGGAGCCGGAAAGTCCTTCTGAGACATACCTATATATAGCAGAGCGCTTAAGTCCCACCATCGTCGAAACTTCAGCGAGCCGCAACAAGCGCTGCGCATGCAGCTTGGGATCCAATCCTCCCGTTTGCTCCATTTCTTCTTCAATTCTTTCCGCTTGCTGCTTGCGCGACAGCCTTCCTAAATCCACGCGCAAACGCCGGATTTCATGCACCGCCCATTCCCGCTCCTGCGACAGCTCCCCCAGCGTTCGCGTCCCGGGATCCAATGTAAGGCGATCAAGCATATCCAGCGGCATGTTTTCTCCTGGAAAATTCGTAGCGCACGAATTTACCGAAAATTCGCCGAATTTCCAGCCTCGCTCCAAGCTACAATTGAGCGCGGAAGGATGCCCGGATAGCTCGTAAGCGCTTGATTCTGTGAATCTTCATTGACGATGGGCGCCCACGCCTGTTTAATACGCGGCTCGATGAGGCCAGGTAGCTCAGTTGGTAGAGCAGCGGACTGAAAATCCGCGTGTCGGGGGTTCAATTCCCTCCCTGCCACCACCCCCAAACTGTAAGTTCTCAAGACTTCGGTAACACCCTGGCTGAG
>Ga0210402_10004641_pt1 | contig 12487 bp, 6 predicted proteins | sample IncBWC7MmetaG_FD_161055 | JGI IMG/M metagenome (GOLD analysis project Ga0210402, IMG submission 161055) | Forest soil microbial communities from Barre Woods Harvard Forest LTER site, Petersham, Massachusetts, United States - Inc-BW-C-7-M | ecosystem: Environmental > Terrestrial > Soil >...
AACCGGACGCGGTCGCTGGGAGGAACGTAGATGCTGCGTGAGGGGATGGGATTTGGATCGGTGAGGAGTTTGGGAGCGATGGTTGCGGCGCCGGCGAATCCTGCGGAACGTTTGAGGAATTGACGGCGAGTGAAATCATTTTTCATTTGGAGTCTCCTTTGGTAGGTCTTGTTAAGAAATCTTTCTTCAGGGTCTAAAGCCCGTGGTCGAGCACTGTGCACGCGAGGGCTAAAGCCCCCGCCTCCTTAGAGGCCGCTTCACAAAAGACAAACACCTTATTTCAAAGGCTGGATTGCGACTTCCTTGAAGAAGACGATGTCGTTGTCGCTGTGATTTTGCAAGCCGAACCAGCCTTCGTCGGGCCGCGGGCCGCGCTCAGGCTCAAAATCAAATTTGCGTTCAGGAACGGGTTGGCCTTCGGTGTAATCGGTGACTTTGACGCCGTTCAATATGACGACGGTGTGCGGGCCGTCGAGAGTGATTTCCATCGTGTTCCACTCAGGACCGGGCTTGCCGGGTTTTGCGAGCGGTTTGGTGAGGGAATAGAGCGTTCCGGTGATGTGATAGTCGTCCTCGTTAGAAGTTTCGGGATGATTGTCGATTTGCACTTCGTATCCGTAGTGGACCGGCATCCAGGGTTCGCGCGGCTCGATAGGAATGCGGATGTACACGCCGGAGTTGTCGTTGAGGTCGCGCATTTTGTAAACGACGCGGAGTTTGCAATGGCCGATTTTTCCTCCAGTCCAATAAAGAAGACCCATGCCGCCGTGCGTTTTGATGAGGCCGTCTTCAACGGTGTCGCCACCTGGGCCGACGTGTTTCCAACCGGTGAGGTCTTTTCCGTTGAAGAGCTGTTTCCAATCGGCGGATTGGCTGCGCGACCTGTGAAGAAATACGAACAGAATGAGGGCGAGAATGGCGAGCGCTGTAAATACCCTGCGGATCATGCGTGAGCCTCCTTCTTAAAAGCACAGACTGAAGTCTGTGCTACAGAAGAGGCCGGCTTCAGAAAGCCGGCCCTACAACGGCAAAACTGAAATCAATAGTTAAGCTTGCTCAAGAAGTCGTAGCTGGTCTTGATGCTAGCGAAGCCGTCCTTGGGATTATCGTGCTCGACGAAATAGTGCTGAATGCCTGCTTTGCCCGAGTTGGCGAAGATGTCCTTCCAGGGAATCTTGCCGTTGCCGACTTCGGTGAGAAATCCCATCTGCTTATCTGGGCCCGCGGTGGGGGCGTCTTCCGGGCTGGGAAGCTGACTGATGTCCTTGACGTGGACGGCGGGGAAGCGGCCGGGATTGTTATTGAAATAGGCGATGGGATCTTTACCGGCGACGGTGATCCAGCAGAGATCGAGTTCCATTTTGACGTTGTTCTTGTCGCAGTTGGCGAGGAGATAGTCGTAGGGAAGTTTGCCGCCAAGGGATTCCGCGGTCTGAAATTCAAATGTGTGATTGTGATAGGCGAACTGGATGCCGGCCTTGTGCGCGGATTCGCCGCACTTGTTGAAGAGTTCAGCGGCGCGTTTCCATCCGTCGGGGGAGTTGCGCTGTGCCGGCTCAATCCAGGGGTTGACGATTAGTTTATGGCCGATGATGTGCGCGGCTTCGAGGGCTTCGGGCCAGGATTTTTCGAGCGTGGTGTAGGGAACGTGGCAGGACGGAGCGGAGAGGCCGTTCTTATCGAGAATGGCGCGAATGTCTTTCGGAGAGTGATCGAAGTAGCCGGCGAATTCGACTTCCTTGTAGCCGACGGCGGCGACTTTGGCGATGGTGCCTTCGAAGTCGGTTTTCATGGAGTCGCGAACGGTGTAGAGCTGAACGCCGATGGGGCGAACTTGTTTTGGCATGGGAGCGGCCCACGAAGTTTTTGCAGCGAGAGTTGCGGCGACGGTGGTTCCGATAAAGGTGCGGCGTTTCATGAGAGATCTCCTCGACAAAGGCGCCCGCCTTGGAAGGCGGCTGCCACGACGGCAAAATAAGAGCAAACAGCGAACGCAGGGAGTATACAAAAAAGAGGGGCGGCGCATCGAAAAAATCGCAGCACACCGGTTCGAAGGAAAAAGGATTTAGATCTGGAAGCGAAGCATAAATTGCATACGAGGCGCATTGTTTGCAAACTACCGTCTTGCTGAAGGAGGCAGCGTACGGGTGATCCCTTTTCCTTCTTCCATGGTCAGGAAATTGTTGGCGGAGACGTTTCGAACGGCTTCGACTTTGCCGTCCGGCCAGTGAATTTCGATGAGATCTATCTTCGTTCTTTTTCCCAGGCCGTAGTGGAGCCTCGGGTCATTTGAAGAGAGATAACTTCCGCCGGCATGGACTTCATCCCATTGCACAAGGTCGCCGCTGACGACCCTGACGCGAGCGCCGACAGCATCGCGATTCTTGCCGCTTCCCACGGTCTTGATGGTGATCCAGTTGTTGCGGCTGGCCCCGTCGTTTCTCAGGATGGTGGGCTTCCCGTCGAGATTATTGATAACCACATCCAAATACCCGTCATTGTCGATGTCTCCTACAGCGAGGCCGCGGCTCACACGAGGAGTCATCAAGGCAGCGCCGCTTTCGGCTGCAACTTCCGTGAAGGTTCCGTCCCGCTGGTTGTGAAAGAGCAATGCGCGCTGGCGGTAGGTAGTTCCAACACTGGCATTTTCCATTTGCGGGTAAACGTGGCCATTGACTGCAATGATGTCTGGCCAGCCGTCATTGTCATAGTCGAAGAAGCTCGTTCCCCATCCGACGTATGGCGTGCTGACGGGAGCCACGTGGGAGGGGTAGGAGACGTCCGTGAAAAAAAGAGGGAGATCGTGACGATAGAGAGTGGCGTGTTCACCGGAGAAATTGGTGACGAAAATGCCGAACTGGCCGTTGTGCAGATAGTCGCCGACGGTCACACCCATGGAACCCAGGGCGACGCCGTCTTCATCGAGAGAGACACCGGCTTGTAAACCCATTTCAGAAAAAGTGCCATCGTGATTGTTGCGGTACAAGTAGTTGCCGGTGGCATCGTTAGCGACGAAAAGGTCGAGCCATCCGTCGCCATCGACGTCTGTCCAGATGGCCCCCAGTCCAAAACGTCCCTCAGGATCGGAGACGCCAGCTTTCTTGCTTACATTGGTGAACGTTCCGTCGCCATTGTTATGAAATAGAGAGTCACCCGCGCCCGATAAGCCTTTTGGGCCGCATTGGACGGGAACGCCGCGGTATCGGCAGAACTGTGTTTTGCCGAATTCTGGAAGCTTGGAGAGGTTGATGTCCACGTAATTGGAGACAAAGAGATCCAGGGCGCCATCTTTATCGTAGTCTGCAACGGCGGCCCCAGTGGACCAGCGGGCGTCATCCACGCCGGCACGCTCGGTGATATCCGTAAAAGTGCCGTTTCCATTGTTGTGGTAGAGATGATTGTGCCCGAGGCAGGTGACGTACAAATCTTCGTAGCCGTCGCCGTCGAAATCTGCCGCAACGACACCGTTAGCCCAACCAGGATAAGCCAGACCGGACTTTTCGGTCACGTCCACAAAAGTGCCGTCACAATTGTTGTGGTAAAGCGCGCTACGCGAGGCATGTGGGTCGTTGGCGGTGTCCACGGTGAGAGCATTCGTGAAGTAAATGTCCAGACAACCATCGTTGTCGTAATCAAAGAGTGCGACGCCTCCGCCGATGGATTCGACAATGTATTTTTTCTCGGGCGCGGAGATGTGACGGAAACTGATGCCAGTAGAATCCGTAATATCAACGAAATGCGAAGTGGTGTCCTTTTCCTCAGGAGCCTGAGAGGGGTCATAGGGAAACAGAATCAGAGCGGCAGACAGAAAGAGAGAAGAGATCGAAGGAACCCTCAAGGCATTTTCTCCGGGTCGCGTGACGGGCTGGATTTCTGTTTGTTTTCCAAGTCATGAGTAGTGGCAAATTCTTTTTGGGCCTCTTGATTTCGGCCCGCCCGGAGATAGGCTCGGGCAAGCTGATAGTGGCTGTAGGATTTTTGTGAGTCGAGCTGAGTTGCTGCCTCCAGGTGCTCGATCGCTTCCTTAACTTTGCCCTGCTGCAGGAAGACCTTTCCAAGACTATAGTGAGCTTCGGCGTACTTTGGTTCCAGAGAGACAACTTTGAGAAGAAGAGGTACGGCCAAGTCCGGTTTTTGTTGTGCGAGCTGGACAAATGCAAGATGGTAGGCGGCACGCGCGTCGTCGGGATGTGCCGAGAGTTCAGCAGTAAACTCGCGCTGAGCATCTTCGAGCGAGCCAGTTCGCAGATTGAGCAATCCCAAAGAGAGATGGGCGGAAGGAACCTTGGGGTCTAACTCCAGGGCGCGTCGAAATTCTGCCTCTGCTTCCCGCAACTGTGTTTGCGCGGCAAAGACTTCACCCCACAACACATGGGTTTCCGCAGTTTCCGGTTGCGATTTCAACATTTCTTCGAAGATTTGCCGAGACTCGTCAAGCCTATTGATACGGGCGAGCGCGGTGCCGAGGGCCATTAACACTCGTGGATCGGCAGGGTCGCGGGCGCGCGCTTCTTCGAGCAGCTTCAAAGCTTTGTCATATTGCTCTGTCGCGACGAGCGCGAGGCCCAAGTATTTCTTGAATTTTTCGTTCGAAGGATTGCGCGACACGGCATGTTCGAGCGGAGGAAGAGCTTCCGGGTAGTGTTTGGCGCTGAATAAGGCCAAGCCAAGATTGAAATCAACGTCGAGGAAGTCCGGCTGAAGTTTTCGAACCAAAGAGAATTGGCGAGCCGCTTCCTCAAATTGTTCGTGACGCGCTGCAATCAGGCCCAGGGAATTTCGGGCTCCAGACAAAATCTGGTTGTAAAACCGCAGAAGCTCCCGATCGTGATCCGTAATGTTGGGAGGCTGTTTTTTTGAGAGCGGAGCTCGTGCGCTTTCGACTTCCTGGATTATTGAACTGAGCGCCGCTCCTGCTTCGTCATCCTTTCCGCTTTGCAAGAGCTTTTGCGCAGATTCTAGGGAAGATTTGAATCGCTGCTGGCCGTGCAAGGAAATGGCGAGAGCAAGGGAAAGCGAAACACATTGAAATAGTCTGGCCGCCGTTGGGATGAATCTACGGGTAGTTTTGTACATCAGTGCCATGTGATAGGGCATCCGTTCGGTTGCACCCAAGAGAATTTCCACTATAACGAACAACGGGAAGACCTCGCAAAAAAGAGATCTTCCCGTTGGAAACGGATCAAGATGTGCCGCGGAGTACCTAGAACTCGATTCTCAATCCAAACTGAATTTCGCGAGGATTGATGCCGAGACTGGTGATCTGGCCAAAATTCGCGTCCCCGAAAGTGGTTCCGGGATCGCCATATTGAGGATGGTTCCAGACGTTGAACATCTCAGCTCGGAACTCAAGCTTCGCGGTTTCCGCAGCATTCCAGCCCTGATGGCGCCCGAACCAGGGAAAGTCCGTGACTTTAAAAATGGACAAATCCCAGTTGTTGATTCCCGAGCCGCGGACGGGGTTGCGGCCTCCGTTGCCGAAGGTACCTTGGGCGGGCATAGCAAAGGCGTCCCTGTTGAACCATTCGCCGAGAGTCCGCTTGGACTTGTCCAAGATCGGATTGCCGACGATATCGGGGCGTTCGCATATCCCGCCATCACCCAGGCCTGCATTGTCGTTCTGGAGGCAGATGTTGAGGGGACGTCCTGAACGGAAAGTGGAAATGCCGTTGACCTGCCATCCGGAGGCAAGAACTTTGACAATTCCGGTGGACTTACGAGCAAAAGGAAGCTCCCAGACGTAGTTAAAGACCAAAGAGTGCGGGATATCCTGATCGGCGACGGCCTTTTCCGCTCCTAGATTGAACGCATCCTGCACCGGAAGGAAACGCCCTTCGCTGTCCTTGTTGGAAGTAGTCGCGATGTTCCGCGAGTACGTATAAGAAGCCTGGAATGCAAGCCCGTGAGACATCTGCCGGTTGAAGAAAACTTGCAGCGAGTTATAACGAGAGGTTGCAGAGCGCTCGTTCACGTTGATGAAATCGAAGCCGACGAATGGGCGCACAGTATTCGGGTCTATAGGTGTAGGACACGGTTCGGGCGGGAGAGGGCAGCCGTTGACAAAAGCTGCTACACCAGGCTGATCCGCCGCCGGCACCTGGTTGATGTTGACGTTGCGGCCCAAGTGGATTTGACGAGAACCCACGTAGTTCACTTCCAAGCTTGTCCGTGGCATGAGCTCATACTGCACGCCCAAGCTGTACTGATAGCTTTGCGGGCTAGGGTAGCTTTTTTCCAACACGTTCAGTTGCCCGGGAGGCTGTGGCGTCGCGGGATTGAACGGAGCCGTCAGCGAGCTGAAAGTGATGCCGTTCAAGGCAGGATTATTGTTGAAGGGCGGCAGCTGTCCCGTGGCGCTGTTCTGCGAAAAGGCGTCGCGGCCGTGGTAAATGCCTCCGCCAGCGCGTACAACCAGTCTCTTGTTTGAGAGAGGGGACCAGGCGAATCCAACGCGAGGTTCAAAATCCCGGTAGTGAGGGTCTCTAAGAGACTTATTCACGCCCGGCGTCTTTTGCGTGACGATACCGTTCAGGGTGTCGCAGGTGGCAGGGTCAATAACCAAGGCTCCAGTGACGGGGTCAACGACAAAGGCGGTTGCCCGCGGGCAAAGAGCCGGATCGTAACGATCGGGATAAAAACTGGCTACGTTGTTTTTGACGGAAAAGACCTGGCCCAAATACTGCCAGCGCAAGCCGTAATCCAACGTGAAGTTGGATGTCACCTTGAAAGTGTCCTGGAAATACACCGCGTAATCGCGGCCACGAGAAGGAACGTCGTTGTTGGATTCTTGTTCCGAGTATTGGGTCACATTCCCCTGCAATAGATCGCTGAGGGACAGGACGTTGAAGCTGCCCGCGGTGAAGTCTCCGCCGCCGTTGGCCGGTTCAAGTTTGCGGCTAAACCGCGCGAAGAACCCAACTTTTAGATTGTGCTTTCCAAAACTGTGGGTCAGATCGTCCCGGTATTGAAAATTGTGCGTGAGATCAAAAAACGGAGCGGTGTGCTGGAGCATGTCAAAACCGTCGCTAAGGTTGAGGGCAGGGAAGGAACCGCTGGTTTCGGGAAATAGTTCGGTGTAAGTAAAACCTGATCTCGACGCGAGAACCGGATCGGATACCGTGCTGGTCTTGATATCGATAACGTTGGTCGAATATCCAAACTGGAAGTCATTGACCGTGCGCGTGCTGATGACAGTGGTCAATTTTATGTTGGCCATTTTCGCTTTTGTGTTCCAGTCACTGTTGACGGAAGGAAAATTGTCGTCGCCCCAGAATCCGCTGCTATTGAGACCCGCGAGCGGCGTGTTCGTTTGCATGTAGTTGGCCATCAAAGTGGCTTTTGCGCCGAACTGATGGTCCCAACGAATGCCGTAGTGATTGAAGTTGCTTACGGCAGGGGAGCTGGCGATGAAGTTGAAGCCGTTGGAAATATCGGCGTTGGGCTGCGGGTAGCGAGCAAGAAACGCAACAGCATTGGGATCGGGGGTGCCCGTGAAGTTCGGCTCGTCAACGGCGAACTCTTGCGGATCACAACCAGCACCACCGGTGACGCAAGGCGTTTGAAAGATCCCATTGCGTTGTCCCTCAGTGGGAACGATGCCCGTTACGGTGTTGCCGCGAATTTCGCGAGAGAACTCACCAGAAAAAAAGAAAAAGTCACTCTTTTTATCTTTGTTATAGACCTTTGGAATCCAGACGGGGCCGCCGATGGTAAATCCATAGTCGTTATAACGGAGCTTGCCGGGTGCGCCAAGGAACGGGTCACTGGCGTCCAGAGAATTGTTACGCAGGAATTCGAAGAGTGAGCCGTGGAAGTCTCTGCCGCCGGACTTGGTAACGACGTTGACGATGGCGCCGGTGGCTTCTCCAAATTCCGGGCTGTAGTTATTGCGGAGAATCTTGAACTCTTCGATGGAATCGACCGAGGGCCGGACCATGATGCCGCCGTTGTTGCCGTTGTCTTCATCGAACGTCCCATCCACCAAATATAAATTGGAGTTCGACTGGTTTCCGTTTACGGAAACGCTCGTGTCGTTAATCCCTACGCGGCCGTTATCCGGAGCAACGCCGGGTACAAGGTCAACGAGTTGGCCGAAATCGCGCTGATTGAGAGGCAAAGCTTTCATCTGCTCATTTCCGACGAGATTGGAAACTTCAGCTGTCTCGGTTTGGAGGACGGCAACTTCGCTCGTTACCGTGACTACCTCGTTTACACCTCCCAAAACCAACTTGATCGGGAAGTCGAGCTTGTCGTTCACGTTGAGATGAATGCCAGTGGTTTCGGATTTCTTAAAACCAGACTTGGTGACCGCCAGCGAATAGTCGCCAACGGGAAGATTGGTGAAGAAAAATATACCGGCCGATGTAGTGGCGGTGGTGCGCACCACTCCCGTCGCTGTATTCGTGACCACAACATCAGCGTCCGGAATTCCGCCGCCGCTCGCATCCGTTATGGTTCCAGATATGTTTCCCGTGGTCTCTTGTGCTGGAAGGCTGGTGGCAAGTCCAAGCAGCAAGAGTGCTACGAAGCAAACTGCTTTGATGCGCATGCAATACCCCCTCGAGAGAATTTGGAAGAACGCACTAGGCTCGCGGCATACGACCATTGTGTGATCGTGAGACGGCACTAGCACGCTCCGAAGTCCCTTTGAGATTTGACCTGCACCCCGACGGTACCACTCAAAACACTTTATTAAATCGAGTTAATAAAGCAAAATTTCACTGGTGTCAAGCGAGAAATACAGTGGGCTTATACTAACCCGACCGTTCCAACGGAGAAGCGCAGCAAAAGAAGGTGTGCCGGGTTAGGCAATGGTGGAGGAAGGCTTGCCATTTATGCGAGCTTGCCAGTGTAAGTGGAAGGATTGATTGGATCAGGGAAGAGGCGGCGATTGCCAGGGGCCGCGAGCCTGTTCGAGAGCTTCGGCGATGGAGAGGAGTAGTTCTTCTTCGAGAGGGCGGCCGATGAGTTGGACACTGATGGGCAGGCCTTCTGACGAAGTGGAAATGGGAACGGAGAGACCGGGGAGGCCGGCGAGATTGAGCCATTGCGAGTGGCGCATGGTTTGGCGATAACCGCCAATTTTTTCGGACGGGCCCTTGCCGGGCCCGGAGCGCCAGTTTCCTTCGCCGTGGCGGAATGCGGGCGCTGAGGAGACTGGCGAAAGAAGGATCGGGACTTCTTCCATTGCGCTGAGGATGCGGGCGCGTTCGGAATCGCGGGCGGTGGATTTTGTCACGAAATCTAGCATGGATATTGGAGTTTCTTCTCGGGCGGCTTCTAGATAATCCAGAAAAATTAGGCTGAGCTGGGATTCTTTTCCTTCCACTTGTTGTGCGAAGAGTTGCGCGATTACGGTCCCGAAAAAATACCACCAGAGTTCAAGGGCCCGGTCGAGGCTGTGGAGCTGGAACGGTTCGACGTGGAAGCCAGACTGTTCGAGGAGTTTTGCTGCGCGCTGGACTGCGGCGAGCGATTCAGGATTGGCAGGGCCGGCTGCGGAGGAATCGAGAATGCCGATGCGGAGATTTCGTAATCTTGCGGCGGAGGTTTCCTGAATTGGCGCGGGGACGCTGAAGGGATCGCCGGAGTCTGGGCCGGCGAGGACATTGAATAGGATGCGAAGGTCGGCGGTTGTGCGGGCCATGGGGCCGACCACTCCGATCCAACCAAAAGAACTGTTGCCTGGAGGAATGTGGCCAGTGGCAGGAATGCGGCCGGGAGTGGGTTTGAGTCCGCAGATGCCGCAGAAGTGCGCGGGAACACGGATGGAGCCGCCGCCGTCACTGCCGATTCCGCCGAAGGAGCAGCCTGCGGCGATGGCAGCGGCTTCGCCGCCGCTGGAGCCACCGGAAGAGTAAGCGGGATTCCAAGGATTGCTAGTGCGGCCGGTGATGCGGTTGTCTGTTTCATACGCCATGAGAAATTCGGGAGTGTTGGTGCTGCCGAGGAGAATTGCTCCTGCGTCGCGCAAGCGCTGAACGATAGGAGCGGTGCGATCGGAGATTTCTTTTGCGCGGAGAAGCGAACCGGAGGGGACGGGCCAGCCGGCGACTTCGAGGCAGCTTTTTACGGTGAGGGGAATGCCGTGGAGCGGGGCGTCGGCGTCGTTATTGGAAGAAAGTTTAGTGGCGGTCACGAGTGCGGCGTCCGCATCGAGGTGGACGAAGGCGTTTAGTTTGGGTTGAAGCGCTGAGATGCGGGACAGGTGAGCTTCGGCGAGTTCGGCAGGGGAGATTTTTTTTGTGCGGAGGAGAGAAGCTACTTGTGCGATGGAGGAGTAGTGGAGAGAGGACATGGCCCGGGAATTGAGGTTATGCGGCAAGGGATAGGGCGTCAAGCGCAGTGCGTTCACGCTATGGCTGGGAGGATTGGTGTGTGCCACAATCGAGGAGTCCTGCGAGTGGTATATGCGCGGGGCACACTCCGCGCAGACAAGGAAATACAAAACCATGGGGATGAGGCTTCGCTGTGCCGGTTTGTTCTTGGCGGTGGCGGCAGGAGCGGTGGTGTGCGTACACGGTGCGAGGACGCGGGCGGAGAATCGCGGGCGTGGGAATGACGCTACGCAAGCAGGAAAGGCCGCAGTGGAAAGTGATGCGGCCGCGAAGTTGAACAGCGTGGGCGTGGCGTACATGGGGCAGCAGAGATTTGCCGATGCGGAAAAGGAATTTGAGGCGGCTCTAGCCGCGGATGGAAACTACGCGTTGGCGAAATTGAATTTGGGAATTGCGCTGCACGCGGAGCAGAAATCGGAAGCGGCGCGGGCGGCCTTGCTGGACGCGACGGAGAAACGCGCGAAAGATCCTTATGCCTGGTACAACCTGGGGCTTGTTTATAAGGACATGGGGGAGCCGGAGAAGGCGATTGCGGCGTTTGAACGCGTGACGGAGATCGCGCCGAACGAGGCGGATGCGTTTTATTTCATCGGATATTTGAACGCGCAACTGCAGAAATATGACGCGGCCATTGCGGCATATCAGAAGGCGATTGAGAATTTTTCTTATCATGCGTCGGCAGAATTTGGAATTGCGCGAGCGTATCAGCGGAAGGGCGATGGGGACGCGGCGAAAGAACATTTGCAGAAATTTACAAGGATGCAGACGAACAAGACTGGGGTTGTGTTTGGGGCGGGATACGGCGACCAGGGAAAATTTTCCCTTGCGGAGTATGCGCAGAATGGGTTGCTGATGGCGCCGGCGGCGATTCCGGTGAAATTTTCCGCACAAACGCTGACTGCAAGCGGCGCAAAGGGAATTGGGCCGAGCGCGGGCGCTTGTTTTCTGGATTTTGACGGCGACGGTAAGCCGGATCTGTTTTTGGTGAGTGCGCGCGCAGATGGAACGAGTCTGTTACTAAGAAATTTGGGCGATGGAAAATTTGCGGACGTGACGGAGAGCGCGGGATTGAAGGTTGCGGGGAGCGGGCTAGGATGCGCTGTGGGAGATTTTGATAACGATGGGAAGCCGGACTTGGCAGTGTGTTTTGCCGATGGAGTGAGGCTGTTTCGAAATGCGGGCGACGGGAAATTTGTGGATGTGACGCAGGCGGCGGGAATCAAGCGAGAGAAGGGCTGCGTGGCGTTGACGTTTGTGGATTACGACCATGACGGGGATTTGGATTTGTATGTGACGGTGGGGGTGTTGAAGGCGCCGGGCGGTGCGGACGGGAATGTTTTGTGGCGAAACAACGGCAACTCGACTTTTACGAATGTTTCTGGAGAAACGCGGCTGGGTGCGGAGGCTACCGGCGCGGGAGTGGCGGTGAGCGACTTCAATAATGACCGCGCGATTGATTTTGTTTTGGCGGGCGGATCGGCGGGGGAGTTTGTGCTGCTGAATCCGAGGGAAGGGGCCTTTCATCCGCTCGGCGACATTGATTTTGCGAAGAAGGGATTGCCGACGGCGGTAGGCGTGGTGTCTTTTGATTTTGATAAAGATGGATGGATGGATCTAGCTTTTACGCATGCGGGAGCGCCGGGGATCAGTTTGTGGAGAAATGTGGACGGGAAAAAATTGGAGCGCGTGGCGTTGCCTGATTTTGGCTGGGTGGAAGGTTGGGGAGTTGCGGCGATTGATTACGACAACGATGGATGGGTGGATTTGGTTGCCGTGGGAGAAGGTGCGAGCGGCGGAGAAGTGCGACTGCTGCGCAATCTGGGCGGAGGAAAATTTGCGGATGTGACAAAGGAAGTTGGACTGGACAAGGTGAAATTGTTGGAGCCGCGCGCGATTGTTGCGGCGGATTTGCGCGGGAATGGCGAGACGGATTTGGTGATAACGCAGGCGGATGGGCCGCCGGTTTTGTTGAAGAGCGAAGGAGCGGCGGCGAATAACTGGCTGGAACTGGATTTGAAGGCGCTGAACGACAACAAGAGCGCAATTGGAACGAAAGTGGAAGTGTTTGCGGGCCCGCTTGTGCAGAAGTGGGAAGTGGCGGGAGCTTCGGGATATTTGGGGCAGAGCGCGCCGCTGCTGCATGTGGGATT
>Ga0210402_10004642_pt1 | contig 12487 bp, 13 predicted proteins | sample IncBWC7MmetaG_FD_161055 | JGI IMG/M metagenome (GOLD analysis project Ga0210402, IMG submission 161055) | Forest soil microbial communities from Barre Woods Harvard Forest LTER site, Petersham, Massachusetts, United States - Inc-BW-C-7-M | ecosystem: Environmental > Terrestrial > Soil >...
CGGATTGTCCTGCACCATTCCTACGATCAGCCGGCGAAGATTCTCTGGAATCCGCGGCCTTCCCATCCTCGACTTCCAGCGCCAAAACACCTTGAACCCCTTGCCATGCCAGCCGATTAGGGTCTCTGGTTTCACTATCATCAACGCTTCTCTCCAGTTGAATAATCGAGACCACAACACCAAGGAAAATCGCGCTGCGTCCCTGAGCTTGCGGGGCGGTATCTGGTGTTCTTGATAAAACGCCAACTGCTTGCGAAGGAACAACACCTCAGCGCTCAACGCAGACCGGGAAGAAACGACCAATCTCAGAAACTGGATACCCTGTGCACTTGTATTAATGAGGATAAAACCCACTGATCGGAGGAGTCGGACGGTCCTGAACATGTTGTTGTAGAGGTGACACATTCAAGTCTGCGGCTGGCAGGTGACAGTTTATGTCAGCGAGGTGTTTGGAAATTGCACCTTTCTATATGCGTATGGACTTTTTGCGGAGCACAGACTCTGGTCCGATTTTCCTCTTCTCTTTTTCCTTTTCCTTTCCTTTTTCAACCCTTGCCTTGCCTCAGATCAGCTGCAGGACATTCCAGCCGCCATCGGTGCCTCTCGAATTGCGACCAGTTCACGGTCTCTTTCCTTTTGCCCGTTCTGGGCGCGACATTTCTTGCAGGAAAAAAGCTGCTTGACATCATTGGAGACTGGGAGCACAGTGTGGAGATCATTTTTAGGGCTCTGTCCTTTTGTGAGAGTCCGGGGAGGTAGCCACCTCCTGTAGACCCTTCCGGCATAATCCAAGTTAGGGACAATTCAGCTTACGGACAATCTAGAGAGGAGGGGATCCTGATGATACCTCTGAGGACCTGCGCATGGTTCGTCGCGGTTCTGTGCGCGACCTGTGTTTGTGTGGGCAGCATGCACGCCACGGACATCGGCGGAACCATTTCCACGACACTCACAATTACAACCGACAGCCAACTGGTGGACGATGTTACTTGTACTGTCACTAACGCACCATGCATTGCCATAGCTGCGCCGGACGTGAAGCTTGAGTTAAACGGCTTCACCATGACCGGGCAGGCTGATGCACGAGTTGCCTGTACGACTAGCGCGCCAAATTTCTCTGAAATCGGTATTGACATTGAAGGGCTAACGGGCGTGGCCGTCCGAGGGCCAGGCCTGGTTCAGCAATTTCGCGGCCCGGGTGTCTTCGTTTTCCAGAGCACCGGCGTTACGGTAACCGGCGTCACCCTATCCACGAATTGCTTCTCCGGCATTCTTGTGGGGGGCGGATCGGCGCACGAGATCAGCAGCAATGTTTCGGTGCGCAACGGAAATCCCGTTGCTCCGTGCGGCGGCATATGACTGTTTGGCGGCGCGAGCCGCAACCGGCTCCGTGGGAACCGGCTCAGTGGAAATGGATATACGGCTCAGGGTAACAATTTCGGTATCGGCCTTCTCAGCGGCACGACGAACAATGTCGTTGAGCACAACTCGATGACCGGTAATACGAACGGTCTCGTTATAGCCGCGGGCGCGCAGGGAAACATCATTCGTCGAAACCTGATCATGGGCAATCCTCCCATACAGGTGGACGTCGATCACTCTGCTGCGCAAGGAGTGGACATCAAGAATCAGGCTACGAGCGGCGCAAATACATTCCAGGGCAACAAATGCCTCACGGCCGTGAATGCACCGTGCCCTGCGATCAAGCACCAGGACAATTAAGGACGAACTGACGCTCACATAGCGAGGCGCTTATGAGATATCGTCACATGATTCTGATTTGTGGCGGCATCATGGCGTCCTTGGCGTGGGGACAATCCTCCACCGCCACTCTGGACCAAATGATCGCAGCCGGAAAGAGCCAGCGAGAGCTCGCCCAGCATCTATTCGACACGCAGGGGTGCCGCAAGTGTCACACCATAGGTAAAGAAGAAAAGCTGGGCTTCACGAAGGAAGGCCAGGAACGAGCTCAGAGTTTCGAAGGATGCATTTCTACGCTGAAAGCGATGACCGTCATTGTCAAGGTTCCCGAAAGTCAGCGCTCTGCGACGCAAACTCGAAGAGTTCAGCGCTTCCAGGAGTTCGGCTGCGCCACTTGTCACAAGGTTAGTCCGGGGAAAATGGGTTTAACCGAGACCGGAGCAAAACTGGCCGGCTTGCATTTAGGCTGCGTCGAGGTTGAGAAACTAGTAGCCAGTGGTCCGAGATCCACACGTTGAGCCGCAATTTACTGCTGTACATGACGTGACGCGCACTGATGGTGAGCTGGCGCGGATGCGACAGCTGAGGTGGAAGATCGGGCAGCGGGTGCGGAATCTTGAGTTGTGGGTCCAGCAGTGGCTTCGATTCCGCCTGGCTTACCGCCCGTCGTTCCTCTGGTGGCTTGCCTCGAATCTGATCTTCCACCTTATATAAGGCCGCGATCCGCTGCAGCGCTTCCTGTGCGACCGGGTGCGGAGTGAGCCGTTGGTCTGTCGAGCATCGGTTATAAAACCCCGTTAGGTCCTGCATGTTAACAGGGCAAAACTATGTGATACTCGGCCTGTGATCGACATCGGCGCACTAGAAACTCGAAAAGGTTTTCGTACAATAAACGTACAATGGATCGGGCAATGGGGCCGTTTTCGCCCTTGTGGCACTTCCTAGAATCAATAACTTACGTGCTGTCAACATAGTGATTAGTTCGACTCCCGCTGTCTTTGGATATCCGGCTGATAGACACATCGTGGTAGACGATCAACTGTTACAGTCGCGTCGGAAAGTGACGGTTGCAATACGTCCAGATATCTTCTCGGGGAAGGTGATGTCAGGCCCGAGCTTCCCGACCAACGACTTCATTCCTGACCGGCATTATCTAGCCCCGTACGATCACCCAACTAGCCAGCATCCAAGGGGTTTCAGTGGCGCAGCGGCCTGGTGGGAGCCCGCCGACCCGCAGCAGGTTTGGAGACCGAATTTCAAATTCGCAGGCGTCTGTACCCATTGCTATGAGCGTAGGAATCCCATCTTGGAACGTATCGTCAAAGCCTTTGCAGTGCGCCAGTTTCTTGAAGAGGAATTGGGTTCGGCTGGCAGCTAGTTCGAGTCCATCACTCTTTTTTCGGACCCGCCCCCCTTTTTGCATGGAATGCGTCGATTTTGATTTGGGGAGGGCGCCGAGTGGAGATAGGGTGGATGTTGGGGCGGGGCGTATACCCCGCAATGTTGAGCTGTATGTCGTATTGGTGGCGTCCGATTTTGGACGTCATTAGTTGGCAATGGACAACGTGTAACCTTTTAGTGGCGCTTAACGGATATAAAATGTTGGGCTTGCTTCGGCAAACGATTGGAAGAAAAGGTGCTAGGTTTCCGATACTACGCTAGGCGGGTTCGGAAACGAGCCCTGCTCCATCGGCCCGCTCTATTCTGAGACAGCGACATTACGTGAACACGATGATCGCATCATTCGGCCAAGATCTTCGGTACGCGCTACGCCAGTTTCGGAAGAATCCAGGATTTTCTGCAGTCGCGGTCGTCACTCTCGCACTCGGCATCGGGGCAAATACCGCGATTTTCGGCTTGGTGGATTCTGCCTTCTTACGCGCCCTGCCCTTTCGCCAGCCCGAACGTCTCGTGCATGTTTGGACCGTCGAACCTGATGGGGACCAGCACACACCTGCTTCGACCGAGTACCAGACCATTCGTGAACAGAGCGAGTCGTTCGAGCAGGTCGCGGCGGCCGGATGGCAGGACTATTTCTACGACGCAGATGCTTCGGTGTCTCAGAGTCTCACAGGTCGTGTCGTAACCCCTAACTGGCTGACCACGCTGAGGGTTGAGCCCTTAATGGGCCGTAATTTTCGAGTCGACGAACAGACGATTGGTCAAGATACGGTTGTGATGCTTTCCTATGCTTGCTGGCAAATTCGATTCCATGCAGATCCCCACATTATAGGAAAGCATATTGTTCTGAATCGACGGGCAGTGGTCGTCGTCGCCGTGCTACCCCCAGTGTTAGGACCCTATTATGCAGATGCCGAAATCTTTGCGCCTCTGGTGCTGGACTCTTACGCGAGCCAAGGATACATCCGAGCCGGAAAAGTGAGAGTCGAAATTCTCGCACGGCTGCGGCAGGGAGTGACCTTGGGGCAAGCACGTTCGGAGGCGGACGTCATTGCGGCTCGGCTTATTACTCCAGGTACTCCGGACTCCGCAAGTGACCGTCTAGTGATAGAGGACTTTGGGGAAATGCTTCGGCATCCCGGGCCGACGAGAGAGAACGCCGACCGCGGCTTGTTGATGACAGCGGTGGCGGCGGGAGTTGTTCTCTTGATCGCCTGCGCGAACATTGCAAGTTTGCTGATGGCGCGCGCGGTAAACAGGCATCGGGAAGTGGCGGTGCGGGCTGCACTGGGTTGTTCTCGCGCGAGAATCATTCGGCAGTTTCTTGCTGAAAGCACTGTCCTGTCTGTTTGTGGTGGAACTGTCGCAGTTATCCTGGCCCGTTGGTGTGAGGAGATGATTACAAGAATGGCGGCGGGCATGCTGCCCGGGGTGTATTTGCAAGTGGACGCGCCTGTGTTTGCGGTGACTTTGGGAGTTTCGCTCCTTAGCGCGCTGACCTTCGGCATCATTCCCGCATTGCAGGCAACGCGCGTGAACGTCACCCAAAAGTTGAAGGACGGAGCTTCCAACGTTACGGGCGGGCCGCAATCGCGGAAATTGCGAAATGGATTGGTGGCGGGCCAAGTTGCGTTGGGTATGGTGTTGCTCGTTGGATTCGGTTTATTGGTGCGTAGTTTTATAAACGTCCAAAAGTCGCACATAGGATACGACCCGCGCAGTGTTTTGACCGCCACTGTTCGGTTATCTCTTGGTCGTTACACGACCCCGACTGATCGGGCTAGACTCATGCATGCCGCAATGGAGAGGATCCGCTCTATGCCGGGCGTCGAGTCGGTGGGCATCGCAGATGCGCTCCCCATGCAAGGTGCGGAAAGCGCCGGCCTGAAAATAGAGACCCAACAATCAACCCATGTTGACGAAATTTACTTTGTCTCTGTCAGCCCCGAATATTTTGCGACTTTGAGGATCCCGATGCTGTCCGGGCGTTCCTTCCGCGAGACCGACGGTCCAGAGTCCAGCCTGGTTGCCATTGTGAATCAGGCTTTTGCAAAGCAATATTTTGCAGGTGCGAGCGCGGTGGGCTATCAAGTTGCCTTCACGGATTCGCCGCAAGTCCGGAGAGAAATCGTGGGCGTGGTATCCGATTTCCGACAACGAAATCCTGAGGAAGACTTGAGGCCAATGGTTTACCTTCCTATCGCTCAAACTGTGCCGGTGCAATGGAGCATCGCAGTGCGTCTTCGGGCAGCGAACGATGTGGCAAGTCTAGCCGTGCGCATGAGAGATTGGCTTCGTCCCGTGGATCCACAACTCTATTGGGAGTTGGGCAGCATGCAGCTCCAGATCCGTGACTCCGAGTCGCTGACCCTGCGCCGCCCAATGATCGTGCTTCTAGCTTCTTTCGGCACGTTGGCGATTGTATTGGTCGTGGTCGGGGTATTCGGCGTAACCGCGTATTCCGTCGCCGAAAGGACACGAGAGATTGGTATTCGAATGGCGCTAGGGGCGGCTCGCGGAGAAATTGCTTGGCTCGTGTTGCGTGAATCGCTGATGGTAGGGCTTATGGGACTGGGCGCCGGGACGATTGGTGCCATCGCGGTGACACGTGTTCTTCCCATCGAAGGCATCGGCTGGAGTGGGTCGGGGATCTTTCTTTATGGAGTCTCCCGAACTGATAACCTCACATATTTCGCCGTAGCCGCCCTCTTGACGAGCGTAGCAGTGTCGGCGTCTTATATTCCGTCTCGCCGGGCAGCTAAAGTCGATCCGATCGTGGCGCTGCGTTACGAGTAGAAAGTCTCCAGTCTGCAATCGATTTCAATTCTCCATGCTTTTGTTTTGCGGACTATGGATGGCCTTTGTCAGCTATCGCAGAGTAGGCGGCTTGATCGTGTTCTTTCCCTTTTTGAAGTTCATGACTTCCGCACCTGGCAACTCCGGACTGGTGAGAGAGTAGCTTATTAGAAAATTGCTTCGCTTCTGTCCGGATCTGATCCAGATATTTCGGATCGACTACTCTTTTGTACTCGCGAGAAGTCTCATCCGCCGGGTCCAGCGCTCCGGCTTCGTGCATCATGGACAGATCGACTCCGCCCGCCCACCGCGCTCGCAATAGCCGGCGCCGCTGTTGGCGCCTTCTTCCCGACATCAAAGTGAGCCAACTTCCGAGCAGCACGCTCACGACAATCAAGAGCACGCCCTTGCGGCCTTTCATCCCACCGCGTCGCCGAAGCAAATCCAGACGCTCGTCCACATGTGTCGAAACCGTTGGCTGTTTAAAGTCGGTCAACCGTTTCACTGACTGCTCTTCCCGACACGGAATTGTGAGCCACAAGCCAGACAGCCCATCTCCTCAAAAATCACCCGTCGAATCCCGCTGGCTCGATCACTCGACCCCACACTTGGGACAGACCGTGTGCTCTGATTCAAGAATCTTTACCCAGTCAGCTTCTTTCGAATCATTAATCTAGTCTCGTATTCGTCTTGTGTTCGCCTATAATAGCGCGCCTCACAGCAGGCCTCAATCGCTGAAGGGGATAGGAGACAGAGACGATGAAATGACACATCATGTTAACTAGATGATAAACATCTGGAGACATTTTGAGCGATGTGAACGCGCTGCTCTGCTTTCGGTATGTATGTCTCCTAATGGCAGCTTCAGATGTTAGTAATGGAACCGGTAACGAATCTCGACATAGATCTCCCTTGGGTTATTCCAGTGGAAACCACCAAAGGTTTGACTGTTATCGAGTTCCACGCGGCGATTCGCCACGTTGAGGGCATTCACCGATGTGGAGAAGCGTTCGCCGAAGTCTTTGCCCAGGGAGACATCGAACGTCGTGTGCCCGGGCAAGTGATCTCCCGGATAGGGCTGGCCCTGGAAGGCGTTGCTGAAACCGGAACCGTAGTAGACGTTGGTCGAAACGTAGGACCGCCACGGGAGCGTAACGTCCCCACCAATGTTAAGGGTATTGCGCTGATCGTGGTCGAGAGGACAGAAAGCAGTCGGAGGAAGTGGATCACAAACGTTGGTGGTGAAGTCCGTGAAACCTCCGTTAATGCCGCCGCTGCCTTCGGCGATTTGGTTGGAGTATGCGAGATGGAGTTGCCCTCGATGGGCGATGCGGGGAGACCGCAGGGTTAGCTCCCAACCCCGAACTTTGGCTCGGTCAATCGTGATGGGTAAACACAGCCCCGATCCAATGCAGCTATGGTCAAAGAAGTTTTGTGCATTGGTTTGGAAGTTGGCAATGTCTAGAACCCATCCCCGATAGGGGATCGTGACTCCAAATTGATGTTCCTCGTCACGTTCTCCGGAGAGAGGAAGAAAACCGCAACTGTTGTTATTGCAAAATTGCTCCAATGGGCCTGAGACAGTGAGAAGAGGCGGCGCCTGGTAATAGTGGCCATAGAACGCGCGGAACGTCCAGTTCAGGTGCGGGACAGTCAACGTCGCTCCGAATCGTGGGCTGACGGAGTTCTCCGTCAGTCCGCCGCTGAAGTGCGTCGGGCGCATTCCGGCGGACAGAGTTAGCCAAGTAAACGGCTTGAACTTATCGTCGATGAAGAACGCCTCCAAGCCGCCGGAGGCTGGATTGCTTTCGGAAAGCGGTAGGGTATTGCTTCCGTCGTTGAAAATGATTCCGAAGAATTGGCTGTCGTCTTGATGAAAGCCGTAAAACCCGGCCTGAAGGTTGTTCTTCGCAAAATTCGCGCTAACACTTGCCTGTCCACCTGCGTAGGCTGATGTGTGATGGTCGGTCGTGGCAAGATCGACATCCGAAGGTGAACTGTCGTAGTTGGCGACGTTGCGATGATAGAAGGGCGATACGGTCAACAGAACCTTGGAATTGAATGTGTGGACCAACGAGAAATTTACCAGCGCGTCGGATTCGTGGTTGCCATCACGAAGACCAATGGTCGGGTACTGCGGAGTGAAGTCATTTCCAGGGATTGATCCGTTTTCAAGGTCGTTCGGAAACGGGTCATATGGAATCTGGTAGTAGTCCTTGCGCAACGAGGTGACGAGGCGCAATTGATTGGAAGGATCAACATTGAACAGAAACGACCCGAAGCCACCATACCCATTGGCAGCATCGTGGACTACCTGGGACACCGGAGTTTGCAGGCCCAGATCGCTTCGGTTGCCATTCAAACTGGCGTAGTAAGCAAAACGTTCTGTGTGACTGCCGAAGCTGAGTTGGCCGTTCGTTTGATAGAAGTTGCCCACGCTGAGAACAAGTTCGCCTTGATTGTTTCGTTCGAAGCCAGAGCGCGGAACGATGTTGAAGATCCCATACGTCCGGTCGCCGAATTCAGCGCTGTAGCTCCCCCGATTGACCTCCATATAGTCGATGTCTTTAGGATCAAACTGGGGTCCGAGGTTGGAGGCGATATTCGTGTTGGGTACTGGAACACCGTCAACAAGCCAGCTGGTCTGATGTCCTCCGCGAATGTGCAACTGGTCATGAGTGACATAGGCACCGGGGACAAAGTTCGTAATCATTGCCATGCTGTTGCTGCGGGACGCTCCGGGTGTCAGCTCGATCTGCAAACGGTTCACGAGCGTTATGGGAGTTGCGGAATCAGTGGGAACAATCTCTGGCGCGCCTGATACTTCCAGTGTCTCTTTCGCACCCTCCAGTCTCAATTGGAAGTGGACGACCGGTTCGGTACCCGAATTTACGAGCACGTTTTGCAAGGCCTGAGCAAATCCAGGACTCGCCACGCTGACGGAGTAATCCCCAAGAGGCACGGCGTTGAATGCAAACTCACCATTTGCGTCAGTACTCATGCTTTTCGCCCAATCGGAAGATTTCGACTTCAGCATGACCATTGCACCTTGAATAGGACGGTGCTGAGGATCATGAACGATTCCTCGAACTGATCCAAAGATCGTTGCAAAGGCTAGGGAACTCATCAGAGCTATGGCACCAACTGCAAAAGCACGTTTGCGCGTCATGCTTTCTCCTGTTCCGGCGCGTCCTGTTTCGCGCATGGCTGCATCAGGTCGTGTTCCTGAAACTTTGAAGGGGAGAAGGATTGCGTTGAGGACCAAGAACGCAGGAATCAAGCCGTCAACTCGGGACGGAAGAAGGCATCGCTGTTCAGACGTCCCCACCCCACAAGTACGAATCGGAAGGATTCCCCAAGCCTTCAGTCAGCTTTGGCTAGAGATAAAACGGAGGTGGACCGCGTTCCGAATTGGAAAAAACAAGGCGGGAATCGAAAAAACGAGAATCTACTGTGAGAATAAGAGCCGTGCATGGCCGCTGGAGATCGGAGACACTCGAACTTTGTTTTTGTGCAACCCCGGTCGGCGTCGCTATCTGTGATTGATAAGGACAACTAGAGGATTTGGCACGAAAAACAGGAAGATCATCACTGGACGTTGACACCATGCCTGACTTGCCCGACAAGCATTGGTGCTTTCCATTTCGACGACAGCAAGCTGGTGCATCGTTTCCCGTGAGCGCCAGGGCCATCGGAGCAACGAAGCTCCAAGCCATGAGCGAAAGCACGAGACTGGCGACCAGCCGACGCATAATAATTCCCGAACTTAGCACATCTCATCCCGGGTGACAATGGCCATTTCGCGCCCAGCCGCCTCGGAGATCGACAACGCCAGGCGCAATATCACTTGGACCATCCATTGGGAGCGTAAGTGTTGTAAATCACGATTACCCTCAAAATGGCCCCGGCGGGTGTTTAGACCGCCCCGAGTCGCTGAAGGATTGATTTTAGGAGTTGCTGATTCTTTCTCCGTGGCGTGCTCCGCCCAGCTAACGTTCGCCGCAGCATCGAACGGGATCTGCCACTGACTCTCATTAGGGCCGCTATCGGAATCTTATTCAGTATGGGGAGAATCCTGGTCTGCCATTCGTCTCGGTTGGGATCTGGATATTCCGTATAGACGCTGTCGGGTGAGTGAATTACGCCCGCTTCGATTTCTTCGAGCCGGTTCGATTCCCTACCGATGTAGATGATTCGTTCGACCCGTACATGTCGTCGCCCCAGCAGCCCAAAGGTCTGCTTGCCGCTGGGCTTTCCCTTCGCATCCGCGCTCTTCGCGCCGAGATGGAATTCGTACTCGCGCAAGACTTCGCCATACGTCTTTACGCGTGCCACACCTCGACTGCCGTGGAATCCCTCCGTTGTGATCTCATACTGTTTCCCCGAGTATTGATCAATCCAGGGCAAATCAACCCACCCAGTTGAGCCTTGGAATTGCTCAGGTCCTTCGACGAATTGCTGAACAGAACGCTCTCCGCTTTCCTGTGCCTCGCGATCGGAATTTACTCGATAGCTTCTGGGAAAGACTCCAACGCACACTGGGTGCAAGTTCTCATCTTGCCAATCACCAAGGTAGGAGCGATTACCGGCAAGGGACACTGGAATACGCGTAGCGTTTCCGCAAGAGTCGCCATGGGGGTTTCGCAGCGCGAGAGCGCAAGCCGATCTGAATGGTGATCCGGGCGCGAGCGGGACCGATGCACTCAAAGCATGGGCATTCGGGTCATTTGGAACGTTCCTGTACCGATCTGACACCCAGAAAAGTTGGGGTTCAATGTGAACATGCCTGCGCCGCTGTTTGCGTCTGGCTGCATAGCGCCTGTCATGTTCAATATCGTCGCGGTTCCAGCACCCTGACTTAGTGAACCAGTGAGTTGGAGATTCGACATCGCTTCGCCCCCGGGCAAGGTCACCTGGCCTTTGAGCGCGGTGCCCGACAAAGCCCCTGTGGGGAAGCAGCTTGATTGCTGCATAACGTTATTTACGGTAGCGTTTAGCGCCTTCCCGTTCTGTTGAAGAGAAACAAGCAGGATAGCTTGCTCACCTTGTTGCCCGGCTTGGGCGGTCGTGCTCGTCATAACGGCCCGCCACGTCCCCGTAGCTGTTTTGGGGGACGACATGCCCCCACATCCGAACATCGCAACACAAGCAACTAACACACACATCATGTCGATGCGGATCATTAGGTGGCCTCCTGGCGTTCGATGTGATTTGCGATGCACGAGGAAGCGGAATCGTTGTCTGCATCGCGGGGTCGTCTTGTAAAACTAAAATTCTCATCGCGTCTATGCTGCCCTCAATCCAGCAACAGAGCTCCTTTTGCCCTTTGTTACTAATCTAACCAGTAGATAGCACAAGCTTTCGTCTCTTTTTTGCCTTTTAGGGGCGGCCAATGAGTTATATGGAGAATTATCGGCGCTGCCTGCCTCGCTGTTATATGGCTTCCGATGTGCTATTGGGAGGGTTGTTCTGCGATAGTTGTTGCAATCAGGCCGTTACACTCAAATTTCGACCTCTTTCGATTCACTTCACATCTGAATCGTTTGAAGCTGTTCGGAAGATGAGTGTAAAAGCGATTTTTCGCTAACTATCGCGATGCTTGACGCTGGACCGGGCCGACATCATTCTGTTTTCGGAAGGGGAGCGTCAATAACCACTGGTAAGTGTTGGACAAAGCCGACGGAGATTTTCCGTTTGCCATGTGGGTCGTCGTGACAATTCTGATAAAACCAAAACCCAGGAAAGGTCTGCAGCACATCATCCAGCGCCTGCTCGACAGTCACGTCGTTCAACTCGGGCACACTCGGACCGTCGAGGACGATCTGGCCAGGCATACCCCAGCCCTCCCATGCGACCTTTCGTCCAATATTCTGGTCCATGAAGGCTATTACTTCCGGCGAGTTCAGGAGGATGTATACAGCAAATGCTCCGCTGTGAGCTTTTGCCCCAAGCCTGGAGAATGAGAGATGGTGGATTTTGACTTCAAGGAAATCCTGCGGAACATCTGTCTCCGCCATCCGAATCCTCCCATCACGTTCTTGGATAATACGCATCTTCGGATCATCGGCGAACATCTCCTGCAGAATCTCAAGAGCAGAGCCCTTGCGGCCTGAAACATTTCGAGGCTCTGGGAAATCGGGCCATCCCTTGTCGGGGTCGCAGAAGCCCCAATACTCAAGCGATCCCGAACGTCGCTCGCTGCTAAGGATTTTATGTACCTCTTGCAGCGCTACCCTCTGATCGACTCCTCCCTTGTCTTGGCTGAGGCAAGAGCCAACGAGGAAAAGAAGTACTGCCATCACTATTCTGGAAACCGATACGAACATTCAGATCTCCTGCTAGAGTACCCGGCGTTTGCGCTTCCTGGCGTAAGAACGCACAACTGTGAATGCTCTTGCAATAGTAGTTGACGTAACCAGGCCATTACACTCAAATTTCAATTCCTTTCAATTGAATCCGGATTTAAGCTGTCAGGGCCGGTGATAAAGGGAGCCATTTTTGCCGGCGTAAGACGGAGCCAGTGATCCAGTAGAGAGCTCCGTTGGCGGGGACGCGGTAAGAACTCTACAACAGTTTCTAAATTGGTTTT
>Ga0210402_10004643_pt1 | contig 12485 bp, 8 predicted proteins | sample IncBWC7MmetaG_FD_161055 | JGI IMG/M metagenome (GOLD analysis project Ga0210402, IMG submission 161055) | Forest soil microbial communities from Barre Woods Harvard Forest LTER site, Petersham, Massachusetts, United States - Inc-BW-C-7-M | ecosystem: Environmental > Terrestrial > Soil >...
CATTTTATCTGGCAGGAAAATATGTACGCGCCCCCTCAGAAGCTTCCTTTGCCAAAGGTTATCAATCTGCTCACCGACCGCAAGGAGGAGCGTGACGTCGGCGCATACAACAGTTGGGTCGCCGACCCCATGGTGAAAATCGTCGGCGAGACGGAGGAGAGCCTCAAGAAATACCCTCCCATCAAGCTCGGCACTCCGGATCCCTACACACCGCCACCGCGGTGATTTAGGCACGCGCCGGTGATCTGGTGATTGTCGCACGCCGGCCCGTTGAAGACTGTCCGACAGGCCCTCGCTGTCCCGGGGAGACGTGTGCATCTCCGTTTCAGCATTGTGGAAGCTGCCGAAAGTGCATAGGCGTCCGGCGTGTTTTCATTGAACCTGCTTTGACGGGTTTGATGAAGAGGCGTTGATGGTGCAACAGCTGACTCCAGGCGATCAGGCCACCACCGCCCCAACTCGCCTCGTTGCATTCGACCGCGCGCGCACCTTCATTACCCTGCTGGTGGTACTGCACCATTCCGTCGTCAACTACACCTATTTCGGCCATGGCGACAAGGCGCACTGGCTCGGCTTCGACCTTGTGGTGCTTTTCAACGACAGCTTCTTCATGGCCTGCATGTTCCTGATCTCGGGCCTGTTCGTACATCAGAGCCTGACGCAGCGAGGCCCGGCGAATTTCCTGGCCAATCGGGCCTGGCGGCTAGGCATACCCTATCTCGTCTCGATCTTCGTACTGATGCCGCTGGCGTATTATCCGACCTTCCTGCGCTACCATCTGCCGGGCACCACCGACTTCAATTATTTTCATTTCTGGTGGCACACGCTGACCATCGGCCCCTGGCCGTCAGGGCCGGCGTGGTTCCTGTGGGTGCTGCTGGCATTCGATGCGGTCGTGGCTCTGGTGTGGGCGATCGGGCCGAGCGTATTCGACGGATTAGGCAAGGCGATCTACGCGCTGCGCTGCCGGGCAGGCTTTGCCTTAGCCGCATTCCTGACCTTCTCGGTGATCGTGTATCTGCCGATGCACCTAGGGGTCGGCGATTCCGCCTGGTTCGAGCTGGATGGCTTTCCGCTGCCGATCCAGACCAGCCGCATCTTCCTCTACTCCGGTTATTTCCTGGTCGGCATCGGCATTGGCACGATAGATCTGAAATCAGGCCTCTATGCAGAGAACGGCGAACTTGCTGCGCGCTGGAAAATCTGGGCCGCCTTTGCGCTTCTCTTCTACGGTGCGATCCTGATCCTGGTCTATGCCCATCACAATTGGGTGGCGAACTTCAATTCGCCGCCGTTGTCATGGCGCTTCGGCTATGGTCTTGCCTTCGCGTTGTTCAGCGGCGCGATGGCGTTCGCGGAGCCCGGCTTTTTCCTGCGCTTTGCCAAGTCGCCGCTGCGCCTGCTCGATGCGATGCGGCCGCAGGCCTATGGCATCTTCCTGGTGCATTACATCTTCATCATCTGGCTGCAATACGCGGTCTACGATCCGGCATGGTCTCCCTTCGTGAAGTTCGCGATCGTATTCGCCAGCACGCTGGCGGGAAGCTGGGCGACAGTGATCTTACTTAAGAAGATTCCAGTCATTGCTCGGATGATTTGACGCTTACGCGCTTGCGAATAACACACGCGAAGAAGCAATCCAGCCGGTTTTTGAAGCTCTGCGTTGCATCGCGGAGCTTGTCATGCGGGCGCGACCCCTCGCCCCCCGGAGTATGATCGCTTCCGCCGCTCCGCCGACCACAACCAGCACTCAGTCGACTTTGACTTCAATCGGGCATCAGGAACGACCACAATCTCCTCGTTTCAAAGGTAAACTTGATCAACATCTATCGACGACTCGACCCCCAGTTTGACGAAGTTTTTGGCGAGCCAGTCGCCTGCGCATTTTCGCCCCTGGTCGCGAAGAAAGAGGAGAAAGTCCCAATCGGCGTTGTACTTGCTTGTGGGACTGAGTGCGCCCATAAATTCGTCGTCGGCGATGCTATGGATCCGTACCGGCCGCAACCCTCCATCGACGATGCGGTTTTGTGCGATGAGCTTGGTCACAAAGCTCACCGCCCGCATTTCCCGCATCAAAGACGAATTGAAGCTGATCTCGTTGATCCGATTCAGTATATCGCCCGCGGCGCGCGGGATTTCTTTGCGGAACAGCGGATTGATGTGAACGGTGACAATGTCGGTGCTTTCGCAGTTGTAGATCAGCGGAAAGAGCGCCGGGTTTCCCATATATCCGCCGTCCCAATATGCTTCGCCGTCGATCTCAACCGCATGAAACATCGTGGGGAGGCACGCCGAAGCCATCACGGCGGATACTGAAATTTCTGTTCCGGCGAAGATCTTCACCTTGCCGGTACGAACGTTCGTGGCAGACAAAAAGAGCTTGACCGGACAGTCCGCTCGTTTCAGCACCTCAAAATTGATCGATTGCTCGACCACGTCACGCAGTGGGTTATAGTTCGCGGGGTTGAACTGGTATGGCGACAACACGCGTGTCACGAAGTCAATGAGGGTGAAAATCGGCGACCACGTCAACTTATGATCGGCCAGCATACGGTCGATGGGATTTGGCTGCAGCGGACCCAGCCTGGCTGCATCGCTAACACGTCTCCAATAGTCGGCGAGCGCTTTGCGCGCCCCTTCGCGACCGTCGACCGCGAGCCCATAGGCAAAAGCCGCAGCATTCATCGCTCCGGCGCTGGTCGCACTCAGCCCCTCGAATGCCAGGTCTTTTTCGTCCAGGAGGCGGTCCAGGACACCCCAGGTAAAGGCACCATGTGCTCCGCCTCCCTGGAGAGCCAGATTGATGGTTCTGACCTGGTTGGAGGATGCCGGCTCGTGACCTGCTTCCCCCGAGGTATCTGGCCTGTCCGGCGTGTTCCGCTCCGAGGTAGCTTCCATGGCCGAATCCTCACCCTGTTCGCCTGCACGCGTTATTGGTTGACTCTCATAAAGAGTGCTTCTTGCCTCCAAACGGGATCATTAGCACTTCTCGTCCCAAGCGAGTTTGGAGCCATTATGCCCCGGATCTCTCCGCTGATCACAGGTCCGAAATGCTCGCCATGTTCAGCATTGAACCGCGACGTCGGAGGTATGCCACATCTTTTCGGGAATACGGCTCGAACGTGCCGAAGGTGCATAGCGTGGATTCGGGTGAGATCACGGCGCATTTTGTCACTAAGATCCGTCGCTCATTATGGAGCGCCGTCGAGCGCGGGATGGCGGAAAAACCGTCATGCTAGCTAACTCTTGTCGACAAAGACCAGGTCAAAGGCGCTGGATGCGGTACACATCGGCTTCGAAACCGGACCGACGTCCACGTGGCTATGGACCGAACTCAAGCGGCTTGGCCTACCGGTGATGGAAGCCTCGAAATGTGAGAATCCATGACCGTTCTCAATCTTTCGTCCTGGCATTTATGGGGTTTCTCAAAGCACCTTCGTCGCGCCGGGAATCTGCCGCAACGCGCGCGTCAGTGCCCAGCTCAATGCGACCGACAGCACGAACACGATCGCGGCCTTAACGACCGCCGGTAGATCGTAGTCGAACAGCCAGTATTGCAGCCAGAGCACGATCGGGTAGTGCACCAGGAACATGCCGTAGGCGTCAGGTTGCATCGGATCGAGTGTGCTCCAGCCCGAGCGCTTGAACCTCAGGAAATAGGCCAGGATCAAGAACAGGACGGACACGCTGAAGGCCGCGAAGCAGAAGGCATAGATTCCCTCATACCAGTGCGGCAACACCACCGGATTTCCGAGTACTTCGCGCTTGATGTAGATCAGCGCCCACATCAGGCAATACGGAACAAGCGCCAGGATCATCCATTCCCAGGTGACCTTCGCCATCCGGCCGTCTGCCGCCAACAGCCCGCGATCCAGAAACTGAACGCCTATGCCGGCACCGAAAAAGAAGTAGGTAGCATAGAGCATCACGCGGCCGTGTTGGACCGAGAACGGCCCGAACGAGAACCAGTCGGCTGGTCCGAAGTAAATTCGCCCGGGAATGTAGAACGCGGCGGTGACAGCAAACATGACCGCGAAGAACTCCGCGGGCCGACGGCGACCGCGCAGCGAGAGGCGATTGATCGGATCGAGGAGATTGTGTGACAGCCGATACAGAAGGCAAGCAACCAGGTCGAAGCCGAACAAGACCCAAAGGAACCAGACTGGTCCGCTCTCCCAAGGCCCGACGGTAATGGTTTTCCACCAGAATTCCGAAAAGCCGACCTCGGGATGCTGCCGCAGGGAGATGGCGTAATAGGCGAGCGGGATGACCGTGAATGCGCAGATCACGAATGGCAGGCCAAGCCGAAGCAGGCGATCCGACAAATAGTTCAGCGGTCCCTTCCGGACTATGCCGGGCCAGATGAACAGGCCCGACAGAAAAAAGAACATCGCCATGAAGAAACTGTCGGTGGCGAGCACGACCATGTCGAAGCCGATCCATGACTTCGGATCGGTGTGACCAAAGTATGTATAGGGGATCACGGCGTGATGCAGCAGCACGACCAGCGTCAGGAATGTGCGCGTGCGATCGATCGAGGCGTCTCGTGCCTTGACCTTGGGCGCAGCCTGCGTGTCTAAGAATTCTGAATGAGAAATGGATGTCATTGTCCCGCCACAGGTTGCAAGCAATTGCCGCCGCTTTGCGCGGAATGCGGTATGACCCAAAATGCTACCTTTGAGGAGTTCGCGCTATGCGATTTCGGCCGGTTTTTTCTTGGTTTCTACCAATCTTACCGTGCAGGTGCCGACCAAGTACGAATGGTAATCAATCTCAACACAGCCAAGACTATGGCCTTACATTGCTGACTGCGCTTCTCGCGCGGGCCGATTAGGTGATCAAATAAGCTCCTATAACTTGGACTTCTCCGGCCAGACAGTCGCTCGGCCTAGCAATTGCGTTCTGTGATGGCCGTGATCCACCTCGGCCGCATGATCGAGCAGCACGACATCGGCTGGTTCGAAGCACGGGCTTTCGGAGAGGAAATGTCAAGTGAGTGGTCTAACTCACGCTTCGCGCGGAAGGATTGAGGACGGCGGTCTGCGCATAGCTGGCAATGAGCCCGTAGCCGACCTGGTTCGGATGCAGCGAATCGAACATCGCTGGCCTGTTCCAACTGCTGCCCCACAGTCCCCAGACGTCGATGAACGGCACATCCGTGGCATAGGCGAGCGATTTCATGTTGTCGACATAGGCCGCCTGCGTCGCGTAGGACGCATAGTATCCCGTCGACTCGGACGGCGCGCCGCTCATCAGGATCACGTCGCACTTCACCGTTTTCAGCCGATTGATCACCGCCGTCATGTTCGACGTCACGGTCGCGAGCGGAATCTTGTCGTTCCAGTCGTTGACGATCCCCGCCTCGAAGATCACGAGGTTCGGCGATATGGTCGCAATCGCCGGCAGCGTGTTCCAGGGATATTGGTCAGCGACAAAGTCGGCGCTGCCCCAGCGGCAGCCGCCAAGATTGTAGACGGAAACTTCCTTGATCGCGGAATTATAGGCCCGAAGCGCGGTCAAATAGATATCGCTGGCGTCGGCTGCGGTCCTCGTAAGGTTGATCGTGTGCAGACCAAGCTGGCAGGTGGCGGCCTTCTTCAGGAAGGCGTCGGGACCCGCGCAGTTGACCGTCGTCAGCGGCAATCCGCCATCGACATCGATGGTGAAATAGCCGTAGCCCGGCGAGCGGACATACCAGATCTCGATGGTGTCGATCGGGTTGGTCGGCGTGAACGAATGCGCGGCCGCGCTTGGAAGGCCGTGGAAGAATCCGCCACACAGGGTGTTGGATTTGGTATTCCTGATGGTCCAGCCGGCGCGGCTCAGCCGCGCGTCGAAGGCATGAATAATGCCGGCGGAGGCGACGATATTGTTGTCGCCCCATACGCTCGACCAGCTCCCGCCCGGGATCAGGTTGGCCAGTTGCGTCGGCCACGACAGGCTCTTGGCATTGGAAGCCAGCTCGTTGCCGGCGGCGCCTTGCCCGGCCACCGTCGAATCGCCGAGGCATCCGATAATCGCATTCGAAGCTCCGCGCTGCTGGGCGGCGAGTGCGGCGCTCCAGTTCGAAAGATTCGAGCCGGTGAAATTGTGGAAACCGGACGGAAGCCGATCGCCGTCAGCCGATGCTCCCGTCGGCGCCGGCGTCAGCGCGTTGACCCGCTTCGACAATGGCGCAGAGGCGGCCAACACAGCCGCGCCGGTGATGAAATCGCGCCGCCGCATCACGGCTCGCCTGCTGGCGCTGGCGCGATAGCGACGTCGGCAGACAGAACCTTCAACAATGCGAGGTGGTCATGCATGCGATTTCTGCGATTGCCCTAGCATGGAGACGCGGGTTAGCCTTCGACCCTGAACGGGGCGCCAGCGGTGACTTCGAGAAGTTGGCTAAAATAATTGGGGCCTCGCCGGGCGTAAAGGTGAATTACCGACATGTATGAAAATTCATCGGCTGGCGCCTCCTCCGGGCTGATTTATCGACTTTCGTTGATCCCCCTGGAGCAGGCGCGCGATCTTCCCGCCTCACTGCGACACCACCCGCGTTGCACGTATTGACCCAGATCAATCGGAGTGCGCGGAGAGGCGCCTAGCCTTGCTTTAATGGACCCGGTCTTCGAGTGATGCAGCTTTATGCTCCCACCCCGCTCGGATCTGACGGCGTTGACCGATGGCCGCGGACAGCGCCGGTCGGGTTTCGCACCAGGCTTCTGCTTTTCGCTTTATCGCTGAGCCTGATTGCCGTGGCATGGTGCTGGCTGGCCGCGCCGGCGACGCTGGCATCCGCGCCCATCGATCCCTCCGGCAAACTGGATTGCGTTTCCTACGCGCCATTCCGCGCCGGTCAGAGCCCGTGGAATTCCAACGAAATCATCGGGGCGGAACAGATCGCGAGCGATCTTGCGACCCTTTCTGCGATCTCCGGATGCATCCGCATCTATTCGGTCGAGAACGGGCTGGACAAGGTGCCCGAGCTCGCCGCCAAGGTCGGGCTGAAGGTCATTCTCGGGGTCTGGATCGGACGGGATCCCAAAAAGAACGCGGCGCTTGTCGACACCGCGGTAGCGCTGGCCAAGGATCATCCCGGCGTGATTATTTCGATGATCGTTGGCAGCGAAGTGCTGCTGCGCGGGGAAATGACTTCGTCCGAGTTGCGCGCCCTCATCCGCTCGGCGAAGTCCCGCTTCGGCGTTCCCGTGAGCTACGCCGATGTATCGGAGTTCTGGCTGCGTTACCGCGACGTCGCTGACGACGTTGATTTCGTGACCGTTCACGTGCTGCCCTATTGGGAGGATTCCCCGGTGCGTGCCGAAAATGCGGCTCTCCATGTGGATCACATCCGTAAGGAGATCGCGGCTGCCTTTCCCGGCAAGGAGGTCCTGGTCGGCGAGGCCGGATGGCCGAGCGGGGGGCGCATGCGCGACGGTGCGCTTCCATCGCGCATTAATCAGGCACGCTTCTTTTCCGAACTCCTCGATCTTTCCAGGCGGGAAGGCTTTCGCGTCAACCTGTTCGAGGCCTATGACGAGCCATGGAAGCGTCAGTGGGAAGGTGCGGTGGGCGGCCATTGGGGGCTGTTGGATGGACAAAGCCGCGAACTGAAATATCCGCCGGGATCAGCCGTCGGTAATTATCCGTTCTGGAAGCTGCAGCTTTGCATCGGGCTCGTTTTCGGCGCTTGCGTGTTCGCGGCCGCGCTGCTGGCGCTCTGGCACAGGCCATCGACGCCGGGCCTCGCGCCATGGTTTGCGGTGGCGGCATCGGCAGCCGTCGGCGGAATCCTGCTCGGCGTGGCCGTGGAAAAGGTATTTTACGAAAGCTATGGTTTCGCGTGCTGGTGTGAGAAGGTAGGACTGCTGGTTGCTGCAATCGTTGCGCCGCTGTTGTGCGCCATCGCGTTGATGTCGGGACGCCCGCTGCCGGCCTTCGTGGAATTGATCGGCTCGCGCGAAGACAGGGTGATATCCTGGCCGTCGCTGGTCCTGGGACTCGTGCTGGTGATCACGACTCTGGTCGCAACCGAGACCGCGCTCGGCCTCGTGTTCGACCCGCGCGGGCGCGACTTCCCGTTTGCCAGCCTGACCATGGCAGTTATCCCGCTTTGGACCGTGGGGCAGCTCAACAAGAGAAAATCGGGCGTCCCGCAGCTTGCCGAGGCCACGTTCGCCTGCCTGTTCGTTGCTGCCGCGCTCTGCATTACCCTCAACGAAGGGCCTCGCAACTGGCAATCCTTGTGGACCTCCGCTGCCTATGTTCTGTTGGGCGCGGCGCTGTGGCCGCGTCTGGCTCTCGCCGGGAGCGCGATTACCTTCTCGAAGCTGCTCGGCGATGACGCCCGCGCCGTCGAGAAAGTCGCGATCGTTTCGGTTTCGCCGCCGCATGCGCAGACCGGTGCGTCGCTGGCTTCGGAAGCCGGACACGACCGCTAAGCCTTCGCTCCGGCGCAAGGTGCGGTCCCTGCGAAATGGAGTGAAATTGTTGAACAGGCTTTCTCGGCGCGATCTTGCCAAAGTCGCGGGATCGGTGGCTCTCGGCTTGTCCGCGCCACCCACCCGCGGTGCCGATGCCACCGCGGCCCCTAACGCCACGTTTCCCTCTAGCTTCCTGTGGGGCGTTGCCACCTCGGCCTATCAAATCGAGGGGGCCGTCACCGAAGACGGACGCGGTCCGTCGATCTGGGACCGTTACGCCCGCATGCCCGGCACTATTGCCGATCACGGCAATGCCGATGTCGCCTGCGACCATTACCACCGCTACAAGGACGACGTGCAGTTGATGAAGGCCCTCGGCGTGAAGGCCTATCGTTTCTCGATCGCATGGCCGCGCGTGTTCCCGGAAGGATCGGGGCTGCCTAATCCGAAAGGCCTTGATTTCTACAACCATCTGCTTGACGAGCTGATCGCGAACGATATCGAGCCGTTCGCCACCCTCTATCACTGGGATTTGCCCCAGAGCCTTCAGGACCGCCTTGGCGGCTGGGCGTCGCGCGACACCGCGCAGGCCTTTGCCGATTATGCCGGTTACGTCGCGGAACGTCTGACCGATCGCGTCAAGCACATCTTCACGATCAACGAATGCTCGCGGCTGGTCCATCTCGGCCATGGTCTTGGCATTGATGCTCCCGGTCTCAGGCTTGCCCCGCAAGAGCTCAGCCAGGTCCGGCACCATGTCGCGTTGGCGCACGGCCTTGCCGTGCAGGCGATCCGCGCAAACGGACGGCCGGGAACGAAGCTGGGACCGGCGGAGAACATGGTGACCTGCATTCCCGCAACCACAACGCCAGAAAACATCCGCGCCGCGGAAATCGCGACGCGCGAGTTCAATGGCGGCTATCTGACCGTGATGCTCGAGGGCGAATACAGCGCGGGCTTTCTGGCGCAGGCTGGGAAAGATGCCCCCAGATATACGGCCGAGGATCTCAAGATCATTTCATCGGAGATCGATTTCCTGGGATTGAATGTCTACAAGACCGACCACTACATCATCGCCGCCGACAACGTGCGCGGCTTCGCCTCGTTGCCGTTTCCGCCTTCGTTCCCACACATGGAGTCCTCCTGGCTCAACATCGCGCCGGAGGCGATGTACTGGGCGCCCCGCCACGCGGCGAAGCTCTGGAGCCTGAAGTCCATCTACATCAGCGAGAACGGAACATCGGCGACTGATGCGCCTGCGGCGGACGGCCAAGTCTACGACACCGACCGGATCATGTACCTGCGAAACTACCTACTGCATCTGCAGCGCGCGACGTCGGAGGGCGTGCCCGTGGCCGGTTACTTTCTTTGGAGCCTCATGGACAATTTCGAGTGGGCGGACGGATACGAAAAGCGCTTCGGACTCTATCGCGTCGACTTCGAGACGCTGGTTCGCCGGCCGAAGCTGAGCGCCGAGTTCTATCGCGAGACCATCCGGCGGAACGCGGCGGCTTAGGTGATTGGTCCGACCGCGCCAAACAGCCGATTGTCATTATCATCATACCGGTCCAGAACCTTACTATCATCGGCTTCTCTTTGACAAAAAGCATCCGAATCCCTGGGATGACTTCACCCTTAAGAGCCGTACGAAAACGAAGAAGCACGCAGTGGCGCGCGAGGAGGTTTATAAATTTGCATGGGGTTGTATCAAAGTAGGTCGGCCCGAGCCCGCAGCGGTCGCGGTCATTTGCTTTGAGTGGTTGCAACGGCCCGAGAACGTTGTAGCGGGATTTTTGACCTGGCCAGACTACCGAAGCAAGAACTGGCCGAATGCAATCCGGATCGAGCACCACAAGAACAAAACATTGGTCTGGCATCCGCTCGAAGAGATTGTCGATGACGAGATCATAAAATTTTATGCCGAAGCGGAGGACATCCTGAATCATCTGCCGAAGCTTGGTGTTTCCATGATAATGCGCCGGATCGAAAGAGGTGAGCACAAGGGACAGGCAAAGATCTGGTCTTATCCTGGCATGGAGAAGGTCGTGCAGCAGATGCGCAAGAAAGTCGAAGGCGTGTCTGAATTATTCACGCTTGATGCGTGTCGGCACGGCGGCATGACCGAGCTGGAAGAAGCCGAGTTGACGGACGGCCAAGGTCGCGCCCTCTCCGGACACAAGACGGCTCAAGCCTATCGCGGTTATGCCAAGGAAACGATGCAGCGCGCCTTGGCGGCAACTCGGAAGCGGCACGCGCATCTTCTGGCGCAGAAGCAGCTTGAACTTCCAAATGCGGATGCGTCGCCCCCAGACGCAACGAACTGCGATCGTGGGACGCTCCAAACCGCATCGTGACACAGCCGTTTTCGGCTCGTTTGCGAAACCAAGCTGCGGCTTTTCTCAGCGTGCTCACTCCCGCTGTTCAATCTCGTTAGGAATAGATCGTCCGAAAAGCGGGACCAGCGAAGATGCAACGTCGCGATGCTTTCGAACGCCTGAAACGAAAGCAGCACGGAATTTCCAAATGGCGAGCAGAAACGACTTCCAAATGCGTTGAAAAATGCCGGCGAGAACAAAGCCGTTTCGATAGTTAATTCAGAAGCTTGGCGCTGGCTGGGGCGGGAGGGATCGAACCTCCGAATGGCGGAATCAAAATCCGCTGCCTTACCACTTGGCTACGCCCCAACTGGCCGATCGGGATACGAGCGACGGCGCGTCGCACCTGATACCGGCCCCGAGGGTCTATAGGGGGACTCAGGGCATTTCAACAGGCGAGATGGCCAAATTCGCTGCAACGCCAGCCGGCCAGAACCGTGCCGGAACCCGGCCCAGGACGCGCCGTTCGTCGATCGCGGCGAGATCAAAACGGCTCGTTGATCCGCTGCACCGTCGCCTTCCGGTTCTGGTAGTCGAACTGGAGAATGAGATTGAAGAGGTCCTCGGGCCACGGGTCCGGGCAGTCGCCCTTCGCCCGCCCAGCTCGCGGCTGAAATGCCGCATACTCTCATGATGCCAGCAGATCACGATCCGCTGGCCCTCATAGCGAAGCTTGGTCATGAGCTCGTTGGCGAGAAAGTCATGATGCCCATTCGCAATCGTGGAATCGATCGGCACGCCGGTTGCCTGGGATAGCGGTTCGATCGTTTCCACGGGACGGTGGCTCTGTTCCGAATCTGCAGCGGCAAACAGGAAATCCGGCTTGCCGAAGGTTTGCGGAATGTAGCTGGCCGCCCTTTGCAGACCAGCCGGCGAAAGGTGCACGTTCGATGCATCGTCGGGTTTTTCGGCATGGCGCATCAAAAGGATCTGCCCAGACATCATTATTGTTATCATTGTTCAGACTCCTTCTGAAAAAGAGCCAACGGAAAATCGCAGCTGTCCGATGATATAACTTTAATGGGTACATACGCCATTCTGCAACCTTAAACGGTATCCGGTAGTCCGCCCCGGCGGCCCAGGCAGCCCGGCCCATCTGCCTGCGGCAACAAGCCGAGCCCGACCGGAGTTGAGGCGGTGCCGGTTTCGTGGGAAGACGGCGCCAACAATCCGGGAGTGACGCCATGACCTACCGCGCACCGATCAACGACATGCTGCTTGCGCTCAACCACGGCGCGGGCCTGAAGGCGGCGATCGAAGCCGGCCATTACGGCGATTTCGACGCCGACATCACCGCGGCCGTGCTGGAGGAAGCCGGCAAGTTCGCCAGCGATGTGCTGGCCCCCCTCAACCGCGTCGGCGACGAGCACGGCATCAAGCTCGATGCCGGCAAGGTCACCACCGCGCCCGGCTGGCCCGACGCCTACAAGCGCTGGACCGACGGCGGCTGGAACGCGGTGTCTGGCCCCGAGGCTTTTGGCGGCCAGGGCCTGCCGCTCGCGATCAATGCGGCCTGCACCGAGATCTGGAGCGCGTCGAACGTCGCCTTCGGGCTCTGCCCGCTGCTCACGCTGTCGGCGATCGAGGCGCTCGATGCCCATGGCTCCGACGAGCTGAAAAAGATCTATCTCGAAAAGCTCGTCACCGGCGAATGGACCGGCACCATGCAGCTCACCGAGCCGCAGGCCGGCTCCGATGTCGG